>JAABUQ010001899.1_pt1 | contig 43103 bp, 43 predicted proteins | sample 5560001 | NCBI WGS metagenome assembly JAABUQ01 (sample SAMN10711888, study PRJNA513371) | rock metagenome | isolation source: Antarctica rocks | place: Antarctica: Victoria Land, Finger Mt nord | collected 2015-12-18 | reverse complement strand
TCGAAGGCCGCGGCCGCGCAGTCGAGGTTTGAGTCGTGGCATAGGAGGCAGCAGAGGCGGCCGTCGGAGGTGGTGGCGGTGTGCTCGACGTAGATGCTTTGGGGGAGGTGCTTGAGGGTGGAGTAGGATTTGGGGGTGTCGCAGGCTGGGGGGGGGGAGGGGAGGGAGGGGGATGTACGGTCTGTGGGTTGAGGGTTGGCTGCGAGGGCGAGGGGGGTGGGGTTGAGGAGGAGGGCTGCGGTGAGGTAGAGGAGGGAGGAGGTGCGCATCTTGTTGATGGTATGGAGTTGTTAAGCTTTGCGATGATGAAATGGTGGGTGCTGAGGAGAGGCTGTTGAAAAGGAAGATGGGTTATGGCAGAGAAGGACTGACTTATTGAGTGAAAAAAATTTGTGAGAGACGTTGGTGATGGTTCGCAGGCTCATATATATAACAGAGGAAATTATAGGCATCTATGACTGGGTTTTGCGCCATTGAGATGAATGTGGTCTAATCCGCTCAGTCGACCAGAGTTGTGAGTGCGCCAATTTTCTCTTTCGGTAGCATCTTGACAAGGCTTAATATGTGAACTTGTAATACATCTCTTAGCTCCCTTTGCATCCACCAGCAAGACGCTCGAGTCATCGTATTGTATATAAAATAGTCCTGTGGTATTGGCCGTATTCTTCTGGGTCAATGGAGCGACAGAATGCTCTTATCACGGAGATTGCCCAACGCGAGGGAAATTCGACGCACAGAGAAGCTCAAGGGGCGTTGGCCTGACACCTCCCAGAAGTTAATATCTAAGAAGGCGCGATCAAAGATCAGACCAGCTAATAGGGATTTTTGACAGATAATTTCTTGAGACAAGACTAGATAGTCGAAAAGTCGGACACTTTTGATCTACGGTTTAGGAAGGAAGTCAAGGAGCGTGGTCACAATTTGTAAGTCGGAATGAGATGTCTGTTAACACTACTAGCGCGATCAAGTGGAGACCATCCTAGGGTTCCACCCGAAAAACAAGGATTCCTTCTCTTCATCAGCGGCGTTCAAGAACGACCTCATAGCCTTATGCATCGAAGGCATAGCGCTACAATAATAGTAGAAAGTGCGTCTTCAAGTTTGTTAGTCATTCCGGGCATTATGCTTGGCTACATGATGGTCGTTCGAGTATCAGGTCCACTTTCACACTCGATGCCGCGGTCAATCAAAAGATCGAGATGAGTCGTGATGCTGAGGAGGGAGTGCTGTGCGATCCAAACGTCAGGATTTTAGCATCAACATGGGGCCGGAGCGCTACGGTTCATCCAGGCATCATAAACTCTATAAAACGTCATACCTTTATCGTACCTTGATAAAACAATGGGCGGAAGAGGAAGAAATATCGAACTCACTATATGTCGAGTATGGGCCGAGGAGGTTGCGTGATAGAATCTTTAATGCCATGGGCGGAGCCTTCATGACCTTGACAGGGTCTCATAAGAACCCAGCCGAAACGTCGACGTTCGTCAGCGTCTCTTGGTCCCAAGTGAAAGGGCTCCTTCGTCAAAGGCTTTGATGCTGGAGCAGAAAGATCGGTGTTGATCTGGTTGGAGCAGTGAGCCTGATCCATTCGGGAGCGACGAGAAGCGAGAAACGCATGTAGCCATCTTGGCATCAGCAGGCAATCATGCCTCGCATGCTAAATGTGCAGCTATGGAGTCTGCTTTAAGTTTTTGCGTACGTAATTGCGCAGGCGCTTCATGCTCAGTTAGTGCAGTGCCTCACAGCAAGAAATGCCTACCGATCTCGCGGAAAAGGCTTCAGCGGGTCCAATGCTTATCGGGTGCCAAGACCAATTAGCGAGACGTCGGCCGCCATCCCACGCTGATCTATGGGTGCAGGACTGTGGCTTGATGCTTTGGGGGCCAAAAGAGATAAGGAATGGGGTTCACGGCTGGAGCAATGTGGGAAGCACTGGGAGGAGCAGCGAAGGATCCTAGCGGGGAGTGTGGAGTCGAACGATGTCTTAGAGCGAGGGTCCATGGTTGGCCATGTGGAATCCCAGCGAAAGGGGGTCCCGGAACATCGAGTAGTGACGGGTAGCTGCGTTATGCAGTCAACGACAGCGAGCTTGTGGTCTAGGTCCTTGCACTTCCGCTAACAATTTCCTTTGTGAGGCTGACGCTGGGCTGGAATAACGACAAGTGACTTGAAACCATGCGGAGTAGATCCGCAAGGTCAACCGTTGAGCACCCAATACTTACCTAGCCCACGGCTTCTCTGCGTGGCATCTACACTCAGACGAGAACGACACCTTGCTCGCCATCTCGTCATTCAGTGAAATGATCATGCTATCCATTTCTCCCTTCGCAATCAGATGCTTCAATGGTCATACTTTATCGGGGGCTAGCAAATTGCTCTGTATCTCTGCACTAACCAGTTCCGGATCTTATCTCTCGACTTAAATCTGACTTCTGGTCCTAACCACGACATGAACGGGACCCCCACCGACAATTCGTATCCATGACTTTGACGAGTACTTGCATTAAGGCGCTAAGGAGGGTATTTCAGCGCGATGGCCCCAACCAGCATGTTCGCCCGAGATGTACTACACGGATGAAGCACAGCATCCTCCGGCAAGCATGTGCCTGTAAAGCCAGTCATTCTTCGTCCCTTTTGAGCTGTCAGGGCCTCCTTGCAGGTAGTAAATGCTGACACGGCACGGCTTATGAGCCAAAAAGGATTCTTGGGGATTCACAGACTCATGGCTGCCGCACTTCATCTGCACCTTGAATCCTTGATGCCAACGGCGGGGTTTACTCCGGGGACTAGTGAGATCTGACACCTTGGCCCTTCGCTGTATTGGAATTGGACCGGTGTTGTAGCCTCGTCTGTCGTGCATCTGGTGCCTATTTTCGCTAAAACGTTGATGGATCATGACAAAGGAAATGTCGTTGATAAGGCCACACGCGTCGAGCCTATTCCCTCCGGCCCCAGACCAGTGACAATACTGATCCTTCCACTTAAATCGTGTAACGAGAGGCAAGTGACTTCGATCTGTGGCTTCTAGCCCTGTTTAGCACATGCTTTGATGGTGTGCATCTTCGTCTTTTCGGCTGGCTTGGCTTCACAGCCAGGGTGCCCTTATATCACCTCCATCCCCTTGCCTTTTTCCTTCCCGCCCTTATTTCTTCTTTGTCACACTACGTCTCTCTTTAACATCCCGACGACAGCGGGCAACCTTCAAGATGCCTGAGACGCAGAATACCACCCTGACTCTTGCGGACTTAACCGCCCTCAACTACACCATCTTGGTGCCCTACAACAACTCAATAGCGACAGGTGGTGATTCTCTCAATGACAATCTCAATGTCTTCTACACGGTATGGCTGGCAATCTCCTTATGAAGAACCCCACTCACGGGTCGTTTTAGTCTGGCGATCTCGCCTGGATTATGACCTCTTCCGCATTGGTGCTTCTCATGATACCTGGTGTCGGCTTCTTCTATTCCGGGCTTGCGCGGCGCAAATCCGCTCTATCATTGATCTGGCTATCATTGATGTCCGTGGCCGTCATCTCATTCGAATGGTTTTTCTGGGGCTACTCCTTAGCATTCTCGCATACCGCAGGAAAGTTCATCGGCGATCTCTCAAACATCGGATTTCGAAATGTTCTCGCTCAGCCATCTGTGGGAAGCGCTCATGTTCCAGACGAGTTGTTCGCCATTTACCAGTGCATGTTCGCAGCCATAACCCCAGCATTGGCAATTGGTGCGGCGGTCGACCGTGCGCGCATGTTGCCCTGTGTCGTCTTCATGTTCGTCTGGGCAACCATCATCTACAACCCGATCGCATGCTGGACCTGGAATCCTGCAGGCTGGGTCTACAAGATGGGTGGTCTTGACTTCGCGGGAGGAACTCCGGTCCACATTTCCTCTGGCTCTGCTGCCCTTGCCTACTCCCTCATGCTCGGCAAACGCCGTGGCTATCATGATGTCCATGGTCTGCCATATCGTCCCCACAACGTCACGCACATCGTCATCGGCACCGTCTTTCTATGGGTCGGTTGGTTTGGCTTCAACGGTGGCTCAGCGCTTGGTGCAAACATGCGCGCGGTATCCGCCTGCGTTGTCACTCATTTAGCTGCATCGGTTGGTGGATTCACTTGGTGTTTCCTCGACTACAGACTTGATCGCAAATGGTCAACCGTGGGTTTTTGCTCTGGCGCTGTTGCGGGTTTAGTCGCCATCACGCCCGCATCCGGATACGTCCCTGCCTGGTCATCAATCATTTTCGGTGTAGTCGGGGCTATCTGCTGCAACTTCGCCACCAAGCTCAAGTACGTGCTCAACATCGACGACTCGCTGGACATTTTCGCCATGCATGCCATTGGTGGTTTGGTTGGGAACATCCTGACTGCTTTCTTCGCTGCGTAAGTCCGTCCCATACCTTCTCTACAGCCTCACCATAGGTTTCACACCTAGCGCGTAACCTCCTGCTCTCTTACTTCTCCGCTCCATATCCCACCAAATATGGCCTAACATCTCTCCTACAGAGACTACATCGCCCACCTCGACGGCTTCTCCGTGATCCCCGGCGGCTGGCTCAACGGCCACTACATCCAGCTCGGCTACCAGCTGGCGGACTCCGTCTCCGGCTTCGCCTACTCCTTCTTCGGCACCTGCATCATCCTCTTCCTCATGAACCTGATCCCCGGTCTGTCGCTGCGCGCCAGCGAGGAAGCAGAGATCATCGGCATCGACGACAGCGACCTCGGCGAGTTCGCCTATGACTATGTCGAGCACAAGCGCGAGATCCCTTATGCGCCAAGTATCGTCGGCCAGGAACCCGCGAGGACGAGTGGGAGCGAGTCGCCGGATGAGACGGTCCTTACAAAGCAGGACGTTTAATTTGCTGACTTCGTTCCCTGAGGCGTAAAGGGGGATTTAGCGACCGGGTCGTGTAATATGGGCCTGGACGGTGGCTGATGGACGCGGATCTGTAGATAAGTTGTCCTCTGTATGCAATTCGGTGCTTTGTCTTCTTTCTCGGTATCCCATAGCCGGTCCACATTGTGGCTTGCTTATATCACACTACTACCATTCATCCTAACCATACTAGCTGTGCATCGATGCTTGCTCCAATACCTTCGGTCTTTGCTCACACCCCAACGATCATCCCTTCACCGCGCCATCCGACCATCATATCCATCCACTACAAACCTCAACGCTCATCCCTCCCCCCCGTCCCCTTCCGACCAACACACCCGCTACCAACGCAATATCATCATGCCCTTCCGCCTCACAATACCTGATAAACCTAACCCTCCATCATACTCACTCTTAGAATTCCCTACCTCTCAGCACCACCCCCTCCATCATCCCAGTCTCCCTCTTCTTCCAAACCCAACTGTCACCACCCTCTCGTTCCAAAAACCACCGCCACCCCCTTGTCCAATCCTACCCGATCCCAGCCCGTCATCAGCCCCTTGTCCCGTCCTACCCCATCCCCTCCCAACCCCCAATTTCCAACCCCCAGCTCCCAATTCACAATCTCAAGAGCACAACCTCTCAAGCACCATCCTCGACAAATGACCGCATCCCTCCCTACCCTGGCCTGAGCCAGCTTGTTCCGTTCCTAAACGACTATCGGTGACGTGGGTGGCCACCGAAAAGAATGGTGCTCGGGGTCAGGAAGGTGGATGCTTCCTCGGGATGGCGCCCTCGGCGGACTGTCTGTTGCGAGCGGGGGTTGGGGGGGGGTGCAGTCATAGCGCTAGGGGAAGTTTGCGGGAGGATATAGCCTTGGCAAGACTTGAAGGGTTGGCAGTATGGTTTGGGTGGGGATTGGCTCTGGCAAGGATGGCCGGCAACGGTACTATTTGTGCAAGGGGATGCGCAGACCGAGGGCATACAGCTCTAAGACCAGCTTGGGCTGGTTACGTGTGAATCGGGCAGGGAGTCCAAGAGGTGGATCTAAGCTGGATGGCATGTGGGAACGGGCTCGGGGAGGATATTGGGTTTGCTTGAGGTTTTATTCGGTGAGGTGGCGCTTTTGGCGGCTACTTATGGTACGAGCGAGCGAGCAGGACGGTGAGGTGCTGGTGATGCTGAGCAGAGAGGGGGGATTAGTGCGGGTGGGGGAGGATACCTAAATAGGTGAACGAGGGAGCTGGGGTTGAATATGAGGTGCTAGATCCAGGGGCACTCAGAGGCCGGAATGTCAATGATGGGGAAGAGGTTTAATGACCCCCACCCCGTGTAGGTGATGCGATGGAGGTAAGCAAAATCCCCGGTATAGTAGACTGGATTCAATAATTGACGTGTAAAGTGATAGGTTGACATTTCCTTGATAGGGACAAGTGTAGGAAGTTTGGGGATTGAGCGACCGAGAAGGCAGCTGCGTGACACCGGTACATTGGATCTAAAGAAGTAGGAAGAAGGGCATCTAGAAGATGACGTAGCTACCTCCTGCATCGATTGTTGTCAAGAACAATGGCGTCAGTATGGGGGAAGCATCTGAAGAGCTCCATCCCAGATATGCTGGGTGGCCAGGAGGTCAGTCGCAAAGGTACCCTCGAGGAGCCCTTGTTTTCAACGGCGTAAGCTCGCGAACGGTGTGTGCTTAGAGGTTTTATTTATTCTTGCCTGCCCTAAATGACTGTCTCTCAAGAGACTTGGTATATGATACAGGTGGTGACTAGCAATTTCTCGTGGACCTTCATCCTGACCTCTTTGTTCGCCTAATTTATCTCGACAACTTGTCTTGCGATAATGCAGATCGAAGCCCAGGAAGAGGCTTGAGCAGAATCCTTGCGAACGATTCTTGTCCTGTCTTTGAGTCATCGACGTTGGTCCGACAGCACTGCAGCTTTGAGGCTTTTGACTCTTGCGACTCCCCTATTTTCCCTTAGCGATTCTGCATGGAGTAATGCTTTTCCGGCTTCTGAAACGCTTCTGATGGCCCAGCATGTAAATGTAGATCCAGTATGCTTTGCGCCAACTGCAAGTCCGCCAGTGCTACATGAAGAAGTTGGCTCGGGGCTAGACTTAGTTGGCGTCGTCGACTGGGGACACCATATAGAATGAATTTTCAGACCAAGACAAATCATGCTCATTTTATGCTGCATTCCGAGCATTGAAAGCTCGAGTCTAGATGAATTCCGCTCATGAATCCGAGCCGAATAGGTAAGTTTTGTTCACACGCGGTGTTTCCCGGGTGGATCCGTCAGTGAGACCTCTTGAAGCAATGGTCTGTTGGCGCTCTTATGGCTTGCCCCTTCGCACTCGCTCTTCGGCAGTAAGAATCTTAACCGCGTCCTTGGTATAGATATAGCTCGCGCCGCTCCATATTGTGGTCGACCCTACAATATACCTGTGAGCGCATGTAATGTTAGCGTACCTCTTAGACCACACAAGGAAATTATGAACAGGCGATTTCATTTGCACGTTTGATGCGCAGAAGCTAATTTTCCTCATTGCGTGCTTACCACATCATTGCGAGAAGATGTTGAATCTCGTAATCGGCTCCAAACGCCATTTGACCCATGGTACAGCCTACAAGTGCCAATTGCAGCGCGGTGTTGACCTTACTGATGTCAGTAGGTCGTACTTCTGCGCTGGGCAGGCTGAAGTCCCAGTAACGAGCCAACGTCTTAGGAGGAGGTAGCGAAATGTAGCGATAGTAAATTGCGGCAACACCGAGGATTATATCCCGGCCTATTATCAGGACAGCAAGGGGCACTGTATATCGTCAGAGCTTCCGGCCAATGTTGATTCACGATCGTTTCTGGAGTTACCAGGTAAAGTTCCTTTCATAGCCAACGCGACCGTCACAACCGTCATGAGTGTCTTGTCGGCCATTGGATCAATTACAGTCCCCACAACTGTCTGCAAGTTCCATTTCCGCGCAATCCAGCCATCTACCAGATCTGTGATGCCTGCGTAAACGAATAGCGACAAAGCAGCTAGGTGCTGATCTTTTACAAGCAGATATCCGATGATAGGGGCGGCGACGAGGCGAGAGAAGGTGAGTAAATTAGGCACATTGTAAATATTCTCGTGAAGGGCAGGAGGGAGGGAAGCGCGGAATCGAGTAGTAAGAGGCGTACGACTGCTATGAGGACTCAATCAGCAGATATAAATGAACATCAGGATTGTCATGGGGCAAATGGTTCTCGTGTTGAACGAACTTCAAAAGGATACACGAATCACCAAGAGAGCTTTAGGCAAGCATTGCGAACATGCAGAAGAGGAAATCTAGAAGAGCTGCGTCCACTTACGCCTTGGCCTTGTCGTCTGAAGCTTCTTGTCCTTTGCTTCTCTGATCAGATAAAGCTCGGAGTTGCTTTCCAAAGCCGCTTTGGTAGGGAGATCTGTATGATTCTCAGCTCATGCGTGTATGATACAAACCACCTTTACTAACGCCGACAGGCTTCTCCATGGCGTTAGTCTTTCGTAATTCGTCCAGCTATAGCCGGCTCGATGGATTCTTTGCAGATTGCTAGGTATGCTACATCGGACAGTCTGCAGGCATAGCGGCTGGCGCTGCAAGCACCGACATATGGCGCTCATTCCGGCAGCCTTTGCATTTTGCTTATTTAGACATGCGCCGCGCTGATACAATCGCCGGTCAATTTTGGGCGCGGTGACGTTGGTGATAGGGCTGGAAGTGGTGGGTTTCAGGGTTGGAGTAGGGCCCAGACAAAGGCTTGGCATGTCATAGAGGAATTTTCATTCGCCCATTCCATGATGATAGGAGACTATTGATGGTGTAGGCCTCAGATGCACCAAGACGAAAGAAACATTACAAAACGAGCCTATTCAATTGTAACCCAGCCTCTCTTGTTGTACGAGATCTGCAGCAGGTTCTTGACCCAAAGCTTCAGCTGTACACGTTCATCGGCCTCTGCTCTGACGCCGTACGCCCTACATTGAGTTCGAGATAAACCAATATCCTACGAGAGGTCAGGCCAGCCGAGTCGCTCACTGCCCGTTGGTCAGAATAGGAATATCAAGCATACGATTGAACGGACTCAAGACGTAGAAGTCATATTTACAGATCTGCAACCTCACATTCACGCCTGGCAGATTGCAAGCAATGCTTCAAAATCAAAAACCTAAGATATGTCATTGTATCAGTAGATGCTACCATGGTGACGAGAAACACAATATTAATGAGTTTGGCTCAATGTCCGAAACAGAACCTGACCGCAAACGAGCCGAGTGTTCTCTCACTACCTTATCCATATCCCCTTTCCTAATTTGTTGGCAATTGATGGTTTGACTGGCAAGAATAGGATGTTCTTTTCTGGAACGAAGTCTCTCCATTTGGCGGCTTTTCTTCTTCGGCATCCATTGATTGGACGCGATATGGCGATGAAAGCGCCCCAAAGCAGCCCATAGTGGTTGGAGAGTAGTGGCAAGTGTTTTGTGCTTCGTAGGAGCACATTAGAATCGGCTCAGGGCCAAACTACGTTATTGTCATGGCTGGAATTTTTCAGAGCAAGGTGAGTGCGAAAGCTTATGCTCATATCAACGATAAATGATCTTGATGTGTACCTTTCCATTCACAAAGCCACGCAAGAAGCATCTTTATTACTAGTATGCGGATTCGCAAAAAGCTGCGGATAATCATGTGCGTCTACTATGTCTTTACAGCCAATGATCTTGGACCTCTCTGAGGCATTACGCTGATAAGTTTGCCTATACCCGCTGTGACGCGGTCGCTTGATAGTTGCTTGCGGCTGTAACGTGCTCTATTTCCCAAAGCATCTCGTGGGAATGTTGATCCCTAGGCACCCTTTGGTATTCGAAAGGATGCTATCATGTTGCATGCAAATCAATTAATATATTGACACCATTAGAGTCGGTTGAGCACCGTGGAACGATAAATCATGCTCTTCTCCACCCTATTTTTCGCCTTGTGGCTCTCTGTCGCGACACTAGCAGGTGCGCATCCATCTGTACCATTTCACCCACCCACCCGGCTGCACGAACTACCAAAGCACACGTCCGAGTTCATCAGTCCGCTGGAACCAAAGAAGTTTGAAAGAAGAAATAGGGACCTTCTAAAGCCACATCAAGCCTCTCCATCCCCGATCGCACATGCCTCATCCCCAGCAGACCAGCGACACATATCGAGCGTTGATCCATCATCATTCAACACCTCAGCCATCCTCCAAACAATCTCGGTATTCCCAATCCACTGTTTCAACCCCTACTCAACCGGCATCCAATATGCCAAAGCAGAAGACTGCCGAGTCATAATCCATCACATCATCCTCTCGTACCCTAACCCCATGCTGCCACAAACCTTCGGCTACAACGACGAGGTAGACATCGACCTCCGAGAACGGGACAATGCGGCATGGGATTATGGGAACTGTGTGATTTTTGTTCGCAACGAGCACAAATCCCAGGTGGACACATTCCGCATGGCAGACGTAGCAGCTGCGGCAAACAGGGTCACGGATGAGTGCATAGAAGGGAAGAGGTACGCTGTTGGAGGCAGTACGGACGTTGGTTCGTCAAGAGGCTTCTTTGTGGGTCTGGGAGGTTATCCCAGAGCAGGTGCGACGAGCGAGAGTTGAGTAGGACGGTGCTATTTGAGTTGAATAGCATGTCTGTTGGTGATCTCAGCGTACGGAGTCCAGCTTGAGCGACTGTCATGCTACTCACATTGCTATCGGGCTTCCGATACTACAATGGGAAATTGAGCGTCCTGATGAGCAGGGATACGTCATGTTGCAGGGGCCGTGATCTTGCATCCATACTCCATTGTCAGCGATGTAGAAGTCGTAGTTGCTTTGCACCTCCAACACTTGCCCTTGTAAGTGGCATAACAGAATGGATTTCCATCAATCAGCGTTAGCCTAGTCAAGGTCAGAGCATTAAGCTACGATGCCTCAACGACCCCCGTGTCGTGCCGCACACGGGTCTCCCTGTCCAGTTTAGAGCCTGTAGCTATGAGAAAAACGCCGATGCTGTGCGAATCACCTACAAATCGCAATTAGCTTCTCCGCTGCACACGGAAACTGAGGCTGGCAGAGCTCCTTCAAGACACCCTCTGTATCCTTACCAACGGTGATCAATCCAGGGATGTTGAATTGTGCTAGACAGAGTTCTAACAATCGGAGAGCCGCGTTCCAGATATCATAGTAACAGCTTATGTCGGTTTGAGAATAAGAGCCAGGTCTTGAGCTGCGACCTTCTACCTGTGAGAAAGTCAGTAGAGGATTTTACTAGGAAACAATTGGTGATATATTTTAAATTAGTGAGCCTTGGATCTTCCATCATCACGAGTTTCATCGTACAGGAACCCCTGCTGGCTGAGGCTGTAGATCAGTTGTTAGCCTTTCGAGGCCTGCGGAAATGGTAAAGGGCTCACTGACTTGACCTGTATTGTCGAGGCAACATCTGGTTGACAAGGGACGGATGCGCTGGGATGGCTTCTCGGAAGACATACTCGTAATCGGAATGGCCGTGGAGCTTCTCTTCGTGTCCACGGAAGAAGTCGATCGCAGCCTCACATTCACGCGCATCGAAATCAGGGGCTGACCAGTCGTCTGATCTGGTACAGTGGTAGTCCCCTGGGGTAGCATGGACTGGCAGATGGAGAGACGTGAGATTATGATTACTGGCTAGAGCATTGCTAGACTGAAAAGAAGCGCCTTTTGAGAGGCTTGTAAAGACAAGCAGATAATTCAAGGTACAAACTAGAGCGTGAAAGCCATATGAAAACAGGCTGCAATGGTTCATTTTGGACTTGTTGACACCAAGACTCCGGAGTAGGAGTAGAGCTATATATATTGCCTACGATCACGTCCATGACTAGGACGGTTGCCTTGTTCGACGTGAGGCAAAATCTGTTTGTGCCAAAGCGATATTGAAACGGTAGATGCGATAGCTGAGAATCCTTTTCGGAGTATTCTCCGCCATGTCAGGAGCGCTTACCATAGTGGATTGTAGGCGATAGGCGGTGCTCAGGACGCGCGCTGCACTAAAGATCAGGAACACCAATTGATTCGCAAATATAGCACTAATTGAGACGGAGCGCATATACTGCCATGAGGGTTGACAATAGTGAGATCACCTATCCCAAGTGCACTTGTCCAAATGCAAGGTCTGGCTTCTCCTCGTCCTCGACAACGTTTCGAGCGCCACGACCAGTACAAGCTTATGAATCTACTTCCAGAGCTATAGAGAGATTATAACAGTCCCTTTTGCCGTCTGGAAAATGAAGTTCAATTGGGCTTGCCAGAATACTGAGTTGAATATCTCGCATACTAAGAATGACTGGTGGCCACTGTGCAGATTATGCAAGCAGAGACTGTAGATCTATTTTCTGCCGTGTTCTCAGAACACTATGGGCTGATCCCATGCACTCGCTGTAAATGTGGAGGATGGATATGAAAGGCAGCCATACGCCGTAGGAGCCTCCTCATATGCTGAGATCTCCGGGATGCTATGTGGGGTGCTAAATGATGAAAAGGAAAAATGAGCTGCCGATTCCCTGCGCATAAGTACATGTGAATAGTATTCAGTGTGGGTTGCTTTTGATTTGTGAAAAACAGAAAAAGGTGATACTTTGGAAAGGATGCCAGGCGCGCGCCCCTAGATGATGCTTTTTAGCCGCGGGTACTTACCCGGACGCCCGTGCATTAGGTACCGCTAGATTTTGTTCACAGGTAGCTCCTAGCCCTCCGACCTACATCTCTTCAACGACGCGGTAATGATGCACATAGTGTAGCATTCGCAGGGAGGCAGCAGAAGCCATGCAATATTCAATCTTTAGGAAACCTCTTCCACCCATCCAGAGCTTCAGCCGGGTTACCACGCGCCATCTCAGCCTTGCGTACCATCTCCACAAACCTCCAAAGACAGATCATGAGAGAGGCTATGCTCCGATCGTCATTCTCCATGGCCTCTTCGGCTCGAAGCAGAACAACAGGAGCATCAGTAAGTACGCCATTCTTCAAGCAATTGACGCAGATATTCGGCCGCTGACCCTTGACCATCCAGAGCGCTCGCACGAGACCTAGAAAGACCCGTTTATGCCCTTGTTAGTGCTTTTACATTCGGCAAGAGGACGATGGATTCATAGCTGCATAGGATCTGCGCAATCATGGAGACTCACCGCACAACCCTGTCCATGACTACTCTGCCATGGCGGATGATGTGGAAGAGTTCACGCAAGAACACCGAATCCGGCGGCCTACTTTAATCGGTCACTCGATGTATGCTTAATACGGTCAATATCTCGCCCTCAGTTTGCTAACCTTTGGCCAGGGGCGCGAAAACAGCCATGGTTCTCGCGCTACGTTCGTCACAGAGCGTTGGGGCACTGATACCGGTGGACAATGCGCCAGTCGATGCGACGTTGAAAAGCGACTTCAGCAAGTACGTTCAGGGGCTGAGGAATATCGAAGACGCCAAAGTAACAAAGTCAGCTGAGGCTGACGACATCCTGCGAAAGTACGAAGAGGTGAGCCAAGCAAACCCAAACCTATCGACTAGGAGCAAGGTTCTGATCCAGCGTATCTGGCGTAGGCATTACCAATCCGGCAGTTCCTCCTTACAAATCTCGTGCGATCGCCAGATGGAAAACATCTGCGTCTGCGCATACCGATCAAGACGCTCGCCGCAAGCCTGGATTATATGGGTGATTTCCCGTTCAGAGATCCGGATGAAGCACGCTATGATGGGCCTACCTTGTTCATTCGAGGCATGAAAAGCCACTACGTCGCTGATGATGTTTTGCCCTTGATTGGGCGCTTCTTCCCAAGATTCGAGGTCAAGGACGTTGATTGCGGCCACTGGGTGATCTCAGAGAAGCCCGAGGCTTTCAGGGAAGGTACATGCCCAATGAATTTCGTTGGTTGAACGAGCGCTGACGTGAACAGCGGTAGTGGAATTCGTGCAGGCCAATGATGCCCGGACTGAGTGATGGAGCACATCCTGCAACCGCGATGGCAGTGTGGTTTACAAATCCGGATATCGGTGGACATGGTTTGGAGACGGGAGCTTGGCCATACCTTTACGGCGCGCGAAGGCGGCTGCGATGCTGGTAGGAATGTACTTCGAGCTTGTCCATAGTTGTCAATTGTGCGATGATATCTCAGCCTCAATCTGATCGCCAGGCGCCTAAAGCGATGCAAACGTTGTTCTTGACTTTTGCTTTTCCCCGCCTGCATGGACTCACAAGGGCTTGAAAAAAAGATGGATAGATTGGCGCGGCAGACTGGAAGTCATTGGAATTGTGGACACCATCACTCATAACCCATGAAGCATCACAGCACACTCTCTGAAATTGTGAAGCTTTCAATGCTGGGGTCGGCGTGCAGAATCTAGCGACGCTGCACGCTACTTTGCCTGATATCAATCGATTACACAGACTCCAGGACCTGCTCCTTGAATTCCCGTTCCACCTTCTGGCCCTGCTCATCTGTCGTCGATTCACCGTGAAGATTCAGGAGCGCACCGAGATCGAATTTGGGTGACTTCAACAGTTTGACTTTCCGGATGTGAACCTAGTTCGAGTCAGCATAAGGACGAAGGCTGCTTATTTTTGACTTCTGTAACCGCTCAAATTGAATACATACATTCTGGAGAGGGTAAATGCCTTGGGTAGCCTTCTCGATTTCGCGCCCAATGACCTCAGGGATGAGTTTTGTAGTGAGCTGCGATAGCGAGCAGCTAGACGCTTCGCGCTGGATGATCTCCACCATCTTCTTGCGGATGGCGCGAATCTGTGATGTGCGAGCGTATGTGGTCTTCTTGATCTGGTTTGGCCGCCTCTTGGTGAAGGCGATGGCGAAGAGGCGGAGAAGATAGTCGTCGGTGGTCTTGACGGTGATGTTGGCTTCGATCAGCGTCTGCCATTTGCGCACCAGGGAACGAAGCTTGTCGGAGGTGAAGTCCAGCCCATGGAAATTGGTGAGGCAGTTCTTGCCCTGGACCTCGTCGACCCGGAGTTTGACTTTGCGGAAAGCATGGTCTTCGTCCTTTTGTAGATCGGCCAGTGACACCTCGAATATCCTTCCCTTCAGAGCATCGTTTGCGTTTTTGAGACCAGTCGTTCGGTTCACCAGCGTTTTACCAACACTGTGTGAGACTTAGTGTGGGGCTTTTCGGTGGGCTAATGCTGAACCTACTCTCGGATCTGGAAGGTTGATGGCGCCTTTCCGTTTGTTAGTAGTTGCAATTGATGACATTTGAGTGGTTGAAGTACCTTGACCGAGAACCAGTCTTTGCGAGTGAACGGGTCTTGCGTCCTCTTCTTCAAGCCTTTCTTACCTTTCGAAAGGCGCTTGTTCCTAGACCGTTGTCAGCGCAAACGGTTTCTTGGCAGCCATATACGCAGGTGCTGCATGCTTGCTTTACTTACTTTCCGACAGCCATGATCGCGACTCAACGACTATCGCAAAGATGGACGGATGGTGACTGAACAAAGTCGATGACTGGGTGCGTATGCTCAAGCACCAATTCCTGACTAGCTCTGTGGGTGCCAAGATTTAGCGAAACAAACGCTAGCTCTGAGGCTGCCATTACATTACAATACACGCCGAAGATCCACCGAGCTGGTACCCATCAACCCCAACTCTCCCTCGAGGCCTGGACAACCCTGCAGCATCAATCGCTGCAGCCCATCACCGGTATTCAATATGTCAGGCATCCTGACCAGAAGTCAATGGCCCTGGTGTCAATTCCTCCGATCATCAAGGCCTCTGACCCGCTCTCGAAGAGGGCTTGCTAGCAAGCACGAGCACGGCGATCACCCCATCCATGTTCATCCTGTACGCTTCCACATCGCCATTGAGTCCAGTGTTCCACGCCTTGTACAGGAGCTGACCCTTGCGCCCTTGATAGGTTCGGCCGTTATATAGATATTCGGCAACGCTGCTGGGTGCCTCCATGTGGTTCTTTGTCCGTGTCAATTTATCCGGATTACGGTTATGCTTGAGCTGATTGAGCATAGTTGATGTATCGAGCGAAGAAGGATGGACCAGTGCTGTTGGGGTGGAGGCATCCATGGGAACATTGACGCATCAACGAAGGCGCAACATTATAGGCGTTTTGGGATGGCTACGCACCATGATCGAATTGGTCAAGGGAACCAATTGCTTTCTACGACGCCTGGATGTAACGAGCCGCCTCGTCCGTACATGTGGACAATCAGAGCTGCGTGGCGTAGAGGGACAGTTTCAAATTATTGGCTTAATGTACCGGACTTGATGTATGGTTTCTGGAACAGATAGTGTGCAATGCCCCAGACATCTCCACCTTCATATGCAAAGAGCTCCGCGCAAGCCACATAGAATATCTGCCATCGAAAAAACCACGTGGCTGCGTTCTTTTCCCCGTAGGTATCTACGAGATGTGGCCAAAGCTCCTTTTTGCTTACATTCATCTTTGAAAGCCAGTCCTTCTGCATGTCAGCTCGGCCGTTCCAGCTGCAAGACGGAGGTTCAGGGAGATAATGACTCACCTCGCAAGTCCGGGCATAGTGTCTTCCATTGACCCACCACTGCTCCTGCAGTTTCAGCTCGTTTTGAAAATACAATAGCAGATCAGCACTTGGCATAGTTCCTCCTGTGAAGAAGTGTGTGCTCATCCAACCCTCTTCGAAGTCGTATGGAGTCGTCCGATGGGCGAAGATATGTACGAACAGTTTCCCTCCTGGTGCCAGTGCCCTTGCGACTTTGGCCATCAAAAGCTCGTAGTTCTTCATACGCTCGAAGAGTTCAATTGAGACGACTCTATCAAAGCTTGCCGGTTCAAAGTCGTAATCGACTATGTCCCCCGTGATGACTGACAAGTTTGCAAGACCTTTGCTGCTGGCCTGGGCATCGATGTATTCCTTTTGCGACCTTGAATTGGAGAATGCCGTGATCTGTGCTCTAGGGAATATCTCGGCGAAGTAGAGTGCTCCTGATCCCCAACCACATCTTCATATAGCGAACATCAGCACTTGATGTAGCTATGAGACTTCTCATGCTGCGCACCCGAGGTCCAATATTCTCTGCCCATTTGCCAAATCCGCCTTGTCAACGTAGCTCTCTAGCATTTCCACCTCTGCCTGACCCAAGGTTTCTTTGCCAGTAGGATACAAACAGCAACTGTATTTCATCCGGGGTCCTAGACATGCCTGAAGGACACCGGTGCCGACCTCGTAGTGTTGCGTATTGGCTTTATCCATTTCGATAGCTATTGGGCGGGTACGCAGGGCTTTGACGTATTGCATCTTCGTCCTGTAGGCTTCTTCTAGAGCCGTGCATTGGATCGAGCGAAGACGGTCTGCAAGCTGGCGACGAATGCCGTAACGAATGACTGCCTGGGGCAAGTAACCCCCATCCAGAACCCAATCTTGGGTAGGGCCATCAGCAACAATTGCAGGAAGATTGCCTTACGGACTCTCTTACCATAATTCATACTAGCCGTGTGCAACCATGGACCTGCAGTCCTGAGCTCTGAGGAGGATTATGGCGACAAAAATGGGTTTTACGTACATCTGGTGTGCTAATTTAATTGCGACCAAAGAGTGAAGAACTCAAAGCTCGATATATGGTCTAACCTAGGTTTCACTGGATATCAAAGACGTTTGCGCCGCAAAAGAAAGAAGTCTATTGAAACTATCTATGGGTTCTATTTACATTCTCATTTCCTCTAAGAATACCTTGTACTTCTTTCTCTGCTTTCGCCGGTGTGGCCAGAGTCTATCATGGATTTTACCCATCGAACGAGCTAGCAAAAGGAAAACTCGTCGCTCGAAGACCCATGCACAGGCGAAGCCACCTATGGCTAGTATTAGAATGAAAAGCTTGAAATCAACACTCATGCGCGTGAGTTGCATGAATTTGGCGAATGCTTCTGCCGGGTCGAATAACATATAAGAAGAGAAAAGGAGGGCTACAACAATAGTCACAACGAAAGGCACTGCGAAGCATTAATTACCTTCGAGCTGAAATTGACAGGATGCAACTTACGATTGTTGGTCATAGACTGTCGAAATGGAGGGCCAACGCTGAGGACGATAGCGGACAGGATATACTGGTAGCAGGACAATAGGAAGAGAGTCGTATTCTCGGAGTTGGTGATGTTGGAATGCTCCGTGTCTAGCCTTGGTGGTATGAACCTGGATCATATCAGCATCGTTCGAAGCGGCTTGCTGTAGACTACGGTAATACCATGATTGACGCCGCACAGCTTCAAAGCCCACAAGCTGTATCATAATACATAAAAGAACTTGACCTAGGAGCGGAGTGAGAACCTTTCGTGATACCAGACTCGCGGTTGGTCGTTTGCGGGAAAGTGCTGGATAGGCACCTGTCCATCCCACTGTATATACATCAGCACCTGATTGCCATGGCGCCGAAGGAAGTTGTCTAGGAAATAAATACTTACTGAAGATTGCGATGGGTAGAATCAAGAACAAGTCAATGAACAGGAACTGTATGTCGCAATGAGTCTGTTCCTTCGAGAGCCAACCACGTGCATTTACCTACTTGGAAATCCCCCAGATTCGAAGCTGACGCATAAAGGAAGCTCACTGTGGTGAACTGAACTGCCGAGTATAGGCTCATGTATTTGAAGCAGCAAAAGCTGGTCACAAGAGCTGCACGACCCTCGCTAGAAGAAAGCTTAGTAAAGGTTTGGCTGGAGCCGCGCGCTCGCCTACCGGATAACTTCTGGTACGCAGGAAATGTCGAAAACTCGACTCGTAAATGGAGCTGCCACTGAGGCTTCAGCTTCGGATAATGATATTCCGACGTCGGCTGCCTTCAGGGCGCCACAGTCGTTCGCACCGTCCCCACAGAAGCCACAACAGTAGTCAATGCTCTGCAGTCTTTCTACCAGCTCATGCTTTTCATCTGGTGACATTCTAGCAAAGACTTGGCCGCAGACCAGCATCTGCCCAAGATCAGCTATAGCCTCAGATGCTTGACCCTTGACAACTACCCTTCGCAAAACCTCTTCGGTACCAAACTCGATGATCCACCTGAAAGCGTCCCCACTGACAGCAAGGCTGTAGTTTCTGATGTTGGATACATCGTAAGGCAACGACGCGTCGCTTTCCGCGGGTGGCGGCAACGGCTGTGAACCCTTAGTATTTTCCATTATAGAGCACAGATGGTACTCACCATTAGTGTCTCCCCGTCCAATTCAAACAGGGAATTATCAACGCTTTGCCATTTCAGACTAGATTCTAGGTCTTGCGCACCACCTGGTTGATCATTAGTACCGCGGCGATTTTTTGGCCGAATACTCACTCTTTACAAAATGCGGAACGTAACAATGGGCTGTGCGATCGATCAAGGCACACTCTCGAGCGACACTTATTGCCGTAAGTATGTTGTCGCCTGTGCACATGACCTGCCGGATCCCAGCGTCATTGAGCTCTCCAATGACACCTTCAGTTGATGGTTTTAACTTGTTCTCAAAGATAATGAATCCGACAAATTCGAGTCCTGCTTCGGCTTCTGATCTTCGCATTTTGTGTACCGTAGTTGTTGTGAGATTCTGAATATGTTTCGTCGCGCAAGCGATGACGCGGAAGCCTCTATGAGTGTAGAAGCCTAGAAGATCTTCATAATCCATCGGGACTACATAGTGTACCTTAGTCAGCCAGGAGTCATTGCAGCAGGGTAGACAAAGTTACAGCTCTCTGGATTGCAGATATCTTTCATACACTCGGGTGCACCTTTGACATAGATATCGCCACCTGAGTCTCCTGTCTGCCTGACTATCACGCTAGCTCGGCGTAAGTGGGATACGAATTCAAATATCTTCAGAATTCGTAGCTCGATAGGGGTATTCTGGGTATGATTAGATTGAGGCATGATATGAGCGGATGTGCAATCCAGTGTAAATGACATTGGATCGTCGATGCCGTATGTCAACCCAGCTGGTGGTCTCACTATTGATGTAGGAATGTCGTCCAGCTCTTCAAAATCAATTGCACTTATCTTTCGCGCGCTTTCTTCAAATGACCAACCTGTGAATTCGAACATTTTGATATCCAGGGGGTCACCAACGAGTTCGCCTTCGACGAGCCGTAGAGAGTGGCATGTCGTCATCGTGTACAAAGCAGCTTTGTGAATTTGGTAGTCAACCGTAGGATCACGCTCAAAGGCAGCGCCAGGGAGCACATCCGCCGGAGTTGGAAGTGTATCGCTGAATCTTTCCACTCGTCAGAGAATGGTACACCTTCATGCACATGTTTTGCTCGTTTACCTCATGGCCGGCCGATGTACAACTCGGATCCCTAGCACATCCAGACCGTCTTCGGTCAAAGTGCCAGTCTTGTCAAAACAGATGATATCTAGCTTGCCGCCGACGTTGACTCTAGATTTGGTCAGAGCGTATTATCGTCACTTGCAGGGTACGCTTACCGTTGGGGACTGATGCAGAAAATCTCCTTCTTCCTGAGTCGAGACAATGCGAAACTTGTCCCAATACTTAACGTTGCTGGTAACGCTGGAGGAACGACGATAGTGATCAGATCTAGAGCCCGAATAATGATAAGATGCCATGCTAGCTATATGATGTAAGCTCCTTCAATGACTATATAGTCCCTGAACCTACCTTCAAGCGGACAAAGTTTACGAAAGAGGCGATAAAGCCAACCCCGGCGACACCAGCCATGACAGATATGTACCGAAATGCGTCCTTGTAGAATTTGAACCCTGCTGGTTTCGGGAAGAGCATAGAGCGGACAAGGGCGCCTTTGGTGGTATTGAAGCCTGTTCGAACGGCAATGGCCAACGCAACTGCTTCATCGTCTTGGCCTTCTTGCGGTCGTCTAGCACGTACAATCTTGGTGCCACTGAACAAGAAGTGTTTGGCGACCTCAGCGATGATAGAGCTTTCTTTTAGATCCAGGAGAAGCAATGATTCATTTGTCGCTGGGACCTTAGAAACCGGTACAGACTCCCCTGCATTGTTGTATCAGCACCGTCTGAGAGAAACACTCGATGTCCTTACCGGTCAGCATGCTCTCATTGACGATGCAGTCACCCGCTAGTAGTAGGCTGTCGCATGGAAATTGGGTCAGAGATGGGTCCGACACTTCATATACGTCGCCCGGTACCAGCTCACTGCTGAGCACTTGCCGCCCTGTAGCCACTCATTAATGTCTAGTCCGAGAGGGCAATTCGCGACTCACAAAATCCATTCCGCAATACTCGGACCTCGCACTCAAAACGGGAAATCTCACGTAGACGTTTCATGGTCTGAGTACCGCGTCAGCACGTGCAAAGTGCCAGACTACAGAGACTTACAGATCTGGTCTCCGTTAAAGTCGTAGTGATGCTAACCACGGAGATAAGGAAGATGCAGACTGCGTAATAGTAGTACTGATCCAAAGACCATAGTATCAGACTAGCGACTTGAAAGACGTAGAAGGGATGAAACGCCTATCGAATGTAAGTCGAAACCACAGCTGCAACTGCTGAGACGAACCTCATCGACAAGTAGCTGCGGAATCGATTTTTGTTGAATCTCGATTTCGTTCTTGCCAAAGACCTGTTCTCGCCTGGATCGCTCGTCGATGTCCAGGCCTGTCCTGATTGATTTGATATCTGTCCATGCTGGATCCTTCCAATTACTGCAGGGCACAAACTTGTCCTTCAAAGGCTGATAGCAAAACCGAATGTAGCGATAGTTGAGGAATTGTAGCTCCGTCATTACAGGATCGTCGTCGTCGTCGTATTCGTGGAAAGCTCTCCTCTCCGTAGCCCCAAACACTGTAGATAAGCTGTATCCGTAAGGCACCTTCTCAATATCTTGGATCGCAAATTCGCCCCATTGATTCTGGCCCACTTTAGCTGCCGCATGCGATCTCTTGCGGCCAGGCTGCAACCTCACCTCAACAACGACCCAACTACAGCTTCGCAATGGCTTAGGAGATCCCGTCAACCAGACTCGCCAACGCGGAAGCCAGCGCAGCAGTAAATAGCATAGCCCTAGCGTTATTGTACACAGGATTATATATATTGCGAAACCGAGGGGCTTCGTCTTGAAGCCTGCAACAACGAGAGTCAGATCTTCGGTCACGACGTAGATCTTCTGGTTCGTTCGATTATGCCGAGCGTAGCCGCTCGCATCAGTCATGGTCGAGTCATGACGATAAAGGAGGGGATCCTCAGCAGATATACGGCTATATCCGGACGACTTTCTCCTTGTTGGTGAGGTAGATCCCGACTCCAAGTCATAGTCAGACTTTCTAGTGCCATCGAGTTCATCATCACTCTCATCAATTATAGCCTCGTCACTTGGGTATTCGGGCGAGTCATCATCTTCTTCAAAGTACGTGAAGCTAGCTACCGAATCCGCTCGCGAACGTCGATTGGCAAATCCTGTGACGCTGGAAGGGACACTTTCTGACATTGGACCAGCAAAGACCTGACAAATTCAGCTCTCGACTCTGCACCGAAAAATCCGATTAGGCTTTCGAACCTCGTCATGAGCCATCTCGACATCAGACATGAAGCTAACGCTGATTACAGACAAGTAGGTCAGAGGATCTTGTTCCGTAGTGAACAACGACAGGGAGAGATCTCACTTGCTCATGTTGGAGTTATGACGATAAATTGGCGGCTGGTAAGCACCATTGCTGATGGTACTACTTCTCCTGTAGCTCCATCCGCTATTTGAACGCGGCCCTGTTGGGCGCGAACCTGTCCCGTTCATATCGTTGTTGGCTTTCCCACGTGCTCACCCGAGCTCTTCTGCCCAGATTGCACTACTCCTGCCATGCTGATTCGATTGAGTTCAAAGCGAACCAAATCAGCTCCATGTCTTTGGAAGCTTCCAATTCTATCCTTGCCTCTTCAATCAGTCCATCAACCTGTCAAATCCGGGCTCTGATTTTGAAGAGATGGTTTATGGTTAAGAGACAGAAGGATTGCAGGAGTCTTCGTACATGTAGGCGAAGTTTATGTGTCGTCGCATCTCTCACTGCAAGAAATTCAATACACACTAATACCAGTGATCTGGTAATTATTCGATACTTGATAAGATAAGGTATGGTACGTCAATGGAAAGCCTGGAGGAGTACCTTAACTGTGAAGGCGTGTTGTTGTGACACAAAAAACTCTCTACATGACAGAACCACTTGGCATCATGTGGAACCAAGCAACTGTGAAGTAGAGTGAGTGATATTGACCTGAGTGATATTGATCACAACACTCCGATGCTGTGGTTTCACCGAGCGGCTTGATGTGCTCGCCTATTTTCGCGGGGCCTTCCTACTTCTAGAACGCCGATTTTTAGTGGGGGGATCCACGGTTGAACCGAAGCGCGCTAACACGGTTTGCTCTTTGGCTCACTTTCGTTGACCTTCATCGAACCTGCTAAAAAATTTTGTAACTATTTCAGTGCTCGTTTCCTATCCTCAAAGAACACCAAATTTGCGGGAATCCTCCCTTCCTACAGTGGAAGATCGTCAACATGTCAGAACCCATCCGTAACAAGAAGCTCGATCTTCCAACAGCAGCACCGTTCGTACCTGAGATCTTTTATGCCGCGAGGTACTGATTGATTTTGTGATTCAGTACCCCACAGAACACACCCGCCAACAACGCGCCTATATCATCGCACGCTCAACAGCCTGGTGTATCTAGCATTAAAGAGGGTATGTATCGACAACCCAAAGATACTGAAAAGCGGTCAACTTGCTCGGCCTCACTAAGACGTCTGCAGAGGATCTAGACCGTGCAGCAGCGGCCTCAATATTCGCCCAGAACCCTAAGCTTGTGTCTATGATCCAGGGCAAACTTGGCTCTCTCGTTGGACGCTCATCTGGCTACATCGAATCGCTTCCTGCGCCTGTCCGTCGCCGCGTCGCCGGACTCAAAGGTGTCCAGAAAGAACACTCAAAACTTGAGGCAAAATTCCAGGAGGAGGTTTTGGAGCTAGAGAAGAAGTACTTCGCAAAATTCACCCCCCTCTACGAGAAGCGCGCCAAGATTGTCAACGGCGCTACTGAGCCTACCGACGATGAAATCCAGGCTGGTGAACAGGATGAAGAGGGCGAAGAAGGAGGCGAATCTGCCAAGCCAGAAGAGTCCGAAGCCGAGAGTTCCACTACCGACTCCAAAGGCATCCCTGAGTTCTGGCTTTCTGCTATGAAGAACCAGATCTCCCTAGCGGAACTGATTACAGAAAAGGACCAAGCCGCCTTAAAGTATCTTACGGACGTTCGTATGGAATATTTGGAGCGACCTGGATTCCGCCTTATCTTCGAGTTTGCCGAGAACGAGTTCTTCTCCAATAAAACTATGACGAAAACCTACTACTACCAAGAGGAGAGCGGCTACGGAGGCGACTTCATCTACGATCATGCCGATGGCGACAAGATCAACTGGAAAGGCGACAAGGATCTTACGGTAAAGATCGAGAGCAAGAAGCAGCGCAACAAGAGTGAGTCTACAATGTAAACTTAGTCTCTTAGAATTGGTTGACACCTCAACAGACACGAAACAAACCCGCGTTGTGAAGAAAACCGTGCCTCAAGAGTCATTCTTCAACTTTTTTGACCCACCCAAGGCTCCTGCTGGCGAGGATGAAGACGTTGCAGACGATGTGGAGGAGCGTCTGGAGCTCGACTATCAGTTGGGCGAGGACATAAAAGAAAAGCTCATTCCACGAGCTATTGACTGGTTCACTGGTGAAGCCCTACAGTTCGAGGAGATAGATGAGGATGACTTGGACGAAGGTGATTTTGAGGATGAAGATGATGAGGAGGATGACGATGCGAGCGATGACCGAGATGAGGATGAGGAATCAGATGAGGAGGTGCGTCTGAAAACCATAATCCCTCCAGGCGTCGCTAATAGCCCCATAGGATGACGGTGCAAAGCCCAAGCAAGAGACCGCTGAGTGCAAGCAGAGCTAGGGTTTCCCACCCCTGGACTCCCACGACTCGCAGTCCTACGCCACTGCAGACCCAGAACAGCGGTTGTCCATGCCTTCGGAATAGCTTGTTCTCGCTGAACTTCAGGGCCTGATGTATCCTCTTCCAGCTACCTATCATGTCCATCCCTTTTCTTACTATCGATAGCCTAGAATCTGTGGCTATCCAGCTTGCGCATAATAGACCCGGAGCGAACTTGACCGGCGCATTAGGCGCAGGAAAAGTATGAATAGCATGTCTTTAATCAATTGACACTTATTGCGGTGGGCCTGTTTGTCGACCTCTTTGAGAACTGACTGGTGGTTGCCTAGTTGATGGTGTGGACGATCTCTGAAAGACATGTCACCTTTCCTGTTCAAACACCGCGCTATTTGTCATTTCCCTAGCGAACCTCTATGAGAGGTTGAACCAATTGGGTCTAGAAATAGTTCAACCCGCCTTGCTTCCCTTGGGACGCTCGTGAGAGCCCGGTTGACTTGATATTCTAATAATTTCAGATCAAGAATTTTATTTGCACAATTGTTTCTTCGACTGAGAAAGAGAGTAATACAAAAGCTGAGGCATAGCTTGCCTACTTTTCCTTCGAAAGATCATGGAAAGGTAGGGCTTCAATGAAGCAGTAAGATATCTTACTCTCTATTCGAATACTTTACACAGGTTCTAACGTACCTTACCTTAGATTACCTGACAGCCTCTGTAATCTAAATCTCACCCACATCCAACGTAAAGCGAGATTGACTCATAACCATGTTAAGTTGAGACATTGTTCTGCACAGCTGGTCTTTAGATTCTACTTTCAACATCATGCCCGCAAATACACTATCTACAGCACTGAATGGCAACTCAGAGATGGATATTGCCCCGGAGATTGCAGGGATAATCCGAAGAGTGTCCTCTAGCCATGCAATTGCAACGTCACCTGTCGGAAATCTTCATTCGCTTTCGCTTTCGCAGAGCCAAGGCAAATCTGGTAGTCCGTTAGCCAGAACAGGAACCGGGCCCTCGGCAAAACCTCTGAAGCCTTTCGCAACGGAAGACATCAAAATATTGCTACTGGAAAATGTCAATCAAACAGGTCGTGACATCCTGACTGCCCAGCGCTATCAAGTCGAAGCTCTCAAATCTTCTCTACCAGAAGATGAGTTGATCAACAAGATACGGTGGGGTAGTTCATCGCCTGCTCCCCTATTGCGTTCAAGGCTATGAACTGACCGAACGCAGAGACGTGCACGTGATTGGTATACGTTCGAAGACGAAGCTCACATCCAGGGTCTTGCGAGAGGCAAAGAATCTGATTGTCATTGGATGCTTCTGCATAGGTACGAATCAGGTCGACACTCAATATGCTGCGGAACATGGAATGGCTGTGTTCAATTCTCCATTCAGCAATTCGCGAAGTGTTGCCGAACTGGTCATTGGAGAGATCATCGCCCTGGCTCGTCAGCTTGGTGATCGATCAAATGAGTTGCACGGTGGGACTTGGAACAAAGTCAGCAATGGCTGCTGGGAGATACGTGGCAAAACTTTAGGTGCTCTTAATCTCACAGCATCACATTTCGCGTAATCTGACGGTAGATTAGGGATCATTGGCTATGGTCATATCGGCTCTCAATTGTCCGTCCTCGCGGAAGCCATGGGAATGACCGTTGTTTTCTATGATGTAATCAACCTGATGGCAATGGGCACAGCCAAGCAGCTACCGAGTCTTGCAGCCGTTCTGCAGGCTTCAGACTTCGTGACCTGCCATGTGCCTGAGTTGCCAGAGACACACAATTTGATCGGCGCCGAGCAATTCAAGCAAATGAAAGATGGTAGCTACTTGATCAATGCGAGCCGAGGAAGCGTTGTCGACATACCAGAACTGATTAACGCGATGAGGGCTGGGAAGGTCGCTGGTGCAGCTCTCGACGTATACCCAGCAGAACCAGGAGGCAACGGGGACTATTTCACGAAGGATCTGAATTCCTGGGCAGAAGATCTTCGAGGCCTGAAGAATCTCATTCTCACGCCTCATGTCGGAGGCAGTACCGAAGAAGCCCAAAGTGCAATAGGCATCGAAGTTGCCGAAGCACTTGTTCGCTATGTCAACGAGGGGGCTACGCTTGGAGCTGTCAACATGCCCGAGGTCAACCTTCGTTCGTTAACGATGGACGAGCCAAACCATATGCGAGTGATATATATCCATCACAACGTTCCAGGAGTTCTAAGGAAAGGTATGAGAAGAGTTCGACGTGCATGATGGATTTCTGCTGATTGAGACAGTCAATGAAATTCTTGGGGATCACAATGTCGACAAGCAGATGACAGACAGTCGCGGTGATGTGGGCTTCGTTTCTAGCCTTCTCCATCAACATATGCTTACTTGTGTCCAGGTCGCGTACCTCATGGCGGACATCAGCGATGTAAGCACCTCGGTCATCAAAGAACTGTACCAGAGCCTCGAGTCCCTAAGCTGTAAGATCTTTCAGACCGCTTAAAGCTCTGCAGGCTGATCATTCTTAGCGCGAATCATGACAAGGGTTCTGTATTGAGCATTTACCTAGTAATAGAAATTGGGGCGCTCCGATCGCGGTTTTTAGCGTTTAGGAGGCATTGTCTGCTTAAAGCACAGCGTGAGATTCTTGTATAGATGATCTAAGCTCAAGCTCAAGCTCAAGCCTTAGACATTAGACTCTTTCAACAGCGAAGTCTCTACAAGCTTTATGCGAAATGAAGTACAAATGAAATGGTTTAACGACGAGTTCAAGACTCTCCTGTGAATGTGGAGAGGAATGTACCATGGATAACAAGCTATCAGTGATTGCGGAGCGTTGTAGATGCGAACGCTACTTGCTCGTATCCACTACGACCCAAGGAGGCGACATAAAATCCAAGATGTGGAATGCGCTGATAATGCGACGAGATTTCCGAGCGTCATTTCAAACGAACGCCGTGCAGTCATGAGGCTAGGAGTACTTTAGGTGCTTTCTAAACCAAAGCACGGAGTTAGAGTACCCCTGTGCCACGTGAGAAACCCCTGGTCCGCGCTTTATCTAGTTCCTCCGCGAGTTTGCCCAACGACTCTCTTGAGGTCGACCCCGACTGGCTTATTGGCGAATACATTCTTTGAACCCCTTCTATACCGGACTGTTTTCCTAGGAGTTCACTTCCCTCCTCAGGATACTAAAGACGCGCCAGCGGAGCCGGCCACGTCCCATTTTCCTTAATCCTTTGTCTCCGGCGGGCAAATACGCAAATCGCTGCCCGTCACACTGGCCTCACGTCCGCTTCTCTCAAGTTGAGGAGCCATGGCTCACAGTTACGATGTTGGCACGCGGGCCTGGCAGCCAGATCCTACTGAGGGATGGATTACCTCGGAGGTGCAATCGAAGATAGTACATGGAGATAAAGTCACGCTAATTTTCGAATTGGGCAATGGCGAGGTTAGCAGCAATTTTGTTACTACGATGTTTGGGTACCGAACACATCTAATGATTATGCGTCGATAGACACGGGCACTGGAGACAACGGTGGCGGCGTTGCAAGACGACTCCAACTCTCATCTCCCACCTTTGATGAACCCAACGATACTCGAGGCTAGCGATGATCTCACAAACCTCTCATATTTGAATGAGCCAGCAGGTACGCCCAACTCCATATTCTCCCCAATGGCCCCGGCTAATGTAGCCTTAGTGCTTCAAGCCATCAGATTACGGTACTCGCAGAAAGAGATCTACACATACAGCGGCATCGTCCTCATTGCTACCAACCCGTTCGCGCGAGTAGACTCATTGTATGTCCCTGGAATGGTCCAAGTGTATGCGGGAAAACAGCGATCATCCCAAGCTCCGCATCTTTTCGCCATAGCCGAGGAAGCTTTTTCGTAAGATATGAATCCGGGCTTGGGGACTATCGAGCTGATTGGATGTAGGGATATGTTGCGGGACAACAAAAATCAGACGATAGTCGTTTCTGGCGAGTCCGGCGCCGGGAAAACAGTCAGCGCCAAATACATCATGAGATACTTCGCGACACGGGAGTCGCCAGATCAGCCTGGTAAACGAGCCCAGGGGATAGCCGATGCCATGAGCGAGACCGAAAAGCAGATACTCGCGACGAATCCCGTCATGGAAGCTTTTGGAAATGCAAAAACTACAAGAAATGATAATTCCTCCCGGTTCGGCAAATATATCGAGATCATGTTTGACAAGAGAACGGAGATCATTGGCGCCCGTATCCGAACATACTTGTTGGAGCGCTCGAGGCTGGTCTTTCAGCCATTAAAAGAGAGGAATTACCACATATTCTATCAACTTGTGGCCGGCGCGACGAGTACGGAGCGGGAGCAGTGGGGCTTACTTCCTGTGGAACACTTCGACTACCTCAACCAAGGTGGCCATCCTTCGATAGAGGGTGTCGATGATGCAACGGAGTTCAAAGCCACCAGGCAGTCGCTTTCTACGATTGGGGTGAGCGAACATAAGCAGGATTCAATATTCGGCATACTTGCAGCTCTGCTGCACCTTGGCAACGTCAAGATTACTGCCACTCGCACGGATTCGGTACTATCGCCGACTGAGCCATCGCTGGTCCGGGCTTGCGAGATGTTAGGCGTCGATGCGAGCGAGTTTGCAAAGTGGACAGTCAAGAAGCAACTAATCACTCGGGGAGAGAAAATCATGTCTAATTTGACACAGCAACAGGCTTTAGTTGTCCGCGATTCCGTTGCAAAGTTTGTCTATTCAAGCCTTTTCGACTGGCTTGTGGAGATTATCAATGCTAGTCTTTCAACGGAGGAAGTCAGTAGTCGCGCCAATTGCTTCATTGGCGTACTCGACATCTACGGGTTTGAGCACTTTGCGAAGAACTCTTTCGAACAATTCTGTATCAATTACGCCAATGAGAAGCTACAGCAAGAATTCAACCAGCATGTATTCAAGCTAGAGCAGGAAGAATATCTGCGCGAGCAGATTGATTGGACCTTTATCGACTTCTCCGACAACCAACCTTGTATAGATCTAATCGAGGCGAAATTAGGTGTGCTTGCCCTGCTGGACGAAGAATCACGATTGCCAATGGGCTCTGACGAACAATTCGTTACCAAATTACACAACAACTTTGCGAACGACAAGTCAAGCTATTACAAAAAACCAAGATTTGGCAAGTCCGCATTCACGGTGTGCCACTACGCCATAGACGTCACCTACGAGTCAGACGGCTTTATTGAGAAGAACAGAGATACTGTACCGGACGAGCATATGGAAGTGCTTCGACTGACCACCAACCCATTCCTGAAAGAAGTTCTTGAAGTTGCTTCTGTGGTTCGCGAGAAAGATTCTGCGTCCGCCGCAAACACTAAAGTCGTAGCCGCTTCTGGTCGACGCATGGGCGTCGCAGCTAACAGGAAGCCAACCCTGGGTGGTATCTTCAAGTCATCACTTGTAGAGCTGATGCATACCATCAACTCCACTGATGTGCATTACATACGGTGCATCAAACCCAATGAGGCTAAAGAAGCTTGGTCATTCGAGGGTCCCATGGTTTTGAGTCAGCTAAGGGCTTGCGGTGTACTAGAAACCGTCAGAATCAGTTGCGCTGGATATCCGACCCGTTGGACTTACGAAGAATTTGCCATGCGTTATTACATGCTTGTACCGTCCCAGTCTTGGACCTCGGATATCCAAAACATGGCAGACGCCATCTTGAAGAAAGCATTAGGCCAAGGGGAAAACAGAGGACTCGATAACTATCAATTGGGGCTTACAAAGATATTCTTCCGCGCTGGGATGCTGGCTTTCCTAGAAAACCTACGTACTTCAAAGCTTAACGACAGCGCGGTCATGATACAGAAGAATCTGCGTTGCAAGTATTATCGAAGAAAGTTTCTGGAGACCCGGGAATCGATACTGGCCATGCAAGCTCGGTCAAGAGGCTGCTTTGCGCGACAGCGTGCAAACGAGGTCAGGCGGACGAAGGCTGCAACTACGATACAAAGGGTCTGGCGCGGTCACAAGGCTTTGAAGGCATATAACGTAATACGCGATAATATCATAATGCTTCAGGGAGTCACAAAAGGGTATCTATGCAGGAAGCAGATAACGGAGACCAAAGTCGGCAACGCTGCGCAAGTGATACAGAGATCGTGGCGAACCCGACGCCAGCTACGTTCATGGAGACAGTACCGCAGGAAGATCGTCATTATACAAAGTCTATGGCGTGGCAAGGAAGCCCGACGTGACTACAAAAAGATACGCGAGGAAGCCAGAGACCTCAAGCAGATATCGTACAAACTCGAGAACAAAGTTGTGGAGCTGACGCAGTCATTGGGCACCATGAAGCGCGAAAACAAGGCATTGGCTGCGCAGGTTGAGAGTTACGAAAGCCAACTGAAGTCATGGAAAAGCAGGCACAACGCTCTAGAGACACGATCCAAGGAACTGCAGGCTGAGGCGAACCAAGCAGGTATCACTGCTGCGCGTCTGACAGCAATGGAAGATGACATGAGAAGACTGCAACAAGTCTACGATGAATCTACCGCCAATACGAAGCGGCTACAGGAGGAGGCCAAAAATCTGCGAGAATCCCTACAGGTGGCCAACGTTGAGCTCGGGAATGCCAAGCAAGCCAGCATTGATCATGAGAACGAGAAGATGTCTTTACGACAACAACTGGCCGAATTGCAAGATCAGCTAGATCTAGCAAGGAGAGCAGCACCTGTCAATGGCGAGCTTCAAAATGGCCATGCTGCACCGCCTCAGGGAAATGGTCTTATCAACCTCGTATCATCCAAGAAGCCGAAACGGAGAAGCGCTGGTACAGAACGAGTCGAAGCAGAGCGGGTCAGCTCATCGTACAATCCGCGTCCCGGCTCCATTGCTCTCACAGGGCTAGTGCATCATCAGAATCTCTCAGGATCTACGTTTGGTCCCACTCCGGCGCTGGACAATGTTGAGTTTGAGCTTGAGGAACTGCTTTCGGACGAAGACGGCTTGAACGAAGAGGTTACCCTGGGGCTGATCAAAAATCTGAAAATCCCTGCTCCAAGCTCTTCGCCTCCTCCTACCGACAAAGAAATACTATTCCCCGCATACCTGATCAATCTTGTGACATCTGAAATGTGGAACAACGGGTTCGTCAAAGAGTCCGAGAAGTTCCTTGCCAACGTGATGCAATCAGTGCAACAAGAAGTTATGCAACACGAAGGTGAAGATGCCATCAATCCCGGCGCATTCTGGCTGTCAAATGTCCATGAGACACTGTCTTTCGTCTTCTTAGCGGAAGACTGGTATGAAGCGCAGAAGACGGATAATTATGAGTACGACCGACTCCTCGAGATCGTGAAACACGATCTGGAGAGTCTCGAGTTCAACATTTACCATACGTGGATGAAGGTACTAAAGAAGAAATTGCAGAAGATGATCGTACCGGCTATCATCGAATCACAGTCACTGCCCGGTTTCGTGACTAGCGAGAGTAATAGATTTCTCGGTAAACTGCTGCAATCGAACAACACGCCTGCCTATAGCATGGACAACCTCCTCAGCCTCCTCAATAATGTCTTCAAAGCTATGAAGGCCTACTATCTGGAGGATTCGATTATTACCCAAACCTTAACGGAACTCTTGAAACTGGTCGGCGTAACAGCCTTTAACGACCTGTTGATGCGCCGGAACTTCCTTTCTTGGAAACGTGGCCTACAAATCAATTATAACATCACCCGCATCGAAGAGTGGTGTAAGAGTCATGATATGCCAGAGGGTACACTACAACTCGAGCACCTGATGGTTAGCCATACCGCAATCCTGAACCCCAAGCAAATTGCTAATTCTTCTTCAGCAAGCTACCAAGTTGTTGCAACTCAAGAAGGCGACGCTAAACGATATCGAGATAATCCAGGATATCTGCTGGATGTAAGTTGCAATGTGCGTCGCATGTTTGGCATCTATTAACGGCGGCATGTACAGGCTATCGCCGAATCAAATCCAGAAGCTCCTGAATCAGTACCTTGTAGCTGATTACGAGCAGCCGATCAACGGTGATATCATGAAGGCTGTCGCCTCTCGGGTCACAGAGAAGGGCGATGTGTTGCTGTTAACGGCTGTCGACATGGAGGACAGTGGCCCCTTCGAGATCGCAGAGCCACGAGAGATTACCGCATTGGAGACGTACACACCATCCTGGCTCCAAACACCCCGGCTGAAGCGGCTGGCCGAGATCGTATCATCTCAGGCCGTGGCCCAACAGGAGAAACCCAACATTGAGATGCCGCGGCCCCCAGACGACGGCGTTGACCAAGCAGTGAGTGATGTCGAGATATGAGGTCCTGTTTCAGGTACTATTTAACCGTGCTCTGAGACGGGCGATGTTCTAGTAATGTTTGCGTACCAATTTCGAGCATAGTGCAGCCATGGTTTGCTTCGCGGATTGGATTTTAGCGGGCGCCTGCCTTGACGACTGCATTTATCTGCATGGTGGTTTGAAGCACTGCATAGGTCACTAGCGTTTATAGGACTGGCGTAGGTGGGAGTGATGGTTCACCAGCAGCTTGGCGTTTGGCGAGTAGGCCAAAGGGCCTTATATCAGAGTAGTAGCGAGAGCGACGCTGGAGAGTCGCGCTGTACAGTGGCTTGAGTGAATGGACAGTTTGGATGACAATCTAGCTCGCCTTCGATATCAAATGGCTTCGTGACGATTTTAAACCCTCCTTATCATCAATGCCAGCTCTAGAAGTACGGGATACTTCTACCCTCCACCCGCCCCTTCTCTCCTACTTATGCCAGCATCCTTTGCAAGGTATTATCGAATGTCATTATTCTACATGCTGATATCAACGGATGCTAAATCGTTTGGTACTCTCCGTGGCATCGCTTCCCTTATTAAAGTATTTACATCGGATAGTACAATTCTGTCGCTGATGACGTTTGGCCGCTTGGACCGTGGGTCATCGCCTAAAGTACTGTCATTCCGCTCGTACGTTCTCCTTAGAGCGCCAAGCAATGGGTTCGCATGGGAGGCTCTTGCACCGACCAATCTGCCAGCACAGGGAGAAGGGACTGCATCGACCTTCTGAACACTTTCGCCCTACCAGCGAGCGCAATCAGCGACCTTTGGGCATAGCCACTCCCAATCTGCCAGAGGGATCTTAGTATGAATCCTTTGCTTGGCAACAAAAGAAGACAGAAATCTGCCCCCAGCTCAGCCAGGAGCTCTCCCAGGGCGGCCGCTTTCAGCGAGCGAGCTGGGTGAGCGGGGGTGATCCGGCACCTCACTAGGGTGATCAACACCTTAGCCTGAGTGAGCAAGCTTCATTAAAGTATTCATCTTTCCGCTCACTCAATTCCCCAGTTTTCGAACAATCAAAAAAGTGTGTCGTGGTTCTCGCGCTTTGAGACACAGCTTATTTCAGTGGTTTCGAGAATGAATATCCCGATAAAAAGAGAAAAGAAAACAATGCGTCGTTATAGAATTGGGAAGCGACATAAGTGTAAAGACATAATAAGTGAGTTACACATTTGTGAATCGAGATTCTCCTTCGAGTTTTGTGATAATGCACAGGATTTAGCTGTCTTTGAGAAGCTAGTAAACAATTATCAGCGTCAGAACATGATTAACACTGATGTAGTTGGCGTTGAGATTAAGTCGTGGTATTGCTCGAGGTAAAGGTTCTGGGACGTTTTTACGGGATGCGTGGAATCTGCTTATGATGAAATCTGATACCACTCAGCTTCGGACCATATTGTACCTAAGGTATCTACCAATAAGAATTATGGTGTTTGCCTTTTCCGAAGATTATAGAAGGATCAAGTAGCTTGACACAATTCCAGCGAACTTTGGACAGCTGCAGCATTATCCATATTGCTTGTCCATCAGTGTTGTGAAGTAGAGCACTCAATGTTCACTTCCCGTCGAGTGATCACAAGAAGCATACACCAGACGATTTCAATGCCGCGCTTGGATAGAATATCTGAGCTTTGTGAGCAGATACTCGGAAAAATGAATGGATAAGAAAATCACCTGCGGCATGCCCTGCTGCACTGCGACCTGAAGATTTCCCGCTCTGCTGACTGTTAAGTTTTTGCATGACAAAATCTCGACCACTCCTTGATTGGCAGCGAATCTATGATCGGTCAAGGTGAGGTTGTAGTTCGTAGTATTGACGCCCTCATTCGAGAAGAGGCTGACGATTTGACCTTTGCGTAATGCGATATTATGATCGTCCGTGTATATGACCGAGGTAGGAGAGGTAAGGTAAGTGGGACTTGAGAACACCTCGTGGTTGCGTATCTGATTAAGAGACGCTATCAGGGTGTACAGTGCCGACTTTGTTGAAAAGGCTGACGTCCACAAAGCCTCGCGATTCGATGGCTCATTGCCACCTGAGAATCCCTGTTCTTGGCCCTGGTAAATGATGGGTATTCCACCAGCGAGTATGGTGAACGCGATGACGTTCATGTTCAGGTGCAAGTCATTCGTTTTAGACAAGAAGCGAGCATTGTCGTGATTTTCAGAGAAGGTACCCAGCAAGGTAGGGTCCCGGCATGACTTCTGGGTCGTGGATATGGCAGTGCTCAACGACGACATACTCCCACGGCTATCTTGAAAGGCCCTTATCATAGGATAGTAAAGCGGGTAGTTCAGCAAGCCGTCTAGTTGCTCTTGGTATGCACACGTGTAGGAAGCGTCGCCATTGAAGACTTCACCAATAGAGAAGACTCCAGCAGCCGACTTGAACCCTGACCAGAAGGACTTCTGGACGTGTTTCACTGTGTCGATCCGAAGACCATCGACCCCAAATGTAGAGACCAGTGATTGTATCCAGTCGTTGTAGGTCTTGATGATGAAAGGATTCTCAGTATTAACGTCCGGAAGAGATACTATACTACGTAACGTCAGTATCGGTCTAAAAAAAGCGCTGGGGAATGAATCATACTTATCCCCAAGCCAGCACTGTCTCACTCATCAGCTTCTGATAATGTAATGACCGAATGGCGTGCTTACCTGTTCAACCACGGGTTGGTTTGACAAATAGTCTTCGTTTGTGATCGGACAATAGGAATGGAAGTACTTTGCGTCATTAAACGGAATTAGCCTCAAGTAATCTACAGCACTACTGTTTCCTGCCCAGCCATAGTGGTTTGCGACGACGTCAAACATCAGGTACATGTTGCGTGCGTGTATTGCCGATGATAGTGCTTGCAAGTCACGGATGCTTCCAAACCTGGAATTGAGTGCGTAAATATTCTGCTGCCAGTAGCCATGATAAGCCGAGCCTTCGGCGGTATCTTCATCTATAGAGAGAGTATCAGTCGCATATTCCGGACTCATGCCTTAGCGCTTACTTAGTTGTGCGGTGACGGGTGAAATCCAGATCTTAAGACGTTAATCCTGACAACAGGTGGAGACTAAGCTCACTCACCGCGGTGAAGCCCATGTTTTGGATATAATCAAGGCGGTCGATCAGTCCCTGCCATGTTCCACCACAATACTGTCGCTTGCCTGTGTCGCAAGATGGCATAGTAGTACCTGTGGGACCGAATCGATCTGTCATCACCTGATATATCGATCGTCCCCGCCAGTCGACAGGCTTGACATTGGAATTTGGAAGCCGCGCAGAAGTATTGAAAGGTATCCAAGTAGTGTTCTCGGAGGTCTTCTGGTCCATGGTACCACTAAGAGGTACAGTCAACGCCAGCTTCCTATATCTGCAGCAAGGAACTCTCGCACCTTTTGTCCTTCTGCAAACCCTTCCCCAGTCCGGCTGCGAGTGATACAGTAACAATAACTGCCACAGAGATCATCAATGTACAGCGCTTGTTTTTTCTTCGTGTCGGCATTATGTAATCATTGAGCGGCACATTCGATGAATCGTGGTCGGCAGGCTTGTGCTCAAGGGCTTCGAAGGTTCTCTCGGGACCTTGGGTCCATTGCACCTCCAGGGGGGTGCGAGAGATTGGTCGAGGGATAAGACCTTCAGCAACAAAAACCTCTGGAGCGTTCAACAACCTGGAGTGCCGTTCGTGACTGAGTCTGGGCTGCCCTCACCATGCATTAGCTTTCCCGCATTCGAAAAAGAGGTTGACTGACCGTTGGCGGTAGACTTTTGTCTGTTACTGTGACAATAGCGCCGACCTGCTCCATGAGCGTTAGATGTGATAGTGAAGACCGGATAATCGGAATACAAATGGTAAGAAAAAAATCGAAGACCCCGCTTACCCAGCTTGTAATATAGACTCACACAGGAAGTCAAGCTGCATGTATGAGACAAGGCAACTAACGCCAAGACAGTTCAAAGCATTCATCTACAGCAGGGCAGACACTCAAGGCCACACCCCTGCAGCAAATTGCGACAGCCTGCAAACATGAGAATGTAGCTCCACATACAGCCTCAGCGGCAATGATACTCGCATCGCCCTAATAGCAGCGAATGAGACGAGTTGGCTACCGAACAAGACGCAGTGGTAGTCAATAAATGTAACATTGCACACAACATACAATTCATAACTGCCTCGTTTGTGAAGGTTTCAAGTAAGAGCCCTGCATAACAGAGGGGCTAGCGACGAACATAGCTCAATCAATATGAAATATAGAGCTTGAAATACTATAGCACGACAAACATAGAATTGTTGATGTTCGCTCTCAGATCTTATGCGAAAAAAAGAGAATCCCACTAAAAGTGGCACCTTACTGCATTTAGCACTAGTAAGTGATATAGTGTCTACATGTATGCAGCATACATTAAGCATAGGGTCTGAGGTCTGAGGCAACAATCTGCCAACGCAGGGGGAAGAGACTGCATCGACCTTTTATAAACACTTTCGCCCTCCCAGCAAACGCAATCAGCGACCTTCGAGTAGCATAGCCACTCCTAATCTGCTCGAGGGTTGTTAATATGAATCCTTTGCTTGGCATTTGTCTTAGTTTCTCGGCGGAAGAACAGCTTCAGCCGCCGCCTCCTCTGCTCGCCGATATGCGGCGCCTGGCAGTTGGGCATCTCTTCCCTTCTGTTTTCTCACAATATCGGGGTCAGTAGCTTGTGTAGGACGCTGCTTCCATTTGTCGGCTAGAAGTCGCAATTTCCCCATTCGGCAACCGATTATGCTTCTCCGCAGCGCCACCACCGCTTTTCTATGCCTTCTATCTATTACATCTGTCATTCTTATCGCTCACCTGTACAACACCAAGGGCGCTCCGTCGCCGGAGTGGATTCCACCAAAGATCAAGGACCATCTACCCCCCCAGCTGCTTCCGAAACCTGCTCCTGCTACCCAAGATATCAACTGTTCAAGTCGCATTGACTGGCTTGACCGGAAAGAACGCCTGTCAACTTTCAACTATGCGCGCCGAGACATTCTTGTCCGCGCAGATCCAGCGACCAAGAGGACTCTCATGACCACCGTGGACGGGCCTCTCTTCCCTGAGCTACAGCCCGTCGACCTCTCTGCGGATTCAATCATTGAACTACAGCATTGTATGGAGCCACTTGTTCTGAAAGTCCCATCCTTTTCACAATCTCCCCCAATCGCCTCGAATCTCATGTTCGGCATTCAAACGACAATGGCGCGGCTCGATGACACTATCGAAACACTCGTGCGCTGGCTACCGAGAACTGGCGCGAAACTGTTCGTCATTGTGAAAGAGACGGAGGATGTAGAGGCGGACGCAAACGCCATGAAGGAGCTCGAAGCCAAGTTGCGCGCCCAAGATCTTGATGCCACGCTGGTGCCGCCTTTCAAAGGCGATGTCTTTTCTGAACGCTATTTTTCCCTTGTCAAGATCATGTACGAACATCGCAACGACAAGACGGAATGGATAGGGCTCATTGACGATGACACGTTCTTCCCTTCGATGCACTCCCTGCTCGACATGCTCGCGAAACACGATCCCAAGGACCAACATTACATTGGTGCTCTGTCGGAAGATTGGTGGTCCGTAACAACGTACGGCTATATGGGCTTTGGGGGTGCAGGCGTATTCCTGTCAGTCAATCTCGCAGAAGTCATCGACCGGAACTATGAGAAATGCAAGGCATCCACCGACACGACTGCGGGTGACATCAGAGTGAAGGACTGCATATATGGCACAACGAACATCAAACTCACCCACATCCCAGAGCTGCATCAAGTCGATTTCCACGGCGACAAATCAGGCTATTACGAAAGTGGCCATCAACCTTTATCCCTTCACCATTGGAAAGATCGGCGTGTGGACGGCGAAGGCTGGTTGCTTCCAAGAATGCATCTGGTGGCCGACATCTGCGGCGACTGCTTCATGCAAAGATGGCAGTTTGGCGACGACACGGTCCTGAGCAATGGCTTCTCAATCGCAAAGTACCCGACAGGCAAGCTCAAGAAGCTGGACATGAACAAGATGGAGGCAACATGGGATGACGGGGCTCAGGTAAAGGACTCGCACAACCATGGTTTCGAGCATTCTCTGGAGCCTACACGCCCGAAGCTGAAACCCAGGGAGAAGGTTCAGTTCATGCTTCTGGACGCAGTGGCAATCGAGGGAGGCGTACGACAGACCTATCTTCACGAAGGAGCGGACCAAGACTTGGATACGATCTTGGAACTTTTCTGGAAAGAAGATCTACCGACGGACAAGCCTGCGGGTATCGAATCGGACCAGAAGGGGAAGGTTGGAGGCGAGCAGTCACCGTCCAAGAAGGATGTCCCTACCCGACGGCGGCATGTATATGGAGGCTTGCGCGCTTGAACATATTGTACAAAGCATTGGGAGGCTTCTCGGATGACCAAGCATGGCAGATGATCTCAGCATGGAATGCAAGCGAGGAGTTGTGGGCGCTATGTGGCGATTGAAATTCACTGTACTTGTTCTCCGGCATTTGGTGGACGGCGTGAGCGGCTCTGCATATGTTCATCTACATCGGCGTCGTCTTGTATATGAAATTATGTTCTTCATAGCCACCAGGTCGATCGAACATTGGAAGCATATCATTTGACTCTCATGTGCAACGCCTTCAAAGGACATAACTTGACTCCATTATCTCTACAACACTCTACCAGCCAAGCCAGGGACCTTTGATCACAGACATATTTCCGGCACATCAAGCTTCACTCCTCTATTCCAAACGAGCTTGAGATCCGTTACCAATTCCCAGCGCAAATCCTACCCTCTCACCTCAACCCTAGGTTCTGAAACCACACATGAGTCACGTACTCACAGCAAAGATATCTTCTCATATTCCTCCACAGCTTACAATCCAAAGCCAAAAGCCATCAAACTAGTATCACCAGTCTACGAACCCATCTCCCCCACCATGCCCCCCAAAGACCTCAACTTCATCACCAGCAACGCCAACAAACTAGCCGAAGTCCACGCCATCCTCGGTCACATAATCCCACTCCGAAGCCAAAGCCTCGATATCACCGAAATCCAAGGGACCATCGAAGATATCTCGAAGGACAAATGTCGAAGAGCTGCTGAGATAGTAAGGATCCTGCTAAATTTCCTTGATGACCAAAGCCAGCATTGACCATGGCAAGGTACAAGGACCGGTGCTGGTGGAGGATACATGTCTGTGCTTTAACGCTTTGAAGGAATTGCCGGGGCCGTATATGTAGGCGCTTCTTAGTTGATCTGGGTAGTGCTGAGATATTGTCTTGTAGCAAGTGGTTCCTCCAAGCGCTTGGCCATGAGGGGCTTAATAATCTGCTTCGAGCGTACGAGGATAAGAGCGCCCAGGCTGTTTGCACGTTCGCTTACTGTGAGGGTCCGGGTCATGAACCCGTTATCTTCGAGGGGAGGGTCACGGTAAGCCGATCTCGTCGAATTCTCTGCCTCTGAGGCAGCGGTGTTGATGGTTCGTAGGGCAAGATTGTGCCTGCGCGAGGGCCGACGAACTTCGGTATGTCAGCTCAATGTCATATGCCTGGAGTGAAGTGCCGTACTGACGAGCGACGTGCAAGGCTGGGATCCCATTTTCGAATACGAAGGCCAGACCTTCGCCGAGATGGACAAGCAGAAGAAGAACCGCATCAGCCACCGGTCGATCGCGCTGGGGAAGCTGAAGACGTGGCTGGAAGACAAGACATAGCCTAGCAACACCCCAACTCCTTATCGGTTGTTCCCAACTCGAGGCCTCTCCGCGTTGTACACTTTCAAGTATTGTTCTCCTCCCAATTCTTAAGCCACTCCTCGATCCGCTGCACATTCAACTCAATGTCCTCCGCTTCGTTGCTCTGCAGCTCGACCACAACCTCCTCATCGTACGCACTCCGGGCTTCGTCAAGCAGCACCTCCATGATCTCCGAATCCATATTCTCCTGTAGCTTCTTCTCCGCGTAGTTCCTGGCCTTGAGCCTATCGTAGAGATACGCCGAGTCTGTGCGTAGCACGACCACGAGATCGATCCAGCTCTTGGGGAAGAGGTCGCAGGCGTGCCAGTCGATGATGTAGCCGCCTATTTTGAGCTCGGCTTCAATGGAATCTAGAAGCTATACAGTTCCATCTTTATCAGTGTGCACCTTCTTGCTTGGTTAATGTTTGGTTCGGACGGTAGCCTACGTCGTCTTCGTTGACTACCCAGCTCTTGTATTCCTCGTCCCAACCTTCGTGGCAGCCGCGTTCTTTGACAACTTGGTTGATGGAGAGGTGGCGCAGCCCAGTGTTCTGCGCTAGTAGCTCGCAATGACTCGTTTTGCCCACGCCGGGGGTTCCGGTGATTATGATGTTTGGTTTTTTCTTCGACATTTTCGTGATCTGTGGATTCATTCAAGCAGAGCCTCAAGAACGGGTACTGGAAGCTAGCGCAAAGGGCGGGGACCATTCCGCCCTAAACTCTCAGGGGAGAACTGTTTGATGCTCTTCCTGAATGATTTCTATTATTCAATGTCCCCATTGGTATTGACCAAGAAAGGTCTTCGTTTGTGATCTCAAGGGACTTGCATTTGCTGTGATCTAGCTTGACCTTTGGAGCTCCGTAAAACACCCACCACTACGCTTGTGAGCACATTGTAGGCTCCTTCTCTTTCGATCCGAGTCTTGTACTCTTGTTGTATTTCCATATGCGCAGCAGCATTGATATCAATATTATGTTATGATCTCAAGACTTTAATCCCATCATTCTGCCCCATCAACATGACCTCTCCAGAAGCTATCTACATATCCCTCATCCTGATATTCCTAACCTTATGCTACACACGCTCCACAACCGGTGCTACTTCAAGAAAGCTCGCTGGAACGCAGGCTCAGGGAGCAGAAGAGATCCCATACTGGTTCCCTTGGCTCGGCCATTCGTTGTCACTGCTCACCGATCCGGACCGCTTCATACGGGAAACCAGGTTCGTTCCTGGGGTGAACTCCAACAGCATGGGCGCTGATGTCAACTCAGCCGGAAGTTGTCGAGCCAGAGTATCTTCTCGCTGCGGATCTTCAACTCGAAGTGGAATATTTTAGTCAGCCGATCGTTAGCAAAGGCCGTCCTTCAGCAGCCCGCGAATGTCATTGATTCTACACCTGTGACATGGTCTCTCCTTTGCAGAGCCTTTGGCGCCGATGGGAAGCAGCAGCCGAAGTTTCTAAATATTCACCAGGGATTACAGGCGTCATGTAGCCAGAGCACTTCGCAAGAAGCACTATCAAAGACAACGACCCTTCTCATCCAATCCCAAACCCCCAACCTCATCTCCTTCGCCTCCGGCATGATCGACCAAAACCTCTGGGAACGCCCTAGCCACACGCGCGTCATTGACGCCCAGATCGTAGAATCCGACCTCTTCTCCCTTCTCGAGAACTTCGCAGGTTATGCCGCCCTGACAGCTCTGCTCGGCACAGACTTCATGGCAGTCTACCCCAGCATCCTAGAAGACTTGAAAGACCTCGACAGCGGAATGCCATACCTGTTGCTCGGTATCCCGCGATGGTTCCCTATCCCAGCGATGGCGAAAGCATCAACCGCCCAGCGCCGCCTGGATAGCAACATCGATTCCTTCCATCGGGCCCTAGACAAAGTCGCTGCGGGCGAACAGCCAGAAGAGCCATGGAGGGACCTCACCGACGTCAGCAACCTCATCCAAGCGAGGAACGCCGTGTATCGAAAACACCACCTCCCTCCCGCCCTCAAAGGCCCGCTCGATCTGCATTTCATCTGGTCGTAAGTCCTCCCTCCCTCACCCCTACCCCCCCAAAAACCATAAAATCAACCCCATCAGCACGCTCCACCAATTCACCCCCCTCCCCTGGCTCCTCACCCGCATCCTCTCCCACCCCACCCTCCTCCCCACCCTC
>JAABUQ010001898.1_pt1 | contig 43141 bp, 37 predicted proteins | sample 5560001 | NCBI WGS metagenome assembly JAABUQ01 (sample SAMN10711888, study PRJNA513371) | rock metagenome | isolation source: Antarctica rocks | place: Antarctica: Victoria Land, Finger Mt nord | collected 2015-12-18 | reverse complement strand
GGCAGCATCACCCGCAGCCCCGGCTCCATTCGTGCTCATCTCCAACATCCCAGCAGTCTCCGTTCTCGCCCTCAAGGTTCACTGATTCCTCGATGATGAGCGTCTCACCGGACGTTGACAGAGAGGGGGGGTTGGATCGAGCGCGAACCGGTAGGCCTGCGTGACGAGCATCGCCTACACCGCCTCGCTCGCCGCCACAAGCGCACGCGCAGCACGATGCCTGGCCGACCGCCGGCCGTACAGCCGCGCGCACATTGACGTGAGCACTTCGGTGATGTCCCTGACCAGATCGTCGTCCACCTCCTGGTCCTCGACCACGACAAGCCGCCGGCCCTGTGCACTCATCGCCGCCTCGACGTACTCCACCCCGAACCGCGCCAGACGCTCGCGATGCTCGACGACAACAGTCCCGACGGCCGGCTCTGCCAGGAGCCGCTTAAGCTTCGTGCGCGACCCGTTCAGACCCGAGCCAACCTCAGCGACCGTGACGCTGACGCCGAGACCGTGCTGCGTCGCCCATGCCGCCAACCGGCCGAGCTGCGAATCAAGATCCTCCCGCTGATCGCTCGAGGACACCCGCGCGTACAGAGCCACGCCCGCAGCCTCCTCCCGCCGCGGCTCGTCAACCAAGATCGTTCCCGTCGCCGTCTGGCGCGCCGCCACCGGGAGCGTGCCCTGCTTAAACCACTTCCAGGCGGGCTGGTAGTGCACCCCCTCCAGCCTCGCCCATTCCGACAGGCTCATCGCGTGAATTATGAACGCTGAGTCGGACAGACGAGAAACCCGGCGGCAGCTACATACCCCGCAGGCGACAAAGAATCCAGCCGACGGCGAGTGGGACAACGGGCACCCGAGGCACCCACGAACACGGGGTGCGTGTCCCGCGCCAGAGACGGCGCCTCCCGGGCCCGTGTTCTGCGCGGCCCCCGGACGGGTACATGGTCTCCAGGCCGGTCCGTGTTCTCCGATTGTCCCGGCCCCCGCAGCGGTGCCGCGCTACGGGTCGGCGCCAGGCTTTCAGCAACGGTGGTGGCTACCGAGCCGCGGCCCGCCCAGAAGAAGACTCGAACGGGAGACGATCGATGGATAAGTCACAACAGCAGGTGCGGCAGCACCTGCAAGAGGCTCAGGCCTCCGAGCTCACGCTGGTTCGCGTGCTGCAGTCGCAGATCGCGATGACGCCGCGCGGGCGGATGCGCGAAGTCCTGGAGGCCCACCTGCACGAGACGCGCAACCACGCCCAGCGCGTGCGCGGGCGACTGAGCGAGCTCGGGCACGGCGCCAACCCCCTGCGGTCGGCGCTGGGCGCTGCCCAGAGCGCCGCCGGCCAGCTGCTGGCCCTGGCCAAGTCGCCCATCGACCTTCTGCGCGGCAGGGGCGGCGAGGAGAAGGTGCTCAAGAACGCCAAGGACGCGTGCGCCACCGAGGCATTGGAGATCGCCACCTACACCACCATCGAGCACTTGGCGCGCGCCGTTGACGACCGGACCACCGCCGAGCTCGCCACCTCGATTCGCGGCGACGAGGAACAGATGCTGACGCGCCTGCTGGATGAGCTCCCGCGGCTGTCCGAGGCAGTCGTGCGCTCGCAGGTGCGGGGGCCCGGGTCCCATGACGCCGCGAGGACCGGCACCGCCGACGCCGCGCGCGAAGCCGGGCAGCGCGCCCGCGGGACCGCGCCAGCAGATGGCGCGCAGCCGTGGTCGGGCTATGACGAGCAGACCGCGGCCCAGGTTCGCGAGACGCTGGCCGATGCCGACGCGCGCCAGCGCGGACCGTGCCCGACTACGAGCGCGCACACAAGAACCGCGCCGGCGTCGTGCGGGCCGCCGAGCGGGAGCTCGCACAGGCCTAGCCGCTCGCCACCGCGCGAAGGCGCACCGCCCCCGTCCTGGTGGGGGCGTCGGGCGTGCGCCGGGGCGAACATACGTTCCGTCCGAGGGTCGCGCCACCATGCAGGGCGTGAGCAATGTCGATCGACCGCTGAGCGGTTCCTGCCTGTCCCCCTCCCCCGCCCTTGCGGGCGACTTCACCCAGCGGCGGGCGCAGCGGCGGGCGGAGGAGGTCGCCGCCGACCGCCGGTTGCGTCAGCGCTTGTTCGTGGAGGGCTTACCGCGCGAGGTGCTGCTCATGGCGGCCCGGCAGGAGCTCGAGCGCGCCATGGCCGAGCGCGACGCCATGGCCCGTCAGAGCCGCCTGCGCACCGCTCGCCGGCTCAAGGCCAGAGCCCAGAGGCCCAGTCGCTGAGCGCCGCGCGAGTAGCAGCGACTATGGCGGCGAGCTGCCCGGGTGGCTGTCGTGCGCGCCGGAGCCGAAACCCGCCGCGCGCGAGCGCAGCGTGTCGCGTCCCACCTGCGCGATGGAGGTGTGCCCGCTGAGCGCCAGGGTCAGATCGAACTCGGCGAGCAGGCTGCGCACCACCTGCTCGACGCCAGCCTGCCCGTCGAGGGCCAGCCCCCACATGTACGGGCGCCCGACGCACGCCGCGTCGGCACCGAGGGCCAGGGCCTTGAAGATGTCAGCGCCGGTACGTATCCCGCTGTCAAAGAGGACCGGGTAGTCGGGGCCGACGGCTGCGCGGATGGAGGGCAGCGCGTCGAGCGCTCCGATGGCGCCGTCGACCTGGCGGCCGCCATGATTGGAGACGAGCAGGCCGTCCACGCCGGCGTCGAGCGCCAGCCGCGCGTCCTGAGGGTGAAGCACGCCCTTGAGCACGATGGGTAGCCGGGTCTGCTCGCGCAGCCAGGACAGGTCCTGCCAGGTCACGCTTGGGTTGGCGAACTCATACGCCCAGTGGCCGATCGCGGCCTGCGGATCGTCTTCGGGGCTGCGCTCGAGCGCCGCGCGAAAGACGGGATCGGAGAAGTAGTTGGCAACGCCCTCCCCCTTGAGGAACGGCAGATAGGCGAGCTGCAGGTCGCGCGGGCGCCAGCCCAGCAGCCAGGTGTCGAGCGTCACCACCACCGCCCCGAACCCGCTCCTCTCGGCCCGGCCGACGAGGCTGGCCGCCAGCTCCGGCGTCTTGGGCCAGTAGAGCTGAAACCACCGCGGCGCGTCTCCCACGGTCTGCGCGACCTGCTCGATGGTGTGCGACGACGCGGTGCTCAGGATGAAGGGAACGCGCTGGGCAGCGGCTGCGCGCGCGACCGCCAGCTCGCCCTGCTCGTGCACGATCGACTGCACGCCGACCGGCGCGAGCAGCAGCGGGGCGCCCATCGGTGTACCGAGGACCTCGGTGCTCAGATCACGCACGGAGACATCGCGCAACATCCGCGGCACTATCTCCCAGCGTCCGAAGGCGTCGAGGTTGGAGCGCATCGTGCGCTCGGCGCCTGCGCCACCGGCCACGTACCCGAAGGCCCCCGGCGTGAGGACCTCGCGGGCACGCTGTTCCAGCTCGGCCACCGCGATAGGCAGGCCGGGGGTCTCACCCGCCAGGCCGCGACCGTAGATCTCGTACTGAAAGTTGGCGAAGACGGGGGGCGGGGACTCGGTGGCCGGCTCACTCACGAGTCGCACCCTACCTCCGATCTGCGCTTGCGCGCGGGGCACGCGCCGTCCGCGCCGGACGCCGGGCGCGCCTGGCGCCTACTCGCCAGGCTCGGCGCTCGCGCGCGGAGGCACATCCGACTCAGTGTCGGGGGCGCCGGGAGCGCTGCTGCTGCTGGGCTTCAGTCCGTCCACGAAGGCATCCGCCTTCTCGGCAGCCCTGCGGATCTGGTCTCGGTACATACCGCCCGTCCGCTGATCGGCGGCGACCTGTGCCTTCTGGACCGCCTCGCGGATCTGGTCCTTGTGCTCGACCGCGGCGTCCTGCGCCTTCTTGGTCAGCTCGCTGAGTCTGTCGGTCAAGGGCATGGGTCTCCTTCGTTGCTCGGGATCGGCTCCCATCGTAGTTGGCTCCCGCGCAGCCTCGCCCGACGATTGCTAGGGCAAGCATGTGTTATGTTTGCTCTAGCAAGCTTATGCCCCCCCGGGGTCGGCTCACGGCCCACATCTAGAATAGAGGAGCCCCATGACCCCTGTAGCCACGGTCGTACCGACCGGAACCTGGACCGTCGACCCCGCACACTCGACCGTCGCCTTCGCCGTCAAGCACATGGGCATCGCCACCGTGCGCGGCGAGTTCAAGGAGTTCGAAGGGACGCTCGAGGTCGGCGAGGACCTCGCCTCGGCCGCGCCCGCGGCAGCGTGAAGGTCGCCTCGCTGGATACGAGCCCCAGCGCGACGATCACCTGCGCTCGGCGGACTTCTTCGATGTCGAGCAGCACGAGACGCTGACCTTCGAGTCCGAGCGCATCGAGCCCGTGGACGATGAGACCGTTCGGATCACCGGGAGCCTGACGCTGCACGGCGTGGCCAAGGAGATCACCCTGGAGGCGGTCGTCCAGGGGACGGACATCGACCCCTGGGGCAACGAGCGCGTCGGCCTCGAGGTCATCGGCGAGCTCTCGCGCGGCGACTACGACATGAAGTTCAATCAGGCGCTGGGCAGCGGCAACATGCTCGTCGCCGACAAGGTCAAGCTGTCGCTGGACATCTCGGCGGTCAAGCAGGGCTAGCCGACGCGGACCGAAGACGTGGGCGTCCGGTGAGACGTGGGCGTCCGGTGAGCCCCGGGGCCGCCGGACGCCCGGCTCAGGCCGAGGCGTCGCAGCTCTGCGCCGCGCGGGGGGCAAAGCGCGCGAAGACGGCAGCGAGGGTGGCGACCTCGTCTGAGCTCAGCTGGTCAAAGAAGCGCCGCTGCACGTTGGCAAAGTGAGTCGCCTGCGCAGCTCGGGCCAGGCTCAGCCCCTCATCGGTGAGATGCGCATTCACCGCACGCGCATCGGCCGGGCAGGAACGGCGCTGCAGCAGACCGCGACGCTCCAGACCGTCGGCGATGCGCGACACACGGCTCAAGCTCAAGCCGGTTTGGCCGGCCAGCGTGGACAGGCGTAACCGCCGGTCGTGCGCTGCGGCCAGGCGGCCCAGCAACTCCAGTCCGCTCAGGGTGAGCCCGTGCTCGGCCTCGAGCTGTGCGTCGAGCTGGCGCGTGAGCAGCCGGTGCGTCTCGAGCAGGCCGATCCACGCTTCGGCGGCGGTGTCCGAGAAGCGCGAGAGCCCATCGTCGCCGACGACGTACGCGCAGGCCCCGCGGAGATATTCATCGGTGCTGGCCATTCTCTTGCTCTAGCAAGCTTACCGCGCCGCGCCCCGGCAGCAGACCGGAAGGCCAGCTGGAGGGCGGCCCCGCGGGGCGACTAAGGCGGTGAGGCTCGGCCCGCGGCAGCTCAGCGAGGCGCTCGCCGACACCCGCTCCCCGTAGCTGGTCGGTGACCGTGCGTATGGCCGTCTGGATGACAGGGTTGCGGTTGCGCCGGCTCATCAGGTTGGCTCCCATGACCGCGAGGTCCTCCTCGGTCGGCTGGATGAGCACGACCTCCGTGCCCGCCGACCGCAGGCGCCGGGACTCCCAGCCCAGTCGCCGCCCCGACTGGCGACGCACCGCCTCGGCGATGCGCGCGCCCGGGCTCCTGGCGGGGGTGCAGTGAAGCGAGGACGTGGGATTCAGGCAGAGCACCAGATCCAGCTCGGCGTCGCGCAGGATGTCCAGGTTCGACGTCGACCACAGCCCCCCGTCGACGTACGGTCGTGTGGCGATCTCGACGGGTCGATAGAAGCCCGGGATCGCACACGACGCCGCCACCGCGTCGGCGAGCTCGGCATCCGGGGCGTCGCTGCGCCCGAAGGCCACGCGCCGTCCCGTGGCGTAGTCGCAGGCCACGATCCACAGGTTGGGGTGCTCGGCCCAGCCACTGGGCACCACCCGGCGCACGGTCTCCTTCAGTGGCTCGGTGGAGACGACTCCCCGCGGCAGCCAGCCGGCGCCCAGGGCGACGGGACGATGACTGAAGGGGGCGGTCAAGCTGCTGCGGATCAGCGGCCATGACCCCGGCCCGAGCGAGGGAGCCCCTCGGTGCAGCCTGAACACCGCGCCCGCCGGAGCGGTCAGCCGAGGACGCGGGCCGGCCGGCGGCGTCGATGAGGCCATCGAAGGCCTCGCCGGCCGAGTGGGCAACCATGAACCACGGCGGCACGCCGGAGGCCAGCAGCGAGCCAACCATCGACCCGGCTGACGTACCCACCACATGGTCAGCCGACGCCGGATCCCAGCCGGGCCGTGGTCAGGGCATGCAGTCCTCCGGCGAGCCATGCACCACCCATGACGCCTCCGGCGCCGAGCACCAAACCGACCCTCATCGCCGCTCAGCCCACTATGGGCAGCGTTCGCTCCTCGTCGAGGGCGGTCAGCGTGCTCTGCATGGTCTCGGTGATGAGGTGGTAGGCGTCGTCGATGTCCGGACGTGAGCCAAGGCGCTCGCAGAGGTCTATGGCGGGCAGCACGGCGACCTTGATCTTCGCCGGCAAGGGTATGCGCCCGGGCATGTCCAGGAAGGTGAACCCGTACGGAGGCCCGATCTGAGCGGGCATGACCTTCAGGCGCAGCAGGCGGTCCAGCTGCAGGCGCTTGGCCAGCCCGCAGCCCTGACCGAGAAACAGCGCGGTCTCCTGGCCGCCGATCGCGGTGACCGGGACGATCGGGGTTCCTGTCTCCAACGCGAGCTTGATGAAGCCGGTACGACCGGCGAAGTCGATCTCGCCCGACTCCCGGCGGTCTCGTGGTCGCCCCCGGGGTAGACCAGCAGTGCCGCCCCCCGGCCCACGGCTCGCCTCATGTTCTGCGCCGAGGCGGGGACGGTCCCGTAGCGGGCGAGCATCGCACGTGGCCCCGGCACCTTGAAGACGAGGTCATGGGCCAGCTGGTGGAAGCGTCGCTGCGGGCCGAAGTGGTCGTAGAAGGCCTGCGCGAAGACGAAGGTGTCGGCGATCAGGGTGCCGCCCGAGTGGTTTCCCACCAGGAGCACCGGGCCCGCCGTGGGGATGTTCTCCAGTCCCCGCACCTCACCGCGGAAGTACACGTCGGAGAGCAGGCGCAGCGCGGGCAGGGTCTGGCCGATGTAGTCGGGGTCACGCGCCGCGAGGGGATCGGCAGAGCCCGCCCCGTTCATGACCCCCAGAACGTCCAGGGCGTGGGCGACATCGCTGGCCCCGGCCCCGTACATCCGCAGTGTCGCCTCCAGCGGACGGGGCAGGCCCGCGAGCAGGCGGTCGAAAGGGGACGGCGACATCGAGGCGCAGTATTCCCGCGTTGGCCCGCATGACTCAAGCGTTGGAAACCCGCCAACCCAAGGCCGGCGTGGGCCGCGGACGCGCTCAGGTCAGCGTGCCCTGCATGCCTCCGACGAGCAGTCCCGATCCGAGATGGGCTCCCAGCACCGGGCCCACCTCGGTGCAGAACAGCGGCGGGGTCTGAAAGATGGCGGTGCCCTCGGTGACCAGGAGCGCGGCGCGCTCGGCGTCCTGGGCGTGCTGCACGATCCAGTCCGTGGCGCCGCGGTCATGCAGCTCGCGCAGGTAGGCGACCATCTGCTCGAACGCGCGGCGACGGGTGCGCACCCGTCCGACGGGCGCGATCTCCGTGCCGAAGGTCAGGATGGGCTTGATCTGCAGCGCGGATCCCAGCAGCGCCTGCGCCGCCCCGATGCGCCCACCCCGACGCAGGTACTCCAGCGTGTCCAGGCAGAACCAGATGTCCAGGCCCTCACGGGCAGCTTCGATGGCACTGACGACCGCCTCTGGGCGCGCGCCCGCCGCAGCCTTCCTGGCGCCCGCCACGACCAAGCAACCCAGGCCGCCGGCGCCGGTCCGGCTGTCGATGACATGCACCTGGCCCGGATGACCTGCGTCGGCCAGGATGCGGACGGCCTCGCGCGCGCTCTCGCACGTACCCGACAGCCCGCTGGCGATATGCACCGAGACGATGTCGCGACCGGCGCTGATCAGCGGCTCGTAGCAGGCGATGAAGTCACCCACCGACGGCTGGGAGGTCACCGGCAGGCGCGCGGTATCGCTCAGGCGCGCATAGAAGGCGCCGAGGTCCTCGTACTCATGCTCGGGACGCAGGTCGCCGTCCCAGCCCACGTACAGGCTCACCTGAGCGATGTCCCAGCGCTCGATCATCTCCCGGGGCAGGTAGGGAGTGCTGTCGGTCACGACCGCCACCGCGGGCCGGCCGGACCCAGAGACGTCGGGCGAGGTGCTCACGCAGGCCGAAAGAGTAGGGACTGAGCGCTCCTCCTGGTGAGCCGGGACCCGCCCGTCCGCGAGGCCCGGCTGCGCACCGGACCTACTTCACCGCGTCGTAGACCTTGAACAGCGGCAGGTACATAGAGATGACGATGAAGCCGACCATGCTCCCGATGACGATGATCATGATCGGCTCGAGGATGGAGGTGAGCGTCTTCACCGCGGCCTCCACCTGATCCTCGTAGAAGTCAGCGACCTTGGACAGCATGGCGTCCAGGGCGCCGGTCTCCTCCCCCACGCCCACCATGTGCGTGACCATGACCGGGAAGATGGGGGCCTTGCGCAGCGGCTCGGCGATGGTGCCGCCCTGCTTTACCGAGTTGATGACCTGGCTCATGGCCTCGTCCACGACGACGTTGCCCGCCGTCTTGCCCGTGATCTCCAGGGCCTGCAGCAGCGGCACGCCGGCGGCCACCAGCGAGGACAGAGTGCGCGACCAACGGGCGATGGCGACCTTCTGCACGACGTCGCCGATCTTCATGGGGATGCGCAGCCGCAGGCGATCCCACTGCTTGCGCCCGGCCACTGACTTCTTCCACTTCAAGAAGGCGTACGCGCTGCCTCCGGCGAGCAGCAGCATCAGGTACCACGACCCAAGCATCAGGTTGGAGAGGTCGACCGAGAACTGGGTGATCGACGGCAGCGCGGGGGGCTTTCCGTCGGGGCCGGGGAACTGCTTGAACACCTTCACGAACACGGGTATGAGAAAGCTCACCAGCGCGATCATGACCAGCAGGGCGAAGGTGACCACGACCGTCGGATAGACCATGGCCGACTTGATCTGGCGACGCAGCGAGGCTTCCTTCTCCAGCTGATCGGCCACCTGCTCGAGGGCCTGCTCGAGCATGCCGCTGGTCTCACCGGCGCGCGTCATGGCGACGAACAGCGGGTTGAATATCTTCGGATGGCGCTCCAGCGCGTCGCTGAAGGGCAGGCCGACCTCGACGTCCTTGCGCACCGCCACCAGCGTGTCGATGAGCAGCTGGTTGTCGGTCTGGACCTCGAGCACGTAGAGCGCGCGCAGGATGGTCATGCCCGAGGCGATCATGGTCGCCAGCTGGCGCGAGATCACCGCCAGCTCGCCGTGCTTCACGCGCCGCATGAAGGCGACGTTCAGCTCGCGCGAGGAGTGCTTGTCGGCGATGTCCAGGACGATCAGCCCCCGCGACTTGAGCTGGTCTGACACCGCCTGCTTTGAGTCGGCCTCGACCTCGCCGCGGGCCTTGCCACCGGCGAGGTCCATGGCCTTGAAGACGAACGTGCTCACGGCCGACTCCTGCCCTAGGCGGCCAGGACGCTGGCGCCCATGAGGCGTCGCAGCTCGTCGGGCGAGGAGGAGCGGGCCTCGGCCAGCTTCTGGGTGATGCTGCCGTGACGCACGAGGGTGGCCAGCGCGGAGTTCATGGACTGCATGCCCAGCGCGGCGCCCGTCTGCAGCACCGACGGGATCTGGTGAGTCTTGCCCTCGCGGATGAGGTTGCGCACCGCGGCGTTGGGCACCAGCACCTCGCAGGCGGCCACGCGACCCGCACCGTCCGCGGTGGGCAGCAGCTGCTGGGTGACCACGCCCTGCAGGGTGACCGACAGCTGTACGCGCACCTGGCCCTGCTGGGAGGGCGGGAACACGTCGATGATGCGATCGATCGTCTGGGCGGCATCCTGGGTGTGCAGGGTGGCGAACACCAGGTGGCCGGTCTCCGCGGCGGTCAGCGCGGTGGAGATCGTGTCCAGGTCGCGCATCTCGCCGACGAGGATGACGTCAGGGTCCTGGCGCAGGGCGGCCTTCAGGGCGGCGCCGAAGCTCTGCGCGTCAGAGCCCAGCTCACGCTGGTTGACCAGGCACTTCTTGTGGGAGTGCAGAAACTCGATCGGGTCCTCGATGGTCATGATGTGCTCGTCGCGCGAGGAGTTGATCTCGTCGATGAGGGCCGCCAGGGAGGTGGACTTGCCCGAGCCGGTCGGGCCGGTGAAGACCACGAAGCCGCGGGGCTTGCGGGCCAGTTCGGAGACCACCGCGGGCAGTCCGAGCTCCTGCACGGATTTCAGCTCGAAGGGAATCAGGCGAAAGGCGGCTCCCAGCGCGGCGCGCTGGTAGTAGGCATTGACGCGGAAGCGGGCCAAGCCGGGGATCGAGTACGCGAAGTCCAGCTGCCAGTCAGTCTCCAGGCGCTGGCGCTGGTCGTTGGTGAGGATCGCGTAGATGAGCTCGCGTGTCTCGGTGGTGCTCAGCTGGGGATAGCCCTCCAACGCCACCAGGCGCCCGCGGATGCGCACGGTCGGGGGCGCACCGGCGCTCAGGTGAAGGTCTGAGGCTCGGCGGTCCACCACCTCGTTGAGGAGATCGGCGAAGTCCAGCATCACCTCGCTATCGGCCGTGTGGCCGCGAACCTCAACCCCCAAACCTGAGGCGGGCTAAGGGACAGCCGCGCAGCGCCACCGACCGCGTCGGTCTCTAATGGGTTCCGACCACGCGCGCGATCTCGGCGATCGACGTGCGCCCGAGCCTGACCTTGTCCAGGCCGTCGTCGCGCAGCCGGCGCATGCCCTGCTCGACGGCGACGGCGGCGATCGCGTCGGCAGAGCCACGTTCGACCACCAAGGCGCGGATCTCCGCGGTGACCGACATGATCTCATACAGGCCCACGCGGCCCCGGTATCCGCTGCTGGCACAGCGCGAGCAGCCGACCGGCTGGTAGGCCTCGAGGTCGACCGAGGCCTGATAGCCGCTCTCGCGCAGCACGTGCGCCGGGATGATCGTGCGCTGCTTGCAGCTCGAGCACAGGGTGCGCGCCAGGCGCTGGGCCACCACGCAGTCGATGGCTGAGGCGACCAAAAAGGGCTCGATGCCCATCTCGACCAGGCGCGTGATGGTGGTGGGGGCATCGTTGGTGTGCAGGGTGGAGAGCACCAGGTGTCCGGTGAGCGCGGACTCGATCGCGATCTGCGCGGTCTCGCGATCGCGGATCTCGCCGACCATGATCACGTCGGGGTCCGCGCGCACCATGGCCCGCAGCCCGGCCGCGAAGGTGAGTCCGGCGCGCGGAGCTATCTGGACCTGGGTGATGCCCTCGACCTGATACTCGACGGGATCCTCGATCGTGATGATGTTGCGCTCCGGCGTGTTGAGCAGGCTCAGGGCGGCATACAGGGTGGTCGACTTACCCGAGCCCGTCGGTCCGGTGGCCAGCACGGCCCCGTAGGCCTGGCCCACCGCGCGCTCGAACCGCAGGCGTTCCTCGGGAGGCATGCCGAGCTTGTCGAGATCCATGATCACCGAGCTCTTGTCCAGGATGCGCATGACCACAGTCTCGCCGTGCACGCTGGGCAGCGTGACCACCCGCAGGTCCACGTGATGGCCCTCGATGGTCAGCCCGAAGCGGCCGTCCTGCGGCAAGCGCCGCTCGGCGATGTCAAGGTTGCCCATGATCTTCACGCGCGAGGTGACTCCCGAGGCCAGCCGCCGCGGCACCGTGGCGGCGTCCTGAAGCACCCCGTCGATGCGAAAGCGCACCCGAAGCTCGCGCGCGTCCGGGGCCAGGTGGATGTCTGAGGCGTGCTGCTCGACCGCCTGGGCGACGATCTGGTTGACCAGCTTGATGACGGGAGCGTCGTCGGCGGACTCGCGCAGGTCCACGACCTCGGCGACGTCGGAGGCGCTCTCGTCCTGAGCGCTGCTGACCACGTCGTCCAGCCGGGCCAGCCTGCCGACCAGGCCAGTCACGTCCTCGGCCGCCGCCACCATCGGGCGGATCTGCAAGCCGGTCATCAGCGCGATGTCGTCCAGCGCCAGCACGTTGGACGGGTCGGCCATGGCCACCAGCAGGGTGCGCTCGTCGGCGAACCCCACCGGTACCGCCTGGTAGCGCTTGGCGGCAGGCGAGGAGACCAGGTTGGCGGCCGCCATGTCCACCGGGAAGAGGCTCAGGTCGACGTGGTCGAGCCCGTGGCGTTCGGCCAGCGCGCGGGAGAGGGCGTCCTGGCCGAGCAGCCCCTTGGCTCGCAGCACCTGCTCTGGCAGCGTGTCCGATGTCCGAGCCAGCTCGATCGCCTCCTCGACGCTCTGGCGTGCGACCAGACCGAGCTCGACGATGACATCGGTCAGAAAGCGTGCGCCACCACTCCGGCCCGAGGGGGGGGTGATGCCGTTGCCGACCTCCGGCTCGGGAAGGCCAGACGTGGCGGCGCTCGCGCCCTGTTCCTGAGCGATGGCGTGCAGCTTGGGCTGCTCGCCGGGCGTCACCGCTCGGCCCGCTCAGCGGGCAGCCGCGCGAGCCCCTGCGCGCAGCGCGTCGACGGGCGGCGTGCGGCCCGTCCACACGGCGAAGCTGAGCGCGCCCTGATGAACGAGCACCTCGAGGCCGTCGACGACCCGCGCGCCGACGCGGCCCGCGGCCGTCGCCAGCGCCGTCCTGCCGTCGCCGTACACGAGATCCACCACATGTTCACAATCAGCCAAGACATCGACGCTCAGCTCCAGTTGCTTGAGCGTGTCCGCTTCGCTCCACCGGCCCCCGAGTCCCACCGCGGTGCAGTTGATGAGGACGTCACCCGAGGGTGGCCTGCGGGCCGCGGTCGCGCCCAGCTCGCGGGCCGTCGCCACCGCACGCTCGTGTGTCCGGTTCCAGAGCGTCACCTCCCCGGCCCCGGCGTCGAGCAGGGCCCACACCGCCGCGCGCGCGCTGCCCCCAGCCCCCAGCACGGTGGCGTGCAGGCCGCGGACGTCCACCCCCAGCGCATCGAGCAAGCCGGGCGCGTCGGTGTTCTCAGCCCGGATGGCCCCACCGTCGAAGCTGAGCGTGTTCGCGGCGCCGATGGCGCGCGCCGCCCGGCCCGCCTCGTCAGCCAAGGTCAGGGCGCCTCGCTTATGGGGAATGGTCACGTTCGCACCGCTGAACCCCGCCCCACCCAGCGCGAGCGCCGTCTCGGCGAACAGTGCCGGGGGCACCGGAAGGTGCTGATAGCGCCAGTCGGTCAGGCCCATGGCCGTAAAGGCAGCCGCGTGCATGGCCGGGGAACGACTGTGGCCGACCGGCCAGCCCAGGACGCCGAGGCGCGGCACCCCTACCGATGCGCGTGGCAGGTGGGCGCGCGCCCGCCGTTGGCGCGCACGGCGGCCTGGTAGGCGGCCGAGTCACGCAGGAACTGAGCGTAGGAGGAGGAGAACGAATGCTCACCGCAGCCGTCGGCGCCGGCCACGTAGTACAGGTAGCTCACGTGGGCCGGACGAGCCGCGGCCCTGATCGACGCCAGGCCCGGGTTGCCGATGGGCGTGGGCGGCAATCCGACGTGGGTGCGAGTGTTGTACGGCGAAGATATGTGCAGGTCGGACTCGGTCAGTGGGCGCGAGAAGTTCCCTCCGATGGCATAGCGAATCGTGGCGTCGATGCCCAGCGGCATCCCGTCGCGCAACCGGTTGTAGATCACGGCGGCGATCAGGGGTCGGTCGCGCGACACCTGTGCCTCGTCCTCGATCATCGAAGCCACGGTGAGCAGCTCGTAGGGGGTCAGGCGGTGTCGGCGAGCGAGCGCGACCTCGGCGTGGCCGAAGTTCTGGCGGAACGCCGTGAGCTGCTCGGCCACGAGCCGGGCAACTCCGCTTCCCGCCTTCAGCTGGTAGGTGGCCGGAAAGAGGAACCCCTCCAGGCTCGGTGTGCGGCGCGGGGCGCCGTAGCGCCGCGGATCGAGCAGAGGCGAGCGCACCGATGCAGCCCGGTAGTCGCCCGACAGGCCGTCGGCGGCGGCCAGCGCAGCGATGGCGTTGCGCGACCTGCCCTCGGGGACGGTGACCTTCACGATGATGGCGGCGGGAGGCGGCCTGCTCAGCACGTCGATGGCCGCTCCGTAGCTCATGTCGCGCTGCAGCCGGAAGGTTCCCGGGTGCAGATCCCCACGCTTGCCGTCCAGCGTGGCGCGCACATTGAAGAAGAAGCCCGAGGAGACCACGCCATCACGCGCCAGGAGCGAGCCCACCTGGCCGGCGCTGGCGCCGCGCGGGACGGTGACGAACACCTGGCCGTGCGCGGAACCGTGCGCGGGCTGAAGCAGCGAGAGCGCGAACCACGCGATGACCCCGACGAGCACGAGCGCGATCAGCGCGCTCACACGCCCACGCGTCACCACCCCGTTGACCTCGCGACGATGGGCGCGCTGCTGGCGCATCCGACGCTCACGACGCTCCAGCAGCCCGTCGCGCCGACTTGGTGGTGGGGGCAGCCGCTCGCCCACCGGCGGAGGGCTGGCGGCCACCGGCAGCGGTACGTCACTGAGCGTGTCGACGGCCACGGGCGCCAGCGGGTCGAGGGCCACCGGCGCCAGCGGCTCCTCCTCCTGCTCTTCCTCGCCTTCCCCGGTGTGGGCAGCGTGATCACCGAGGTACGGCGGTGGCGCGCCGTGCTGGCGGGCCACGGCGGATACGTCGGTCTGGCCGAGGCCGTTGTGCGCGGCCCCCCGGACGGGTTCCTCTCCCAGGACAGCGCGTTGGGGATCGTCGACTGCGGCATCCGGCTCAGGCGCAGGCGGAGGCGTAGGCGGGGGCTCAGGCCGGGGCGGGGGCTCAGGCCGGGGCGGGGGCTCAGGCCGGGGCGGGGGCTCAGGCGTAGGCGGGGGCGGAGGCGGGCCTGCGCTGCCGGGCGTGTCGTCGCGAGCGATGGTGTGCGCCTCCGTTGGGGGGCCGGACAAGTCGGCGGGTGGGGTCGCGGGCGCGGCGCTCATCGCGCCGATGTCGGGCTCGGACGCGGATGGGGGCAGCGGCGCCACGACCGCGTCCTTATCGCCACCGGAGTGCCCGTGTGCATCGGTGGCCTCGCCGCGATCGTTCTCCTCCGCGTCTCCCGGCGCTCCCTGGTCGGGCGCGGCCTCCGGGTGCTGGTCGAGATCGAGCCGGCGTTCTGGCTCCTCGCGCCCGGCAGCCGCCGCGCGCGCTGCCAGATCTGAGTGGTCGTCGGGGTACACGGTGACGTCCGCGTAGTCGTCCGCATCGCCGCGTCGGGGATCCGCGTCGGATGCCAGCCCGGGCTCGGGCGGTGAGGGCGTGTCCCCGGTGCCGTCGTCTGCCCGTGGCGTCAGCAGCGTTTCGTCGAAGGGTCGTCCTCCCCGCTCCGCGCGCCGACGTTCGCGGTCGATTCGCTCACGCTCGCGCTCAGCGACCGTACGCTCGCGCGAAGGCGGTGGGTTTTTGCGAAACAGCGGCATCTCGCGGGCAGGCGACACGCGTGGGGAAGCGGCCGACGGACGCAGCACGGAGCCGCGCGGCCCTCAGCCTAACGGCCCGGGGGGATCCCGTTCAGTTCGGTCGCCACGCGCGACGAGCCAGCCTTCGAGCAGATGAGCCGCCGCCCGAGAGTCCTCCGAGGAGCCCGTGTCGCCCAGTCGCCGTGCCATCCGGGTGGTGAAGCGCTCGTCGTAGAGCTCCACGGGCACGTCGGGGCCAAGCCGCTGTGACAGGCGTTGTGCGAACGACCGTGTCTCGCGGGTCTGCTCGGTGTCGCCGCCTCGCAGCGAGAGCGGCAGCCCCACCACGACCCTGTCGACCCGATGCTCGCGTACCAGGGCGGCGAGCGCGCCCATGCCGCGACGCGTGGCTGGGCGAGGGATCGGCTCGATGGGCGTCGCGATGGTCAGCGTCGGATCGGTGAGGGCACAGCCGCACCGGGCGCTGCCGTAGTCGAGCGCCAGCACTCGCATCGTTCGAGGGCCGGGGGGACTTCCGCTCAGAGGGCGGAGGATGCGGTGTGCGCGAGGGCCCGGTCGATCGCTTCGCGCGCCGCGGCAAGCGCGTCGTCGAGCTTGGTCGGATCTCGCCCACCCGCCTGGGCCATCGTGTCGCGTCCGCCACCGCCCCCGCCGGCGACCTGCGCCGCGATCTTGACCACCGCACCTGCCTTGACGCCGCGGACGACCAGCGCTGGAGCCACGCTGGCGACCAGATGCACGCGTCCGTCGGCCGTGGCCCCCAGCACGATCGCCGCGTCGCCGAGCTTGCCCTTGACACGGTCGGTCAGGTCGAGCAGGGCGCGGGCGTCCGGTGCCGCCACCGCCGCGGTCAGCACCGGGAAGCCAACGATCACCCGAGCCTGGTCGACGAGCCGCGCGACGTCCTCCGCGCCCGGGGAGGCCCCCACGCGGAGCTGACGCTCGAGCTCGCGACGCTGGAGCTCGCGCTGAAAGACGACCTCCGGCGCATCCTCAGGCGTGGTGCGAAGCGCCTGCGACACCTCGCGCAGCAGATTGTCGTGGCCGCGCAGCAGAGCGACTGCGGCCGGACCGGTGAGAGCCTCGATGCGGCGCACGTTCGCCGCGCTTGACGTCTCGGTGGTCACTCGGAAGACGCCGATCTCCGCGGTGGAGGCGACATGGGTCCCTCCGCACAGCTCGCGCGAGTAGTCACCGTCGCCGACTTCAACCATGCGCACGATGTCGCCGTACTTCTCGCCGAAGAGCGCCATCGCCCCCAGGCGCCGCGCCTCGGACAGGGTGGTGGAAATCGGGTGCACGGGGTCGTTGTGGGCTATCTGGGCGTTCACCTGGTCCTCGACGTCGCGCAGCTCCTCTGGACTGAGCGCCTGGCCGTGACTGAAGTCGAAGCGCAGCTTGTCGGGACCAACGTAGGAGCCGGCCTGGCGAACATGCGAGCCAAGCCGCTGACGCAGGGCGGCGTGCAGAAGGTGGGTCGCCGTGTGGTTGCACTCGGTGGCGTGTCGGGCGGCGTGATCCACGCGGGCCAGCACCCGCTCTCCGGGCCCAAGCTCCCCCGCTTCGATGGTCACGACCAGCGCCTGGTCGTCCCCCAGGCGCAGGACCTCCCGCACACGCGCGCGCGTGCCGCCCTGTTCGCCCTCGATCACGCCGGCATCTGACACCTGACCGCCGCCGGCGGCGTAGAAGGGCGACTCGCTGAGCTTGACCAGCGCCTGGCTGGGGTCGCGTGAGTCGGGCAGGACCTCCACGGCCCCCACGGTGGTGGCCTGCTGCTCGGTCTCATAGCCGGTGAAGCGCGTCGTGAAGGGCAGCGCCTCGGCGAACTGCCCTGCCCGCCGGCGAGACTCATCAGGTACCGTGGAGCCGGCACCCGCCTGACGTGCACGCTGGCGCTGAGCGTCCATCAGGCGCTCGAAGCCATGCTGCTCGACGCCCAGCCCGCGCTCGCCCAGCAGCTCCTTGGTCAGGTCGAAGGGGAACCCGTAGGTGTCGTGCAGCGTGAACGCGTCCGCGGCCGCGATGCCCTGCTCACCGCTGTCAAGCGCACGACGCACCAGCTCGTCGAGCAGCCGGGTGCCCTGCTCGAGCGTGCGACCGAAAGCCGCTTCCTCGGAGGCCAGCCACTTCATGATGGAGTCACGCTGCTCGTTGAGCTCGGCGTACGCCAGGCCCATGATCTCCTCGACGCGCTCGGCAAAGCGCGGCAGAAACCCAGGCTCCAGGCCAAGCGCGCGCCCGTGCTGGACGGCCCTGCGCATGATGCGTCGCAGCACGTAGCCGCGGTCCTCGTTGGACGGGACCACGCCGTCGGCCGCCAGGAAGCACATGCCGCGGCTGTGGTCGGCCAGGATGCGCAGAGCGCGATCACCGGCGGCGTCCTGTCCGTAACGGCGCCCGGACAGCTCCTGGCCCAGCTCGATCAGGGGCCACAGCTGGTCGGTCTCGAAGACGGAGGGCTTGTCCTGCAGGATGGCCGCGAGGCGATCGAGACCCAGACCGGTGTCGATGTTGCGCGTCGGCAGCGGGGTGAGGTGATCAGGCCGATCCTGGTCGTACTGCATGAACACCAGGTTCCAGTACTCCACGAAGCGGTCGTTGTCCCCGCCCGGGAGATCCTCAGGGCGTCCGTAGGCCGGCCCGCGGTCGAAGTACAGCTCAGAGCAGGGCCCGCTCGGACCCGTGGGCCCGACCTGCCAGAAGTTCTCAGAGCGGGGGCACAGCACGATGCGATCACGCGGAAGCCCGACCGACCTCCAGGCCTCGATCGCCTCCTCGTCGGGTCCCAGGCCGAGGCGCTCGTCGCCCGCAAAGACGGTGATCCAGATGTCCTGCGCGTTGAGCCCGAAGCCGTCGAGTGAGAGCTCCCAGGCCAGCTCGACCGCGGTCTGCTTGAAGTACTCCCCGACGGAGAAGTTTCCGAGCATCTCGAAGAAGGTCAGGTGACGGGCGGTCAGGCCCACCTCGTCGATATCCACCGTGCGAAAGCATTTCTGGCAGCTGGTCAGCAACCTCGCGGGGGGCGCCTGCTGCCCGAGGAAGTAGGGGATCATCGGCTGCATGCCTGCCGTGGTGAGCAGCACCGAGCGGTCGCTCGAGGGGGGCACCAGCGACACCGAGGGCAGCCGCAGGTGGCCCCGATCTTCGAAGAAGCCCTGGTAGGCCTCGCGTATCTCTGCCGACCTCATGGGAGGCTGATGTTAGGGGCCGCCGCCGCCCCGCCGAGCTCGCCCGCTTCGCCCTCCGCGCCGCGTAGTGGCCGACGTGTTACGTGGTGTGCGGTTGAGCGAGAATCTCCAGGCTGAGCCCGCGTCCTTCGCGGCCACGCAGCCACCAGATCCCGGAGGCGACCGCGCCGATCGCCCACAGGGCAGAGAGGGAGAGGAACGCCGTCCACACCCCGAAGGACGTGGCCGTCTCGGCCAGGACGACGACGCCGACGACCGCGCCAACGCGCCCGACCGCGACGCACGCACCCACGCCGGTGGCTCGGAGATGAGTGGGGAAGAGCTCGGAGAACGTCGGGTAGGCCGACATCCACGCGCCTGAGGCACAGAACACGGCGATGACCAGGGCGACCAGCGTGAGCACCGCGGAGTGCTGAGTCGCCGCGTAGGCAAGCCCGATGGTGGTCAGCGCGGCCGCGGTGTAGGACCAGAACACCGTAGGTTTGCGTCCCACGCGGTCGAGCAGCCACGCGACGGTGAACCCTCCGCCCAGCGCCCCCACGTTGGCCAGGACGAAGTACCACGGGACCGTTCCCGTACCGACGTTGACCACGCCCTTTACGAGCACGAAGACGGCGATGAACGAGAAGATCCCGTAGTAGGCGGCGGCCTCGGAGAAGTCGAGCGCCATGCCGTAGAGCAGCTTCGAGCGATGGTCTCTCCACAGCTCCCGGGCACCCTCGGCAAAGCTCGGGTCTCGGTGATGCAGGTCGTGGGCGTCGGCGTCGGGCTCGAGACCAGTCACCAGTCGGATCGCCGCGTCCGCCTCCTCGTGGCGGCCGCGCGCGGCCAGCCAGCGCGGTGACTCGGGGATGAGGCGCCGCACGAACAGGCCGTAGAGCCCAGCGGCCGCGCCGAACAAGAACGCGTAGCGCCAGCCCGCCGGCCCGAGCACGTCGCCCACGAAGAGAATGCCCACCACGCCCGCGAGGATCCCCCCCACCGACCACGCGTTCATGATCCCGCCATTGGCCAGCCCACGCCGACGCGCGGGCACGAACTCAGCCATCGCCGAGGAGACCGCCGAGTACTCCCCACCGACGCCCAGCGCGGTGAGAAACCGGAAGACCAGGAAAAACGCCCAGCTCGGAGAGAGCGCCGTGAGTACCGCGGCGACCGAGTAGAGGATCAGCGTTGCCGCGAACATGCGCCGCCGCCCGAAGCGGTCAGCCAACCAGCCGAAGCCAAGCGCGCCCGCCATGATCCCGCCGAACCACACGAGCCAGTAGACGACGCTCTCATCGGTGTGCGAGAGGTGAAACTCCTTACCGATCGGCCCGATCACGCTCCCGATGATCTGGATCTCGAACGAGTCAAGCGCCCACCCGACCGCGAGCGCCAGCACTATCCGGGTGTGGATCGGACGCCAAGCCGAAGCATCCAGCCGACTGACCATTCAAGCCTCCCCGGGATGAGCAGCACACAAAGACGTGGCGGCCGCTGGCGGCCCCACCGCGAACCCTACCGTCGTGCACCGTTCGCGGAGTCACCGGGCTGGGCGATCCGCCGCCTCCAGCACCGACTCCAAGACAGCCGGCGCAGACCAGGCCACGCTGAGCCTGCCGTCGTGGGTCCCCACTCAGCGGGAGACGGTCGCCTCGCTGACGCGGTTGTCCCCCGCGGTACTCACCCACACGCCGCCCGGTTCGGCCGCCAGGCCAGTGGGCTCGGCCCCGATGGGAACGGGCGGCCCGGCGCGCGCACCGGCTCGCGGATCTATGCGCAGAAGCGCGGGTGACCGCGCGCCGGGACCGGGCAGAATGGTTCCCACGTCGGTGACCCAGACCGCGCCGGGGCTCACCGCCACGCGCATGGGTACCCCGCCCGTGACCTCGATCGGGCGACCGCTGAGTCCGCGACTGCTCGCGTCGATGTGCACCACCTCGATGCGGTCGGCCTCTGGGCGGTCGGTCTTGGCCACCCACACACCGCTGTCTCCCGCGGCGAGGCTCAGCACCTGAGCGCCCGGCTGTTCGTGGGACCGGCCCCGCACGCCGATGCTTGGCAGCGCGCCCTTGGCCACCCGGATCGCGCTGCCGGGGCGCCCGCTCGCGGCGTCGACATTCGCGACGGTTCCGTCCGCGGAGTCGGCCACCCACACCCGTCCGCCGGCGACGGCGATGTCGGTGGGCTGAGACCCCACGCGGATCGGCGCCCCCACCTGCCTCCCGCTGGTCGGGTCGATGCGGATGACGCTGTCGGTGCGCCGACTGGTGACCCACACCACACCGCTTCCGACCGCGATGCCCGCCGGGTCGACCACGGCGGCCGGCGAGCCGGTCGGCCGGCGGGTAGCCGGATCGATGTGCACGACGGTACCCGACGCGTTGGCCACCCAGACTCCGCTGTCACCCGCCGCGATGGCGACGGGTCCGCGCCCGGTAGCGATCGGAGGTCCGGCAGCCCGCGTCGCCGGGTCGATGCGCGTGACCGTGCCGTCGCCGCCGTTGGCCACCCACACCGCTCCCGCACCGACCGCCACGCCCACCGGGCCGATGCCAACCCGCACGGCGGTCTGGATCCGGGTGGGCGCTGCCGCGATGGTCCGTGTCACGGGTTGGGAGGAGCCAGCCGACCCGCAGCCGCCCAGCGCGAGGGCGAACGCGACCGATGTCCCCAGCAGACAGTGCCTCACGTCACGACCCTAGCGTCCGCGCCCGGCACGAACGCCGGCTGACACCATTTCGGACGGGAGATGAAAATCCTCGGCCCAGAGGTGATCCGCCCGTGCACCCCGCTCAGTACTATCTCCCAAGCAGGCATGGAGCCCGGGATCGCCCCGGCTTGTCCACTAGCGGGGGGAAGTTATGAAGAAGGCTTTAGGGGCTGCGTTCGCCGCGGCTCTCGTTGCGGGCGCCGTCGCCGTACCGCTGAGCAGCGGGTCGAGCCACAGGGAGGCGCCGGGCACCATGCTCGACCCTTCGGCCGACAACACCGACACCTACGCGTTCGTGTCTCCGGACGCCCCGGACAAGGCGACATTCGTGGGGAACTGGATTCCGGGCCAGGTTCCGGCCGACGGTCCCCTGTTCTTCCGCTGGGACGACAAGGCCTTCTACTACATCAACATCGACAACGTCGGGGACGGCAAGGCCCACATCCGCTACCTGTTCAAGTTCAAGACCTCCTTTCGCAACCCCAACTCGAACCCGTACGCGACCCCGCCGGTCAACTCGATAAGTGACCCCACCCTGAACGTCTTTCAGACCTACACGGTGACCAAGGAGACGTTCAAGAACGGCGATCCGGCGAAGAACAAGCCCGACTCGAGCACCGTGCTGGCCCGCAACCTGCCCGTCGCTCCGCAGGACGTGGGGCCCAAGACGATGCCCAACTATCAGGCCCTGTCCAACCAGGCCCTGGTCAGCTTCGGTAACAGCAAGGTGTTCGCCGGACCGCGCGACGAGTCGTTCTTCATCGACCTGGGCGCCTCGTTCGACTCGGTGAACGTGCGCAAGGGCACGGGTAATCAGGGCGGAGGCAAGGACGACTTCTCCGGGTACAACATCTCGTCGATCATCCTGCAGGTTCCCAAGAGCGACGTCACGGCTGACGGCAAGGGCGTCAGCGGGCCCTCGGCCCCCAACGCTGTCATCGGGGTGTGGGACTCCACCGAGCGCCGCGTGCTTCAGGCGGTTCGCACCCGGCGTCGGGCGGCGCGCCACAAGAAGCATCACAAGGCCAGCAAGGGAACCAGCGCCGCGGACGCCCAGGCGATCGCCGTCGACAGCCGCAAGAAGCGCAAGCGCAACAAGCGCGGGCCCGTGCGGACGAGGATCGTACAGCGCCAGGTGCAGGTATCACGACTCGGCAACCCGCTCATCAACGAGCTGGTGATCCCGATCGGCCTCAAGGACAAGTTCAACGCGACCGAGCCCAAGGACGACCTGAAGAACTTCGGTCAGTTCGTCCTGGCTCCGGAGTATGCGCACCTCGAGAACGTGCTGTTCCACGTCAACGCTCCCGAGACCAACCGCACGGACATCGTGCAGGCGCTGCTCACCGGCATACCGGGCAAGACCCAGATCGGGACCCACCCGGTACCGGCCGACACGCTGAAGTTCAACATGGGTGTGCCTCCCACCGCCACACCCAACCGGTTCGGGGTGATCGGCGGTGACCTCGCCGGCTTCCCGAACGGTCGTCGCCTCGGTGACGACGTGGTGGACATCACCCTGCAGGTGGTGGCCGGGTTCCTGAAGGGCAATAAGGTGCCCCTGGGAGACGGCGTCGATCAGAACGACAAGCCGTTCCTGAACACGTTCCCCTACATGGCCCAGCCCAACTCGGGCCAGGACTCCGCGCCGTCGCAGCGGTTCGAGCCCCAGCACCAGCCGGTCCCCGCCGGGGGCGGCTGAGCACCAGGACCGGACACGGGGAGGGGGCGAGGCGCCCCCTCCCCGCCTGGTCGTGCTTGACACCGAATGGCTCTGCTCCGACCCATCCGAGCGCGCCTGCTGATCGTCGCCGCGGTGCTTGCCTTCGTGGCCGCACTGGTGGTCTTCGCGGCCATCAATCGCCCGAGTACCGTCGGACAGAGCGCCAACACGGGTGCGCCCGCGACGACCGAACGGCCACAGAACACCGCCGCTCGTATCGCCAACCTGCAGTCCGTCCTGCGCGCCCAGCCCTCCAATGCGGAGCTCTGGGCCCGGCTCGGCCAGTCCTACTACCAGCGCGTTCGCGAGACGGGCGATTTTGGCTACTACGCGCGGGCGCAGGGTGTGCTCGACACCGCTCGCCGGCTGGACCCACATAACGTCGACGCGCAGGTTGGCCTGGCCACCATCGCCCTCGCGCGCCACGACTTCCGCGGCGGCTTGGCCTACGCCCGGGCGGCCCAGCGCCTCGCCCCCGACCGCAACGTCTTCTATCCGGCGCTGATCGACGGCCTGGTGGAGACCGGCGCCTACCCGGCCGCCGACCAGGCGATCCAGGACTTCGTCGACCACAGCCCCACCCTGGCCTCCTACGCGCGCGTGTCCTACTTCCGCGAGCTGCACGGCGACCTGTCGGGCGCGGCACAGGCCCTGCAGTTCGCCGTCTCGGCGGGCGCCGGGGTGCCCGAGAACGGGGCCTACGTGCAAACGCTGCTGGGCGACGCCGAGTTCCTCGAGGGGCACCTGGAGGCGGCGCGGCGTGCCTACTCCCAGGCCCTCGCCAGCGTCGCCAACTATCCGCTGGCCGGTGCCGGGCTGGCGCAGGTCGAGGCCGCGACAGGCGAGTACGCGGCAGCCACGGCGCGGCTACGCGGGGTGGTTGCCCACCTTCCCCTCCCCCAGTTCATCATCTCGCTGGGCGAGATCGAGCTCGCGGCCGGGCGTCCCTCCCAGGCTCGGAACGACTTCGCGCTGATCGGGGCCGAAGAGGCGCTTCTACACGCCAACGGCATCAATACCGATGTCGACCTCGCCCTCTATGAGGCAAGCCACGGCGACGCTCATCGCGCCGTCGCCCTGGGACGCCAGTCCTGGGCCGAGGCGCCCAGCGTGCGCTCGGCCGACGCGCTGGGATGGGCGCTCACGCGCGCCGGCAATCCTCGCGCCGGGCTCACCTGGGCACACCGTGCCCTGGCGCTCGGATCGGTCGACCCCTACTACCTGTACCACGCCGGACTGGCCGCCCGCGGGGCCGGCCAGCGCGCGCAGGCGCGCCAGTACCTTCAGCAGGCGCTGGCGCGCAACCCGCACTTTTCGCCCCTGTACGGGCCACTGGCCGCGCGGGTGCTGCGTCAGCTGTGATGAGGCAAACCAAGGGAATCCTCGCTCTCGCCCTGGTGGGGCTGCTGGTCACGCTCACCCTGGGGTTGACGGCCGCTCCCGCCGGCGCCCATCCCCTGGGCAACTTCTCCATCAATCATCTCGTGCAGGTGCGGATCTCCTCGGGTCACGCCTACCTGCGCTACATCCTCGACCAAGCCGAGATTCCCACCTTCCAGGAGCGTGGCCTCCCCGACTCCCAGATCCTGAGCCGCAAGGAGGCCGAGGTGGCGCGCGCGCTCACCCTGACCGTGGGCGGCCGGCCAGCGACCATCTCGGTGATGCCCGGGGCCGTCATCACCCACCCGCCGGGACAGGGGGGGCTCCCGCTGACCCGGGTCGAGCTGCCCCTGTCGGCGTCCATCCCGAGTCACGGCCGCCTGGCGCTCAGCGACCAGACCTTCCTCGGCCGGGTGGGCTGGAAGGCGATCGTGGCTCAGCCCGGATCGGCCACCGCGGTCACCTCCTCCGCTCCGTCAAGCGACCCCACCGGCGGACTGCGCTCCTATCCCGTGGACCTGCTCACAAGCCCGTTGGACCAGCGGACGGCAACGTTCACGGTGGCGCCGGGCGACGGCAAGCTGACCGCGCCACGCGGGCTCGGCGGCCGGGAGGCGACCACCACCAACCGTGCGGGCGACGGCTTTGCTGGCGTGTTCGCCAACGCCGCCGCCGGCAAGGGGGTGCTGCTGTTACTCCTGCTGGCCGCGTTCGGCTGGGGCGCCGTGCACGCGCTCTCCCCGGGGCATGGCAAGGCCATGGTCGCCGCCTACCTGGTGGGCAGCCGCGGCACTGCCCGGCACGCCGTCGCTCTGGGGGCCACGGTGACGGTGACGCACACCGCAGGGGTCTTCATCCTCGGAGCGGTGACCCTGGCGCTCTCCCGATACGTGCTCCCCGACCAGCTCTACCCGTGGCTCAACCTGGCCTCCGGCCTGCTCGTGGTCGTAATCGGGGCAGGGGTCTTGCGCTCACGCCTGCGCGGGGTGCGAGCGGGGCGAGCGGCCGCGCCGGGCAGTGACCGTGTGCATCCGCACGTCCACGCGCATACCCACCACTCGGAGGCACACGCACACCTGTCAGAGGCACACGCAGACCCTCACAGCCACGGCGAGCTCGCTGGCAGCGATCACGCGCACGCGGACGCCCGCACCGAAGGCGACCAGCACGCAGCCCAGCACGAGCTGACGCTGGCGCTGGCCCACCTCCCTCACGAGCACACACACGCAGTCGATGCAGGTCCCCGGGGGCGCGGCGAGGACCAAGCCGCTCAGGGCGGGCAGCCTTCCGGCCACGAGCACCCGCTGGCGCATGACCACAGCCACGCCCACCCCCACGCCGCCGACCGCGTCCACAGCGACGCAGGCCACGCCCACGTCCACAGCCACGGCGGTCGGGCGCACAGTCACGACGTTCCCGATCGGCTCACGCCTCGCAGTCTTCTCGTCATGGGAGCGTCAGCCGGTCTCATCCCATGCCCCTCGGCGCTGGTCGTCCTGTTGGGCGCCATTGCCCAGCATCAGGTCGCTCTAGGTCTGCTGCTCATCGTCGCCTTCAGCGTCGGGCTGGCCGCCACGCTCATGGGGCTCGGCCTGGCTGTCACGGGAGCGCGGGGGCTCACGAGTCGCATCAACTTCACCAGCCCGCTCGCGGCGGCCCTGCCAGCCGCATCAGCGGTGGTCATCGTCGCCGTGGGTTGCCTGCTGACCGCCCAGGCGATTCCGCAACTGGTGTGAGGGCTAGCGGTCGCCGGTGCGCCCGGTCGCGCGGGCCATGCTCGGGCGCGGGGGAGGCCAGGCGGCGACGGTGGCGTGTCCGACGACGAGCTCACCGGACATGAGGCAGGCGAGCTGGCCGGGCGCCACGGCACCCGACGGCCCGCGCAGGTGCAGGGTCAGCTCTTCGTGCGCTCCCCGTGCACGGTCGGGCAGGGACCGGCAGGGCAGCGCGGCGCCGCGATAGCGCAGCCGTACCCCGTCGACGCAGGCGCCTCCGGCGTGCAGCGTCACGTCGCGCACGCGCACCTCGTGATGGATCAGGGCGTCCCGCGGACCCACGGTCACCACATTGTCGGCGGCGTCGGTGCCCAGCACGTAGAGAGGCTCCCCGCCGCCGAGACCCAGCCCGCGGCGCTGGCCGACGGTGAAACCCTGATGGCCGCGATGGCTTCCCAACCGGTGTCCGCGACGATCCACAATCGGCCCCGGACGCTCACCCTGGCCACCGTGACGGGCCAGGAAGGCCGCCTTGCCGGTCCCGGCCAGGAAGCACAGATCCTGGGAGTCGGGCTTGTGCGCCACCGCCAGGCCCGCCTGCTCGGCGCGGGCCCGGACCTGCGCCTTCGTGAGTGAGCCGAGCGGAAAGCGCAGGCGGGCGAGCGTCGCCGGGGCCAGAGCGGCCAGCATGTAGCTCTGATCCTTGGCCGCGTCGGTCGCGGTGCGCAGCAGCGGGCCGGCGGCCGCTCCCACCCCTGGGTCGTCGGTGGGGCCGGGGCCCGAGGGCAGCCCCCCGGCCGGCGGGGCGACCGAGTCGTGGTGCACGCGCGCGTAGTGGCCGGTGACCAGGGTCTCGGCCCCGATACGGTCGGCGAAGGCGAGCATCCCGTCCAGGCGCACCTGGCCGTTGCAGCGCACGCATGGGTTGGGAGTCTCACCGGCGGCGTGGTCGGCCAGCCACGGGTCCACCACGCCGGCGCGGAACTCGTCGCGCAGGTCCAGCGAGAAGTGGGGCAGGCCGAGATCGTGGGCGAGCGAGCGCGCGCCGCGGACGGCCTGCGGCGAGCAGCAGCTACGCTCCCCGTCGTTGTCGGGATCGGACCACAGCTCCAGGGTCACCGCGATCGCCTCGGCACCACCTTGGGCGACCAGCAGCGCGGCCACCGCGCTGTCCACCCCTCCGCTCATGGCCACCAGCGCGCGACTCTGCGCAGGGGCGAGCTGCGTCTGACGCGCAGCGTGGCCCAGTGCGCGGTGCAGCGCGTCGGCCGCCAGCGCAGCGGCGTGCAGCTTGGACGCCATCAGACCGCCGAGCTCCTCGGCGATGTCCCGCGCGCCCAGGCGGGCGGCCGCGAGCAACCCGCGACCGCGCAGGAGCGCCACCACGGCGCTGCCGGCGGCGATGGTCGCTCCACAGCCCGCGGCGTCAAAGCCGGCGTCGGCGATCAGGCCTTCCGGGTGGCCGGGAGCGAGCGACAGCGACACGCGCACCACGTCGCCGCATGTCGCCGAGCCCGCCGCGCCGGTGTGAGCGCCGGGCGGGGTGCGCCCGCGTCCGCGGGGATGCTCGAGATGCTCGGCCAGCGCCTGGCCGCTCATCGCGGCCCCGGGCGGTCGAGCAGGCGCAGGCCCAGATCGCGCAGCTGGACGCTGTCCACCTCGGCTGGGGCGCCGGTGAGAGGATCCGCTCCCGAGGCGGTCTTGGGAAAGGCGATCACCTCGCGGATGGACTCGTGACCGAGCATGATGGCCACGATGCGGTCGATGCCCAGGGCGATCCCGCCGTGCGGCGGGGCGCCGTAGGCGAGCGCGTCAAGCAGAAAGCCAAAGCGCGCCTGCGCCTCCTGCGCGCTGATGCCGATCGCCTTCAGGACCTGACGCAGCACGTGGGGATCGTGGGTGCGAATGGAGCCGCCGCCGAGCTCGGAGCCGTCGACGACCAGGTCATAGGCGCGTGAGCGCAGCGCACCGGGATCCTCGAAGGACAGCGCGCCACCGCCGGCCATGGCCGGCGCGGTGAACGGATGGTGCAGGGCATCCCAGCGGCGCTCACCCTCGTACCAACCGAACATGGGGAAGTCCACGACCCACAGGGCGTGGTGTACCTCCTCGGGGATCAGGGCAAGGCGCGCACCGAGGTGCAGGCGCAGGGCCCCCATCGCCGCGGGGGCCACCGCGCGCCGATCGGCCACGAAGGCCAGCAGGTCGCCGGCGCCGGCCTGCAGCTGGGCGTTGACCGCGGCCTGCTGCTCGGCCGAGAAGAAGCGCGCGAGGTTCGACCCCCACGCCCCGTCCGCGCCAACGGGCATGGGCGCCACCGCGCGGGCGCCGTGGCGCTGGACGACCTCGTTGAGCCCGTCCAGCTCGACACGCGTGAGCGGGTGCGCGCCCACGTTCAGGGCGCGGACCACGCCGCCGGCCTGGAGCACCGACTCGAAGACCTGAAACTGGGACCCGCGCACGGCGTCGGAGACGTCGGCGATCTCCAGCCCAAAGCGCGTGTCGGGGCGGTCTGAGCCGAAGCGCAGCATCGCCTCGTCATAGCCCAGGCGCGGCCACGGCGGTGGCGCGACGGCGAAGTCGCCGACGGCGAAGACCCGGGCCATCATGCCCTCGATCACCTCGATCACGTCGTCCTCGGCGACGAAGGCCATCTCGAAGTCAAGCTGGGTGAACTCGGGCTGGCGGTCGGCGCGCAGGTCCTCGTCACGGAAGCAGCGGGCGACCTGAAAGTAGCGCTCCAGCCCGCCGATCATCAGCAGCTGCTTGAACAGCTGGGGTGACTGGGGCAGCGCGTAGAAGGAGCCGCTGCTCATCCGGCTGGGGACCAGGAAGTCGCGCGCGCCCTCCGGGGTCGAGCGGGTGAGCACCGGCGTCTCGATCTCCAGGAAGTCGCGCTCGTCCAGGTCAGAGCGCATGGCCGAGACGGCTCGGTGGCGCAGGGTGAGGGCGTCGCGCATCGAGTCGCGGCGCAGGTCCAGAGCGCGGTGGCGCAGGCGCAGCAGCTCGTCGACGGGTGCGTCCTCGTCGAGTCCGAACGGTGGGGTCACGGCCTCGGAGATCAGCTGCACCTCGCCGACCTCGATCTCGACCTGGCCGGTGGGCAGGTTGGGATTGACATTGGCCGGATCGCGGCGGGCCACGGGACCCGCGGCGCTGAGCACGTGCTCGGGACGCAGGCGGTGCGCCGCCGCCAGGGCCTCGTCCTGGTCAGGATGAAAGACCAGCTGCACCAGCCCGGAGCGGTCGCGCAGGTCGATGAACACGACCCCGCCGTGGTCGCGGCGGCGGTGCACCCAGCCGGCCACGCGTACCTGGCTGCCGGCCTGCTCGGCGCCGAGATCCCCACACCAGTGGTCGCGGTAGGCATTGGCCCGCGGTGGGAGCATCAGACCAGGTCCCGCAGCCCGCGAATGGTGGCGTGGACCACTGCGCCGGTCGCCATCGACTCCTCGCCTCCGGCCTGACGGTCGCGCAGCAGGGTCTGCTCCTCACTCACCACGGCAACGTAGCGAGCGCCGAGGCGCTCGGCCTGCTTGAGCTGCCCCTTCAGCGAGCGCCCCGCGAGCTCCATCTGAGCGTGCAGCCCGGCGGCGCGCGCCTCGCGCACGATGGCCAGGGCGGCGCCCCGAACCGCTGCGCGCGATCCGTCGGCCCCCCCTTGTGGGGGGCCTTTCTCATCGCCGGCCATCGCCACGAACAGGTCGACCGCCGGGGGCGCGGGGCCCGGGAGCGCACCGTCGCCGGCCAGCAGGATGCGCTCGATGCCCGCCGCCCAGCCGATGCCGGGGGTGGCGGGTCCTCCCAGCTGCTCCACCAGGCCGTCGTAGCGCCCGCCCCCGGCCACGCCGCTCTGGGCCCCGAGCGCATCGGAGGTGAACTCGAACAGGGTGCGGCTGTAGTAGTCCAGCCCGCGCACCAGCGTGGAATCGACCTCATAGCCCAGCTCGGCGTCGTCGAGCAGAGCGCGCACCTCGGCGAAGTGCTCGGCGTCCGCGGGCTCGAGGTGGTCGAGCAGGCGCGGAGCGCTGGCCATCACCTCGCGCGTGCCCGGGTGCTCAGAGTCAAAGGCGCGCAGCGGATTGAGCTCGATGCGCGCGCGCACCTCCTCGGAGACCCGCTCAGCGTGGGCACGCAGGTGGCCCTGCAGGCGCTCGCGGTAGGCCGCGCGCGTATCGGGCTGGCCCAGGCTGGCCAGGCGCAGACGCAGGCGCTGGGCCCCCAGGTCGTTCAGCAGGGCGCCCAGCAGCAGGATCGACTCGGCGTCCAGCGCGGGGTCCTCTGAGCCCAGCGCCTCCACCCCCACCTGCCAGAACTGGCGGTAGCGGCCGGCCTGCGCGCGCTCATGGCGAAAGAAGCTGCTCAGGTACCACAGCTTCACCGGCTGGGCTAGCTTGTGCATGCCGTGCTCCACGTAGGCGCGGCACACCGGCGCGGTGCCCTCGGGACGCAGGGTCAGCGAACGCCCGCCACCGTCGTCGAAGGAGTACATCTCCTTCTGCACGATGTCGGTGGACTCCCCCACCCCGCGCGCGAACAGCTCGGTGGCTTCGAAGACCGGCGTCTCGATGCGCGCATAGCCGGCCGGCTCGAGCAGCTCGCGCGCCCGGCGCTCGATGTGCGCGCGGGCCGCGGCGCTCTGGGGCAGCACGTCGTAGGTGCCCCGCGGCGCCTGGATGCGAGCGGTCGGTGACACGCGCTCGAGAGCGGCTCAGCCGTCGCCGCGGGGCGCGGTGGTGCGCAGCTCGGCCAGGAACGGGTTGGTCTCGCGCTCGCGCTCGAGGGTGGTGATGCCCATGTGCCCGGGGTACACCTTTGTCTGGGGCGCAAACGTCCCCAGCAGCTGGCCGATCGACGCCTCCAGCACCGTCCAGTCCCCGCCGGGCAGATCGACGCGTCCCACCGAGCCCTGGAAGAGGACGTCACCGGAGAACAGGGCGTCATGATCGGGCAGGGCGTAGGTCACGTGCCCGGGGCTGTGGCCGGGCGTGAAGAGGACATCGAGCTCCAGGCCGGCGAGTGACAGCCGATCGCCGCCGGCGACGGTGTGGTCGGCCTCATAGCTCTCGAACGACCCGAAGCCCACGTAGGGCACGAAGCTCATGATGTCGGCCAGCACGTGGCGCTCGAGCTCGGGGCAGTAGACCGGTGCGCCGGTCGCCGCGGCCACCGGCGCCACCGCGCCGATGTGGTCGAAGTGACAGTGGGTGACGAGGATCGCCTCTATGTGCACCCCGAGCTGCTCGGCCGCCTGCAGCAGACGCGGGGCCTCCTCCCCGGGATCGACGATCACCGCGCGCTCGGCGGTGCGCGAGGCGCGCACGATGTAGCAGTTCTCCTGCACGGGACCCACCGTGAAGGCGCGCACGTCCAGGTCGCTCATCGTCTCTTGGCCTTCTGACGCTGGCGGCGCCGGTAGAGGTACAGGTCGGTGTAGTAGCTCAGCGGCACGTACAGGACGAGGACCAGCGGGAAGAGCACCGCGGCCTGGGCGGGCTTCTTGATGATCAGCAGGCTGATGATCGCCATGAGCACCGAGGCGACAAGCGCGCGCCAGAAGGCGCCGCGCCAGGTGGGCGCCTTGTCAAAGCGCGCCTGGCGTCGCTCGCGCGCGGCACCCGTGCTCGAACGGCTCCCGGGTCGCGCGGAGCGCGCGTTGCGCTGGGCTCCCGCGGAGGCGCGTCCGGTGCGCCCCCGGACCTCGACGGAGCCCGCGGCGTTGCCGCGGTGCTTGGTCCGGCGCTTGCGCTTGGTCTGTGCCATGACGTGGGTGGGTACGGCGGGTACGCCGCCCGGTGAGCGCCGAGCGGTGAAGCAGGAAAAGTAGCTACCAGCCTAGTGCCTGCTCGATCACCTGGCGGGCGGGGTCGAAGCCCACGATGGCCACGTCGGAGGGGAAGCCGGCAAGCGCCGCCTGTGGGGTGAGACCGACGAGCTCGGCGCGGCTCACGGGGGCGTGGCGGCGCACCGCCTCCACCACGCGCGCGAGGGGAACGCTCAGCGGGTCCTCCACGTTGGTGGAGACCTGCGCGCGAGCTTGCGGGCCCGAGAGCTGCAGGCCGATCGCCCGCACCCCCGGCAGACCCTGCTCGGCGCCATCGCGGATCAGCGCCGCGATCCGGCGTGCCTCCTGCACGTCGGCGGGCGCGCTGAGCTCCAGGTTGAAGGCGACCAACGGGCGCCGAGCGGCCACCAGGGTGACTCCCGCGGTGGGATGCGGCTCGCGGGGACCGAAGTCGGGGCGCAGCTCACCGGCGCGCATGCGCTTTGACAGCGACTTCAGACCGCCGCGACGCAGCTGCGCACGGGTCCGCCCGTCAGACAGCACGCCGTAGAGAAAGACCGGTATGTCCAGCTCGGCGCCGATCTCATCGGCCAGCAGCAGCGCCTCGGCGCAAGCCGCCCCGCGGCCCGCGCTGTCCAGGTAGACGATGGGAGCCACGTCCAGCGCGCCCACATGAGGGTGAAGCCCGCGGGGAGTGCATAGGTCCACGCGCGCGAGGGCCACGCGCGCGCCGCGCAGCAGCGCGGAAGCCAGGGAGCCCGGCGCGCCGGCGAGGCTGAACACCGAGCGATGGTAGTCGGAGTCTGAGTGGCGGTCGAGTAGCCGTACACCCGGTGCCGACAGCGCCCGGGCAATCGCGGCGATGGTGGTCGAGTCGCGCCCCTCGGAGAAATTCGGGACTGCGAGCAGCGGCGGAGAGCCCGCGGGCGCGCCTTGTTGGGGCTCCGAGCGCGGGGCGGAGGCGATGTTGAGTGGTGCGGGCGCCGGGTCCACTCACCCCAGCCAATCACACCCGCCTCAGACGAACGTCCAGCGCGCCGCCCCATCGCGCGGGCTGGGCGCCTGCGCAACCGAGACCTGTGGTGTCCGCCCCCCCGGCGGTCGAGGTCTTGACACCAAGGATGGAGATGAGCGCCATGAAGGCACTGCTGCAAGCAACGCGACGCAACCTCGTGGTGACGGCTGTCCTGTGCCTGACCCTCGTCCTGGGCGCGGCCGTGACGGCCTCGGCCCACGGGCGCCATCATCACCACCGCGCGCGGCATCACGGACACGCCGCCCGCCATCGCGCCGTTCACTCGCCGGCCGCCATGCGCTCCAGCGACGCTCCGTGCGCCGGCACCGATCTGACGCCCAGCGACGCCGACATGGGACAGGTGCGCTCGGCCACCCTCTGCCTGATCAACAAGGAGCGCGCCCACGCCGGCCTGGCCGCGGTGGTGGACAGCGCCAAGCTCGACCGCGCCGCCAACGGTCACTCCCAGGACATGGTGGGACGCGGCTACTTCGACCACGTGAGCCCCACCGGCAGCACCCCGGTGACGCGCATGCTCGGAGCTGGCTACATCAACCCGCACATGGGCTACCTGGTCGGCGAGAACATCGCCTGGGGCACGCAAGCCCTCGCGACCCCGGCGGCGATCGTCAACGCCTGGATGAACTCACCCGAGCACCGCGCGAACATCCTGCAGGGCGCCTACCGCCAGAGCGGCATCGGCGTGAGCCCCTCCGTCCCCCGCGGGATGGGCGGCGGCCAGCGGGGAGCGATCTACACCCAGGACTTCGGGGTCCGGCGCTAGAGCGAGACGGGCGGGGGGACGCTTCGCCCCGGACCGCCTTGTCGGGCGAGCGCACCCCGCGGGCTAGGCTGAGGCTCTGGTCTGGGTGGGCCATGGCGACCGACGTTCTCGAGGGCCTAAGATGGCCTCCCTCGCCGGAGTAGCTCAGTCGGTTAGAGCAGCGGAATCATAATCCGCGTGTCGGGGGTTCGAGTCCCTCCTCCGGCATGACAGAAAAGCCTGCAAACAGCCGTCTGCTCGACGCTGGACCGACACCGGTGATCAAAATGTCTACCGGATGTCTACCGAAGCCGCCCGGCCCGCACGTGCAGCAGTTCACCCCCGCCGACCCGGCACTCGTGACGCGACACACCCAGACAGCAGAACGACGCGATCACGTACAGCCCTAACGCCGCGGGCCCGCAGGATCACGACCGCAATCCCGCAATCAAGGCACACGCATCCGCCCGAAGAATGCAACCTGCGCGCCTGGCCAGTTCTGGCTGCAGCCAGGGTCCCGCCCCCCGCTCTGTGGCGGTCACGCGTGCTTTCCGTTGAGGCGACGTGCGGGCTCGCGTCGGGGCGGGCGTGTGGGCGCTGACGGCTGGTCCGGGGCAATCCGCAAGCGGGTCCGAGCCACGCAGAGCACCGCCGCGGACGATCGCTACGTCGCCAACGCAGTGGCGGGCCTTCGGGCCAATCGGGGACGAATGCGATCGTCCGCCGAGGCGCGCTTTCCGCGCAAGGCAGGGCATACCGCGTCGGCATCGAGATGCTCGTCGCGGGGTGAAAGCAGGGGTACGATGTCGCGTCGGCTGAGCGCAGTGGCATCGGCGAGTACCGAGGCTCATGGCTAGGTCCACCGGGGGAGCGAGACGTGGTAGACCCTGAACCGCAGACACTACGAATGGCTCTCGTCGGGTTGTTCGCGATTTGCTTCCGCGCGTTCAGTGTTGGCGGCGCTTGGTGTCGCTGAAAGCCCGGTCTGACTGCTGCAAGAGTGATCCATCAGTTCGAAATTCGGCCTCGCGGACCGTTCGTTCTCTCGTCGGCCGCTCGGTTCATCGCCGGCTGGCCCCCGGCGGCCCGCGATCCCCAGGCTGGGGTCTCTGATCAGTTTCGCCACGGCTTTCTCGTTGATGACTGGAGCGGTTACGCGGGAGTGCTGCTGTGCCAGCGGGAGGACGGTGTTGTCGTCGGAACGATCACTGAGTGCACCGCGGCGGACCCGCGGCGGGTGTGCCAGCAGGCCGCGCGGATCGTTTCGCTCGATCACGACGGCAGCGGATATGAGACGCTTGGTGAGCGTGACGGCGTCGTCGGGGAGCTGCAGCGCACGTCGGGGTGGCTGCGTCCGGTGGTGTTTCACTCGCCGTATGAGGCGGCGTGCTGGGGGGTGATCTCGGCGCGGCTGCGTCAGGCGACGGCGGCGCGGATCGGTGACCGCCTCGCGGAGGATTACGGTCGGCGATTGACCGTCGAGCGTCAAGAGCTGCTCGCCTTCCCGTCTCCTGAGCGGCTGCTTGCCGTGAAGGAGGTCCAGGGATTCTCGGAGGAGAAGCTGCGCCGTCTGCACGGCATCGCCCGGGCGGCGCTGGAAGGACGCCTGGATCGTGAACGGCTGCTGGCGATGGATCAGGCAGAGGCGGTCGAGGAGCTGCGCGAGCTGCCGGGGATCGGTCGCTTCTGGTCGCAGGGCATCCTCCTGCGCGCGGTTGGTCCTACCGACGCGGTCACGCCGGACGAACCGCGGATGCGAGTCAAGGCGGCCGAGCGCTACGAGGCGCCGGAGGTCGTCGAGGATGATGATGCCTTCCTCGCGCTGGCCGAGCGCTGGCGACCGTTTCGAACCTGGGTGACCGTGCTGCTGCGGGCTGCAGGATGAACCCACGGATCACGCAAGATCAGGGAGACGACGAGGACCGGCCAGAGGGCTCGCCAGCCTGGACACCGCGCCGCCGGGCAGCCGCTATATCCTCGCGGCAGTGTGGAGCGTTGAGCATGCGGTCGAGACCCCTGCGTCACCGGAAGCGGTGTGGTCGATCTGGGCCGATCCCTCCCGCGAGCACGAATACGACGAGGGAATCGAGTGGGCACGCCTTGACGGCCCGCTGACCGCGGGCGCCAAAGGACAGCTCAAACCGCGCGGTGCCCCGAAAGGCGCGTTCACCGTGCTCGAGGTCGAGCCCGGCCGACGCATCCTGACCAGCGCAGGGCCGCCGGTCGCCAAGATGCAGTTCGACCGTCGCCTGGACGCGCTACCGGGTGGCAACACCCGCGTCTCCGAGCAGATCACGATCAGCGGGCCCCTTGCCGGACTGTTCGGTCGGCTCTTCGGACGCTCGATGGCCGAACGACTCCCCACAGCGCTCACCAAGCTCGCCGAGCAAGCCACCCGCGAGCCGGCCCCTGGACCCACCGCGAACGAGAACCCGTCACCGTAGACACGCACGACGGCCGCGTCTGACAGCAAGCGATTGAAAGCGCCGAGACATGGTCCGTGTCCTCACGCCGCCCTCCTGGCCGCGCAATCCGAGGCTCTGGCCGCTCGGTGTGGATGCTTGCGCACGAGCGAAAGCAGGGCTGCTGCCTGGCACTGCTGGATGCGAACAGGAGGAGAAGTCTGGTGCGCCCGAATTGGAGCCGCCGAGATTTCTGCGTGTTCGTGAAACCGGCAGTCCCGACTGGTCCGGCTTCGAGGAAGGCAAGACTTATGAGTTGGCGTGCCTCGCTCGTAATCCGGCTGGCCGTGTCGCCTGATCACGGTGGGCTTGTCCACCGTCTCGGCCGGTTCAGGTCGCGGCGCCGCCCCCGGGGCACGCGCGACGGCGATCAGTTTTGCCGTGGTCTGCGGTCTGGATACTTGACCCCGATCAACCGTCCTTGAAGGAGCCATCATGACCGCTACCTACACCTTTGACGTCTTTTCCAGCCTCGATGGCTTCGGCGGGGTGAGCGATGGCAGCTGGGGCGGCTACTGGGGCAAGCAGGGCCCCGAGCTGCTGGACCACCGCCTCGCCTCATACGGCGAGGCGCAGCGGATGGTCTTCGGGGCCAATACGTATCGGGCGTTCGCGCAGATGCTGGCCTCGCGCACCGAGGAGTCCGGGGTGCATGACGCATGGGTCACCCGGATGAGGAGCATGCCGGCAACGGTGGTGTCGACCACACTGAAAGGACCCCTCGACTGGCCAGACGCGACCGTCGTGAGCGGTGACGCCGTCGACATCGTCGCCCGGCTCAAGGAGGAGTCCAAGGTGCCGTTGCGCTCGCACGGCAGCCTGTCGATGAACCGGGCGCTGATGGCCGCCGGCTTGGTTGACCGCGTCCAAGTGACGCTCTTTCCTGTGATCACCGGACAGACCGGAGACGAGCCGATCTTCCAGGGAGCAGCTGACTTCGACCTCGAGCTGATCGACAGCCGGACACTCGACGGCAGCATCCAAGAGCTCATCTACACGCCCACCCTGCATGTCTGAGTCCGTCCATCCGCCGCCACCGTCAAGCGGCCAAACCCTGGAAGCACACTGCTCCCTTGTCGCCCATCCGGCCATGAAGCCGCGGCTACTGCTCTGGGCGCCGCCTGGGCCAAAGCAGAAGCGCGGCCGGCGCCGATGGGCGCCGCCAAGGCAGCTCCTGGTTTGTGGATCCAGTAGCGCGGCCGAGTTCATCGCTGACGTCTCGTATCACCCGAGCGCTAGCAGCGAGCTTGCAAGCACCCGATGCGCCGGGTTTGGCGAGGACCAGGGTCGGGAGCTGCTGGCGCGAGAGCCTGCTCTCGCGGCAACTCAGGCACGGTGCCCGTTCCCTACGGTGACTTCCCGTATGGCGCCCCGTCACCGAAACCGATCACCGGGCGGGGGTTACGAGACATCTTCCTCGCCCGCCGCCCAAAAGCTCATCGGTTGCAGGAGTATTGCCCGCGACCGGTTGGGCTTGTGCGACGGTCCGGTCGAGGTCAATTCGCCGGTCATCCGGGCAATCTTTGACTTCGTGCCTTCGTGCGCGCAAGAGCACGGATGAGTTGTTCGTTGCGCGATGGTCTACACCGCACCCATCATCTGAGAAGGAGTGATCATGAGCGAGGCCGATCCCCAGCCCCATGAGAAGTTGGCAGTCTTCCTCGGCGACTGGCACGCCGAAGGCACTTCCTACGGTGGCGATGAGCAGTCGTTAGCTAATCCGCACGCCGGGGCGACGCCGTGGAGAAGCATTCATTCGGCGCGCTGGCACTCCGGCGACTACTTCATCGTGCAGGACGAGCGAGCAAATGGTCCGTTCGACACCCTGACCCTGATGGGCTGGGACTCGGAAGCCGGACGCTACTTCGCTCGGAGCATCGAGAACCACGGCTTTGCGCGGGACTACACGATAACCGTCGATGGCCGCACCTGGACGCTGACTGGCGAGCACGAGCGGGCCATCTACAGGTTCACCGAAGACGCGCGTACCCAAGAGATCTCCTGGGAGTGGAAGCCTGCCGAAGAATGGCTACCTCTGTGCGATCGGACTGCCCACCGCATCGACTGACACCTCCGTTCCCGCCCCCCGGCTCCTCCCGGTCCATAACTCATCGGCGGAACGTGCCGCCCGGTCGCCGATCGGCTGGTGGGCACCTGCTTCCGGTCCCGTTCTGGCGTCAAACTGCGCAGAGCGCCCAACCCGCTTCGCGCGGAAAGCGGGCGCCTCGGTGGACCCGCCAGAGTAATTCGCGTTGCACCTGCATTGTCGCCGAAGCAGCCGCCAGAGCGCTCGCCCGTAGACGTATGAAGCGCTCGTCACCCCGTCGACGTTCTCGCGGAAACGCGGACGAGTCCTCGTCGTCGAGGCCGTCGCCCGTCAAGGCAGCGTGTCCGTCGGCGCCCGGCAGCGCGATCGCCCGAGCGGCGCTGACTGGATGCCGCTTGCAGGCGAAGGCAGGAGCTCGGAGTCGTCAGGTACTGACGCAAAAAGCTCCCGGGATGAGCCTTGCGTCGGACAAGCGTCTGGGGTCATGCGCCGACCTGACGGACCCAGTCCCGGATGTTCACGCCGACGCGCTCAATGTCCTCGGGGTCGAGGGTGCCGCTATGCATGATCACGTTTCGCGACCGCTCGACCGCGTCGAAGATGCCGCGCGCCCATTTTGGCGACGGGATAGACGCTTCGAATGCCGCCTCATTCGCACGGATGATGTTGAGGAGATCGCCGAAGTCGATGAAGTCGATTGGATCGTCACCGCGCTGCGTGTGGAAGCGATGTTTCGCCTCATCGTCCTGACGCTTCTGCGCCTTGCCCCTGACATTCGCAGACACGGCCTCCGCCCACCAGTTCGCGCCCTTGTCGTCGAGGAGTGTCCGTCGGACGAGATCCCGCACCATGTTCTCGAAGGCGGCGATCGCTGTGTACACGTCGCCATCCTGCGCGCCTGTTCGACGAACACTTCGTCGAGTAGGGCCAGGCGGTCCGCCCAGCGATGTCCTCTTCAAGCAGCGCTAGTGAGGGGCGAGGTCGGCCGGCTTGATCGAGCGCTTCCTCAGCGAGCTGCCCGCGGTACACGAACTCGTACACGCTCGTCGGACTGGTCATGACAGCAGGTGTGTCTTCAGGGCGCGGAATAGCGCGTCGTACGCCGTTGGGTCCCGGGAGTCCGGGAGGTGCAGCTCGATGTTGTAGACCAGCCCACCCAGACGGAACTCGCCCGGCGTCAGGGAAGACGGTTGGGTGCGAGGTCTGTCGGTGCCAACCGGAACGGCTGCCGCCTCGTCAGGCCCCGCCTCGACCGTCTCGGTCCAGTCGTCCTGGGGCGCATTGGGCCGCGGCGAAGTCGGCGTGCTTTGCAAGCGCTAGAAAGGTCGTGGCCATCTTCCCCACGACGTCGTCGCTCGACTGCCCCTGCGTGAGCGTCTTGATCTTCCCGATCAGATCCTGACGCGAGAGTGTGTGTGCCCGGCGATTCAGCTGGTAGAGATCGGCGTAGGCATCCTCGATGCCCTCGGCGAGCACGCGCCCGGACTGGCTTTGGTCCAGGAACTCTAAATCGCTGCGTCGGAGCCCCGTCCGGCGACAGGAAGCCGAGCGTCTTCAGCATGTTGATGACAAGGCGGTCAGCGGCGCTCCTGAATCCGAGGTCCTCCAGAAACCGCTGGGTGAACTTTGGCGGGCGCCTTGGCCGACTGGATGGCGTTGAAGATGGCCTCAAGGTTCTTCGTACTATTGAGGTACGCCGTCGGGAGCGCCATAGCAACGCGCGACCGTACACCCGGTTCGGACAAGACCTCCCGACTACTCCGGCACGCGGCCAAGTCGAGGAGGCGCGGCGTCCCAACCTTGGGCAACTCACCCGAGCTCCCAGGGACGGACCTGCCACCCGCGCGGTACTCGGCTTGCGCGACACGCGATCGCGCGGCGCGAGCAGTCCAGACGATCGTATTCATCGTCTCGCCAAACGCTCGCGGCGTTGACCGCTTCGGCGACGAGGCGAGCACACTCTGGCTGGATTGTCTCGACCGGCTCGCGTTCGCTCCGGTCCAAGACGTCCTCGTCCCCGACGGTGCGCACTCCCCCAACCAGACAGTCGGAATAATAATGCTGCCAAGGGCGCCTGGAGCGCAGTATAGTTCCGATATGGCTCCGAGGCGCGCCCGTCCGTACTCGCCCTATGCTGTCGACGCAGCTCGACTGCTCGGCGCCCAGATCCGCCTCGCTCGACGGGAGAGGCGCTGGTCGCAGCAAGAACTCGCAACGCGCGTCGGAATCACTCCACGCACGGTCTACAAGATCGAGCATGGAGACTTGAGCGTCGGCCTCGGCGCCGCATTCGAGACCGCCGCGCTGCTTGGGGTACCTCTGTTCCATGCCGAGCGCTCCCGGCTCACCGCCGACCTCGATCGAGTTGATGCGCGCACCGCGCTCCTGCCGCGCCCCGTCCTTTCACGCCGAGAGGGCGAGGCTAAGGATGATTTCTGAGCCCACAGAGGCATTCGTCTGGGCCTGGCTGCCTGGCTCGGAGGAGCCAGTCGTAGCGGGACGTCTCGAGATCATCGGCGGGATCGTCAACTTCAACTACGGCCGGAGCTACCTCGGCCGAGACAGAGCGATCCCGCTCTATCTACCGGAGCTGCCGCTACGCCCAGGCACGATCGCGCCACTCGATGGGCTCACGATCCCCGGCTGCATCAAGGACGCAGGTCCGGATGCATGGGGGCAGCGGGTCGTGATGCAGCACCTGTTCGGCGCAGGCGCAAAGGATGGCGACCCAGCCACCTTCGGCCCCCTTACGTACCTGCTGCGGTCCGGCTCCGACCGGATCGGCGCACTCGACTTCCAAAAAAGCGCCGACGCATACGTCAGCCGCGACGAAACGACTGCGCCGCTCGAAGAGCTCATGGAGGCGGCCAGTCGCGTCGCTGAAGGGCGCCCGCTGTCGCCCGCGCTCGATCTCGCACTTCTTCACGGCAGCTCAGTCGGCGGCGCGCGCCCGAAAGCGCTCCTGCGGGACGATCGCGGTGCCCTCATCGCGAAGTTCTCCGCGAGCACCGACACCTATGGGATCGTCACTGGCGAGTTTGTCGCAATGGAGCTCGCGCGACGCGTTGGTCTCGACGCGGCCAGGGTTGACCTCGTTCGCGTCATGGGCCGAGATGTCCTACTCGTCCAGCGCTTCGACCGTACGGGGGGGACCAGACAGCGGAGAGCTCTCGTGTCGGCGCTCACAATCCTTCAGCTCGACGAGATGATGGCCCGCTACGCGAGCTACGCAGACCTAGCGCAGATCGTGCGCGAGCGCTTCACCAACGCTCGCGCGACGCTCCGCGAGTTGTTCGCCCGCATTACCTTCAACATCCTCACCGGCAACAGCGACGACCACGCTCGCAACCACGCCGCGTTCTGGGACGGCGAGTGGCTCACGCTCACGCCGGCATATGACATTTGCCCACAGCCACGCGCGGGGGGCGAGACCAGCCAGGGGATGATGATCGGCACGGACGGGTTCCGCATGAGCCAGCTTGCCGGATGCATTGAGCGCGCAACGACATACATGCTCACCGAGAGCGAGGCCCGCGAACTGGTCGATCATCAACTCGACGTAATCAGCCGCGATTGGGACGAGGTCTGCGACCTTGCGCACATGACAGAGATCGACCGGTCGTACTTCTGGGGCAGACAGTTCCTCAACCCGTATGCCCTTGAGGGCTACACAACCACTCCGGTATAGCCGCTGCCGAAGATCATCCCCGGCTTCGCACACCCGCCACCCAAGCGGGGAGGCGAAAGCCGAAGTGGCGACCGGCACAACGTTCGCGCGCGTTTCGCTTCAGTCACGCGGGCCACCAGTGGCTTGGCTTCCCATTTGCGACCGACCGACTCATCGCCCTGAGCGCGATCGCGCGCTTGCGCGCGGTAAGACTTGAGCGTCCCTCGCCCGGCTCGACACGACTGCTTTCGCCGCAACGCCGCGGACGATTGCTTTGGCGAGAGGCTGTCGCACAAACCAGAACCGTTGTACGGATTTGACAACCGCCAGTTTCGGCGACCTCGTGAGAGCGCCTGAGTCGGTCATATCGGTTCCTCCGCGACCAAAATGACTCAGCGCGGAAACGCGGATTTGTAGAAGCTGCACAAGAAGTCGAGGACCGCGATGGTTTGTGCGACAGCCTCGCGACAGAGCGGGAGCGAGGATCGTCGGGCTCGGCGTTCGCAAGGATTTGGGGTGGTCGGCTGCCAGGCTCACCGTAAGTGCGCTGCGGCATGGCACTCTGAGAACGATGATCGATCTCGTTCCACGGCTGACCGAGGCTGATCTGCGAGCCGTGGCTGAGCTGGAGAGACGCGTGGTCGCGGTCGACGGCGGCCGTTTGAAACTGGAATGGGGGATGTTGAGATCTCGCGCGGGTTTGGACGTCGAGGACTTTCTGTGGCGGGAGAGCGAACGGCTGGTCGGTTTTCTGGGCCTCTATGCCTTTGGGTCTGAGACGGTCGAGATCTCGGGCATGGTGGATCCGGACGCTCGTCGGCGGCGGATCGCGACGGCGCTGTTAGACACTGCCATCGGCTCTGCTCGCGAGCGCGGTTATCAGCGTGCGTTGTTGGTGGTTCCTCGAGGGTCTGATGCCGGGCGTGCCTTGGCCATAGGTCGCGGAGCCGTGCTTGAGCACTCCGAGCACGCTCTGTGTCTGCTTGAGGGCCCGACCGATGGGCCAGCCGACGCCCGGATCACGTTGAGGTCGGCGGCCCCAGCAGACGCCATCGAGCTCGATCAGCTGCTCACGAGCGCGTTTGGCCAGTCGCACGGAAGTGTGCTCGAGCGTTTGGGCGACCCGTCAGAGCGCACTCTGCTGGTGCAGTTCAAGGGTGCGACAGTCGGCACGCTACGCCTGGCACGAGACCGGGATGTGGCCGGGGTCTACGGATTCGCCGTGGACCCATCCTGGCAGCACCGCGGTATCGGACGCGACGTTCTGCGCAGGGTGTGTCGCCAGGTTCGAGACGAAGGCGCGCGCAGCGTCGAGCT
>JAABUQ010001897.1_pt1 | contig 43175 bp, 26 predicted proteins | sample 5560001 | NCBI WGS metagenome assembly JAABUQ01 (sample SAMN10711888, study PRJNA513371) | rock metagenome | isolation source: Antarctica rocks | place: Antarctica: Victoria Land, Finger Mt nord | collected 2015-12-18 | reverse complement strand
GCGCAACTCACGAGTCCAGCCCATGTCCACCGATCGGACCGTCAACCGCGACTGGATCGCCGCCGAATTCTCGAAGGGCATCGACGCCAAGCAGGCCCTCCACGACGACGCCCAGGCCACCTCGGCCTCGCCGCCCGACCCCGCCTTGGGCCTCCTCTACCACGAGATCGCCGCCGCCGACGCCCGCCACAAGGTGATCATCGAGACCATCGCCACCCGCTATGGCCACAACCCGTCGAAGGGCGGGGGGCTCGGGATCGGCGAGTCGATCAGCCGCTTCAAGGACAAGATGGGCGAGCTCGGCGCGACGCCCCAGCTCCGGGTCGAGCACGACCTCGCCGCCAAGGCGACCTCGATCCACTGGTGCACCGCCTGGGTCCACGCCTTCCAGGCGATCGGCGACGCCGAGAGTGCACGAGAGCTGGCCGCCGTGCTGACCGAGGAGAAGTCGCACCACGACGCGCTCCAGGAAGGGCTCAACCGGATCGTCGCCCAGGGTGCGGGCGCGGGTGCGGTTGCGCATGCCTGAACCCCGCCGGCCCGATCCCACCGGATCGCCGGACCGCTTGCGACAGCTCGCCTGACCGGCCAGGATGACATCCCGTTCGACCACCGGCCGGGCGACGCTGCCCGGTCGCAAAGCCCCTTGAGAGTGTCAACTCGAAGCCGGGCCGAGTGCCAACGCGACCGATTGCATTCAGTCATGCAATCGGTCGCTTCGTCTTTTTTCATGAGCATGCTGTTGATCATCCATGATCGACGTCGTTAGAGTGAACTCCGTCGTTCTTCGTCGAAGACTCGATTTGGGATGGGTATCCGGGCCGCGAGGGTGCGGCGAGGACAACATGGTCCAGGGATTTTCGTCCTTCGGTTGGCCTGCCAGCCTCGCCGTGCTCGCCCTGATGGCGGCCCGGGCGTCGGGCGGCTTTACTGTCCGAGACCTGGGGGCCGTCGCGACCCCCGTGGTGGTCGTGCCCGGCGGCGCCCGCTTCCCCAGCACCTCCGCCGGCGGGATCAACGCCAGCGGGGCGACGGCCGGCGCCGAGCAGGACGCCCCTTCGACGCAGCATGCGGTCTCGGCAACGGCCGAGGGCAAGTTCCAGGCCGTCGCCCCGCCGATGGCGACGTCCAACAGCTCGGCCTCGGGGATCAACGCCGGCGGCAGCGTCGCCGGGTCGTTCCTCGACACCATGGACAACCGGATGCACGCCTTCGCCGGCGTCAACGGCAAGGCGGTCGACCTGGGCACGCTGGCCACCGGCCGGGACGCGTCCGCCAGCGGGATCAACTCGTCCAACCAGGTCGCCGGCTCCGGCACCCTGGCCGACTTCTCGGAGCGGGCCTTCCGGGCCGACGCGTCGAGCGGGGCGATGACGACGATCAAGCCGCTGGCGGGCGGGACGTCGAACTACGGCAACGGGATCAACGACGCCGGCTGGGTGGTCGGGACCTCGGGCGTCGGCTCGGGCTACGTCCACGCCTTCGTCTTCGACGGCAAGGCCTCGGTCGACCTGGCCACCGGCGCGGAGGGCACCGCCTTCGGGGCGAACAGCCAGGGGATGGCGATCAACAACAAGAATTTCGTCGCCGGTTTCGCCGACGTGGGGAGCTACCAGCACGCCTTCCTGACCTCGGTCGGCGGCCCGATGATCGACATCGGCGTCAGCGGCGGGTACACGTCGAGCTATGCCTACGGCCTGAACGACCTCCAGCAGGTCGTCGGCGCGATGGACCAGGGCGGCTCGGCGCAGGCCGCCTTCGCCTGGGCGCCCGGCCCCGGGGGCCGAGGGCCGATCGACCTCAACACGCTGCTCGACCCGGCCGACCGGAATGCCTGGCACCTGGTCATGGCCACCGGGATCAACGACTCGGAGCAGATCTGCGGCGAGGCCTTCTACAACGGCGCGATGCACGGCTTCGTCCTGACGCCGGACTCGATCGCCACCGCCTTCCTGCCGTTCGGCTCGGTGCCCGCCCCGCCGGCGGTGGTCCTCGCGGCCCTGGGCTTGGGGCTGGCCCTGGGCTGGTCGAAGGTCCGGCTCAGGCTCGGGCGAACCGGGGTCCGGGCAGCCGCACGAGCGACCCCGCCGATGAATTGGATCGGGACCGCTCATGACCAGGAGGACCAGTCCCTCGTGGACAGGACATAGGCGGCGAGCAAACCGTTGGTCGTGGCGTGCGCCACGACCGCATCCATCAGGGACCCGCGTCGGGCGAGGGCGGCGGCGTAGAGCATCCCGACCAGTGTGCCCGCCAACCACGCTCCGTGCAGTGCACCGAAGAGAGCCGAGGAGATCAGGAAGGAAGGCCAGGTGAACCGACCCGGCGGCACGGACCGGAAGTCGGCCGTCAGCAGGCGACGCGTCAGGTAGCCCCGGAAGGCCAGTTCTTCGGCCAGTGGGACGGTCAAGGCCGCGCCAAACACGCGGAAGGCCAGCCAGGCCGCGGCCCAACCCGTCGGCAAACTGGCCAGGCCGACCGCCGTCGCCGTGGCCGATTGCGAGTCGGCCTCGGTCGGGGCGGGTTGCAGGGCCATCCAGAGCGGTAATGCCGCCGCACCGATCATCACCGCCCGCCATGACCAGTCCCAACGCAGCTCGGAATACTCCCGCCGGTAGGACCAGAGGACCAGGACGACCGCGAGAGGGCGGAGCGGGTAGAACAGGTCGAATCCGCCGGAGAACGCCCGGGTGATCATCATGGTGGCGATGATCGCCACGATGGGAGCCAGATAGGCGTTCGTGCCGCCGGAGGCCGGACCCGGCTCGGGCCAGGCCGGTGCCTTCCAGAAAAACCGCACGCGCTGCGTGAAGCCGATCAAACCCAGTGCGACCAGGTTGAATGCCAGCCACCCGGCCTGGGAATGGAACCCGCCCAGCGCCACCTCCGGCGATCCCGATGAACCGATGGCCACCAGGGCAACGATGCGCACGATATTGGCCAGGATGATGAGGGCGACCCCGAGCGGCAACAGGAGGAGGGCGCGGGGGAAGCGGAGGTCGCGGCGACGGAGCCAGAAGTAGGCGGTCGTTGAGACGACGATCAGGCCGATCCCCTCGTAGCCCGAGCATTCCGGGGAGACCTCGACCCGGAAGGACGGGGTGCCTACCACGGAACGATCCAGATCGAGGATGGTCTCCTGGAAGACGAGATCCAAGAGGAGATGAACGCCATGAAGGGTCAATCGGCCCATGGGGCGCCACAACTCGTCCGTCAACCGACCCGCACCCCAGGCGGCGATCCCCAAAGCCATCCCGCCCGCCAGCGGACCCCAGTTCCGCCGAGCTTGCGTCAGCCAGACGCTCGGCGGCAGGGCCGCCGCCGCCCAGAGGGCCATGGTCAGCACCGCGGCCGCCATCCAGGCGATGATCAAGCGATCCGGGTGCGCGGAAGACCGGAGGTCCGCCTCCATGAGCAGCGCCGTGAGACGGGTCAAGATCCCGAACGCGATCAGGTGGCCTACCAAGTAAAGCCACCAGCGATGGGCCCGTTGAAGCCCCTCCAGCGCCTGCCCCAACTCGGCGCTCATCCGGGTCCCGCAAAGGGCCAGCGTCGCCAGGGCCGTCGTGAGGACCACTCGCGGAATCGAGTGCGAATAGCGGAAGAGTGCCAGCCAAGTCCCCCCCCAGTCGCCCGCCAACGCCTCACCATCAAACCGTATCGTCAGGCCGATCACCTCCGCCAGCAGGAGGGCGACCAGGCCGGACCAGCGAAAGAAGGGCAGCGAAGTGCTGACCTTGCCGACTCGCCAGCGAGCCTGGTCGGCAGACCCGGCGGAGGGTTGAAGATTCATGTGGCTCGGGGTACGTGAGGTGTCGATCGTCCAGCCCGAGGCGGGAATGCTTCGGGCTGGACTTGCGCAGGGGCAGGAGGCCGGGGATCAATTGCGGCGGCGGCGATCGAGTAGCATGGTTGCGCCAAATCCGAACAGTGCCAAGGCGCTTCCGATCGAGTTCGGGTCGATCTCAGGGACGCTCGCGCCCTTGTCGCCTTGGTTGCCGTGGTCGCCGTTGTTGCCGTTGAAGGCCATCGCCGAGCTCGTGAAGGCGATTAGCACCAGGATGGGAGCAAGGCCGGTCCTTAAGGTCCTGAAGCGGCTCATCTGTGCACATCCTCCAATTTTCAGGATACAGAGATCCCCGGTATACCGATATCCGGTTCGCCACCATGGCCGATCCTCCCGTACCGAATCAATTGGGGGGAGGGAATGATACGGCCCAGCCGTCGTGACAACCTCGATAAATACCTATGATGTTCGGATATTGTCAACGTAAAAAAATTTGACCTGTTGCCATATTGAGTCATGACCCATGTCATCAGCTTTAGTAGACGTGGAAGTCTTGAGACTCCCGTCACTTGACCGGGCAAATTTGGCACGAATCCTCATCCTGGGACTCTAGAATCCTTCAGAGGACGGTCGCCGAGCAAGAACAGAGTCATCGGGCGACATCTAGGCTCAATTCACGTCAGAATAAGTAAAATTTCTGCCTCCCGAAAGGCCGTGGTCGGCTGTGGCGGCCGCGGATCGTGGAAGATGGCGGAGTGCGGGCTGTTTCGATGCCGCTCCCTGAAGGATGCCGCCGGACTGGCCCCAAGCTGCGGGATCAGGCTCGGACGAACCTCGGCCCTGGTAGCCGCTTGACCAGCCGCCGCATCTCCAGGACGCTCAGCGTGGCCATCACCTGCGAGGCGGTCAGCCCGGTGGCCACGATCAGCTCGTCGATCGCCACCGGGTGATCGTCGAGCCGGCACAGCAGGGATCGCTCCTGGTCCGAGAGCGAGAGCTCGGCCGGGTGCCGGACCGCGTGCTCCTCGGGGGCGGCACGGACCTCGCGGACGAGCGGGCCGAGCTCTTCGAGGATGTCGTCGACCGTCTCGACCAGCCGGGCCCCGTCGCGGATCAGGTAGTGGCACCCCCGGCTCGGCAGGCTGTCGACCGGCCCGGGGACGGCGAAGACCTCGCGGTTCTGTTCCATCGCGTGCTTGGCCGTCGAGAGCGACCCGCTCCGGGGCGTGGCCTCGACCACGACCACTCCCAGGCACAGTCCCGAGATGATCCGATTCCGCTGAGGAAACAGCCCGGCGAGCGGCGCCTGGGTCATCGGCGCCTCGCTGACCAGGGCCCCGGAGGCGCAGACTTGCCGGGCGAGGTCATCGTGCTCGGGCGGGTAGATCTCGCCCAGGCCGTTGGCCAGGACGGCGATCGTCCGGCCGCCCCCGGCGAGCGCCCCGCGGTGGGCGGCGGCGTCGATCCCCCGGGCCAGGCCCGAGACGACCGTCAGGCCCACCCTGGCCAGCGAGGTGGCCAGGCGCCCGGCCACCCTCAGGCCATAGGGGGTGCACTTCCTCGACCCGACCAGGGCGATCGCGATCTGGTCGGCCGGCTCGATCGAACCCCGGACGTAGAGCAGGTTGGGCGGGTCGGGGATCTCGCCGAGGGGGGGCGGGTACCCGGCGGCCCCCCTCGGGACCAGCGCCACGCCCATCCTGGCGCAAAGGGCGAGCTCGGCCTCGGCGGCGTCCCCCCGGCGGGCCCTGGCGATCTTCTCGGCCACCTTCGGCCCGACGCCCGGGACGTCGCGGAGGCCCGACTCGGGCGCCCCGAGGACCCCACCGGCCGAGCCGTACCGTTCGAGCAGGGCCGCGCACGTCTTCGGCCCGACCCCGGGCACCAGGGTCAGGCGGAGGAGGTCGAGCAGATCCTCGCGGTCGGGCCCTCCGTCGGCGCTCATCGGGCCCCCGATCCGGGGCCGGCGAGGGTCGAGGCCAGCGCCTCGGCGATCGCGGCCGGCGTGGCCTCGGCCATCTCGACCCGGCCGATCTCCCCCGGCAGGACGAAGCGGATCTGGCCCCCTCGGTTCTTCTTGTCGCGGCCCATCGCCTCGACGAGGGCGGCGGCGTCGAGGCCGGGGGCGGCGGTGGGCAGGCCGAACCGGGCCAGGAGGCCCTCGATCCGGGCCGCCACACCGCCCTCGGCCCGGCCGAGCCGCTCGGCCAGCCGAGCCTCGGCGACCATCCCGACCGCCACGGCCTCGCCGTGCCGGTAGGCCCCGTCGTAGCCGGCGACCGCCTCGATCGCGTGGCCGACGGTGTGGCCGAAGTTGAGGACCGCCCGCAGGCCGGTCTCCTCGCGCTCGTCCTTCGAGACGACCTCGGCCTTCAGCTCGCACGACCGGGCGATCACCCGGGCGATCGCGGCCGGGTCGCGGTCGAGGATCGCCCCGGCCCGGTCTTCGAGGAACCCGAAGAAGTCGGCGTCGAGGATCACCCCGTACTTCACGACCTCGGCCAGGCCGCAGCGCAGCTCCCGAGACGGCAAGGTCGCGAGCGACCCCGGGTCGATCCAGACGCCCGAGGGCTGGTGGAAGGCGCCGATGATGTTCTTGGCCCCCGGGTGGTTCACCCCGACCTTGCCGCCGACCGAGCTGTCGACCTGGGCCAGCAGGGAGGTGGGGATCATCAGGAGGGGCAGCCCCCGGGCATAGGTCGCCGCGACGAACCCGGCGAGGTCGCCGACCACGCCGCCGCCAAGGGCCACGACGCAGGTATGGCGGTCGGCCTTCCGCTCGACCAGGCGGTCGTAGAGCGCGGAGGCCCGGGCGAGCGACTTCGACCCCTCGCCGCTCGGCACGACCTCGATCGTCGAGGCGATCCCGAGGGCCGTCAGCGCCTCGGCGAAGGGCCCGGCCATCGCCGCGAGGTTGTCGTCGGTCACCACGAGCGCCGAGCGGCACCCCCGGCCGGCCCATGTCGCTTCGAGGCAGCCCCGGGCGAAGCGGGCGAAGGCCCCGGGGCCTCCCCCCTTGGCGATCCGGACTTCGTAGGACCTCGGTCCGAGGTCGACGAGCACGCTGGTCATCTTCCGGCCTTGGTTTCGGAGGGGAGTTCGGGCCGCCCGAGGGGCCGGGATCGCGGCCGGGCCCGAGTCTAATCCAATCGCCGCCCGGCTTGAAGGGAGCGGCCCGTTTCGTCCGGCCGGAGGGGACCCCGGCGGGTCGAGGTTGGGCGCTTCCCGAACGGGATGGGGGCTGCTACATTGGAAGTCACGGATGCCGCCTCGCCCTGGACCGTCGTCCGCAATCCGCCACGGGTGGCCTGCATGACCGATTTACTCACCTGGTCGATCAACCTGGGCCGGTGGTCCGGGGTCCAGATCCGGATTCACGTCTTCCTGATCTTCTTCGCGGTCGGGGGACTCATCAACGCGGTCGTGGCCCAGGGCCACCCGGTCGGGGCCACCGCCTCCTGGCTCCTCCTGCTCCTGATCGCCCTCGCGATCCACGAGCTGGGCCACGCCGTGATGGCGTCGATCCAGAACGTCGAGGTCGAGGACGTCCGGCTCTGGCCCCTGGGCAACTTCGTGATGCCCGGGCCGACCAGGGCGGGCGAGAGCATCGCGGTCGCCTCGGCGGGCCTGGCCACGAGCGGCGGCCTGGCGGTCGCCTCGGCGATCTTCCTCCGGTTCGCGGGCTACTCGATGATCTTCAGCCCGTTCGGCTGGGGGGCCGACTCCGGGGCGCCGGTGGACCGGGCGGGGGTGTCGGCACCGGCCTTCACCGGCTTCTGGGCGATCGGCTGGTTCGGCCACATCAACTGGGTGATCTTCCTGGCCAACCTGATCCCGGCCCTGCCGTTCGACGGCGGGCGGATCTTCCGCCGCTACCTGGCCCGGAGCGCCGTCGGCCTGACCCGGGACAACCCGTACGCCCAGTGGATGGCCCGGGCGATGGCGGGCATCCTGACCCTGGTCGGCCTGGTCCGGATCGTCACCAGCTCGTTCAACGAGGGGGTGATCCTCTTCACCCTGGCGATCCTGATCGAGCTGATCGTCCGGACCGAGACCCGGATGCTCGAAGACGGCGGCTTCTTCGAGGACGGCGTCTTCGGCTACGACTTCTCCGAAGGTTACACCAGCCTCGAAGCCGGGGCGGCCAAGGTCCGGCCCTACCGGGAAAGCGCGATCAAGCGCTGGAGGCGGAAGCGCTCCGACTCCCGCCGCCAGAGGCGGATCGCCCGCGAGGCGGCCGAGGAGCGGCGGATGGACGAGATCCTCGAAAAGCTCTACCTCCACGGCAAGGGGGCCCTGACCGACGAGGAGCACCGCTTCCTGGTCCGCGTCAGCGCCAAGATCCGCAACAACCGCCCCCGGGCGAAGTGAGCGGGCGTCACCCGGCCGCCCCTCGGTTGCTCGGGGCCCTGGCCCAAGGGCCGATCGCCCTCGACTCGGCCATCGGCACCCGGCTGATCGCCCGAGGGCTCGACCTCCGGGCCGACGACCCGTGCTTGTGGAACCTCGACCGGCCCGAGGCCGTGCTCGAGCTCCACCGCCTCGACGTCCGCGCCGGCTCCGTCGCCGTCCTGACCAACACCTTCGGCGCCAACCGATCCTGGCTGGCCCGGATCGGCCGAGCCCGGGAGGTCGCCGCGATCAACCGCCGGGGGGTCGAGCTCGCCCGGCTCGCCTCGGGCGACGGCCGCTTCGTCCTCGGCTCGATCGGCCCGACCGCCTTCGCCGAGTCCGACCCCGGGCCGCTCGCCGAGCAGGCCGAGGCCCTGGTCGCCGCCGGGGTCGACGGGGTCGTCCTCGAAACCTTCGAGCTCCCCTCGGCCGAGGCCGCCCTGACCCGGCTCCGCGACCTGCCCGTCCCGCGGCTGGCCGGGCTCCACACCTGGCCCGGGCCGACCGGCGACGCCGCCCGCCGGCTCGAAGCGGCCGGGGCCTCGGCGATCGGGGCCAACTGCGTCGTCGGCATGGCCCGAGCCCTGGCCGTCGCCCGGCGGCTCCGGTCGGCCACCGCCTTGCCGATCCTGATCAAGCCGTCGGCGGGCCTGCCCGGTGCGGAGCCCGAGTCGCCCGCAGCGTTCGCCGCCGCCGTGTCCGAGCTGCTCGCGCTGGGCGTCCGCCTGATCGGCGGGTGCTGCGGGACGACCGAGGCCCACGTCGAGGCGATCGCCGCCGCCCTGACGAGGGCCCGGTCGTCACTGGTCGCGCCAGGCGAATTCGCCCGACTCGACGCCCCAGTCGTCGCCGAAGTAGCCGGCCGCCCGGAAGCCGCCGGCGCCTCGGGCCAGGGCCTCGGGGCCGACGAGGACGGCGTCGGGATAGGCGATGCCTGAGACGAAATACGGGAGCCGACCGGCCAGCCTCAGGCCGTTGATGCCGGTCCCGGAGACCGCCGCCACGCACGCCCGGTCGCTCCCCGGCCTGGGCCTGACGAAGAGGCAGGCGAAGCCGTCCCCCTCGACCGACCGGGCCCCCAGGGTCGCCCGCCCCCGAGCGACCCGGACCGGGCCGTCGCCGAGCAAGGGGGACCAGGCGGCGTTGGTGTCGGCGTTGCCGTAGAGGATGACGTTGCGGTCGGGCTCGCTCGCGGGGTCGAAGCCGGAGTCGGGCGCGACGTCGACCGACCCGTTGCCGCGATACCAGAAGGTCTCGGCGTCGTACCGGGCCTTGGCCAGGGCCCAGGCGTTCTCCTCGGGCGTCCCCTTCGTGCCGTGGACCAGGATCATCCGGTTCCGGAACGCGTCCTTGAACGGCCCCGACCGGCCCGGATTCTTGAGCCCGGGCGAGGGCGGCTCGACCCGCCTCCAGCCGTCGCCCGACCGGGCCAGCCAGGCCTTCGCCCCTGCCCCGGCCTCGGGCATCCCCTCGACCGCCTTGCCGTCGAGCGTGACCGCGACCGGCCCGCCCGGCTTGAGGTGGCCGAGGTCGAGGGCGAGGCGGGCGACGTTCTCGGTCGAGCCGGCGATTGACCGCCTGTCGGGGTCGCAGTCCAGGTGGACCGCGCTCAGCTCGAACGCCTTGACCTGCGACTCGATCGACGCCCAGTGCGACCGGTTCGAGACCCCAGGCTGGGCGGTCTGGAAGTCGACCCGGCGGACGTCCCTCGGCTCGGGGAGCTCGTGCTTGGCCAGGAAGTCGACCAGCGGGGGCCAGTCGACGCACTCGTCGCCCCACCAGTGGCCGGCCCCCGGGCGCTCGTAATAGGTGAAGTCGGGGTGGAACTGGCCGAGGCTCTGCCGCATGGTCCGGGCCTGGCCGACCGGGACGTTGTCGTCGGCGTCGCCGTGGAGGACGTAGATCCCCCCCTTCGACGTGTTCCGGACCAGGGCCAGCGTGTCGCTCGGCAGGGTCGCCCGCCGGACCAGGGCGGCGACCGGGTCGCTTGGGGCGACGGCCGAGGCGCGAGCCCCGCCGGCATACGAGGCGAAGCTGACCCACCCCGCGCTCGGGGCGATCGCGGCGAACCGGTCGGGGAAGGTCACGCCCAGGTGCCAGGTGCCGTGGCCCCCCATCGAGTGCCCGGTCAGGTAGGTCCGCCGCCGGTCGGTGTCGAGTTCCCCCTGGGTCAGCTCCAGGACCTCGATCGCGTCGAGCCGGCCCCAGTCCTCCCAATCGAAGCCATACGGCCGGCGGTTGGTCGGGGCGACCACGTGGGCCCAGGCTTTGGGCTTGTAGACCCGGGCCTGGCCGATCCCCTCGACCGACGCCCCGTGCAGGCTGAGGATCAGCCCGGGCTTGCGCCCTCCCGTCAAGGCGGGTTCGCCGCCGGCCGGGACCAGGCCGTAATACTGGACCGAGCCGTCGATCCCGCTCCGGAAGGTCCGCTTGTGCGTCTTGCCCGGGGCGACGACCGAAGGCTGGATCGTCGCCGAGTCGACCGAAGCCCCGCCGTCGCAGAGCTTGAGGGCGAGCTTGACCTCGACCGGGCCGGGCGTCCCCGCCTCGACCCGAAAGACGACCGGGACCTTGCGGACACCGAGCGGCGGCACGCTCGGCACCGGCGTGGTGACCACCGGGCCGCCCGGCGACTCGGCGTCGATCACCGCCCCTTCGAGGGGGGCGTTCGAGGCGTTCAGGACCACCACCGCGCCGAGGCTCGACCCCCCTTGGCCCTCGACGAGGTCGGGCAGGGTGGCATCCGCCACGTCGAGCATCGCCTTGGCCCTCGGCTCGACCAACCGGAACCGGAGCGAGCCCCGGCCGCCCGCGAACAGGAGCGGGGTTTCGCCCGCCTTCAAGGCCACCGGCAGGCGGACGAAGCCGTACCCGTAGGGGTCGCCCACCCTGGGCTCGCCGTCGACGTAAACCATGCCGTGGCCAGAGGCTTCGAGGACCATCACCCGCTCGCGATCGGAGGGGATCGACGCGAACGCGTAGCCGCCCTGGACCCGGAAGCTGCCGTCGGCCTCCGCCGGGACCGCCGCCCACGGCAGGGCCGAGCCGTCGGCCTGGGCGACCGGGTCGCCCGCCTTCGGCGCCGACCAACGCCCCTCGACCAGGGCCGAGGCGACCGGGTCGACGGCGATCGCGTTCCGGCCCGCCTCGCCGGTCGACCGGACGACCAGGACCTCGCGCGGGGCGATCTCGGGCCCGGCCCCCTCGGGCCCCAGGGCGAGGGTCGTCAACACGGCGATCAGCGGGCTCATGGGCGAACGGCCTTTCCGGCGGGCATCCGAAGGGGGCGGGGCGACCGCTCGCCCGGCCCGATCGGCTCATCGTATCCGACCCGCCCCCCCTCCGCACCTCGGCCCGAGACGTTCAAGCGTCCCGCCCGATCCGTCGATCTTTCCGACGGGACCCGCGCGCCCGGGTCGTCTTGACCGGCCGAGGGCCCTGGGGTAAGAACTCCGGATCTCCCCCGAAGTGATCACGGCCGGCGGGGCGACCGGATTCCTCTTTGTGGAGCGGCGCCCGACCTGGCAGAATGGCGAGCCTGGCACTCCCGGCCGAGCTTGCAATCCGGGGCCCTTGAACTGCCTCGGCGGAGACCGAATCGATGCAGAGCCCGTCGACGAACCGTCGGACCTTCCTGTTCAAGTCGGCGACGGCGGCGGCCGCCGTCGCCGCAGGGTCGCAGGTCGACATCATGGACAACGCCTACGCCGGCGGGGGCGACTCGCTGAAGGTCGGGCTCGTCGGCTGCGGCGGCCGGGGGACCGGGGCGGCCGAGCAGGCCCTGACCGCCGACAAGGGGAACTACCTCTACGCGATGGCCGACGCCTTCGCCAGCCAGATCGAGCAGGGGTATTCGGCCCTCAAGGGCTCCGAGGTCCCCGGCGTGGCCGAACGGGTCGACGTCCCGCCCGAGCGGCGCTATGTCGGCTTCGACGCCTACAAGCAGGTCATCGACGAGTGCGACGTGGTCCTCCTGACGACCTCGCCGGCGTTCCGGCCGATCCACTTCGCCTACGCCGTGGCCAAGGGGAAGCACGCCTTCGTCGAGAAGCCGATGGCCGTCGACGGGCCGGGGCTCCGGATGTTCCTCGACGCGGCCCGGGCATCCAAGGCGAAGGGGCTCTCCGCGGTCAACGGATTCTGCTGGCGGTATTACAAGCCCAGGCGCGAGCTGATGGCCCGCGTCTTCGGTGGCGAGATCGGCCCGATCACCTCGATCGAGACGACCTACAACTCGCAAGGCGTCTGGGAGCCCCGGAAGACCCGCGAGCAGTGCTCCAGCGAGATGGAATACCAGCTCCGCAACTGGTACTACTACTCCTGGCTCAGCGGCGACCACATCGTCGAGCAGGCCGTCCACGGGATCGACACGATGGCCTGGGCGATGGGCGACGTCCCCCCGACGCGGTGCTGGGGCGTCGGCGGCCGGCAGGCCCGGACCGAGCCGAAGTACGGCAACATCTACGACCACTTCTCGATCGTCTACGAATATCCCGACGACATCCGCGGCTATCACCACTGCCGCCACTGGGCCAACACCCCGGCCCAGACCGCCGACTACATCCAGGGCACCAAGGGCCGGGCCGACGTCTTCGGCCGGCGGATCACCGGCACCAACAAGTGGCGGTACCGGGGCGAGCCGGGCGAGAAGATCGACATGTACCAGGTCGAGCACAACGAGATGTTCGCCGCGCTCCGGGCCGGGGCGCCGATCAACAACGCCGAGCAGGCCGCGACGAGCACCCAACTGGCCCTGATGGGCCGGATGGCGGCCTACACCGGCGAGGTGATCACCTGGGACCAGGCCAGGGAATCGCAGGATGCCCTCGTCCCCCCGACCCTGAGCTGGGACGTCGCCCCGCCGATGCGGCCGGTGCCGATCCCCGGCGTCACCAAATTCTCCTGAGCCCGGTCCGCTGGGCCGGGAAACCGCCCCCGCCTGCCCGAGCACGACCAAGGGCGAGGCCGCCCGTCCCGTCACCTCGTGAAATCGGGGCCGAAAAGGAGGAGGGTTGCGCGGTCCCGGACCCCTGGGAGATTCTCGTGTTTCCCCCAGGCAACGCCGGTGCGGACAAATCCACTCATCTCGCCAATGCGCCGAATTTCACTCGCCAATCCCGGCCCCGGGACGTAGCTTATCTTTTCGCGGGCGAAGGTCGGACCTCCTAAGGACCTGGGGACCGGTCGCGTCGGCGGGCCGAGTTGCATCGAGACGATCCTCACCCCCTGAGCGATGGGAAGCCGATGGCCACGCTGCCCTCCACCTATCAGAACCTCCTGGGCCTGGGCCTGGGCCGCGTCGAGCCGGAAAGGCTCGAGGCCAAGCTCGGGATCGGGCCGATCCAGCCCGCCCGGGTCGCCCTGTCGCGGTCCAAGCGGGCGATGGACCTGGTGGCGGCCTCGGCCGGGTTGGTGCTCCTCGTCCCGGTCCTGGCCCTGGTGGCCATGCTGGTCCGCGTCGAATCGACCGGGCCGATCCTCTTCCGCCAGCCCCGCAAGGGCCTCGGCGGCCGGGTCTTCACCTGCCTGAAGTTCCGGACGATGGTGCCCGACGCCGAGGACCGGCTCCGCGACCTCGAGGCGAGCAACGAGGCGGTCGGCGGCGTCCTCTTCAAGATCCGCCGCGACCCGCGGATCACCCCGCTGGGCCGGTTCCTCCGCAAGACCAGCCTGGACGAGCTGCCCCAGCTCTGGAACGTCCTCCTCGGCGAGATGAGCCTGGTCGGCCCCCGCCCGCTCCAGCTCCGCGACAGCGAGCGGCTGGCCGGGTCCGACCCGGAAGGCTACGCATCGCGGCTCGCCGCCCGGCCGGGCATCACCGGCCCCTGGCAGGTCGGGGGGCGGAGCGCGACCGACAGCGACCGGATGGTCCAGCTCGACCTCGACTACGTCGATCGCTGGACCCTGGCGACCGACCTGAGCATCCTGCTCAAGACGGTCGTCGTGGTCGCGGTGGGCAAGGGGGCCTGCTGACCCTCCCGGTCAGCGGGGCTTCGGCGCCTCGCGGTCGCGGTCGGGCTGGACCGGCGGCGGCGGCGGCGACGGGCGCGGCTCGGTCGCCCGGACCACGCCGATCGTCAGGTTCTCCGACCGGTTCGAGGTGATGAACAGCCCCCGGTCGCGGTCGATCGGGCAATACCCCTCCAGCTCGTCGTGGGGGGCGAAGGTCACCCGAGCGACCCGGACGCCCGGCCCGTCGGCCCGGCCGTCGGCGACGGCCTTGGCCAGGTCGAGGGTGTCGAGCCGCCAGCCCCGCCCCTCGATCACGTTCTCGATGCAGACCAGGCGGCCGAGGTCGGCGTCGAAGTGGAGGTTCTGGTTCCAGGGGCCGGACAGGACCCGGTGGACGATCACGCCCGGGGCGCTGGTGCGCCTGGCCCGGATCAGGGCCTCGGGGTCGAGCAGGCGGATCTCGGGTCGGACGTCGCCGTAGTCGGCCGTCGCCATCAGGGTCCGGCCGCCGAGGGTCACGAACTCGGGCCGGCAGCCGTTGACCGCGGCGTCGTCCTCGATCTCGGCGAGCACCGCGTTGTCGAGGTTGCCGTCGCGCCAGGCCTGGTCCCAGTCGAGGCGGTAGATCCGGGCCTTCTTGTCGACGGTGTCGCCCAGGAAGGTCCCGAACCGGGCGTCGAAGGTCAGGCCGGTCGGGTGGAGGATCAGCGGGACGCCGGCCCGGCGGAGCCGGACCTCTCGGCCGGTCGGGCGGAGGTCGAGGCCGTATTCGCGGATGATCCCGACCCGCGGCTTGTCCCGAGCGAGGTCGCCGTAGGCGTAGACCTTGCCGTCGCGGATCGAGACCCCCTGGCCGGCGCCGAGGGCGGGGTCGGTGGCGGTGGTGGCCTGGTCGACGACGGCGTCGGCCGTCCAGGTCGAGTCGGGGGGCGGCGTGAAAGCGATGCTCGGGTGGGGGGCTTCCTGGGCGGGCGCGGAGGCCCCCCATCCCATCCCGAGGGCGGCCCAGAAGGCCAGGAGCATCCATCGTCGGTTCATGGTGCGGTCCTCGATCGTCGATGCGGGTGGCGACCGAGGGGAAGTATCGCGACCCCGGGGCCCTTTCGGTAGGGCCCCGGGGGCGGTTTCACTCAAGCCACACCGGGCGCCCGTCGATCCTTCACGATCGCCGACGTCCGCCCCTCCTTCAATAAACGTCCCGCTTGTAGCGGCCTTCGGAGGCGAGGCGGGAGACCGAGGCCGCGGCCTCCTCCTCGGACAGCCCGCCGTGGACGCGGATGACCTCGCGGAGGGCGCGGTCGACGTCGGCGGCCATCCGCTTGGCGTCGCCGCAGACGAAGACGGAGGCGCCTTCCTGGAGCCAGTCGTATAGGTCCTTGCCGTGCTCGACCATCCGGTCCTGGACGTAGACCTTGCGGTCCTGGTCGCGGCTGAAGGCGGTGTCGAGCCGGGTGAGCAGCCCGCGTGCCTTCATGTCCATTAATTCTTCCTCATAGAGGAAGTCATATTCTCCGCGCTGGTCGCCGTAGAACAGCCAGTTCTTCCCCTTGGCCCCGATGGCGTCGCGCTCGTGGAGGAAGGCGCGGAACGGGGCGATGCCGGTGCCCGGGCCGATCATGATCGCCGGGGCCCCGGGGTTGGCGGGGATGGTGAAGCCGTGCGACTTCTGGACGAAGACCCGGAGCGTCGAGCCGACGGCGACCCGGTCGGCCAGCATGGTCGAGGCGACCCCCTTGCGGCCCCGGTCGTTGAACGCATAGGCGACCTTGCGGACGGTGAGGTGGACCTGCCCTTTGTGCCGCCTCGGCGAGCTGGAGATCGAGTAGAGCCTGGGCTTGAGGGCGGCCAGGGTCCGGACCAAGGCCGACGGCCTGGGCTTGGCGGTGGGGAAGCGCCTGAGGAGGTCGAGCAGGTGATAGCCGGCGATCGGGGCGTCGTCGTCGAGCAGGGCGCGGAGCCCCTCGGCCTCGCCCGAGTCGGTGGCCGACTCGGCGAGGACGCAGATCGTCTCCTCGGTCACCTCGGACAGGCAGCAGCGGCGTTCGAGGGCGTCGCGGAGCAGGCCGGAGACGCCGCCGGCGGTCTCGACCGGCTCGTCGCCGGTCGCGCCGAGGGCCCCGATCACCTCGCCGATCAGGTCGCCGCAGTTGGTCGGGAAGATTCCCAGCGAGTCGCCCACCTCGTAGCTCGGGCCGTCGGGCTTGAGGTCGATCTCGACATGATGGGTCGCCTTGTCCGACCCCGGCTTGTTCAGGTTGACGCTCCGGATCAACCGAGCCTCGAAGGGGTTCTTCCGCGACCAGCCCGCCGGGGCCGCCGGAGCTTTGGCGGCCTGGCTCGCGGCGACGGCCCCGTTGCCGTTGGAGGAAGGCTCCTTGATGAGGTTCTTGAGCATCTTCGAGGTCTCGGTCCCGCCCGGCGAGCAGAGCGATAGCGAGGTCTCGGTGCCGGCGGCGATCGCCTCGGAGTAGGTCTGGCAGAGGTAGCCGCAGGCGCCGCAGTCGAGCTGGGCCATCGCCGCCATCAAGCGGCGCGGCCTGGGCTTCCCCTCGGCCAGCTTCATCCGCTCGTCGATCGGCAGGGCGGGGTCGTGCCAGGGGAAGTCCTCGGCTTCGTGCGCGAGGGCGGCCGGGGCGGGCCCGGCGAGGCCTTCGAGCGCGGGGACCACGCCGGCGGGCAAGGGGGGGGCCGAGCCGTCGGCCTGGAGGCCGATCCAGCCGGCGAGGAAGCCGTTGAGCCAGGCCCGCTGCTCGGCGTTGAAGGGGGCGGACTCGGGGATCAGCGACAAGGGGGGCATGCTCGGGCCCTCGGTGCGGTGGCGTGGAGGATGGTTGGTCCGATCGGTCAGGCGACGGAGGCCGGCTCGACCTCGACGATCGCGCGCAGCTCCTCGACCTCGTGGCGGCGGGCGAAGGCGGCGAACGACTCGTCGGGGCCGGTCCGGGTCGCCAGGTAGCGGGCGATCAGCCGCTCGACGATCGGCGGGATCTTCTCGAACGGGAGCGAGTCGATCAGGCGACGCCCGGCCCCTTGCTCGGCGCCCCAGCCGCCGCCGACGCAGAGGTGGTAGCCCTCGACCATCTCCTCGTCGACCTCGACCTTGGTCCCTTCCAGGCCGATGTCGCCGATGTAGTGCTGGGCGCACGAGTTGTTGCAGCCGGTGACGTGGAGGTTGATCGGCCGGTCGAGGGCGACCCGGTCTTCGAGGTAGGCCGCCAGCTCCATCGCGTGCCGCTTGGTATCGGCCCCGGCGAACTTGCACCCCGCGCTGCCGGTGCAGGCGAGCAGGCCGGCCCGGACGCTCGAAGCCTCCCAGTGGAGGCCGATCCCCTCGATCGCGAGCCGGACCGCCTCGGCGTCCCCCTCGGCCACGTCGGGGATCAGGAGGTTCTGCCAGACCGTCAGGCGGAGCGACCGCGACCCGTGGCGGTCGGCGATGTCGGCGAGGGCGTCCATCTGATCCGCCGTCATCCGCCCGACCGGAAGCACGACGCCGACGTAAACTTTCCCGGCCTGCTTCTGCGGGTGGACCCCGACGTGCGCCCAGCGGTCCTCGGGCCCGGCCGGGTCGCAGCGGTCGAGGGCGACCCGTCGGACCGGCTTGCCGTGTTCCTTCTCCAGCTCGTCGACGAACCTGGGGAAGCCCCAGGCGTCGAGGATGTACTTGAGCCGGGCCTTCTTGCGGTCGGTCCGGTCGCCGTGCCTGGCGAAGATCCGGACCACCGCGCCGGCGAGGCCGACGCACTCACCCGGCTCGACGAGGACGCCGGTGTCGCGGGCGAAGTCCTTGTGGCCGGTGATCCCGCCCAGGGTCAGGCGGAAGTAGACGCCGGCGGGGAGGTCGGCCGAGGCGTTGGCCTCGCAGACCCGGACCGCCTTGAAGCCGACGTCGTTGGTGTCTTCGAGGCTGGCGATCCGGCCGCCCCCCTCGAAGGCGATGTTGAACTTGCGGGGCAGGCCGTACATCTCGCGATGGTTGAGGATATAATGGTGCATCTGCCTGGCAAGCGGCATGCAGTCGATCAATTCCTGGGGATCGATCCCGCTGGTGGCTCCGCAGGTGACGTTGCGGATGTTGTCGGCCCCGGCCCCCTTGTTGATGATGCCGATCTCGGCGAGCCCGACGAGGTAGTCGGAGGCATCCTCGGCCCGGATCTCGCGGATCTGGAGGTTGGCCCGGGTGGTCAGGTCGGCGTGACCGGGGCCGAAGCGGCGGGCGAGGTCGGCCACGCCCCGGAACTGCCAGGTCGGGATCAATCCACCGGGAATCCGGAGCCGGGACATGAACGAGTCCTGCGCCGGGGCGACGTAGAAGAGGCCGGAATACTTGTAGAGCAGGACGTCGGTCCCCTTGGGGTAGACGGCGGCGGCCGAGTTGGCGGCGAACTCGTCCCACATCGAGAACGGGTCCTTCTCGCTCTTGGCCTGCTCCTCCCTGGTCAGCTTCTTCCCCTCGGCCAGCGTCCGAGCGTGGGCCTCGGCCTGGATCGGGTAGGGGAGGTCTCCCGCGCCGACGGGCGCGGCGGCGGAGGCCGAGGTCGGGCCGAGGGTGACGGTCGTGCCGGGGCTCGAGCCGCTGCCCGAGATGATCGGCAGGCCGCGGACCGCCCGGGCGACGTCGGCGCCCATCGCGAAGCCCTGGAGGAAATTCTTCTGCTCGTCGGTCAATCCGCCCTCGTCCCGAGTCATGCGCCGCACCTCGCTTCGATCGCTACCGGGTTGGCCAGAGGTTTATCCGTGGTGCTTGTCGGGGGATCGATCGGTCGATCGATCGCGGCGGATCTTCACGGCGCAGGCCTTGTACGAGGGCTGGCCGGAGTGGGGGTCGAAGCTCGGGTGGGTCAACTGGTTGGTCGCGTCGTCGTGCATGGCCACGAACACCTGGCCGACCGGCACGGTGGACACGACGAAGGCCCGGGCGCGGACCTGCCCCCGCCTGGAGGCGACGATCACCCACTGGTCGGGCTCGATCCCGAGCTTCGAGGCGTCGACGGGGTGGACCTCGACCCGGGTGTGCTCGGGGTAGAGCTTGCGGAGCACGTCCGACTTGGCCGTCCGGGTCTGGGTGTGCCACTGCGAGGCGCTGCCGCGGCCGGTGAGGAGCAGCAGGGGATATTCGGCGTCGACGTCTTCGGGCAGGGGGAGGGGCTCGTCGAAGAGGAACAAGGCCCGGCCGTCGTCGCGGAAGAACCGGCCGTCGGCGAAGAGCCTGCGTTGGGGATCGGGGTCGGGCCCTTCGAGCGGGTAGGGCCACTGGATGCCCCGGGCCTCGTCGATCATCTTGTAGTCGGCGATCCCGGTGATGTCGCAGGGGGTGCCGGCGGAGAGCGCCTTGAGGATCTGGAAGGTCGCCTCGGGCGAGATCCAGTCCTTGAACATCTCGCCGCAGCCGTAGTAGTGGGCGACGAGGCGGAAGATCTGGAAGTCGGCCATCGCCAGGCCGGGGGCCTTGCGGACCTTCTTGATCACGCCGATCCGCCGCTCGGAGTTGATGAAGGTCCCCTCCTTCTCGCCCCAGGCGGCGGCGGGCAGGAGGATGTCGGCGACCTTGGCCGTCTCGGTCGAGTGGTACATGTCCTGGACGACCAGGAGCTCGAGCTTGCCGAGCAGCTCCTTGAGGTCGTTGTGGTCGATCCAGGAGTGGACCGGGTTGGTCGCGACCACCCAGAGGGCCTTGATCTTGCCGGCCCTGATCCCCTCGACGATCTCGTGGTACATCCAGCTCGACCGGTCGGGGATCCGATCGACGGGGATGCCGAGGATCTCGGCGACCTCGGCCCGGTGCTCGGCCGACTTGAAGTCGCGCCCGCCCAGCAGGTTCGAGGCGTTGAAGAACAGCCGCGAGCCCATCGCGTTGCACTGGCCGGTCAGCGAGTTCGGCCCGGTCCCCGGCCGGCCGATCTGGCCGGTCATCAGGGACAGGTTGATCATCGCCTGCGACGTCCGGACCCCCTGGTAGCTCTGGTTGACCCCCATCGTCCACCAGTACGAGACCGCCTTGCCCCGGGCGACCCGCGCGGCCAGCTCGCCGATCGCCTCCAGGCTCAGGCCGGTCTCCTCGGCCACCCGTTCGGGGGTGAACGGGCGGACGAAGGCGGCGAAGTCGTCGAAGCCCGAGGTGTGGGCGTCGACGAAGGCGCGGTCGACCACCCCGGCCTCGATCAAGCTCCGGGCCAGGCCGTAGAGCAAGGTTTGGTCGCTCTTGGGGCGGGGGGCGAGGTGGAGCGTGGCGGCCATCGCCGTCTCGGTCCGGCGGGGGTCGATGACGATGATCTCGGGCCGGTTCTTGTTCCGGATCACCCGCTCCCAGAGGATCGGGTGGGCGATGCAGACGTTGGCGCCGACGAAGATCATGCAGTCGGATTCTTCGAAGTCCTGATAGGTGAACGGCGGGCTGTCGAAGCCGAGCGACTGCTTGTAGGCGACGGCGGCGGTGGCCATGCACTGGCGGGTGTTGCCGTCGCCGTGGACCATCCCCATGCCGAACTTGGCCAGCGAGCCGAAGAGGGCCATCTCCTCGGTCGGGATCTGCCCGGTCCCGAGGAAGGCGACCGACTCCGGCCCGTGCTCGGCCTGGATCGCCTTGATCCGGCCGACCATCGCCGACAGCGCGGTGTGCCAGGAGACCTCGCGCCTCGACCCGTCCGGCCCCTTCAGGATCGGGAACGTCGCGCGGTCGGGGGCGTCGAGGACGGTCAGGGCCTCCCACCCCTTGGGGCAGGCCATGCCGAGGTTGACCGGGTAGTCGGTCGCCGGGGTCAGGTTGACGGCGTGCCCGTCGCGGAGGTGGATGTTCAGGTTGCAGCCGGTCGAGCAGTAGCCGCAGATCATCCCCGTGGTGGCGTCGGGCGTGACGTTGGCCGGCACCTGGCCCAGCCCGAACCGACCGGGGGCCCGGAGCAATTGCCGGGTCAGGCCGCCGTCGCGGGCCCGGAGCAGCCCCCTGAGCCGGGACAGGAGCGTCGGCGAGGTCGGGGCCGGGATCGGGGTGGGGAGGGCTTCGGAGGCCAACTCGGTCACCTCCCCGGCATCTTCGGCTTGGCGACGGAGGCGAAGAACAAGGCCCGCTCGGCCAGCTCGCCCCCGATCAGCAAAACGAACCCAACCGACGCCTCGACCGCCGCCGCCCGCGGAAACGAACCCAATCCGGCGGAGGCGAGCGCCCGGGCCGCGACCAGCCCGCCCGCGATCCCCAGGGCCAGCCGGCCCCACCAGAGCCCCCGGAGCGGGCCGAGGATCAGCAGCGCCGAGCGCTTCTCCGGGGTCAGCTCGCGATCGCGGAGCGGGAGGAACTGGGCCCCTTCGAACAACAGCTTGGCGGCCAGGGCGGCCAGCAGGCCAAACGAAGCCAATCTCAAGCTGGGCGATCTGGAGCCCTCCGCGACGGCAGCCCAGTTCGCCGCGACGATCCAGGAGGACAAGCCCAGGACCAGGGCCGTCCCGGCGAACTTGGTCCCGGCCACCCCGGCCCGCCACGACGGACGCCGGCAGACGTGATACACCATGACCGACGTCGCGACCCCGATCAGCCCGAGCACCGTCGCGCCGAGGTCCAATCCCAGGGCCACCCCGGGACGCCCGCCGATCGCGACGACTCTGTTCAAACACGAACCCAAACCGACCGGCAAGAGCCCCAGGGCCGAGGCGACCGCCGACCGCGCGAAACTTGGCAGGATGGCGAGAAACTCCGGCCGGAGGGCCGCAAGGCCGAAGCAGAGGCCCGACGCGGCGGCGAAGAGGCCGAAGGCGACGACCTCGCGGCTCAGCCAGGAGTGGCGGATGCCCAGGATCGCCCGGAAGGCGAGGTGCGGCCGGCCGAGGTGGAGCGTCGCCGCCGCCAGGCCGACCTGGCCGATCAGGAACGCGAGGATCGCGTGGGCCGAGAGCGCCGGCATGTCGGACTCGCCCGCGACCCGGACCAGGCCTTTGACCAGGAACCCGCCGGCCGAGGCCTGGGTCAGCACCAGCATCGCCACCAGGGTGAGGTGGGCATGCTCGGGCTTGAGGTGGTGGTGGTCGGCGGCGATGATCGGGCCGGCCATCGGCCGGTTGGTGGTGTAGACGGTGGTCGGCTTGGTGTAGTCGGGGTGAGGTGCCGAGGGGAGGAAGGCACCCTCCTTCGAGGCGGCGACGACGGAGGCCACGTCGACCACCCGGATCCGGATCGCCTCGCTCGGGCAGGCCTGGACGCAGGCGGGGGCCTCGCCGACCTTGAGCCGGTCGGAGCACATGTCGCACTTGCGGACGATCCCCTTGGCGGCGTGATACCTGGGCACGTCGTAGGGGCAGGCGAGCGAGCAGTACTGGCAGCCGAAGCACTGGTCGTCGAGGTGCTTGACGATCCCGGTGATCGGGTCCTTCTCGTAGGCCTCGGTCGGGCAGGCGTTGAGGCAGGCGGGGTCGACGCAGTGGTGGCAGGCCGTGGTGACGTGCTGGAGCATCGGCAGCGAGGGCGAGCCCCCGAGGATCATCCCGACGTCGCGCCAGGTCTCGCTCTCGTCGAGGCCGTTGAGCGAGTGGCAGGCCGTGACGCACGCCTTGCAGCCCGAGCAGCGGTCGAGGTCGACCTCGAAGGCCAGTTGCTGGCCGGGCCCGGGGGCCGTGGCGGGCATCAGCGAGGCGTAATAGCGCCCCTGGATCGGGGCGCCCGCCCCCTCGTGGAACTGAGAGAACCGCTCGACGGCGGTCAGGTCGCCCTGCTCGGCGAGGAGGAGTTCGATCAGCGTCCCGCCTTCGCCCTCGGCCCCGCCGCCCAGCGTCGGCGATGGGCTCGATCCCGCGATGCTCAAGGGCATCCTCCCTGGGCCGCCGAGCCCGGCGACCGGTGCGCGACGAGTTTTGCGATCGGGGTCGGTGCGGGGGGGGACCGTTGCGGATCGCTCGATCGATCAACGGACTCCTTCACTGCACCGATCGTGCCGGATCGTTCGCCCCGAGTTCATTCGACCGATCCCCCGGCCGAAGGGTTCGGAAGATCCTCGCCAAACCTTCGCCTTCGCGAAGGGATCGGCCGGAATTCGGTCATGCGTCGCGTCACCACGCGTGCGCCATTCGGGCACGACGGCGCGATTATTATGCAGGCTGCCCGGGCAGCCATGCGATTGATGTCGAAAATCCAGGCAATGGTGCCCGGAGCTTGTGCCAGCCTCGGCGTCGATCCCGGGGCGAAAGGGGGTCAACCCTTGCGATCGGGGGAGGCCTCTTCGATGGCGAGGGCGAGCTTCATCATCTCCACGAGCGAGCGGGCCCCGAGCTTCTTCATCAGGCTGGCCCGGCGCATCTCGACGGCCCTGGGGGTGATCGCGAGCTGGATGGCGATCGCCTTGTTGGGGCGGCCGTCCATGATCATCCCGAGGACCTCGCGCTCCTTGGCGGTGAGGGTGCGGAACCGGGCCCGGATCGCCTCGCGGTCGGCGAAGAGGGCGAGCCGGGCGACGTCGTCCTTGATGGCTCGCTGGACCTTCTCCAGCAGGGTCTGGCGGTTGAACGGCTTCTCGACGAACTCCACGGCGCCCGACTTCATCGCCCGGATCGCCATCGGCACGTCGGCATGCGCCGTGATGAAGATGACCGGCATCGTCTCGCCCCGGCGGGCCAGCTCCTCGAACAGGTCGAGCCCGCTGGTCCCCGGCATCCGGACGTCGAAGACCAGGCAGCCCGGGCCTTTGGGGCGGAACTCGCGGAGGAAGGCGTCGGCCGAGGCGAAGGTCTCGACGCCCAGGCCGACGGTGGCCATCAGCCAGCGGAGGGAGTCTCGCATGTCCGGGTCGTCGTCCACGACGTAGACGGTCGCTGTCGCTTCAGTCATCCGAGGGCCCGGCGGGAGGGAGGGTGAAGCGGAAGGTGGTGCGGGCCCCGGGCTGCGATTCCGCGGCGAGTCGGCCGTGGTGGGCCTCGACGATGGTCCGGCTGATCGCCAGGCCCATCCCCATCCCCTCGGCCCTGGTGCTGAAGAAGGGGTCGAAGACCTGGTCGAGCCGGTCGGGTGCGATCCCCTCGCCGTTGTCGACGACGAGGAATTCGACCCCGCCCGAGCCGTCGGCGCGGGTCTCCAGGGAGATCGTCGGGGCTTGCGTCCGGGCGGCTTTGAGGGCTTCGGAGGCGTTGCGGACGAGGTTGACCAGGACCTGCTGGATCTGGACCGGGTCTCCGGAGAGCCCAGGCAAACCGGGTGCCAGATCGACCCGGAGCGGGATGCCCAGGCCGGTCGCCTCGTCGCGGAAGAGGGCGACGACCTCCTCGACGGCCCGGTTGGCCTCGAACCGCTCGGGCTCGACCGGGTGCCGGGTGACGAACCGGCGAATCCGCCGGATGATCTCGCCGGCCCTGAGCGTCGAGGCGAGCGCCTTCTCCAGGGCCAGCCGGACCTCGCCGACCGGCGGCGAGGGGGCCTGGAGGGCGACCAGGCAGCCCTCGACGTAGTTGGCGACCGCGCCGAGGGGCTGATTGAGCTCGTGGGCCAGGCCGCCGGCCATCTCGCCGATGGTGGTCGTCCGGGCGACGTGGCTGAACTGTTCGAGGAGGGCCCGGTGCCTGGCCTCGGCCCTGGACCGCTCCTCGGACTCGCGCCCGAGCGCGGCGGTCCGCTCCAGGACCCGGGCTTCGAGGACGTCGCGGGCCTCGCGAAGCTCGGCGAACTGGCGGCGGATCAGGCGGGCCGCCGGCCCGAGGACGAACAGGCCGATCGCGACCAGGCCGAGCAGGGCCAGGCCCGAGAGGGTCCAGCCGAGCCGTCGGAGCCGCTCGACCCGGCCGCGGGCCTCCTGCTCATAGAGGCCGACGATCCGCTCCATCCGGGCCAGGTAGTCCCCCTCGGTCGCCAGGATGATCGCCAGGTCGGCCGGGGACGGCCCGAGGACCAGTCGGCTCGCCGCCTCGTGGATCTTCCGGAAGGGGAGGTCGATCTCCTCCAGGGCGAGCCGGACCTCCGGGCTGTTCCGCCCGGGCAGCGACAGGTCCGGGGCGCCGAAGCGGAGGCCGTCGTGGGTGGCGGACCAGCGGGCCAGGACCGACCCCATCTCGGCGACGAGCCGGGGCCGGTCCGCCCCTCCGCCCGGGCGCTCCAGGATCAGGGCCGTCTTGGCCAGCCTCTGGCTGAGCATCCGCTGGCGGCCGGCCAGGTTGATCACCGGGGCGTCGGTCGCCAGGACGTAGAGCGAGGGCTGGACCAAGGCCCGGTCCGCCAGGAGGAACGCCGCCACCAGCAGGAGGGAGACCAGGTAGCGGCGGGCCAGGAAGTTGTCGTCGGGGTCGGCCATCCGGATCAACGGGGGGACGGAGGGACGGGGAACGCGGGGAGGCTGGCGTTGCCGTCCTTGTCGACGGCCTGGACGGCGAAGAAGAGGTCGTCCTTGGAGAGCCCCTTGAGGGTCGCCTCGGGGTTGTTGCCCACGTCCACGGCCCCCTGCCACTGGGCGGCGTCGGTCGCCCGCCAGAGGACCCGGTAGCCGGCGAGGTCCCCTTCGGCGTTCTTCTTCCAGGCGAGCCGGGTGTCGTATTCCTGGCGGCCGGTGCCGAATTTGGGCTCCTGGGGCGGGGCCGGGGCCAGGGCGAGGCTGGCCAGGAGGCTGGCGTTGACCCGGGCGACCCGCTGGACGTAGGGGAAGTCGACCCGCTCGATCACGTCGCCGTACTCGACCCCGTCGCGGGTGCCGACGTTCTCGTGCTGGCGGTGGAAGTCCTCATTCGGCTCGGTCAGGCGGACCGCGGCATACCCTTTCAGGTTGAACGGGATGTGGTCGCCGCCCCGGCCGTAGCGGTCCTGGCGCGAGACGAGGGAGACCTCGAAGTCGGGCTGGTACAGCTCGGCGGAGGCCTTGAGGTAGCGGGCGAGCTGGCGGGACGGGCCGTCATTTTCGCCCCCGACGGAGCGCCGGACTCGGGCCTGGGTCTCGGTGGCGGGGATGCCCTCGGAGAAGACGCGAATCCGCCGGTTGTCGCGGGTCCCGTTGCCGCCGAGGCTGTTGCCGACGATGTCGTCGGTGAGCATGGCCTCGATGTTCCGCCCCTCCGCCTTGCACTTCGCCGCCCAGTGCGCCGCGCCGAGCAGGCCCTGCTCCTCACCAGGGACGGCGAGGAAGACGAGCGTGGCGTCGAAGTGGTGCTTCGACATCACCCGGGCCAGCTCCATCGAGACGGCCGTGCCCGAGGCGTCGTCGTTGGCGCCCGGTGCGACGGACTCGTAGTCGCCGTTGACCTTGGGGATCGAGTCGTAGTGGCCGCTGACGACGATCCAGCGGTCGCGCGACTCGGGCCGGTCGCCGGGCAGCATCGCGACGAGGTTGACCAGCCGGGTCGGCTTGGGGACTCGGGCGACGGGCGCCTGGATGAACGAGTCTTCCTCGATCACGAGCCGGCCGCCGGAATCCTTGGCGTACCCGTCGAGTTCGCCCTTGATCCAGCGCCGGGCCGCGCCGATCCCCCGGGTGGGGTTGTCCTGGTCGGACAGGGTGTGGCGGGTCCCGAACGAGACGAGCTTGCGGACGGTGCCTTCGATCCGCTCGGCGGAGATCTCGGCGAGGATCGCCTCGACCTGCGGGTTGCGCCTCGGCCCGGCCAGCACGCCCTGGGCCGTCGCGGGGGCGGCGGGGCCGGCGAGGAGGGCCAGGGCCACGAACGTCGATTTCTTCAAGGGAGGTCTTCTCCGGGCGGGTCGGCCTGAGCGGGCTTCGGGACTCATCCGGACCAGCATAGAGGGGCCGGCCGCGGTCGGCAAACCCGCCGCGCCGAAATCGGAAGGCCGATCGGTCCTTGCATCAAATGAAATGGTCATCATGTAGGGTGGATCGAGCGCGGCGAGCCCCACCATTCGACCGATTTGCTGGTGGGGCTCGCCGCGCTCGACCCACCCTACATGTTCATTTCCACAGGCGGTCGGCCACGGCGGAGGCGCCCCAGGCCCGGTAGCGGCGGATCGCCTCGGCCCGGGCGGCTCTCGACCCGGCGTGGTCGCCCAGGGTTTCGAGGGAGTTCGCCGCGAGCTGGAAGGCCAGGGCCGCGTGATGGGCGAAGCCATGGGCCTCGGCCGACCGGGCGGCCTCGGCGTAGCCGGCCAGGGCTTCGGCGGGCCGCCCCTCGACCCGCGCGACCTCGGCGGCGACGAGCGCCGCCTTGTGGCCGAAGTTGGCCTCGGCGTCGACCCGCCATCGGCTCAGGGCGGCCAGGTGCTCGCGGGCGGCGGCGAGGTCGGCGGGGCGGACCTCGCCCGGCGCCGAGAGGGCCAGCAGGGCCAGGGCCCGGAAGAAGGCGAGGTCGACCTCGACGACCTGGCGGGCGAACGACTCCCAGACGGCCAGGGCCCGGTCGGCCGAGGCGAGCGCCTCGGCGTGCTCGCCCCGGTAGTAGTGGAGCTTGAGCCGGGCGACGTGGTAGTAGCCGGCCTGGTTGGCGTTCGAGGTCCGGCAGATGAAGGCGAGGTCGCGGTCCTCGTCGAAGTCGGCGTCGCCGAGCCGAGCCGGCCCGCAGGTCCGGCCGCGGAGGGCCAGGGCGAGCTGGCGCTCCAGGATCAGGTGGTACCGGGCGATGGCCACGCGGTATCCGACCGCGGCCAGCCGGGCGTCGGCCTCGGCGACGACCCGGGGCAGGGGCCCGCCCGAGGCCGCCAGCAGGACCACGTAGGCGGCGTGGTCGAGGCAGCCGTAGAGCGGCGATGACGGGGCCGGGCCCGGGGTCAGGCCCGCCCTGGCGCCCGCGTCGGCCCTGGCCAGCCCTTCGCGGATCGGCCGGACCCAGTGGTTGATGAACCAGACGTCGAGGAAGGTCACGTCGGGCATCGCCGCGCCGCCCCGCCTCCGGTCGAGCTCGATGGCCAGGGCGCTGAAGTCGCTGGCCTTGCGCGCGTCGTCGCCGATGATCCGGGCGACGATGGCGAACATCGCGAAGACCACCGGCGAGAGCCGCCCCAGGCCGTGCTCCAGCGTCAGGGCGAGGTTCTTGGAGGCCATCAGGGCGAACAGGCCGAACTGGTTGCTCAGGTATGCCGGCGGGTGGATCCGCAACAGCAGGCCGATCACCCGGTCGGCCCGGGCGTCGCCGGCGGCCGGGAGGTCGAGCAGGGCGGCCGGCGGGCGGTCGCCGAGGGCCCGGTCGATCCGCCCCAGCTCGTCGGTCATCGCCTCGACGACCTCGGGCGTGTCCTCGGGCAGGTCGACGCCGAGGAGCCGGGCGGCGGCCCGGCCGAAGCCGATCGCCTCGCCGGGCAGGCCGCCGTTGACGGCGTGGATCACCGACTTCTCCAGCGCATCGACCGCCATGGAGGCCGCGAAGGGGTCGTCGGCGCGGTCGCCGATCGAGCGATACCAGTGGTGGGCCAGGGCCGGGTAGTCCCCGGGGTCGTCGCGCCCCTGGCCGGCCCGCTCGATCGCCCGGGCGGCCGACCGGTGCAAGGCCCGGCGGCGCCCGGGCGGGATCTGCTCGTAGGCGACCTCGCGGAGCTTGTCGTGGGCGAACCGGAAGCGGCCGTCGCGGCCCTCCTCCAGCACCTGCGCGACCAGCAGGGCCTCGACCGCCCCGAGCATCGCGTCGTCGTCGAGCAGGCCGACCGCGTCGAGCAGTTCGGGGTCGACCTCGCGGCCGAAGACCGAGGCGAGTTGGAGGAGCCGCCTGGCGTCGCCGGAGAGCCCGTCGAGCCGGCGGACGACCAGGTCGTGGAGCGAGCCGGGCAGGGCGACCGAGTCGGCCACGTCCTCGATCTCGGCCCCCTCCTCGGCCGGCCTGAGCCGCCAGGCCCCCGAAGCGTCGCGGCGGAGCAGGCCCTCGGCCACGGCGGCCCGGAGGTACTCGGCGACGAAGAACGGGTTCCCCCGCGAGCGGCGGGCCAGGTGCTCGACGAACCGATCGTCGGGCTCGTGCGAGCCGAGCATGTCGCGGACGATCGCGGCCAGGCAGCCCTCGCCCAGGGGTTCGAGGTCGACGAAGGTGGCGTCCTCGAAGACCGGCCGGTATCCCTTCAACGCCTCGCGCCCCTCGTCCGAGCGATACGCCGCCAGGATCGCCACGTCGGGCCGGTCCCAGACGCCGACGTGGTAGAGCGCGAGGAAGTTCAGGGTCAGCTCGTCGGCCCACTGGAGGTCGTCGAGCAGGACGACCACGGGCGCGTCCCTGGCGAACTCGGAGAGGGTCTCGCCCAGGGCCTCGATCAGGCTCGAACCGAGCAGGTCCCCCCCTTCGGCCGGGGCGTCGCGGTGGCGGTCCTGGCCGGGCAGGCTGGCCAGGGCCGGCTCGCACTCCGCCAGGATCGGTCCCCTGGGGCCGAGGAGTCGCTCGGCCTCGTCCGGCCCGCGCTCCAGGCAGGCATCCCCCACGACCTGGAGCAGGGCCCGGAACGGGACCAGGGGGGCGGCCCGGACGCCCGGCCCGTCGTCGCCCCCGCCGGCCGAGCCGGTGCCGACCGGCGGGCACTCGCAGGTGACCACCGTCAGGCCGCCACGTTCGAGCCGGCGGCCCAGCTCCATGATCGCCCGGGTCTTGCCGGCGCCGCTCTGGCCCCTGAGGAAGATCGCCCGGCCCGGACGGCCCACCACGCGGCGGATGTGCCGCTCCAGCTCGGCCAGGGCCCCTTCGCGTCCGACGAAGCCGGGCCGGTACAAATAGTCGCGCGAAGGGCGGTCGGTCGCCCAATCCCCGACGTCGCAGCCGATCGCCGCGAGGGCGGCGACCACGTCCTTGGCGTAGCCCAGGCGGTCGCCCGCCTTCTTGGCCAGGAGCCCGAGGATCAGGGCGTCGAGCGCCTCGGGCACGTCGTCGCGGAGCGACCTCGGCGGGATCGGCGGGGCCGCCAGGTGCGCCCGGAGGGTGCCCAGGGGGGTCGCGGCCCGGAACGGGACCCGGCCGACCGCCCCCTCGTAGAGCAGGCAGCCGACGCTGTACAGGTCGGCCCTGGCGTCGACGAACTCGGCCCGCCCCTGCTCGGGCGACATGTATTCGGGCGTCCCCTCGACCTTGCACCCCCGATCCAGGCTCTCGCGGCCCCAGGCCCCGAAATAGGCGGCCAGGCCGAAGTCGAGCAGGACCGGCGTCCCGTCGGGCCGGATCAGGACGTTCTGGGGCTTGATGTCGCGGTGGACGATCCCCTCGCCGTGGAGGTACGCCAGGGTCTCGCAGAGCCGGGCGATCAGGGTCAGGAACTCGCGCAGGGCCTCCGGCGACGGCCCGGCCGCCCCCTGGCCGTCCGGCAAGGGCCCGGCCGGGGGTCCGGGCCCGTCGCCCGGGGTGGTCCCGGTCGCCGAGGCGGTCACATCGAGGTCGGGGCCGGCGGACCACACCACCCGGGTCGCCTCGGTCGGCGACCCGGCCTCGTCGCCGAGGGAGACCACCGCCGTCGGGCCGGGCGGGTCGGGCCGCTCGGGGTCGTCGAGGTCGGTCGGGTCGGTGACGAGGAGGAAGTCGCCCCCCGACTCGATCCGGCCGGGCGCCTGGTGCATCCCGGGCCACATTCCCCGGAAATATTCGGCGAGCGTGATCCCCCGGAGCAGCTCCATCGCGTACCAGGGCTGGCCGTCGGACTGGCCGGTCTCGATGATCCGGACCAGCCCGGGGTGGCGAATCCGGGCCAGGGCCTGGACCTCGCGGCGAATCCGGTGGAGCAGGTGCCGCTTGCGGACCCGGACCGTCTTGACCGCCACCTCCTCGCCGGTCCGCTCGTCCTCGGCGCGGTAGACCACGCCCATCCCCCCCTCGCCGATCAGGCCGAGGACCCGGTACGGGCCGAACGACCCGGGCAAGGGCCCCGGCCGGGGCGCGGAGCCGCACTCGGGGCAAGGGTCGAGGCTCCATCCGGCCGACCCAGGGTCCGCTTTCGAGCCGCATGCGGGACAATCGATGTGCATGGCGATGCGATCGCCTCGGCGAGATCGGCCGGTCCCGGCCCCGTTCCGTCCCCCGGAGCCCGGGCGCCGGCGCGGTCGCCGCCCGAGGGCGAAGCCTCGCCGACGGGGATCGTATCAAAATCGGATAAACTTGTCGATGGGGGCGAGGCCAGGGCGGCTGTCGTCCGTTCGATCCGCCCGGGCGCCGTCACGCCCGGGATCAGGCCCAGTGCAGCGGAATCCCCGACAGGTACGACTCCAATCTCGGCATGCCAGACCTCCGAGAGGCAACGGGCACGAGGCGAGAGCACGCATGAATCTGTCCTCGCAATCCCCAGATTACCCTGTAGCACGGCAAGAGCCGTCTCAAGGATAGATCCGGATTCGGCGTCGAATCCCACAAAAATCGCGCCGAATCCGCCGGAGGGCCCGGGCGAGTCGCGTCAGCGGGGCGTCACCCGGCGGACCCGGTGGTTGTTGCTGTCGGCGATGTAGAGGGTCCCGTCGGGGGCGACGACGCAGCCGTGCGGCCGGTCGAGGCCGGCCGTCGTCGCCTCGCCGCCGTCGCCGTCCCCCCCTCGGTGGCCGCCGGCGACGGTCGCGATCTTGCCGGAGGCGACGTCCACCTTGCGGATCGCGTGGTTCTCGGTGTCGACGACGTAGACGTTGCCCAGGCGGTCGCAGCGGACCCCCTTGGGCCCGTCGAACGTGGCCAGGCGGGCCTCGCCGCCGTCGCCGGTGTAGCCCTTGGCCCCGGTCCCGGCGAAGGTGGTGATGACCCCCCGGGCGTCGACCTTGCGGATCGCGTTCCCCTCGCGCTCGCAGAGGTAGGTGTTGCCGAGGCCGTCGACGGCCACCGCCCGGGCCCCGACGATCACGGCGCCGGCCGCCTGCCCGCCGTCGCCGATCTCCGAGCGGTCGACCCGGCCCTTCGACTTGCCGGTCCCGGCGAAGGTGGAGATCAGGCCCGTCGCCAGGTCGACCCGGCGGACCCGCCAGTCGGCCACGTCGGCGATCAGCAGGCCCCCTCGGCCGTCGAGGACCGCGTCGTTGGGCTCGGCCAGCCGGGCCGCCGTCGCCGGCCCGCCATCTCCGACCGCCCCATCGGGCCGCCCGACGAACGTGCCGATCCGGCCCGACGGCCCGTCCACCTTGCGGACCACCCGCCCTTTCTGCTCGACCAGGAACAGCGACCCGCCCTCGCCGGCCGCCACGGCATAGGGCGAGTCGATCCGGGCCTCGGTCGCCGGGGCCCCGTCCCCCCGGGTGCCCGCCTCGCCGGTGCCGACGACGGTGGCGATCCGGCCGGTCCGGAGGTCGAGCTTGCGGACCCGATGGCCCGCCGCGTCGGCGATCAACAGATTCCCCGCGGCGTCGAGGTCGCAGCCGAACGGCTCGACCAGCAGGGCCGACGCCGCCGGGCCGCCGTCGCCCGAGGAACCCGCTCGGCCCGTACCGGCCACGGTGTCGATCGTCCCCGCCACGCCGGGGGCGGCGAGCAGGAGCCAGAGGGCGGGCCAGGTTCGCATGGGTCGGCTCCGATTCGATGATCGCCCGGATGACGCGATGTCGTCACTCGCAGCTGCGCCCCCTTGTGGTATCGCGCGGCCCGGGCCGGTTCAAGGCGGCTGCGGCCGAAGGGGGGGTCCCCGCTTGTGGGCGCGTCGGCGGCGCGCTACGATCGCCCCCGGTCGGCCGCCCCTCTCCGCCGATTCTCCCGGACAGGCCGCCCCGGTTTGTCGCTCTTACAGGGAACGCCGCCCTTCGGGCCCGTCCGGGCCCCGGCGCGGCCCCGCCCGCCCTGGCTCGCACCACACTCCGGTTGAACGAACCCACCATGATGAAACACGGATCGATCCCGTTGGCCCTGGGCTTGTGGCTCGGCCTGGCCGGCGCGACGCAGGCTCGCGAGGCGAAGCTGGTCCGCCAGCCGAGCTACCACGACGGCAAGGTCGCCTTCAGCTACATGGGCGACATCTGGATCGCCGCCGAGGACGGCGGCGGCGTCGCCCGCCTGACGGCCCACAAGGCCCGCGACCTGTACCCCCGGTTCTCGCCCGACGGCAAGTCGGTCGCCTTCTCCAGCGACCGCGAAGGGGGGATGGACGTCTACACCATGCCCGCCGCCGGCGGCCCGGCGAAGCGGCTCACCCTGCACTCGGCCGACGACGTGGTCCAGGGCTGGTCGCCCGACGGCAAGTCGATCCTCTTCGCCAGCAACCGCGGCGAGGGCTTCATGGGCAAGCTCTACACCGTCTCCGTCGACGGCGGCGCGGCCAGGGACGCCGGGCCCGACATGGGCATCGCCGGCTCGTTCTCGCCCGACGGCACCCGCCTGGCGATCAACCGCAAGGCCCAGCAGTACTGGCGGAAGTTCTACCGGGGGTCGTACCAGAGCGACGTGACCGTGATGGACCTGGCGTCGAAGACGTTCAAGGACGTCACCGACTTCGACGGCATGGACTCCTGGCCGATGTGGGCCCCCGACGGCCGGATCTACTTCGTGTCCGACCGCGACCCCGGCTCGCAGGCCAACCTCTGGTTCGTGCCCGAGTCGGGCGGCGACGCCGTCCGGGTGACCGACTTCAAGGACGGCGAGGTCCGCTTCCCCTCGATCTCCGCCGACGGCAAGACCGTCGTCTTCGAGCGCGACTTCGGCGTCTCCAAGCTCGACCTGGCCACCCGGCAGGTCACCCCGCTCCACTTCGAGATCGCCGCCGAGACCCAGGAAACCCTGGTCGAGATCCGCGACTACAACTCGACGGTGGACGACTTCGCCGTCGCCCCGGCCGGCAAGCGGATCGCCTTCGCCGTCCACGGCGAGGTCTTCACCGCCCCGACCGAGGAGGGGGGCGAACTCCGCCAGGTGACCGACGACGACGCGGCCCGCGACCAGGACGTGAGCTACTCGCCCGACGGCAAGCGGATCGCCTTCGTCTCCGACAAGTCGGGCCGCGAGGAAATCTACACCGTGGCCGCCGACGGCGCCGGCGAGGTGGTCAAGGTCACCGACCTCGACTCGCTCAAGCCCTCCTACCTCTGGTCGCCCGACTCGAAGTCGATCGCCTTCACCACCTCCGACGGCAAGCTCTACACCGTCTCGGCCGAGGGGAAGGACCTCAAGGAGCTGCTCACCTCGAAGTACGGCGGCGTGACCCGGCCGACCTGGTCGCCCGACGGCAAGTGGCTGGCCTACAGCCGGAACGACGTGAGCCGGTCGTCCGACATCTACCTCCTGCCGGCCCTCGGCGGCGAGGAGAAGAAGGTCACCTTCGACTCGTTCAACGAGATGGCCCCCCAATTCTCGCTCGACGCCAAGAAGCTCTATTTCGTCCGGGTCGAGGGGGAGATGGGTGGCGCCGAGCGCCCGGTCGCGCAACTCTTCTGCATCCCCCTGGAGAAGATCGACAAGGACCCCGAGGAGGTCGAGGCCGCCGCCAACGACGCCGCGACGGCGGTGGAAGCCCCCGGCGGACCCGGGGGCGAGGGTCGTCGAGGCGCGATGGCCGGCCGGGTCGGGCCGGCCAAGGAGCCCAACATCGACTGGGCCGGCCTGAAACGGCGGACCCGCCAGGTCACCCGGATGCCTTCGGGCGTCCGCACCTACATCCCGGCCGCCGACGGCAAGACCCTGATCTTCGTCGCCTCCGAAGGGGCCGCCCAGGGCGGGCCCGGCGGCGGTGGCGGCGGAGGGACGCCGGCGATCTACACCATCGGCGACGACGGCAAGCGGCAGACCCGGATGGTCGGCGGCTCGACGCCCCCGGCCGACGCCGAGGCCACCGGCCCCCCGCGCGGCCGTCGGGCCGGCGGCATGGGCGGCGGCGGGGGGATCTCCGGCCTGGCCCTCACGCGTGACGGCCGGACCCTCTACTTCGAGGAGGCCGGCTCGGTCTACAGCACCGCCGTCACCATCCCCCAGGCTGGCGCCGGTGGGGCCGGCGGCGGAGCGCGGGGCGCGATGGGCGGCGGCGGCGGCGGCGGGACCCGGGGGGCGATGGCCGCCTCGGCGCCCTCGGCCGAGGCCCCGAGCGGCGGCGGCGGGGCCCGGCGGAAGATCAACTTCAGCCTGACCCTGGAGGTCGACAAGCCCAAGGAATGGGAGGAGATGTTCGACGACGCCTGGCGGACCATGAAGTTCCGCTTCTACGACGCCAAGATGCACGGCAAGGACTGGGACGGGATGCGGGCCAAGTTCAAGCCCCTGGTCTCCTCCGTCGCCGACCGCCAGGAGCTGATGAACCTGATCAACGAGATGATCGGCGAGCTGAACGCCTCGCACACCGGGGCCTCGGCCGCCGCCGCCCCCGGCGGCGCGGGCGGTCCCGGCGGCGGGACCCGCCACCTCGGCCTCGACCTCGCGGCCGACGCCGCGTCGGGCCGGTACAAGGTCGCCCACGTCTACGAGGACGGCCCGGCCGACAAGGACTGGATCAAGCTCGCCGCCGGCCACTACCTGCTCGCCATCGACGGCAAGGCCCTCAAGGCCGACGACGACACCGCCGCCTTCCTCGGCCGCAGGCTCAACCCCAAGGTCGAGCTGACCGTCAACGAAAAGCCCGAAGAAGCGGGCGCCTGGAAGGTCAAGTACGAGCCGATCCCCGGCACCGCCTTCGCCAACCTCCGCTACGAGCGCTGGGTCAAGGAGCGGCGGGCCAAGGTCGACGAGCTTTCGGCCGGCCGGGTCGGCTACCTCCACATCAAGGCGATGGACCAGCCCAGCCTCGCCCGGTTCAAGAAGGACCTGGCCGAGTTCCGCCACAAGGAGGGCCTGGTCATCGACCAGCGCTGGAACGGCGGCGGCAACATCGAGCAGGAGCTGCTGGCGATCCTCGTCCAGAAGCCCTACCAGATCTGGCAGCCCCGGGGGACCGAGCCGACCGCTCGGCCGTTCGCCGGCTACTACGGCCCCAAGGTCGTCCTCCAGAACTGGCGGAGCGCCTCCAACGCCGAGATGTTCCCCGCCGGCTTCCGCGCCCTCGGCCTGGGCAAGGTGATCGGTACCCCGACGATGGGCGCCGTGATCGGCACCGGCAGCTACTCCTTGATCGACGGCTCGACGATCCGGACCCCCGGCGTCGGCGTCTACCTCTCCGACGAGGGCCGGACCAACATGGAGAACCTCGGCGTGAAGCCCGACATCGCCGTCGAGAACACCCCCGAGGACAACCTCGCCGGCCGCGACCGCCAGCTCGAAGTCGGCGTCGCCGAGGTGATGAAGTCCCTCAAGCCCCGGAGCGACGTCGCCGGCCGGGAATGACCCTCGGGTCAACTCGGAGCCTCCGAAAACCCGAAGGCCGGCCCGACCACCCAGGTCGGGCCGGCCTTCTTCACGCCAACGGCAGCCCGGCCGATGCCCCGTCGCAATCGCCCGGCGGGTCGGCTAGCTTGGGGGATCGCACCGGACGTGCTCCTCTCCTCGCCCAACTCGGGAGATCCATCCGATGAATCGTCGCGACTTCATCCAGGCCGGGGCCGGCGGCCTCGCCGGGCTCGCCCTGCCCGCTTCGGGCGTCTTCGCCGCCCCGCGAGTCAAGCCTCGGCGGGTCGGCGTGATCGGCACCGGCTGGTACGGCAAGGCCGACCTGATCCGCCTGATCCAGGTCGAGCCCAACGTCGAGGTCGTCTCGCTTTGCGACGTCGACAAGGCGATGCTGGCCGCCGCCGCCGAGCAGGTCGCCTCCCGCCAGGCGTCGAAGAAGACCCCGAGGACCTACGGCGACTACCGCGCGATGCTCGCCGAGAAGGACCTCGACATCGTCCTCGTCGCCACGCCCGACCACTGGCACGCCCTGCCGATGATCGCCGCCGTCGAGGCCGGGGCCGACGTCTACGTCCAGAAGCCGATCAGCATCGACGTCCGCGAGGGGCAGGCGATGGTCGACGCGGCCCGGAGGACCGGCCGGGTGGTCCAGGTCGGCACCCAGCGGCGGAGCACCCCGCACCTGATCGAGGCCCGCGACCGGGTCATCCGCGAAGGGCTGCTCGGCAAGGTCGGGCTGGTCGAGATCTACTGCTATTACCACATGAGGAGCGGCGGCAACCCGCCCGACACCGCCCCGCCGGCCAACCTCGACTACGAGATGTGGACCGGACCGGCGCCGATGCGACCGTACAACAGCCTGGTCCACCCGCGGACCTGGCGGGCCTTCACCGAGTACAGCAACGGCATCCTCGGCGACATGTGCGTGCACATGCTCGACATGGTCCGCTGGATGCTCGGCCTGGGCTGGCCCCGCTCGATCGCCTCGACCGGCGGCATCCTCGTCGACAAGGACAGCAAGGCCAACATCCCCGACACCCAGACCGCCACGTTCCGCTATGACGACCTCGACGTCGTCTGGCAGCACCGGAGCTGGGGCGAGTCGGCCGACCCTAAATACCCCTGGGGGGCGACGCTCTACGGCGACAAGGGGACGCTCAAGGCCAGCGTCAACGGCTACGACTTCACCCCCCTCGGCGGCAAGGGAAAGCCGATCCATGTCGACGTCAAGTACGAGCTGGAGGAGTACCCCGAGGACAAGACCGAGAAGGACCTGGAGAAGCACGTCGCCCCCGCCATCCGCGGCCACATGCGCGACCTCCTGGCCTGCATCGAGTCGCGAGCGAAGCCGGTGGCCGACATCGAGGAAGGCCACATATCCACCGCCTCGTGCATCATCGCCAACAAGGCCCTGGAACTGGGCCGGACCCTGGAATACGACCCCAAGGCCGGCACGATCAAGGGGGACGACGAGGCCACCCGGCTGCTCCTCCGCCCCTACCGCTCCCCCTGGGTCCACCCGGCTTCCAGCCGAGCCTGAGTCCCTGACGACGGACGATCGGCCCCGCCGCCCATCTCAGGCGGCGGGATCGGCCCCCAGGCCGGACCGATCGGCGTCGACCGAGCCGAGGGTCGCCCCGACGAACGACATCGGCAGGAAGAGTGCCAGGCCCACGACCCAGACCCAGGTCGGGTGGGGAATCCGGACCATCGTGGCCACGGCGTTGGCCAGCATCAGGCCGCCCACCGCCAGGCCGTGCGCCGGGCGGTGGTCCGGGGCGAGCTTCGCGGCGACCGAGGAGCCGATCAGCGTGCCGATCGCCCAGCCCGCGACGATGAAGGCGAACGCCCCGGCCGGCATCGCCCGGGCGATCCTCGGCAGGTCGGTCGGCTTGGAGAGGTCGACGTCCGGCGGCAGCGGGTAGACCAGCCGGCCCATCGGCTCGACCACGCCCATCACCGCCGCCGCCACCAGGCAGCCGGCGAGGACCGCCAGGAGGCCCCGACCGAACTTGACCATGATCCGACCTCCGGTTGGGTCCAAGCGGCCGGCCCACCCGAGGCCCGCCGCAACGCCCGTACATCGTCCCATCGGGCCGGCCCCCGGGGCAAGGGAGTCGCCCGGGCGTGGCCAATCCCGGCCAAACCGGCGGGCCCGGCCCTTCGGGTCGTTGACCGGCCGCCGTCGGGACTCTTACACTCTTCGGAGCATCGGATCGGCCTCGACCTCCACAGACAGGGGACATGCCGTGCGAACCATCCAAGACACCCGACGGGCCGGCCGGGCGCTGCTCCCGGCGCTCGCCCTGCTCCTCGCGGGACCGGCCCTGGCCTCGGCCCAGGCCCCGACGCCCCTGGCCTCGCGCGTGCCGGCCAAGGACCTCCTCTTCTACCTCCAGTCCGACGGGCTCGACGCCCACGGGGCCGAGTGGAAGGCCTCGGCGGCCTCGAAGGTCCTCAACGAGACCAGCTTCGGCGTCCTGCTCGAAGACCTCGCCCGGCAGGGGCTCGACCTGATGTCGCAGAACAGCCGGGGAGCCCTCCCGGCCGGCGGCGAGGTCCTCACCCTCTTCAAGCGGGTCGTCCGGGGCGGGCTCGCCCTCGGCGTCAACGGCAACCTGGAGAAAGGACGGGTGACGCTGGCCCTCCGGGGCGGCGCGAGGCCCGAGGTCCAGGGCGTGATCCTCCGGGTCATGGCCTCGGCGTCACGCCAGGTAGCCCCCCGGGAGGTCCGCAAGGCGGGCAGGAAGGTCACCCTCGCCGGCGCGGGGAATCAGACCGCCCTGATCGAGGACAAGGGCGACCTGATCGTCTGCGTGGCCGGCGACCTCGACGCCACGCTCGCCCTGCTCGACGGCAAGGAACCCTCGGCCGCCGGGCATCCCCTGGTCGCGGAGCTGGCCCGGGCCGAAGGGGCGTTCCGCCCGATGATCTTCGGCTTCTTCGACCCCAAGCTCGCGGGCCCCTTGCCGCCGGAGGCCCAGGCGCTCGGCCTCGGGGGCGTCGAGCGGGTCGACTTCCGCTGGGGCTTCCGCGACGACGCCCTTTACAGCATGCTCCGGGTGAAGGCCCCTTCGCCCCGCAGAGGGCTGCTCGCCCTGCTCGATGGCCCGACGTTCGACCGCTCGACCCTGCCGCCGATGCCTCCGAGCGTCACCGGCTTCGCCGCGCTCTCGCTCTCGCCGCTCCAGTTTTATGAGAAGGTCGCGGCGATCTCCAAGATCGGCAGCCCGCCCAACGCCCCCGATCGATTCGCGGCGACCGAGCAGCAGTTCGAGAAGGCGACCGGCGTCAACATCAAGGGCGACCTGCTGGCCAAGCTCGGGCCGAAGATGGCCGGGTTCAGCCTCTCGGCCTCGGCCCCCGGCGGGCTGCCGATCGAGATGGTCGTCCTCGCCGAGGTGGCCGACCCGAAGGCGTTCGCCGACTCACTGGGCCGGGTCTTCGACACGATCAATCAGGCCATGAAGGGCCCCAGGCCGGGCCCGCCCGGGAGACAACCCATGCCCGAGATCCGCAAGCTCGAAGGCGGGCGCCTGGCCGGCTTCGAGCTGATCCTGCCCGAAGGGTCGGTCCCGCCCGGCCCCCTGACCGCGATCCGCCCGACCCTCCTGATCGGCGAGAAGTACCTGGCGATCGGCACCATGCCCGGCGCCGCGACCCAGGCGGTCGACGCGGCCGAAGGGCGAGGCCCGGCCTGGAAGCCGACCGAGGCCTACGTCGCGATGGCCGACCTGCTGCCGAAGTCCCTGGTCGGCCTGTACGTCAGCGACCCCCGCCAGACCCTGCCCGTCCTGGTTTCCAACCTCCCCACACTCCTGGCCCTGGCCAACCAGAACCTGGCCAACCGGCCCGGCCCGCCCGGCCGCGGGCCCGCCATCCCGATCGAGGTCGACCCGGCCAAGATCCCCGCCGCCGAGCAGCTCACCTCGCGCCTCTTCCCCGCCTCGACGAGCCTGGTCGTCGACGCCGAGGGGATCAGGCTCGTCGGCCGCGAGTCGTTCCCCGAGGTCAGCTCCCCGGGCGTCGCCGGCGTCATGGTCGGCCTGCTCCTGCCCGCCGTCCAGGCCTCGCGCGAGGCCGCCCGCCGCTCGCAGTGCGTCAACCACCTCAAGCAGATGGGGCTGGCGATGTTCAACTTCCACTCGACCGAGAACCACTTCCCGGCCGCCGCCATCGCCGACAAGGACGGCAAGCCGCTCCTGAGCTGGCGGGTGGCGATCCTGCCCTTCCTCGATCAGAAGGCGCTCTACGAGAAATTCAAGCTCGACGAGCCCTGGGACAGCGAGCACAACAAGCCCCTGCTGGCCGAGATGCCCGACGTCTTCAAGTGCCCGACCCGCCAGGGGGCCAAGGACGGCGAGACCTGCTACTGCGTCTTCACCGGCGAGAACACCCCGTTCGACACTTCCAACGGGCCGTTGCTGGCCAACATCACCGACGGGACCTCGAACACCCTGCGCGTCGTCGAATCGGGCACGCCCGTCCCCTGGACCAAGCCCGACGACCTCGCGTTCGACCCCGAGTCGAAGCTGCCCAACTTCGGCGCGACCTCGTCCCACCCGGGAGGCTTCAACGCCCTGTTCATGGACGGCTCGGTCCGGTTCATCAAGAACTCGATCAACCAACTCATCCTCAAGGCGCTGATCAGCCCCCACGGCGGCGAGGTCATCAACGCCGACGCCTTCTGAGGTCCCCGGTGGGCGGCCCGGAGCACCGTCCGGGCCTTCCTCAGAGCTTGACCATCACCTTGATCGCCCCCCGGCCGTCCATCGCGGCGTACCCTTCGGGCACGCCGTCGAGGTTGACGTGCTTGTCGAGCACCGGCGAGGGGTCGAGCTTGCCGGCGACCACGTCGGCCAGGAGCTCCGGGATGTAGGCCCGGACCGGCGCGACGCCGCCGTGCAGGGCGATGTTGTGGCGGAACATCCGGCCCAGGTTGATCGACTCGGTTACGTGCGGCACGCCGACGTAGCCGACCCGGCCGCCGGGACTGGCGATCCCGATCGCCGTGTCGAACGAATCCTTGGTGCCGACGCACTCCAGGACGCACCCGGCCCCGCCGCCGGTCAGCTCCTGGACCCTGGCGATCGCCTCCTCGCCCCGCTCGGGCACGACGTCGGTGGCGCCGAACCGGCGGGCGATGGCGATCCTCGCCTCGTGCCGGCCCAGGAGGATGATCCGCTCGGCCCCCAGCCGCTTCGCCGACAGGACGCCGCAGAGCCCGACCGCCCCGTCGCCGACCACCGCGGCCACCGACCCGGCCTTGACCCCGCTCGATACCGCCGCGTGGTAGCCGGTGCCCATCACGTCGGTCAGCGGCAGGATCGCGGTGAGCAGGGTCTCGTCCCCCTCGACCGACGGCGGGAGGACGACCAGGGTCCCGTCGGCGTAGGGGGCCCGGATCGCCTCGGCCTGCCCCCCTTCGTTCTTGCCGCCCCAGAAGTCGCCGTGGACGCACGAGGTGTACAGGCCCTTGTGGCAGTACTCGCACGACCCGTCGGAGAAGGCGAACGGGGCGATCACCCGGTCCCCCTTCTTGATCGTCTTGACCTCGGGGCCCACCTCCTCGACGACCCCCATCCACTCGTGGCCGGTCCGGAAGCCCTCCTGCCAGTTCTCCAAGCCCCGGTAGAACCAGAGGTCCGAGCCGCAGATGCAGGCGTGGGTGATCCGGACGACGGCGTCGGCGGGGTGCTGGATCTTCGAGTCGGGGACGTCGTCGATCCGGATGTCCCCCTTGCCGTGAAAAACCGAGGCTCTCATCAGCGTTCCTCTCCCTTGGTGTCGATCCTGCTCGGCCCGGGCCGTTCCGATGCCCTCGGCATGACGATCCTCCCGGAAGAATATGCCGGGAGGCCCGACGGGGCCAGCCACCCGTTGGGTCGTCGCTCGCCCGGCTGGCGGGCGGGCCCGTCGCGGCCTCGGTGATGCTGGCCACATCGATCAACGCCAGATCGCCATCGGGGCCTGTCGCGATGACGACAGATTCCTCGGGGTCGATCGCCATCGCACCGGGACCGGCCCCCGGGATGACCGGCCCGAGGCGGCGTGGGTCGCCAGCGGACGGGCCCGCGACGCGACTCGGATGCCGAGGACGACCCTCGATCGAACCCCGAGGGGGCCGAGATCGTAGTCGAGCAGGATCGGCAGGGGACGACGGCTCGCCAAAATCGGCGAGGTCGGAAAAACCGGACTGTCGGCGGACCGGGCACGTCGGGTACGATTGTACGGTTCCCTTTACCACCAACCCACGTGGATGCGGTGCCACCCCCCGCGTCCCCAGGCCCCTGATCACGGCAGAACCCGGGTCCCGAAGGCGGCGAGGCGCGGCCCGACCCGGGCGACGGCTGGGCTCACCAACCGGAACGACCCGACATCCTTTTATGGTAGATCGCAACCTGCTCCGTGAATTCGACGTCTCGGATGATCTGGAAGCCGAAGAGTTCGACATGGACTCGCTCCTCGGCGACAGCCCGGGCGTCGTGGCCGGCGGCATCGTCCCCGGCCGGGTCGTCGAGGTCGTCGGCGACCAGGTCGTCGTCGACGTCGGGTATAAATCCGAAGGCCTCGTCCCGCTCGATGAGTGGGAGGACAACGAGGCCCCGCCCCAGCCGGGCGACCAGATCGAGGTCCTGCTCGAAGGCATGGACGACGAGACCGGCGAGGTCGTCCTGTCCCGCAAGAAGGCCCACCGGATTCGCGCCTGGGAGCGGGTCGTCTCGGTCCATCGCGAAGGGGACGTCGTCTCCGGCCGGGTCACCCGCAAGATCAAGGGCGGCCTGCTCGTCGACATCGGCATCAACGCCTTCCTGCCGGCCAGCCAGGTCGACATCCGCCGCCCGCCGGACATCGCCGACTACCTCGACCGCGAGGTCCGCTGCATCATCCTCTCGATCGACGAGGATCGCCGCAACATCGTCCTCTCGCGCCGGACCCTGATCGAGACCGAGCGGGTGGCGCTCCGCGAGAACCT
>JAABUQ010001896.1_pt1 | contig 43176 bp, 41 predicted proteins | sample 5560001 | NCBI WGS metagenome assembly JAABUQ01 (sample SAMN10711888, study PRJNA513371) | rock metagenome | isolation source: Antarctica rocks | place: Antarctica: Victoria Land, Finger Mt nord | collected 2015-12-18 | reverse complement strand
GTCCATCAAGTCGGTCAGCGGGAAGTCCATCGTCGGTGCCCCTCGGTGCGAGTCACGACCCGCCGTGATTACAGCAGGCCCGAGAGTGGCCCGCAACTGCCGTCCACCATTCCAGGATCATGAGCCATCCGTCAGTTCCTAGCGACGGGTATTATACGACGACCATTTCACTGGATCGATCGGCATTCATCGGGACCAATAAAAAACCGCTCAAAAATTGCACAATGACTATCACAAGTGGCAAGTCAGGTGGTACACCCCCTAATGTTGTGCCTGTGACTACACAAGTCACTATTTCTGACTTGACTATTTCTTACGGTGATAATTGAACCACCGACCGCCTGAAGGCGGTGGGTTCGACAGTCAGCTGAAAGCCCGACTGGGGACACCAACGCTACCCATCACTCACCCGAAAATCGTCATCAGCCTTCCTCAACTCCTGCGTCCCGATGTACTCCATGATCACCTCGTCCGTCACGTTGCTCGAACTCGCCACGAAGAAGCCCCTCGCCCACAAGTGCCGACCCCAGCATTCCTTGTTCAGGTGGCTGTACTCCTGCAACAACCGTCGCGAACTCTTCCCCTTCACTCGCTGCATCAGTTAGCTCGCCGACACATGCGGCGGGCAGGAGACGAACAGGTGGACGTGGGCGACGCTCACGTGACCCTTGAGGATCTCGACCTCCAACTCCGCACAGATCGTCCGAACGATCTGGTGGAGACGGAGGCCGACGTCACCCTTGAGAAGTTTCTTGCGGTATTTCGTGATCCACACCAGGTGGAACTTGATGTCGAACTTGGTGTGGGCGGTCCTTCGGTAGTGCTCCATCACCCGAACGTATTAGAAGTGGTCGCCTGAAGGCGAGGGATTTTAGATCCCAAAAATGGACATTTATTTATTTTTTTATAAATGGGTTTATATATGACGAAATTTACTACAAGAATCGTCATGGGTATTATCGCTTTCATGGCAGTTTCGCTCACCGCATGGCGTTCCGGATCGTTTTTCTGGTTCAGTGTTACATATGGTATAACGATATTTGCGTTGTTATTGGCAATCGTGGCATCTCGATACGACCATAGAAATCGCAAACCACAATGGTTCGGCTTCGTTGTGTTCGGGTGGGGTTATTTCCTGTTTGGAATAAGCCCTTGGACTGCCTGGAAGCATGGTCCTCCCTTTGGCCACATTGTTCCAACTTCCAACGCGACATTGCCGACGGATAGTCTGATAAATTTATTATCAGACCTTCGAGTCAGAAGTCTAAAACCGACAATTGAGAAAAAGAATCTAAAGTATGTACCTGGTGATGGGATGCGTCTCAATTTCACGCCCCAAGAACATGAAACATATAGAGATGCATATGATAGATATCTAGAAGCGCTAGCTTACACGACATGCACGGGTCACACTATCATGGTATGGTTTGTAGGCGCGTTCGGAGCGATGTTTACGTCGACGATCGCGCGAAGAAGCCATCGCAAGAGGATTAAGTAGTTTTTAATAAAAACATCCTGGCTGCTCGCCGAGCTGGCCGGCGAGGACCATTTCGACCATGCGATCGCTGTGTCCGTTGAAGAGTTGGCGGCGGAGGCGCTTGCTGGGCACCGAGCCGGGCTGACTGAGGAGTTGGACCCCGACCGGCCATGAACTCGCGCACCACTCGACGGTTCCGCGATCTGTTCTCCGCCCTTCCGGCCCATGTGCAGAGGCAGGCCCGGGAGGCTACCGGCTCTTTCGCCAGGACCCGGCCCATCCCGGGCTCCACTTCAAGCAAGTCCATGCCGATCCGCCCCTCGACTCGGCGCGGGTGGGCATCAGCTATCGGGCCGTCGGGGTGCGCGATGGGACACGATCGTCTGGTATTGGATCGGATCACACGCTGCCTATGACCAACTCCTCGCTCGGGCGTAGGGCTTGACCGGGCTCGGCGGGCCCGGAGAAGTGGGAGGGGCTTGGGGACGAATTCCGACCCTCCCGGGAAAAACCCTGCTAACGACCCTCGAAAAGAACGAAGGTGTTGTCGGAACCCCATCCCCGACACCGCCCCTTGATGCGAAGGACCGACGCTCATGGCCGCCAGCGAAGCCCGGATCACCGCGAATCGGTTGAATAGCCAGAAGTCGTGCGGACCCCGGACGGAGGTGGGCAAGGCCGCCTCGCGGGGGAACGCCCTCAAGCATGGTTTGGCGTGCGAGACGATCGCCCCGACCGCCGGCGAGGCCGAGGAGGTCGAACGTCGGTCGCGGACGATGGCGGGTGAGTTGAAGGCCAATGGGACGATCCAACTGGCCCTGGTGGCGCGGATCGCCTTGCTGTCGGTCCGGCTCGATCGGTGCGCCCAGCACGAGGCGGCGAGCTTGACCGAGCAGGTTGAGCGGGCCGTCGCTGAGTTCGACGCCGGGCGGTCCGACCAAGAGGACGCCGAGCCCGAGGCGATGGCCCGGGCTCGCTCGCTTGCCGCCGACCGGGCGCTATTCGACCCGTCGCCGGAGGCGTCGCTGGCCCGGCGGCACGAGGCGGCGGCCGAGCGGGGGTTGTATCGGGCCCTCCGCGAGTTGCGGGCCTTGCAGGCGGCCGAGGCGTCCGGGGCCGCGCCCGACCCCGGGGTCCGGGCGGCGAAGGCCGAGGCCGACCGGGGGGCGTTGGCTTCGTTCCGCCGGGCGACCGCGGCGCTGGCGGAGGTGGCCCCGGGGACGATCGTCCCCGACCCGCCGGCCCCGAGTCCGGCCCCCGGCGCCTCGGCCCGGCCGGTCGCTCCTCCGAATCCGTCGCGGATGAACCGGCGCCAGCGACGGGCGGCCATGGCCATGCGGGGTTGAGGGAGCGGCCTGGCCTAACCGGCGACCTTTCGGTCCCGGATCGCGGCGTCGAGCTGCGACTCCACGGCGGTCCAGACGCGGTCGGGGGTCAGCTCGGCCATGCATTCGAGGCGGTCGCAGTTCTTGAGATAGCTCGGGGCGCACCAGACGCAACTCCGGACGGCGACGGCGTCGGGCCCGTACGGGCCGGTCCGGAGCGGGCTGGTGCAGGTGTACACGCCGACCGTCCGCGCCCCGGCGGCGGCGGCCAGGTGGAGCGGGCCGGTGTCGTTGGACAGGAACACGTCGACCTCGGCGGCCAGGGCCGCGAGCCGGGGCAAACTCGTCCGGCCGCACAGGTCGATGAGCGCCGGGACCGGGCCGAGGCGGTCGAGGACGGCGTCGACCAGCGGCCGGTCCTCGGGGGCCCCGACCAGGACCACGCCGGCCCCCCGGGCCTCGACCGCCCGGCGGGCGACGGCGGCGAAGTGGGCCGGCGGCCAGCGCTTGGTGAGCCAGCGGGCGCCGACGTTCACGGCCAAGATGGGGCGCGGCAGTGGGGCCAGAATCGCCCGGGCCCAGGCCGCGTCGTCGGGGCCGGTCGCGACCCGGAACCGGGGGCGGGACCCGTCGGCCCCGAACGCCTCGGCCACCCGCATCAGGCGGTCGACGGCGTGGATCTCCGGCCCCGGCGCGGCGATCCGGTGGTGATAAAACGCCCCCGCCCCTTCGCGGGCCCCGGCCAGGCCGACCCGGACCGGGGCGGCGGTGGCGAAGGTCATGATCCCCGAGCGGAGCAACCCCTGGAGGTCGACGGCGAGGTCGAACTCGCGGCGGCGGAGGTCGAGCAGGAACCGACCGGTCGCCGCGATCCCGGCCGGGGTCGGCTTGGCCCGCGAGCGGTCGAACGGGATCACCTCGTCCAGGTCCGGGTGGCCGTCGAGGAGCCCCCGGAGCCCGCGGTTGACCACCCAGGCGAGGTGGGCCCCGGGCCAGAGCGACCGGAACGCGGCCAGGACCGGCAGGGCGTGGACGACGTCGCCGAGCGAGCTGGGCTTGATCAGGCAGACCCGCTCGGGCTGGAGGCCCCGGAGGGCGGCGAGGCGGTCGACGCGCATGGCGGGAACTCCCTTTCCCCCGGGGATCGAGGCGGGGTATCCTGGCCCAGCCCGCCCCCGATGTCAACCGCGACCCGCCAGCGAAAGCCGGACCGCCCATGACGCTCCCCTGCCTCGTCGCCGCGGCCCTGATGCTCTCGGCCGTCGAGACCGGCGAAGCCACCTTCCGCCCCACGACGGCCGAGGCCGAGGTCCCCGAGCTGTTCCGCCTCCCGGGGGCGACGTTCCCTTACGAACTGGAGCCGATCCGGGACGACCGGGGATACACCGTGGCGCGGGTCCGGTTCCCGTCGCCGATCGCGTCGCCCGACGAGGCCAACAACACGGTCCACGGCGAGTATTTCCGGCCGAAAGGCAAGGGGAAGCGGCCGGGCGTGGTGGTCCTCCACATCCTCGGGTCCGACTTCGCCTTGTCGCGATATTACGCCGCCCGCCTGGCCGACCGGGGGGTTGCCGCCCTGTTCATCAAGCTCCCGTATTACGGCGAGCGGCGGCCGGGGGGCGCGGCCAGGCGGTTCCTGTCCAACGACATCGGCCGGTCGACCCTGGCCATGCGGCAGGGGATCCTCGACATCCGCCGGGCGTCGGCCTGGCTGGGCACCCGGCCCGAGGTCGATCGGTCCCGGCTCGGGGTGACCGGGATCAGTCTGGGCGGGATCACCTCGGCCCTGGCGGCGGCGGTCGACCCCGAGCTGAACCGGGCCGTCACCTTGCTGGCCGGGGGCGGGCTCGACGAGATCCTCTGGACGATGGCCGAGCCCGGCGCCGACCGATGGCGGCGGGAATGGTCCGAGGCCGGCCGGACCCGGGCCGACCTCAAGGCGTTGACGACCCCCTATGACCCCCTGACCCATGCCCACCGGCTGGTCGGCAAGAAGATCCTGATGATGGCGGGCAACGTCGACGACGTCGTCCCCCCCACGGCCGCCCGGGCGCTCTGGGAGGCGGCGGGCCGGCCGCCGATCCGCTGGCTCGACTGCGGCCACTACTCGGCCGCCGGCCACCTGCTGCCCGCCATCCGCGAGGCCGTCGACTTCTTCGCCGCCGACGTCCCGCGATGAACCGGGATCTCGCGATCGGCCCGCGCCGCCGGAGGCTCGCGTTGCGGTCCGGGGCCGGTCCCGGTATCCTCCGCCGGGACGATCCGGGTCGGCAAGCACGGAGGGGTTCGGATGACGGGCCAGGTCACCAGCGTCTTCCTTTATGTCGACGACGTGCAAAAGTCGCTCGAATTCTACAACGAGATCATGAACGCCGAGATCGCCCAGCTCCACGCCGAGGTCGAGGGGGGGCCGCTCACGCTGGCCATCCTCAAGGTGGGCGGGTTCTCGCTGATGCTCCACCCCCAGGAAGAGCACGCGCAGGAGTTCGTCTCCAACAAGGTCGGCGTCGGCATCCACCTCCAGCTCCGCGTGGAAGACGTCGACGCCTTCCACCAGCATTGCCTGGACCAGGGGGCCATGCTCGCCGTCTCGGGCGAGCCGGTCGACCAGGCCTGGGGCTGGCGTGAGTTCGCCTTGAAGGACCCCAGCGGCTACGTCTGGTCGGTCTATCAGGACAAGTCGGGCGGCCAGTGGACCTGACGACCCCGAGGAGATTCGGGGAAGATCACCCGGCGAGCTATGGCTGATGGGTGGGGAAAACCGGGCGATCGGGCGGCCCTCGGCGGTTGTCGCGGCCTTGACCCGAGCCATCACCGATCACCCATCCCCGACCGGCCCCGCCAGGTCGCCGGCCGGGGCGATGGCCGGCTGGGGGTCCGGCGCCGGCGTCGATCGGGTGGCGACGAGGAAGTAGATCCCGACGACCACCAGGAAGACCCCGTAGGCCCGTTTCATGGTCGCCGGCGGGATCAGGCCGGTCAGGAGCGCGCCCAGGAGGGTCCCAATGGCCAGGCCGCCGGCGATGGCCAGGCCGCTGGGGACCTCGACCTCGCCCCGCTTCCAGAACTCGCGGACGGCGAGGAACGCCACCGGCAAGAGTTGGGCCAGCAACGACGTGCCGGTCGCCGTCTTCTGGTTGAAGCCGAAGCCCAGGACCAGCGCCGGGACGATGATGAGCCCGCCGCCGATCCCGAACATCCCGCCCACCACGCCGGCCCCGAGCCCCAGGCCCACCATCGTCGCGATCATCGGCCAGCCCATCAGAATTCCCCCCGGTGCCCGGACGATCCCCGAAACGCTTCCGCGGCCGCCAGGAGCGCGGCCGTCGCCGCGATGGCGGCGGTCTCGACCCGGAGGACCGTCGGGCCCAGGCCGACGAGGCCCCAGCCGGCGGCCTCGGCCCGGCCGACCTCGGCCGGCGTGAACCCCCCCTCGGGGCCGATCGCCACCAGGGCCGACCCCCTCGACAGCTCGGGGCCGACCGCCGCGATCGGCCGCCCGCCCGGGTGGGCCAGGAGCCGGAGGCCCGACCCGGGGGATTCGACCAGGCTCGACCACGGGGTCGGCGGGTCGAGGTCCATCAAGCGGTCGCGGCGGGACTGCTTGCTGGCCTCGATCACGACCCGACGGAGCCGTTCGAGCTTGGCGGACCGGGGGTCGACCGACGACCGCTCGGTGACCAGCGGGATCAGCCGGGCCACGCCCAATTCCGTCGCCTTCTCGATCAGCCAGTCGAACCGATCCCCCTTGGGCACGGCCGTCGCCAAGGTCAGGGCCAGGGCGGGCGCGGGGTCGGGGTCCGCCAGGGCGAGGACCGCGAGGTCGACGAGGTCGCGGCCCAGGGTCGCGACCTCGGCCCGATAGCGGTGCCCCCGGCCGTCGAACAGCTCGACGGATTCGCCCACGGCCACGCGGCGGACCTTGATGAGGTGCCGGGCCTCGTCCCCTTCGAGCCGGGCCCGGCCGTCGACCGGGCGATCGGGGCAATAGAATCGGTCGGACAACGGGCTTCCCCCCGGCAATCGCGAAAGACTCGGGCCCATCCTACCGATCGTAAGAACGGAACGCGACCGGATCGGGCGGGCGAATCCTCGGGATTCGCCCCCGGACCCCGGGACCCGAAGGGCATCCCCCCCGATCATGTGGCAACGGCACTGGAATCTCGACCGCGACCCGTTCGACGGCCGGCGGGCCGACTTCGCGGCGACCCCCACGCACGCCGAGGCGGTCGCCCGGCTGGTCCACACGATCGAGTCGGCCGGGCGGTCGGCGCGGTTGGTGGCCGGCCCCGGGCTGGGCAAGTCGACCGTGCTCGCCCGGGCGATCGAGGCGACGCGCGGCCCGACCCGGCGGTTCGCCCGCGCGACCAGCCCGGGGGACGGGGCCGGGTTGTTCGCCAGCCTCGCCGCCGGCCTGGGGCGCCGCGTCGACCCCGACGCCGGCCGCTCGGCGGCGTGGCGGGCCCTGGTCGATTCGACCCGGCTCTGCCGATGGCAGGGGGTCCACGTCGTCCTGGCGGTGGACGAGTGCCAGTCGCTCGCCGAGGCGGGCGACCGCCTCGACCTCGAACGGCTCGACCACCTCGACCCCGACCCCGGGGCCCTCTTGACCGTGATCCGGGTCGGCCGGCCCTCGCCCGATCCCGAGGGGGTCGCGACCGCGACCGACTGGGGCCTGGCGATCCGCCTCGGCCCGCTCGCCCGCTCGGAAGCGGCCGGCTACGTCGCGGCGAAGCTGGAGGCCGCCGGCCGCCCCGAGCCGACCTTCACCCCGCGCGCCTTGACCCGGCTCCACGCCCTGTCCGGCGGCGTCCCCCGGGGGCTCGACCGCCTGGCCGCCCTGGCCCTGATGGCCGGCGCCGTCCGGGGGCTGGAGATCGTCCCGCCCGAGGTGGTCGACGCGGTCGCCCGCGAATCCGACGCCTTCGAGGGGCTTTCCGTCGGCGTCTGATCGGCCGATCGGTTATAAACGGACGCCGGATCGAGGAATCACCGCAATCGTTCGTTGGGAGGCCGCGCGGCATGGCAGGGAACGGCTCGATCGACCTCCGCGACCACATCCGCGACGTCCCCGACTTCCCCAAGCCGGGCATCCTGTTCAAGGACATCACGCCGCTGCTCGCCCACGCCGGGGCGTTCCGGGCGACGATCGACCGCCTGGCCGAGCACTTCGAGGGTCGCGGGATCGAAGCCGTGGCCGCCGCCGAGGCCCGCGGCTTCTTGTTCGGCCCGCCGCTGGCGCTCCGGCTCGGCCTCGGGTTCATCCCGATCCGCAAGCCGGGCAAGCTCCCTTATTCGACCGTCGGCGTCGAATATGCCCTGGAGTACGGGACGGATCGACTCGAAGTCCACTCCGACGCCCTCCAGCCGGGCCGGCGGATCTTGCTCCTCGACGACGTCCTCGCCACCGGGGGCACGATGGTCGCCTGCCGCGACCTCGTCCGCCAGGCCGGCGCCGTGGTCGCCGCCTACGCCTTCGTCATCGAGCTAAGCTTCCTGGGCGGGCGGGCGCGGCTGGAGCCGGAGGAGATTTTCAGCGTCCTGACGTATTAAGAGGCGGTGGATTCGGAGTTCAAAGATGGTTGATGATAAATGGTTGATGGGTAAGAATCACCCATCACCCATCACCCATCACCCATCACCCGCGATCACCAGAACGCCCCGATGAAGAAGCTGAAGTACTTGACCTTGTCGCCGTCGGCCCTGGAGACGGGGAAGGCCAGGTCGAACGACAGGGGCAACTGGCCGGTGATCTGGGGGATGACCACGCGGAGGCCGGTGCCGACGGAGGCCCGGAAGGTGGTGAACTTGTAATCGGCCTCGACCGTCCCGAAGTCGGCGAAGATGACCTGCTGGAGGGTGTCGCTGGCGTTCCAGGGGAACTGGTACTCGATCGACCCGACCGACTCCATGATCCCGCCGGTGTTGACCCCGAGGACGTGGGGGCCGACGCCTCGATACTGGAACCCGCGCATGCTCCGGAAGTCGCCGGCGAAGAACCGCTCGTAGATCGGCGTGTCGCGGCCGGTGACGCCGAAGACGCCGCGGAACGTCAGAGTCCGCTTGCCCGAGTTGTCGGGCCGGCTGCCGGTGGTGAAGTGCTGCCGGCCTTCCAGGGTGAACTTCGGGAAGGTGAAGGTCCCCAATCCCTGCTCGAACGCCGCTTCGAGGTACGACCCCTTGCTCGGCGCGGTGGGGTTGTTCCGGTTGTCGAACCGGAGGCTCGGGCGGAGCGTGAACAGGGTCGTGTGCCCCTGGACGGCCAGGAGGTCGGCCGGCGCGGGATACTTGTACCCGTGGATGTACACGTCCTCGATCCGGGCGGCGACGTCGGCGTAAGCCTGCGGGCTGAACTGGTAGCCGAGCGAGACCCGGCCGCCGCTCCGCCGCTCGGAAAAGTCGAGGTAGGACCGGCTGGTCTGGTAGCCCGACAGGCCGAAGCCGATGGGCAGTTCGAACAGGTAGGGGTTCCGGTAGCTCACGACGTAGCGGTTGATGAGCGTGCCCGGCGACAGTTCGATCCGGAGCTCCTGCCCACCGCCGCGGAAGGCCCGACGGCTGGTCAGGTCGCTGAATGAGCGGGGCCAGGCGAACAGGTCGAAGTTGGACTCGTGGAAGATCACGTTGCCGCTGAGGCCGCCGAAGCTGGTGGCCCCGACGCCGATCATGAAGCGGCCGGTGGGGGCCTCGTCGACCTGGGTGACGATGTCGGCATACGAGCGGTTCTTGAACGGCTCGCTGAGGTCGGGGCCGACGTCGGTCATGTTGGTGTTGGGCAGGCTGGGGAGCCGCCCGGGGATGGTGTCGCCCACGTCGTTGGGGTTGGCCGGCCGCCGGGGCGGCGGGATCGGCGGCGGGGTGTCGTCGGTGGGCGGCGGGGCCACGGGGATCGACGGGACCGTGTTGGCCGGGGGGCTGAACAGGCCGCCGAACGGCATCAGGCCGGCCCCCGCGCCGTCGGCCGCCGGCGATCCCGGGGGGGCCGGCGCGGCGGCCCCCCCGGGCGGCGGCAAGGCCGGGGAGTCGCCGGGGAGTTGCAGGTCGGGCTCGGCGGGGCTCTGGAGTCGCGCCCGCTCGCCGTCGGTCGGGTCGAGGTTCGCGGCCACGACGGTCGAGGGGCGGCGGCGGGCCGGGGCCCGGCTCAGGTCCATCGGCGGGAGGGGCGGGAGGTCTTCGGGCCGGGGCGGTGAGCGGTCGGGGCTCTGCATCCGGGCCGGGATCACGCCGGCGGGGTCGGCGAAGACGTCGTCGCCGAACGGCTTGTCGCCGGGCCGCTCGTTGACGACCTGGACCTCGATCGGCTTGCCCATCTGCGGGTTGGACTGGAAGTACCCGGTGCCGGCCAGCCGTCGCTTGAAGATGTCGATCCGGTTGAGGTCGAGGACCTCGCCCGGCAAGAGCCCGGCCATCAGGGCCTCGGCGCGGACCACTTTTTCCCTGGTCCGGCCGTTCCCCTTGATGATGATCCGGCCCAGGATGAACGGATCGCCCTCGTCGATCTTGTAGACGACGTTGACGACGCCGGGCGTCTCGGTGACCGGCTGGTCCTTCTCGATCCGGGTCTTGATGCAGCCGATCTTCCAGTACTCGGCGTAGATCGCCTTGAGGTCGATCTCGCGTTGGGCCTCGTTGTACGGCTCGCCGACCTTGAGGAGGAGCCCTTGGCGGAGCTTGGCCTCGGGGATCGTCTTGTTCCCCTCGAAGAGGATCGCGCCGACCTTGTACCGAGGCCCCTCGGAGATGGTGAAGGTGATCTGCTCGTCGCCGAGGGACGCGCCCGGCTTGGTGGTGGCCGTGATGGCGACCCCGAAGAAGCCGTGATCCTGGTAGTACTTCATCAAGGCCCGGCGGTCGTTCTCCAGGCCGTCCTTGTACCGCTTGGCCCCGAGCAGGCCGAAGAGCCCGCGGCGGCTCTCGATCTTGGTGGCGAGGACGCCATCCTCGACGAAGGTGTTGCCGACGAAGTCGATCGAGCCGACCTTGAATTTCGGCCCCTCGAAGATCTCGATGACGACGCGGGAGTCGCCGGGGTTCCCCCCTTCGATGAGGCGGATCTCGGCCTTCTCGTAGCCTTTTTCCTCGTAAAGGGTCTGGATCTTCTGGACCGCCTGGCGGGCGGCCATCCAGTCGGCGCGGGAGCCCTTCTTGAGCCCGGTGGTTTCCTCGATGTCCTTGAGCTTGACCTTGTCGCGGCCGATGAACTGGACGTCGCCGAGGACCGGCATCTCGGCGACCTGGAAGGTCAGGTTGAACCCCTTGCCGTCGGCGGCGGGCTCGTAGGTCGGCCGGACGTCGGAGAACCACTTGGTCCCCAGCAGGGCCTTCATGTCGTCCTCGATCGTCGCCCGGTCGAGCGGGCGGCCGGCCCGGCTCTTGATCTTGCCGCGCATCTGCTCGGGGGTGATCGTCTTGTTCCCCTGGAAGCGGACCTCGGCGATGACCCCGTCGGGGAGGTCGCCGGGCCGGGCCGCCCGGGCCGACCGGGCCGTCGCCAGGGTCAGGCTCACGGCGGCGACCAGGAGCAGGGCCCCCGCGGACCATGCCCGGATCGCCGTCCCCCGGTCCGCCGTCGCCATCCCTGGCCCGGGCGGTCGCTGCAATTCGCCGCGTGTCATGCGCGATCGGCCCCGATGAAGGCCGCCGGTGCCTGTCCCCCGCCCCTGGGCGAGTGATCGGGCCGACGGTCAGGAGTAACCGATGTCCCCGGCGTCCGGGTCCGATCGGGTCGAATCGAGGGAAAAATGCCCGTCCCTGGGCAAAGTCCTCAAGTTCCCCGTTGAAGTGCGCGAGACTTGTACCCGAGTCAACGGGATGCCGCAAGGCCGGATGTTCCCGCCCGAAACTTAAGGGATTGCGCCGTCCCGGTCCCCGTCCATCCGCTCGACCCGCCCCCCGGCGCGGAGCAGGCCGACGACCCCGGCGAACTTCCAACCGCCGCCTTCCTCGACGAACCGATAGACCGGGCCGACGCGGTCGGTCGGGCAGAGCCAAACCTCGTCGACCTGGCGCCAGGCCTGGAAATTCCGGTGGATGGTCCGGGGCAAGCCGACGACCCCGCCGCCGGGCGCGGCCGCCGGCGGGTGGCCCGCCAGGTAGCCCCGGGCGCAGAGCGACCGGACGGCCCCGAGGTCCTGGACGTTGGCCGCGTCCAGGAGCGCGGCATAGGTGGCCAGGGCGCCCCGGGTCATCCTCAGGGACCGGGCCGCCCGGGTCGCCGGCCCGGCCAGGGCCGCCAGGGCGAGGACGACGACCGACGCGATCAGGGGCTTCCGGCCGGGGGGGATCACGGCCGCCCTTTCAGGCGGGCCTTGATCTGGTCGACGAGGCCGCGGGTCAGGGCCCGGCGGTCGGTCGTGGCGGCGATCCGGTCGAGGGCCGCGACCAGGCCGCCGTCGCCCCAGTCGCGGCCGTTGTCGAGGTATTCGACCAGCCCCCGGCCGACGACGTGGCCGAAGTACCCGGCCGACGCCGCTTGCGTGATCGAGCCGGCCAGGTGGCCCCATCCCGGGAGGATCTTCATGGCCCCGCCCGCGACCGTGGCCGCCAGCGAACCCCACATCACGGCCCGACCCCCCCGGATCAACTCGGCCGCCAGGCCCCGCGCCACCTCGGCCGGGGCCGGCTCGCCGTAAACCTCGGACACCCGGCGGACCAGGACCGCCAGCCCGCCGGGCCCGGCCAGGAAGTCGAGAAGGGGGATCGGGTTCAGGGCCAGGGCCAATGCCAGGGTGGCGCTGGTCTCGTCGGCCACGCGGACGGCCCGCTCGCGGAGCCGCGCCCGGTCGCGGTCGCGGTCGATCACGTGGCGCCCGACCTGTTCCGACGCCTCCGCCAGGGCCTTGAGGTCCGCCGCCGACCCGGCCAGCGCCGCCCGGAGCCGCGCCTCCAGCTCTCCGACCTCCGGCTCGCCCCGGGTCGCCTCGACCCGCGACCCGCCGCCGGCCAGCTCGACCCGCCGCCGGACGATCGGCGCGGCCGACGCCTCGACCACGTCCTCGGCCGGCACGACCCCGGCGAGGCCGGCGCGGACCGCTTTCAGGACTTCCCGGCGGCTTTCCGGGTCGACCAGATCCACCTTGTTGACGACCACCACGATCGGCTTGCCGACCGCGCGCAACCGGACCAGGGCCCGCCGGGCGGTCGCCGTCAGGTCCTCGGCCACCACGAAGAGGACCAGGTCGGCCCGCCGGGCGGCGTCGGTCGCCAGCTCGCCCCGCCCCTCGTCGGCCACCTCTTCGAGCCCCGGCGTGTCGATCAGGCGGACGAGATAGGACCCTTCCTCTTCGGATTCGGAGTGGATCACGGTCCACTCGACCCCCGCCACGTCGGCGGTGGTCCCGCCGATCGGGCCGGCGGGGCGGACTTCGAGGCGGCTCAGGGCGTTGATGAGGCTCGACTTGCCCGCGTTGATGATCCCGTAGACGGCGACGTCGAGCGTCGGGGTGCTCAAGGTTTCACCTTCCGGCGGAGGTCGTCGCGGAGCCGATCGACCACGGAATCGGCCTTGGCCTGCTCCAGGATCTGGTGGATCACGGTCTTGATCCCCAGCGACCCCCACTGGCACCCTTGCTGCAAATACACCTTGGCCGCCCGGCCGAGGATGTACGACGTCCACGACGCCGTCACCCCGTTCCCCAACGCGATCGCCCCCAGGCCGAGCAACGACAACGGCGCGGCCAGCCCGCCGGTGGCGACCGTGGTGCCGGTCAGCAGCGCCTTGGCCCCGGCGACCAGGAGCCGCCCGACCACCTCGACGGCGCCCAGGGCGCCCAGGGTCTTGACCATGTCCTTGACCAGGCTCGCGGCCGTCCGCCGGGTCAGGGGAATCCCATAAACCTTGCTCAGGGCCACGATCATCCCGACGTCGACGGCCAGGCCGCCGGCCATGTCGGCCACCGGGATCGGGTTGAGGGCGACGGTCGCCCCCTTGGTCAGGGCGAAGCTCCAGATCATCCGGTTCGCCGCGTCGTCGCGAATCCGGACCTTGTGGGCCACGATCCCCTCGTGGACGTCGCCGGCGAACAAGAGGGTGTTGAGCGCGACCAGGGCCTTGCCCTCGTGTTCGAGGACTTCGAGGATGCGTTGCTTGAGGGGTTCGATCACCGGCGATGGGCGTTCCCAGGCGATGGTGGAGGTCCCGTCGGGGCGCTGGATCTTGACCTTGAAGGGGTCGGGGCGGGCGGCGGTCATGACCACGTCTTCGGGGCGGATCAGGTGGCGGACCCGCTCGTTGGTGATCTTGGCGTGGATCAGGTCGCGGTCGGCGTCGGGGAAGCGGTCGATCTGGTTGAAGACCAGCAGGATCGGCTTCTGCGCCTCGCGGAGTTCGGCCAGGGCCTCGAACTCGCGGCGCTGCATGTCGCTGGAGACGACGAAGAGGATCAGGTCCGCATGGCCGGCGACGTCGCGGGCCAGGGCCTCGCGGGCCTCGCCGCCGACCTCGTCGATGCCCGGGGTGTCGACCAGGATCAGGCGGGCGTCTTCCCACCCGGGGCCGATCGGCTTCGAGAGTTCCCAACGCTCCGACGTCTTCTCGACCGTGGTCCCGTGGGTCGAGCCGGCCCGGAATAGCTCCTGGCCCATCAGGGCGTTGAGGACCGACGACTTGCCCCGGCTGACCATCCCGAAGGCGGCGATCTCGACGGTCGACTCGTCGAGCTTCCGGGTCAGGTCGCGGAGCTGGGCCAGCTCGGGGGCCAGGGCGAGTTCTTCCTCGGTCGTCAGCTTGAGGGCGTTGAGCGTCCCTTCCAGGCTCTCGCGGGCCCGGACGACCAGGCCGTCGGAGTCGTCGAGCTGGTCGAGGACGCCGTCGAGGGTGGGCTCGCCGGCGGCGGGTTCATCGATGGGATCGGGGGATGCCACGGCTTCGCTCCCGGGGGGCTTCGCGGACGCTCTTCAAGGTTTGAGCCCGGCGGACGGCGGCGACGGGGCCTCGGCCTTCTTGGCGAAGACCTGGGTCGTGACCCGGGCCAGGGCTTGCTTGGCGAATTCCTGGAGGAAGTCGGCCCGGCTGTTGAGGTCGAACTGGCGGATCAGGGCGGCGCCCATCCCGCCGTCGCCCCACGACTGCCCGTGGCGGAAGTAGTCGGCGAAGGCGTGGCCCGAGACGTGGGCCAGGTACGCCATCGAGACCGCCTGGACCGCCCCGCCGGCCGCGTAGCCGACCAGCGTCGACTTGAACAGGCCGGCGATCAGCGACGTCGACGCCTCGACCAGCCCGGTCTTGAGCAGCATCTGGATCATCTGCGAGCCGATCATCTTGACGTGCGCCGTGGTGATCTCGACGCCGTAGACGGCGGCCAGCTCGGTGATCATCTGATACTGCACGGCGCCGGCGGCCATGAGGTCCAGCGCCGGGATCGGGTTGGCGAAGACGGTGGCGGCCGTCATCCACTGGAACTTGTCGATGACCGCCTGGGCCCGCTTGTCGCGCTCGCGGGACACCTGGTCGCGGGCCTCCTCGTTGACGAGGTGGGCGCGGAGCAGCAAGTTGCCCGCCCGGAGCGAGTCCCCTTCGCGTTCGAGGATGGCCGCGATCCGGTCGCGGAGCGGCCCGACGTCGGGCGGCTCGACTTCCAGGACGGTCGTGGTCGAGCCGTCGGGCCCCTGGACCCGGACCGGCATCGGCCGGGGCGAGGCGGCCACCGCCACCACGTCGAGCGGCGCGACCAGGCCGGCGAGGCGCTCGCGGAGCTTGGCCAGGATCGCCTCGCGGTCGACGTCGAGGAGCCGGTCCTTCTTGTTCAGGGCCACGATCGACCGCTTCCCCTGGCGGATCAGCGCCGCCATCGGCTCGAACTCGGAGCGGATCAGGTCGTGGTCGAGGACGAACAGGAGGAGGTCGGCCCGCGCGGCCAGGTCGCGGGCCTCGGCCTCGCGGGCCGAGCCGCCTTCGCCGATCTCGGAGAGGCCCGGCGTGTCGGTCAGCACGACGGTCCCGTCGACGTCCTCGACCTCGAAGCTGAACGCCTCGCCCGCCCGGGTCGTGCCGATGGTCGCCTCGGTCCGTCCGACCGCCCGCCCGAGCAGGGCGTTGAGCAGCGACGTCTTGCCCGCCGACCCGGTCCCGAACACGACCACGTGGAACCGCCGGACCTGGCCATCGGCGCGGATCTCGGCCAGCTCGCGGCGGAGCTTGCCCTGGATCTCGCCGTCCTTGAGTTGCTCGATCACCCGCTCGGTCTGGCCGATCTGGGCCTCGGTCGCCGCCAGCACGTCGACCGGGACGACGACCGGCCCGGCCTCGGGCCTGCCCAGCTTCCAGAGGAGCCGGGCCGAGGCCCCGGCCACCCCGGCGGCCGATAGTCCCGCCAGCGCCACCACGGCGACGGCCAGCTCGGGCGAGGTCGCCGCGATCTGGCCGTGCAATTGCCCGATCGAGGCGATCAGCCACGCCGCCGAACCGCAGGCGAGGGTCAGACCGGCCAGGGCCAGCCAGAGGCGTTGGGTGCGACTCATCCCGAAAAGCCCATCCGATCGAAGACTCCGACTCCCCGTCCACGCCAGGGATTCGTCCCGGATCGCCGGAGATTGGGGGAAAAGTCGCGAGCGAGTCGTGCCATTCTACCCCGGGCGGCGGGCGGGAGAAAGAAAAGTCGAAGTCGGCCGATTGCCCAATGGCCCCAAATTCGCACAATAGAGTGCTTTCATGGCAACAGGGCCACGACCGTCATCGAAGGGGCCACCCATGCCGCAGGATCAAGAATCACCGCCAGATCCCGACTTCGTCACGACGTCCCCGAAACTGATGCCGACGTCGACGCAACCACCGCCCACGAGCCGCCCGTCCGGCTCCTCGATGATCTCCAACGCCGCGCTGATGCTGACCGGGGCGATCCTGGCCGGCGGCGGCTATGCCCTCTCGCGCGTCTACGCCCCGCCCAAGCCGCCGGGCGAGATCACCGGGCCGGCCTTCGGCGGGGTCAAGCCCGAGGAAATCAAGTCCCTGGCCGATCGGGTCGACGCCCTCCGGGCCGACGTCGACAAGCTCGCGAAGAAGGAGGATCGCCCCGACGCCGCCGCCGAGGTCAAGCCGCTCCGCGACAAGGTCGAGGACCTGTCGCGGACCGTCGCCAACCTGCCGGCCCGGCTCGACTCGCTCGGCCAGAAGGTCGAGACGGTGAGCAAGGTCGAGGCCCAAGCTCCCTCCCCCCGGATCGAGGCCCTCGAAAAGCGGGTGGGCGACCTCGCCCAGGCCGTCGACGCTTTCCGAGGCGAGGTCGCCGCGCGACCCGGCACGCCTCGGACCCCCCCGCCGGCCCGGCTCGGCGGCGAATCGGGCATGAGTTCGGCCGTCGCCTTCTTCAAACAAGGCAAATACGACGAGGCGCAGGCCGCCCTGGGCCGGCTCCAGAAGGCCGAGCCCGACGACGCTCGCGTCTGGTATTACTCGGCGCTCGCCCACGGCCTGGCGACCCGCCAATGGGTCGGCGAGACCGATCGGCTCGTCAAGGTCGGCCTCGACCGGGAAAAGGCCGGCACCCCCGACGCCGCGGCGATCGACGCCGCCTTCGCCGACCTGACCCCCAACACCGGCAAGGACTGGCTCGCCGGCTACCGGAAGCGGCTCGCCCCCCGCTGAGGGACCGGGCCTCGTCGTCGGACCGAAAAAGAATAACGGCCGCCCGCGCCTCGCCCAATCGGACGAGGCGCGGGCGGTCGCGTTTATCCACCTTGAAGGCCAGCAAAAGCGATCACTTGCCGGGCATCTGGAGCCAGTCGCGGCTCCAGTAATCGTTCAAGGTGAACAGGATCAGGATCATGAACCAGAAGACCGTGGCCCCGCCGATCAGCCAGGTCAGGCGGTCGCTGTCGCGGAAATGCATGAAGAACAGCAAGATCAAGGCCGCCTTGATGATGGCGATCCCAAGGGCGGCGAAAAGGTTCCACTCGCCCAGGTTCATCCTCGCGGCCAGGACGGTGACGACCAGCAGCACCATCAAGGCCGCGAAGATCTGGATGTAGAAGGCTCGGTGCGAGTGGTGGGCGGGGTGGGTCGTGGTCGTCATTTGTGATTGAGGTCGATCAGGTAGAGGAGTGGGAAAAGGAACACCCAGACCAGGTCGACGAAGTGCCAGTACAGGCCCAACGATTCCACGGTCGTCCCGTCGGCGTGCTTGTTCCGGTGGATCAGGTAGGCGAGGATGCCGATGGCCGCGATCCCGATGACCATGTGCAACGCATGCAGCCCCGTCATGGCGAAGTAGAGCACGAAGAACAGCTCGACCTTGAGCGGGTCGTCGTGGAGATGCGCGGGGTGGAAGTCGTAGCCCGGGATCAGGTGCTCGTGGAAGTCGGTGGTGTACTCGAACGCCTTGACCCCGAGGAAGATCGTCCCCAGGATCATGGTCACGATCAGATTGCGGATCAACGGCCGGAGGTTGCCGAGCTTGGCGTGGTCCACGGCCAGGGCCATCGACAAGCTCGAGCAGAGCAGGACGCCGGTGTTGAGGAACCCCGCCATCATGATGAGCGAGTTGCTGCCCTCGGCGAACGGGCCGTGGTATTTCCAGCGGAACAGGATGTAGGCGAGGAACATCCCACCGAAGAACATGACCTCGGTGGCCAGGAACGTCCACATCCCGAGCTTGGTCGAGTCGTCCTGCTGCTGATAGTCGTCGAAATGCGACAGCAGGACGGGGCTCGTCGGCGCCTGGGCGTGGGCGGGGGCCGGGGCGTGGGCGGGATTAGACACTCGGGCCCTCCTGGATCTCGTATTCGTACGGTTCTTCGGTGACGATCGGGGTCTCTGCGAAGTTGTGGGTCGTCGGCGGCGAGGGGATCGACCACTCCAGGCCGCGGGCGTTCCACGGGTTGGGCCCGGCGATCGCCCCGAACTTGAGCGACCCCAGCATGTAGACCAGCGGCAGGAGATACCCCACGGCCAGGATCGACGCGCCGGCCGACGACAGGACGTTGAGCACCTGGAACTCGGCCGCGTACTCGTGATACCGCCGGGGCATCCCCAGGTAGCCGAGGACGAACTGGGGGAAGAACGTCAGGTTGAACCCGACGAACACCAGGAGGGCGGACAGCTTGCCCCAGATTTCGGGGTACATCCGCCCGGTGATCTTGGGCCACCAGAAGTGGATGCCGCCGAGGTAGGCCATGACCGTGCCGCCGACCATGATGTAATGGAAGTGGGCCACGACGAAATACGTGTCGTGGACGTGGACGTCGACCGCCAGGGTCGAGAGCACCAGCCCCGTCAGGCCGCCGATCACGAACAGGCCGATGTAACCCAGGGCGTAGAGCATCGGCGTTTCGAGCCGGATCGAGCCCTTGTAGAGGGTCGTGGTCCAGTTGAAGACCTTGATCCCCGACGGGATCGCGATCAGGAAGCTGATGATCGAGAACACGATCCCGGCGTACATCGACTGGCCGCTGACGAACATGTGGTGGCCCCACACGAAGAAGCCCAGCAGCGCGATGGCCATCATCGCCAGGGCCATGAAGCGGTAGCCGAAGATCTTCCGCCGCGAGAAGCACGGGATCAGCTCGTTGATCACGCCGAAGCCCGGCAAGATCATGATGTAGACGGCCGGGTGCGAATAGAACCAGAACAGGTGCTGGAACAGGATCGGGTCCCCCCCCAGCGCCGGGTCGAAGATCCCGACCCGCATCACCCGCTCCAGCCCGAGCAGGACGATCGTGATCGCCAGGACCGGCGTCCCCAGCACCATGATGATGCTGGTGGCGTATTCCGCCCAGACGAACAGCGGCAACCGGAACCAGGTCATCCCCGGCGCCCGCATCTTGTGGACCGTCACGATGAAGTTCAGGCCGGTCAAGATCGACGAGAACCCGACGATGAAGACGCCCATCGCCGTGAGCAAGACGTTGCTGTTCGAGTACATCGAGCTATACGGCGCGTAGAACGTCCATCCGGTGTCGACCCCGCCCCAGAGGATGGCGGTGATCGTGAACAACCCGCCGATGACGTAGATGTACCAGCTCAACAGGTTGAGCCGGGGGAACGCCAGGTCGCGGGCCCCGATCATGATCGGCAGGAGGAAGTTCCCCAGGACCGCCGGGATCGACGGGACCATGAAGAAGAACACCATCACGATCCCGTGCAGGGTGAACATCCGGTTGTACATGTCGGACCGGAGCAGGTCGCCGCGCGGGGTCGCCAGTTCCATCCTCATCAGCGTGGCCGCGGCCCCGCCGAGGAAGAAGAACAGGGTGATCGAGATCATGTACAACAGCCCGATCCGCTTGTGGTCGGTCGTCAGGAGCCACGACCGGACCGTCGTCTCGGACGTGAGGTAATTCTTGTCGGGATAGCCGACGGTCGCGGTGTCCCCCTGCCGTCGTCGGACGTCTTCGATGACGCTCATCTGTCGGTCCCCTCCTTCCGCCCGATCGACTTGATGTATTCCATGAGCTGGAGCACTTCTTCTTCCTTGAGCACGTCCTTGTAGGACGGCATCACCGGGTCGAACCCGGCCACGACCTGCGTCTTGGGCAGAAGGATGGAATCGCGGATGTAGCGGTCGTCGGCCGTCACGAAGTTCACGGACTTGCCGTCTTCCGCCATGATCGGCACCTGGCCGCCGTAGACCCCGGCGAGCTTGGGCGCCCGGAACTGCGAGTTGACGCCGTGGCATCCCGAGCAGTGATATTTCTCGAACAGCCGGGCGCCGGTGGAGGCCATCGACGGGTAAGCGTCGCTGGTCCCCGAGCCGGCCCCCCTGAGCCATCGCTCGTACTCGGCGGGCTCCATCACGACGGCCCAGCCCCCCATCCGCGAGTGGTCCGTCCCGCAATACTCGGCGCAGAACAGGTGGTAGCGGCCGGGCTTGGACGGTTCGAACCAGAGCGAGGTTTGCCGGCCCGGCAACACGTCCTGCTTGGTCCGGAACGCCGGGATGTAGAAGCTGTGGATCACGTCTTGCGACGTCATGATCAGCCGGACCGGCCGGCCCACGGGCAGGTGAATCTCGTTGATCTCGCTCCGCCCCTGGGGGTGCTGGACCTTCCACATCCACTGCTTGGCGATCACGTAGATCGGCGTGGCGTCGCGCGGGGGGTTGAACATCTCGAAGAACACTTGCGTGCCGATCGCGAAGATCCCCAGGACGATCACCAGCGGGATGCCGATCCACGCCGCCTCCAGCGCCAGGTTGGTGCTGAAGGCGTGCGACCGGTCGGCCCGCGTCCCCTCGCGATAGCGGATCGCGAAGAACACGACGAGGAAGGCGATCAGGGCCGTGAAGAAGACCGTGATCGCCATCAGGACGAAGAACACGGCGTCGACCCGCGGGGCGATGGTCGAGGCGCTGTCCGGGAAGAGAGGGAAGTCCCACATGATTAAGGGATCGCCGGTCCTGGGGTGAGTCCTGCGGTCGTGGTCCCGGTCGCCCGGGCCATCCTCCGATCGCGCCGGAGCATCGCGAACAGGTAAGTCCCCAGCGCCAGGGCGGTGGCCACCCCGAGGACCCGGATCGCGTTCATGATCTTGGACGTGTACTTCCCGGTCGTCGGGTCGTAGTCGTAGCAGAACAGGACCACCTTATCGATCGGCGAGCCGATCCGGCTCGCCGAGGTTTCCATCAGGGCGTACTTCAGCTCCCGGTTCGGGTATTCGATCCCGTAGAAGTAGCGGGCGATCCGCCCCGAGGGGGTCAGGAGGACGAACCCGGCGGCGTGGGCGTACAGGTCGAGCTTGGGGCTGTACTGGTAGCGGAACCCGATGGCCTTGGCCAGTTGCTCGATCGACGCCCGCGGGCCGGTCAGGGCGTGCCAGCCGACTTCCGAGCCCGGGCGGTTGTACCGCTTCAGGTAGATCCGCCGCTGGGCGTCGGCCTGCGCGGGGGGTTCCTTGGGGTTGATGCTCACGTAAACGATGTCGAATTCCTTGCCCACCGAGAAGTCGAGGACGCGGAGGCTCCGGGTCAGCTCCCCGAGGACTTGCGAGCACAGGAGCGGGCAATTCTTGTAGCCCATCACCAGGATCACGGGCCGCTTGCCGAAGTAGTCGGCCAGGCGGACGTCGCGCCCCTCGCCGTCCACGAACGGCAAGGTCAGGGGGACCTGGGCGTTGATGTTCTGGTCGAACCCGACGTCCTTGAGGACGCCGCCGGGCTGGGCGAGGGCCCGCCCGGGGGCCGGGGCGAAGGCCGCCCCGGCCAGGATCAGGATCAGCCCCGCCCGCGCCGCCGGGCCCGATCGGCGGCGCGGCCGTCCGGCATCGGGGCTCGGGGCTTGGGGGCGGGCTTCGGCGGCAATCATGGTCGTTCCTTGCTCAGTTCGTCGTCTTGTAGGCGGTGCCGGTGGTGGGGATCGGCCGACTGGTGGCCTTCGACGTGGCGGGGGCTTCGCGATGCGGGAGCCCCTTCCGGGCGACGACCTCGAAGGCCCGGTCGAGCGGAATCCGGACATCCTTGGTCTTCGGGTCGACCGCGTAGGTCGTGAGGATCTCGTCCTCCTCGGCGTACATCTTGATCATGTCCGCCGTGGTGTCGCGCTGGAGCGGGGCCGTCTTGGTGAGGTCGCCGTGGTCGCGGAGGATGTCCATCGACGGGACGACGGCCTTGGAATCGTGGGTGATGTACCCCCGCATGACCAGGCTCATCGCCCCCTGGAGGGCCCCGCCGAACACGATCAGGGCGATGATGAAGTAGACGATCGGCTTGGCCGCCACGTCGTGGATCTCGTAGCCGCGACGGAGGCTCTCGGGGTCGAGCGGATCGGGTTGCGCCGGGTGATGGTCCATGCTCAATGTCCTCCCGCTTGCTTGAGGGCGGGCAGAAGCTCGGGGTCTTGGGCGATCATCAACGGTCGGCCGCGGAGCAGCCAGAGGAAGGCCGCCAGCCAGAACCCGCCGATGGCGACCGGCAGGATCAGGTCGAACAGGGTGATGCTGGAGCCGAGCGACCTCGGGATCTCGCCGAACGACGGGGCGATCAGCCAGTAGGTGTCGACCAGGTGCGCCCCCAGGACCAAGGCGGCGATCACCCAGAGGACCCGGATGTTCCGCTTCGCCGGCCTCGACAGCAGGATCAGGAACGGCAGGGCGAAGTGGAACACCATCAGGAACCGACCGATCCACTCCCAGCCGCCGCGGAGCCGCCGGGTGTACCAGGGGATCTCCTCGGCGAGGTTGCCGCTCCAGATGATCAGGTACTGCGAGAACGACAGGTAGGCCCAGAGCATGACGAAGGCCAGGAGCAGGTTCCCCAGGTCGTTGAAGGTTTCCGGGGTGTCGAGCCCTTCGGTCTCGCCCCTCCGGGAGATGATCGTGGCGACCAGGATCATGAAGGCGACCGTGGAAACCCCCTGACCGATCATGACCAGGACGCCGTAGATCGACGAGTACCATTCCGGCTGGAGCGACATCCCCCAGTCGATGAAGGCCAGCGACGACGTGAGGAAGTACAGGACCAAGCCCGGGGCACTGAGGGATTGTAGCCCGTAGGCGAGCGACGTCGAGGAGGTCCGGTCCTGCCGCCCCGACCCGAGATAGAACGTCACCGCCAGGGCGATCCAGATCACGAAGTAGATCGCCACCCGGATCGTGAACGCGGTCGGGTTGAGCCAGAGCTTCTTGAACGCGAACAGGTCGGCCGTGGTCGCTTCCAGGGGGTCGCGGCGGGTCCCCGACGAGCCGGCGGTCTCGCCCGCGGCGTGGACCACGACCGGGCTCGCCTGGGAGACGGGGTTGTCGCTGGCCTTGAGCCGGCCCTCGGGCGCCGGGTTTCCCCCTTCTTCCTTTTGGCTCCCGGGCGGGTGCGAGACCCAGGGATAGATCCGCTCCAGGTCGACCAGGATCGGGACGAAGAGGACGGCCATCAGCGGCAAGGTCATCGCCCCGGCTTCGAGCGGCCGGCGGATCAGGAAGCCCCAGGCCCCACCGAGCTGGCGGTGGACCATCAGGAGGGCCAGCGAGCCCAGCGACAGCCCGAGGAAGAAGACGTAGGTGAACAAATAAGCCCGGTCGAAGCCGTTGTATTCGCCGGGCTTGTGCGCCCCCCGGACGAAGAAGGCGCCGGCGACGGCGGCGACCGTCGCCACGACGCCGACCAGGAAGGCCCGGGTCCGGAGCCGGTCGATCAGGGGGAGCAGGGTTCCGTCCGGTTTCATTTCGCGACCTCGGCCAGGCTCTGGCGGTCTTCGGACGTCGGTTTGGTGGGCTTGGCGGCGTCGGCCAGGGTCTTGCGTTCCTGGTCGGTCAGGTCGCCGGGCGAGGCGGAGCGGCTGTACTGGAGGGCCCGGATGTAGGCCGCGATGGCCCATCGGTGCTCGACCGGGATTCGGGCGGCGTACGAGTACATCGCCCCGTAGCCGTGGGTGATCACGGTGTAGAAGTGGCCAACGGGGATCTTCCGGAAGTATTCCGAGTGGAACGTCGGCGGCGGCGAGAACCCGCGGCGGACCACCATCCCCCGCCCGTCGCCGGCCCGGCCGTGGCACGGGGAGCAGTAGATCAGGTACCGCTCGCGGCCCAGCTCCAGGGTGGCCCGGTCGACCGCGAACGGGAAGGTGTCGACCTCCTTGCCGTCGATCTTGCCTTCGTGAAGGTGGGCGTCGCCCCGGAGGTCGCCCCGGGCGACGGTCCCCTCGACCTGCGGCCGCGACGAGGCCCCGTCCCGGAAGATGGTCGAGGGCTCGTAAATCTCGTACCGCGGCTGGTCGTACATGTCCTTGCGACAACCCGCCCCGAGCAGGAGCGCGGCGGTCGCCAGGGCGCCCGCGAGGCGCCCCCGGCGCCTCGGTCGGGCGGCGTCGGTCGTCTGGTGCTGGTTCCCGGTCGGCATCGCGCCCTTTCCGTCAGAACGGGACTTCGGAGATGGAATTGGGCTCCAGGCTTTCCAGGAACCGCCCGGTCTGGTCGAGGTCGAATTGGGGGTCGGCCGCCTCGATGCACAGGAAGAACCGATTCTGCGACGCCTGGGCGAATCCCGGGACGTTGAAGATCGGGTTGTACGGCCGAGGGAGCCCGTTGAGGAACAGCATGCCGAACACCGCCGTCGCCGCCGCGACCAGGACCGTCAGCTCGAAGGTGATTGGCATGAACGACGGCCAGGCGTTGATGTCGGGCGGCTTGCCGGCGATGTTGATCTTGTAGTGGACGAGCGAGCCGAAGTACTGCATGCCGAAGCCGTTGATCGCCCCGAACAGCCCACCGCCGAAGATCAGCCAGGGCAGGTACGTTTTGGCGCCGATCGCCTCGTCGACCCCGTGGACCGGGAACGGCGAGTAGGCATCGACCTTCTTGTACCCCGCCTCGGAGACCCGCTTCGCGGCGGCGAGCAGGTCCTCGGGGCGGAGGAACTCGGCCATCAGGCCGTGGACGCCCGCCTCGACCTCGCCGTGGGCGTCGTGCGTGTGGATGCTCATGCCCGGTGGCCTCCCGTCGTCAAGACTTCGGACGTCGGGCTGTGGTCGTGGGGGCCCGACGGCTCGTTGGTTTGGTGGACCAGTTCTTTCATCTCGGAGATGGCGATGGCCGGCAGGAACCGGATGAACAGGAAGATCAGGGTCAGGAACAGCCCGATCGTCCCGGCATAGGTCGCCCAGTCCCAGATCGTCGGATAGTACATGCCCCAGGCCCCGGGGATGTAGTCGCGGTGCAGGCTCATGACCACGATCACGAACCGTTCCAGCCACATCCCCACGTTCACGACCATCGCCACGATCCAGAGCCAGACCAGGTTGAGCCGGAGCGGCCGGACCCAGAGGGTCAGCGGGACCAGGCAGTTGCACACCAGCAAGGCGATGTAGAACGGGCCGTACGGGCCGTACAGCCGGTTGGTCATCATGAAGCCTTCGTACTTGTTCGCCCCGTAATAGGCCATGAAGGTTTCCATGACGTAGCCGTACGTGACGAGCATCCCGGTCGCCAGCATGACCTTGGCCATGTTGTCGACGTGCCTCATGGTGATCAGCTCTTGATATCCGTAGAACTTCCGGAGCGGGATCATCAGGGTCAACACCATCGCGAACCCGGCGTAGATCGCCCCGGCCACGAAGTAGGGCGGGAAGATCGTCGAGTGCCAGCCCGGGATGATCCCGATGGTGAAGTCGAAGCTCACGATCGTGTGCACCGACACCACCAGCGGGGTCGACAGCCCGGCCAGGATCAGGTACGCCGTGGTGTACCGCTTCCAGTGCCGGGCCGACCCGCTCCAGCCCATCGCCCCGGCGGCGTAGATCATCCGCGCCAGCTTGTTCTTGGCCCGGTCGCGGAACGTGGCGAGGTCGGGGATCAGCCCCACGTACCAGAACAGGGCCGACACCGTGGCGTACGTCGAGACCGCGAACACGTCCCAGACCAGCGGGCTCCGGAACTGCGGCCAGAGGGCCATCGTGTTCGGGTACGGCATCAGCCAGTAGAAGCACCACGGCCGCCCCATGTGGAGCAGCGGGAACATCCCGGCGCACGCCACGGCGAACAGGGTCATCGCCTCGGCGAACCGGTTGATCGACGTCCGCCACGGCTGCTTCATCAGCAGGAGGATCGCCGAGATCAGCGTCCCGGCGTGGCCGATCCCGATCCACCAGACGAAGTTGATGATCGCGAAGCCCCACATCACCGGCCGGTTGATCCCCCAGATCCCCGTCCCCATCGCCAACAGGTAGGCGACGGCGATCAGGAGCACCTGGACCAGCCCGAAGCCGATGGCGGCCCCCAGGAGCCACCCCCGGGTGTAGGGCCGCTTGAGCGCGGCGTCGCTGATGTTGTCGTTGACCGAGTCGATCGACTGCGAGGGGCCGACGAAGGGCAGCTCGCGCGACTCGACCGACACCTGGTTCATGTCCTTCGGCGGCATCGGGTCACGCCTCGACGAGTTCGGGGTTGAGGTTGCGGATCTTGCCGAGGTAGGTCGTCCGCGGGCGGACGTTCAGCTCCTCGAGCATCGCATAATCGCGCGGGTCACCCTTGATCTTGGCGATCTTGCTCTTCTTGTCGTTGAGGTCGCCGAAGTGGATCGCCTGGGCCGGGCACGCGGCCTGGCAGGCGGTGACGACGTCGCCATCCTCGATCCGCCGCCCGTTCCCCTGCTCCTTGGCCGCGATCCGCGCCGAGCTGATCCGCTGGACGCAGTAGGTGCACTTCTCCATCACCCCGCGCGACCGGACCGTCACGTCCGGGTTGTTCAGGAGCTTGAATTGCGGGGTCGCCAGGTCGGCATACGACAGGAAGTTGAAGTGCCGGACCTTGTACGGGCAGTTGTTCCCGCAATACCGCGTCCCCACGCATCGGTTGTAGACCATCACGTTGAGGCCCTCGGCGTCGTGGACGGTCGCCGCCACCGGGCAAACCAGCTCGCACGGCGCGTTCTCGCAGTGCATGCAGGTCCGGGGCTGGAAGTAAGTGTCGGTGTCCTCGACCGGGTGGCCCTTGGGCGTGTGGAAGTAGGTGTCGACCTCGATCCACTGCATGTTCCGGCCGACCGCCATCTGGGCCTTGCCGATGACCGGGCTGTTGTTCTCGGCCATGCAGCCGACCACGCAGGCGTTGCACCCGGTGCAACTGTTGAGGTCGATCGCCATCCCCCACTTGTAGCTGTCGTACTCGTACAACGGGGTGAGCGAGTCGTCGGCCGGCTCCTGCCCCTCGTGGACGAAACCGGGGTCCTTGACGAAGTCGGCCAGGGTGGCGACCCGGACATGCCCCCGCCCCTCGATGTTCCGCTCCATCTGGGTCGAGACCAGGGCGTAGGTCGCGGTCGTGGGCGTGATCTCCAGGCCGGGGCCGCCGGCGAGGGCGTCCGAGGTCCGGAGCAGGTAGGCGTTGAACCCCGGCCCGGTCCCGATCTGCCCGGCGCGGGTCCGGCCGTAGCCCAGGTGGAGGACCACCGAGCCGTCGGCCTGGCCGGGGACGATGAACACCGGGGCCCGGAGGGTCCGCCCCTTGAACTTCAGCTCGACGACCTGGTCGTTCTTGAGCTTGAGCTTCTCGGCCGTCCCGAACGACACCAGCGCGGCGTTGTCCCACGTCAGCTTGGTGATCGGCCGGGGCAATTCCTGGAGCCAGCCGTTGTTGGCGAATCGGCCGTCCCAGACGTTGGCGTCGGGGCGGAACAGGATCTCGTGATCACCCGCCGGGCCGGCCGGCCGGGGGCCGAACGCGGTGATCGACCGGGCCGTCACCGCCTTGGGCGGGGCCACCGTCCCCCCGACCACCCCCGAGTGCAGGGCCGTCCGCCAGAACAGTTCGAAGTCGCCGGAGTTCGCCGGCTGCTTGCCCCGCCAGTAGTCGCGGACGATCGACAGCGGCGAGCGGTCGAACTGGCCCATCATCACCGCGATCAGCTCGTGCGCCGTCCGGCCGCCGTACAGCGGCGAGATCATCGGCTGGAGGATCGTCGCCGTGCCGTCAAACGCCCGGGCGTCGCCCCAGGCTTCGAGGAAGTGGGCCTCGGGGACGTGCCAGCCGCACAGGGTCGAGGTCTCGTCGTCGTGGACGCCGAGGCGGATGCTGAGGGGGATCTTCTTCAGGGCCGCGGCGAACTTGAGGTCGACCGGGGCGTCATAGGCCGGATTCCCGCCCAGGATCAAGAGGGTTTCCACCTTCCCGCCGTCGGCGTCGGCCACCAGCGAGCGGAGCGACTCGACGTGGTCGACCGGGTCGGCCTCGATCGGGTCGATGAACCCGACGGTCCCTTCGGGGCCGACGTTGCCGAGCGCCTGGTTGATCGCGTGGCCCAGGGCATGGACATAGGCGGGTTGCGAGTCGCCGACGAGGACGAGCCCCTTGCCCCGGTGGGCCTTGAGGTCGCGGGCCACGACGGCGGCCCACTTCGCGGCCTTTTCCGGGAGGCCGGCGGCGGGCGCGGCCCCCTCGACGCCCAGTTCCTTGGCGACGGCCAGGGCGAGGTCGGCGATCGCGCCCGATCGGATCGCGAGCCGGTGGTCGGCCGTGGCGCCGGTGTTGGTGTAGGCCGCCTCGGCGACGTACAGCCGGTTCATGGTGTCGGCCTGTGGGGACCGCTTGGCGGCGAAGGCCCGCTCGTCGGCGACCCGGCCGGGCGAGCCGCAGGCCAGGAAGTCGGCGTCGAGCGCGACCACGACGTCGGCCCGGTCGAAGCGATAGACCGGGTCGACCACCTCGCCGAACGCCAGCTTCGCCCCGGCCTTGCACGCGTCCTTGCCGACGGCGTCGAAGCGGTGCCACCTGGCCTCGGGCAGGGCGACGAGCAGTTCCCCGATCTGGCCGGCGAGGCTGGGCGAGCCGACGGCCCCGGACAGGATGCGGAGCCCGGCCCCCTTCTTCCTCCGGAGCCGGTCCATCTCGTTGGTGATGGCGCCCAGGAAGTCGTCCCAGGTGCCGACCTCCCCCTCGTGGATGACGACCTTGGCGCGGTCGGGGTCGTAGAGCGACAGCGTGGCCGCCTGCATGTAGATGTCGGTGGAGCCGAGGCTGGCCGGGTGGTCGGGGTTGCCCTCGATCTTGGTGGGGCGGCCGGCGTGGCTTTCCACCAGGATGCCGGTGGCCAGGCCGTTCATCGGCATGGCCGAGGCGAAGAATTGCGGCCGGCCGGGGATGACGTTCTCGGGCGCCTTGACGTAGGGGACGATCTTCTCGGGGGTCCGGACCGCGCAGCCGGAGACCCCGGCCAGAGCCAGCGACGCGCCCATGACCTTCAAGAACGCGCGGCGGCTTTCGGGGTCGGCCAGGTCGGCGGCCTGCTCGGGAAACTCGCGGTGGAGGTACTGCTGGAACACGTCGGTCCCGGCCGCTTCCTCCAGGCTCCGCCAGTAGTCCGGGCCGCTGGCGTCGGCCAGCCGGGCCCGGATCTCCGATAGGTCGAGCCCGGGTTCTTCGCGTGGCGTTCTCATCGGTGGCAAATCGAGCAGTTATCGAGCCGCCCGACCTCAATTCCATAGTCTTTGATCAGTTTGCGACCCAGTTCCGACCGATCCTTGACGTGGTTCTCGGCGAGGACTTCCTTGCTGGCCATCCAGTCCATCGCGAAGACGGCCTCCTTGGGCCGGATGTGCTCCTCGGGGTTCCGGTGGCACTCCAGGCACCACTCCATCGTCAGCGGCTTCTCCTTCCAGGCCAGCGGCATGTGGTCGACCCGGCCGTGGCACTCGGTGCAGCCGACGCCCTTCTGGACGTGGATGCCGTGGTTGAAGTAGACGAAGTCGGGCACCTGGTGGACCCGGTTCCACTGGATCGGCTTGTCCTCGCGGAGGCTGGCCCGGACCGGCTCCAGCATCGGGGCGTCCTTCCAGATCTGCGAGTGGCAGCTCATGCAGGTGTACGTCGGCGGCATCCCGGCGCTGGCGGCGACCTCGACCGACGTGTGGCAGTACCGGCAATCGATCCCCAGGCCGCGGCTGTGGTGCTCGTGGCTGAACGGGATCGGCTGGTCGCGGACCACCCGGACCAGCGTCTCATTCGGCGACTTGTTGATGAGATAAGCCAGGGCCGGCACGGCCCCCCCGACCATCGCGGCCACGACGATCGAGAGCCGCGAGATCGTGTTCATGCTCCGATGAAAGACCTGGGCCATCTGCGTCCCTTATCCTTCCTCCCCGCGATCGACGGCGGGGACATCCCCCGCCCTTGCGGCTCGATTCGGGCCTGTTGTTAGTCTAGCCGGGCGGGGGCTCGTCGGCGACCTTCCGAGGGTCGGTCCGGTCGGCAAGGCGTGGTGTCTGGCCCGGGCAAATCGCAAAAACGATGCCCCACCCCGACCGGGTCGCCCGCGCGGTCGGATCTTGGTCCCGGGCGGGCCCGCCCTCCTCGATAAGGCGAGAGAGTAACTGATCCGCGCCCGCGCCCACAATAGGGCAGGCCCGCGACCCGCCGCCTTTCCTAACCCGTGAAACGGCCGCCGGCTCGGCCCATTCGCGGGACCCCGGACCGGGCCCATCCCGCCGCCTCCCACCCGACACCAAGGCCCCGGGGGCGACCCCGAAATCGTCGGAATCGTCTTCGAGCATGCGAGTCGGTCGGCCCGCCGCGTCGGGGTCGGGGCGGGCCCGGGATTCTCCGATTCGAGACGACCATTCCCGCCCTTGCGAATCCCGGCCGGGGGCGAGGCGGGTACTGGATCGGAGTCACGCGAACGGCCCTGGGGCAACCCCGGATGGCGGGACCATCATCCGAGGACACTCCCGGCATCCCTCCATGCCGCTCGCCACCTCGATACCCCCGCTGGCTTCCCGGCAACCTGGGGGACCGCCAGTCGAGCCCGGACGACCCGGCCGTTAACGCAACTCGCCCATGAGCAAATCGACCGATTTCGTGAGGTCGTAACTCTGCACGCCTCGGTAGCGGATCAATCCCTTGGCGTCGAGCACGTAAATGGAAGGGTACTGTTGGATATTCCATGCCTTGCAGATCGGGCCGCCCAGCCCCCCATCCCACCAGCACCGCCAGGTGATCTCCCCGTCCTTGATCGACGCCCGAAGGGTGTCCACCCGCTCATTGGTGCTCACGCTGAGGAGGGCGAACGCCCGCCCCTTCAGGCGCCCGACAAGCTCTCGCTCGATCGGATACATCGCTTTGCAAGGACCGCACCAGTTGCCGGAGAATGTCAAGACGACGACCTTGCCGCGATAATCGCTCAGCTTGAACCGCTGGCCTTCGGCGTCACGTCCTTCCAGTTCCGGGGCGGGCTCGCCGATCCCAAACTTTGCGATATCGGCCAGCATCGGCTCGACCATTTCCTTCATGCGAATGGTCCCCAGATCGACGTCGCCGTATTCGAGGATGGCTTGCTTGAGGAGCGCCGTCGCTTCGGCCTGCGACGAGACCCCCCGGGAAAGGTCGGTCGTCTGGGCGTCCCGGGGCGGCCTGTTGCCGACGAAAAGCAGGTGCTGGGCCACCCCCAAACAGGCTTTCGCCCGGATGGGACGATGCGGGTTGTCCTTGAAGATCTGGCGAAGTAGCTCCCCGTTCGCCGTATCCGTGGAAAACCCGATCGCCTGGCAGATCGGCCCGATCGCGTCGCTCGCGACGTGGTGACGGGCGATGAGGGCGACCGCCTTGGGATCGGGAGCATAAGGCGTGTGGGTCAAGATCCAGGTCGCGGCCTCCGCGGCGACCGGGCTTGTCGGCTCCTTCTCCGCGAGATCGAAGAACTTGGCGATGAATATCGCTTCGTCGGGCCGCTTCTCCGCGATCACCCTATCGGCCTCGGCTTGAGTCTTGGCCGCCCGGATCGCCGTGAGGAAGTCGCGTCGCCCCTGCTCGAACTCGGCGACCAAGGCCCGATACTGCCGCCGGGAGAGTGAGACTTCTTCAGGGGCCTTGGCCGGATCGCCCAAGGGGACCGCCAACAGGATCGCGAAGAGGACACCGAACATGTCATGAACTCCGAAGGGCGGCGGACAACCGACTCCTGGCCCGATGAATGACCAGATTATTACAAATGTCGTAGGCCGGTCAAGGATGGACTCCGATTCGGGTTCGAAACGACGACGCCCGACTCGCGAGGAGCCGGGCGGTCTCAGGAATCGGCCGGGAGGGCCGGCCGTGATGAGTCGCGTCGGATTACTTGGCGGCGGGGGGCATGATCACGGTGTCGATGACGTGGATCACGCCGTTTTTGCACTCGATGTCGGTCTTGATGACCTTGGCGTCGTTGACCATCACGGTCTTGCCCTCGACCTCGACCTTGATGCTCGAGCCCTGGACCGTCTTGACCGTCTTGCCGTCGAGCATGACGACGTCGGCGGCCATCGCCTTGACGGGGAGGACGTGGTACTTCAGCAGGGCGACCAGCTTGTCCTTGTTCTCGGGCTTCAGCAACGTCGCGACGGTGCCGGCCGGCAGCTTCTCGAAGGCGGCGTCGGTCGGGGCCAGGACCGTGAACGGCCCTTCACCCTTGAGCGTGTCGACCAGGTCGGCGGCCTTGACCGCCGCCACCAGCGTCTTGAACGATCCGGCCGCGACGGCGGTGTCGACGATGTCCTTCTCGGCGGCGAACGAGGGGCTGGCGAAGGCGAGGACGGCGAGCAAGGCGAACGATCGGCGCATGGGTCGAGTCCTGGAGAGGTGCGTCCGTGGATATGCTCATCGGTTAGCCATCACCATGAAATGGGAACGGCCACCCGTGCCTCGTTGTTGTAGGCGGGGGTGGCCGATCGTCCATGACTTTCGCGAGAATTCCTCGACTTACTCGCCCGGCTTCGCCTTGCCGGCCTTCCCCTTGACCGGCGCCTTGGCGGTGGCGACGGTGGCCGCCTGGGGCTTGTGCCGCTGCCCGGTCGGGCAGACCTTGCGCAGCTCGCAGCGCGGGCAGTCGGGCTCGCCGGCGACGCAGGTATCGTGGGCCAGCTCCTCGAACAGGTCGGAGAACTCGACGCCCCGGTTCTTGGGCACCGCCCGTTCCAGGATCGCGCGGAGGGCCGGGATGTCGAGGTCGTCCTCGGCGACGCCCAGGCGGCCCAGGGCGCGCCGGGTCGAGGCGTCGACCGGGATCGCGTGGCCGGCCAGGGCCAGGCGGGTCACGGTCGCCAGGACATAGTCGGAGCCCAGGGCCTCGTAATCTTCGAGGGCCTTGAGCGACTCCTTTTGCGGCTTCTTGGCCAGGACGTCGAGGGTAAATCCGTAAGTCTTCTCGAATAACTGGCGGAGGAAGCGGCGAATCCGGAAGGCGCGGTCCTCGACGTCGGACATCCCGGCGAGGACCCCCTGGATCTCTTCGAGGGTGCTGACCCGGACCTCGTTCCAGTCGAAGAAGTCGTCCTTGAACCGCGACAGGGCCTGGTTGGCCTGCTCGCGGGTCGTGTCCTCGTGGCTGATCCCGAAGACGACCGACTCGAGGACCGACAGCTTGTCGACCGACGGCTCGATCTTGTACCGCTTCTTGAGCAGGGCGTGGATCTCGGCGAGGAATTGGGTCTTGCTCGGTGTGGCCATGAGATTGGGGCGTTCGCGGGCGGTGAAGGGGGCGGTTGGAATAGCCGATCCGGCGGGGGACGGGCTCCGGGCGCTGGCGGACGGGCGAGGGCCGGCCCATCGCATCGGGCGATCCGAGGGATCAATCGGCGGCGTCGTCCGGGGCCGCCCGGTCGGGGTCGGCCCCCACTTCGAGCCCGGCGGTGGCCTTGCGATCCTCGATCAGGACGTCTTCGATCAGCTTGGACATCTCGATCGACCGCTTCACGCCGACGTCGCGCTTGAACGTCAGGTGCGGCGTGGTCCGGGTCTGGAGCCGGGCCGCCACCTTGGCCTGGAGGAAGCCCGAGGCGCTCTGGAGCCCCTTCATGGCCAGGGATTGCTCCCCCTCGGTCCCCATGATCGAGACGAAGACGGCGGCGTTGCGGAGGTCGGGGGTGACCTCGGCCCGGAGCACCGTGACCCCGGTCACCCGGGGGTCCGACACCTCGAACAGGATCGCCGCCGAGACGACCTCCCGGATCGCCTCGGCCACCCGCAAGCTTCGGTGTGAGGGCATGGGTCCATTACCTCGCGAGGGGTCGACGACCGGCCCGGGTCGGTGGGGGCCGGCGGACCGGGTCCGATGGCTTCAAAGGTCGGTGAGCCGGGATTCGAGGACCTCGGCCCGGGGGTGGGCCGCCACGGCGTCGGCCACCCGGTCGAGGATCTCGCGGGCCTCGCGCCGGCTCGGCGCGATCGCGGCGACCCCGAGGACGCTTTCCGAGGGGTGGCCCGAGCGGTCGACCTCGGCCACCGAGACGTTGAAATGGCGGTGGATCTTGTCGACGATCGCCCGGACCGTCCGCCGCTTCGCCCGCGGGCCGTCGTCGATGCGGACCTCGATCCGGAGCGTCGCCAGGTACATCGGACCACCCCCGGCGCGGGACCCGGCCCGGGCGGACGGGCCGGGGCGAGGGGGTCCCCCCTCGCCCCGGCCGCGTGCCGGATCAGAGGGTCCGACGGATGATGTCGACCCGGTAGGCCTCGATCACGTCGTCGGATTTCAGGTCGTCGAAGTTGGCGATCTTGATGCCGCACTCGAACCCCTCGCGGACCTCCTTGACGTCGTCCTTGAACCGCTTGAGGGCTTCGAGCGTCCCCTTGTAGATCTCGCGACCCTCGCGGATGATCCGGGCCTTCGACGCCCGCTCGATCACCCCCTGGGTGACGAAGCAGCCGGCCACGGTCCCGACCTTGGAAATCTTGAAGGTTTCCCGGACCACGGCGCGGCCGAGGTGGACCTCCTTGATCTCGGGGACGAGCATCCCCTCGACGGCCTTCTTGATCTCGTCGGTCACCTGGTAGATGATGTCGTACCGACGGATGTCGATCTTCTTCTCATCGGCCAGGGTCACGGCGCGGTCTTCGGGGGCCACCCGGAACCCGATCACGATCGCCTGCGAGGCGTCGGCCAGGAGGATGTCGCTCTCGGAGATCCCGCCGACCCCCTTGAGCAGGACCCGGATGGGGACCTCGGGGTTCTCGAGCTTCTCCAGCTCCTTGATGAGGGCTTCGAGCGACCCCTGGACGTCGGCCTTGAGGATCAAGTTGAGGTTCTTGATCTTCTGCTCGGCCATCTTGCTGTAGAGGTTTTCCAGGGTGATCGACTGCCGCTCGCCGAGGGCGACCCCCCGGGTCCGGTTCCGGCGGATGTCGACGATCTCGCGGGCCCGGGTGATCTCGTCGATCACGGCGAACTTCTCGCCGGCGGTGGGGACCGCGTCGAGCCCCGACACCTCGACCGGCATCGACGGCCCGGCCTCGGCGACCGAGCGGCCCTTGTCGTCGAACAGGGCCCGGACGCGGCCGAAGCCGTCGCCGCAGACGATGGCGTCGCCGACCTTGAGCGTCCCGTCCTGGACCAGGACCGTCGCCACCACGCCCCGTCCCTCGGAGATCGACGCTTCCAGGCAGGTGCCCGACGCCGGCCGGGTGGGGTGGGCCCGGAGGTCGCACCGCAACTCGGCCACGATCCCGAGCATCTCCAGGAGTTCGGGGATGCCCTTGCCGCTCAGGGCCGAGGTTTTGACCACCGGCGTGTCGCCGCCGTATTCCTCGGGGGCGAGGTCCTGCTGCGACAGCTCGCCGTAGATCTTGTTGAGGTTGACGTTGGGCAGGTCGATCTTGTTGAGCGCCACGACGATCGGCACGCCGGCGGCCTTGGCGTGGGCGATGGCCTCCTGAGTCTGGGGCATCACGCCGTCGTCGGCCGCGACGACCAGGACGACGATGTCGGTCACATTCGCCCCGCGGGCCCGCATGGCGGTGAACGCCTCGTGGCCCGGGGTGTCGACGAACGTGATCGGCTTGCCGTCCTGGACGACCTGGTAGGCGCCGATGTGCTGGGTGATCCCGCCGCTCTCGGAGTCGACGACGTGGGCGTTGCGGATCTTGTCGAGCAGCGACGTCTTGCCGTGGTCGACGTGGCCGAGGATCGTGATGATCGGCGGCCGGGGGACGAGCCCCTCGGCTTCCTCGCGGTTGTCGCGGACCTCGTAGGAGTCGAACAGGTCGTCCTCGGCGGTCCGGGGGTGGACCACGGTCAGTTCGACGCCGAACTCCAGGGCCAGCATCTGCGCCGCCTCATCCTCGAGGTTGGCGTTGATGGTGACCATCTGGCCCATGCTGTTCATCATCTTGCGGATCAAGTCGTTGGCGCGGACGCCGATGGCCTCGGACAGGCTCCGGAGGTTGATCGGCGGCTCGATCTCGGCGTGGCTCTTGCGGGTCGGGGCGACCTGGCCGCGGCCGACCTTGTGGCCCTTCCGGCCGCCGCGCCGCGAGCGACCGTCGTCCTCGGACTCGCCCGTGAGCGACGAGGCCGGCAGCGGCGAGGAGATCCGCCGTTCGTTGGCCCGCTCGTTCCGCTTGGCCCGGCGACCGGCGCGGTCGGCGGGGGTCCCGAGGCGACCGGCGGCCTTCTTCTTCTCTTCTTCCTCGTCGCTCAAGGGGGGGGCGACGGGCGGCGGGGCGATCGTCCCGGGGCCGGCGCCGGGGCGTCGGAGGGCGGGGCCGCCGGGGCCCGAGCCGGGGCCGGCCGGGCCGCGCATCTGCTGGCCGGGGGCCGGGGGGGCGCCGAACCGGGGCGACGCGGCGGGTCCGCCGGGGCCGCCGGGGCGGGTCCCCGTCGCGGGCCCCCGCCCGGGGATCGGCGGCGCCTCGACGCCCCCGATCTGGCCGGCCTGCATCATCCGCCGCATCTCATCGGGGGTGAACCGGCGCTCGGGGCGCTGGGTCTTGAGGTCGGGGCCGGCGGCGGCGCCGCCGGGGCGAGGGCCGCCGGGGCGGGGCCCGTCGGGGCGACGGGGCGGGGCCGAGCCTTGTCCTTGGGGGTTGGTCGCCACGGGAGGCAAGGGCCGCCGCGACGGGCCGCCGGGGAGGGGCTCACGCCTCGGGCCGTCGCCGGGCCGGTTCTGCGAGTCTCCCGAGCCCTGGCCCGGGGCCGGGCCGCCGGGCCGGCCGCCGCCATATTGCGAGCGGACGCCGGTGGGCGAGATGTAGTCGCTCTGCTTCAGCGGCGGCGGCGTGGCCGGGTTGGGCCGGAGCCCGACGCGGGCCGACTGGGTGGCGTTCTGGCCCGGGACGGCCGGCCTGGGCTGCTGCGGGGCGTGGGCGGGCGGCCCCCCCGGCGGCTCGCCTCCGCCGCCGGGCCCGCCCCGGTTGGGGGTATGCCTCGACAGCGGGCCGCCGCCGCTGCCCAGCCGCGGGGGCGAACTCAGCCCCCCCGGGCGGGGGGCCGCCGGGGCCGGGGCCGGGGTCGTCGATCCGCCGGGGCCGACGCCGGGGGTCGGTCCCGAGGCGGGGGCCGCCGGGGCCGCCGGCGGGCCGGGCGCCGTCGCGACGACCGGGGGCGTCGCGGCGACCGGGGCCGGAGCCGGCGTCGGGGCGGGCGGGCTGGCCGGCGCGGCCGGGGCCGATCCGATGGTGGGGGCGGGGGCCGGCCCGGAGGTCGGCGCTTCGACCGCGCTGGGGCTCGGCGGGGCCGACTCGGCCACCGACGGAGGCGACACGGGCCTCTTCGCCACGGGAGCTGTGGGGCTGATGGGGAGCGTCTCCGAAGGAGGAGGACTAGGACGCGCCGGCGGTTGGGCGACCCGAGCGGCTTCCGGCGCGGCAGGGCCGGTCATCAGCCCCTTGATCCGATCGACCTGATCCTGGCCGAGGCCCGCGAAGATGCTGGGCTTGATGTCAAGCCCCCACTGCTGGATGCGATCGAGCAACTCTTGACTCTTCAAGCCTAGTTCTTTGGCCAACTCATGGACACGGGTGGACAACGGCGACTCCTCCTGGAAGGGCTGCGGCCCAGGTTGGCCGGGCAGCCGGCACGATCGGTCCGGTATTGTGGATTCCGACGACCGATCGTGCCAAGCCCAATTTCCCCCCCGAGGGTCGCCGAGGCCGCGAGGCCGCCGGGCCGATCGGTCAGAGTTCGAGAGCGGTTCGCACGGATCGATCGCGACGCGACGGGTGGCCCGTGGGGGGCCTCATGGGTGTCTCATGTCCGTATTCACTCCGGGGGTCCTGAGGGTATGGGGCCCGATTCGGGGTCCTGGTCGCGGTGGCCCGGCGGTTCCGGGGACGAGCCGGTGGAGCCGGGGGTCGGGAACGGGTCGGGGCGGTTGACGCCGCCGCCCGCCTCGTGGGGGTCGAGTTCCTCGGGCGTGGGGCCCGCTTCGATCGCCTCGGTCGCGATCCGGGTGGTTTCGGCCTGGTCGGCGTCGCTGGGCGCCGAGGTGACCTCGCGACCGTCGGCGTCCCCCGCGGCCGTTTCCGAGGCGAGGGCCAGGTCGCGGAGGCCGTCGATCCCTTCGAGCGGGATCAGGCCCGACCCGTCGTCCGCCCCGTCTTCCCCCGGGTCGGCTTCGTCGGCGGATAGTTCCGCCGAGACGGTCGGCCCTTCGTCGGCGTCGTCGAGCGGGTCGGACGCGGTCGGCGACCCTTCCTCTTCGGCGAACAGGTCGGACAGGGTGGGGCCGTTCGCGGGGCCGTCGGCGTCGGCCGGGGCGGCCGACCCGGCGTTGGGCGGGGACGACTGCGGTCGGGCCCCCTTGCGCCTCGGCATCTCGTCGGCCTGCTCCTCGGCCATGACTTCGGCCCGGCCGACGATTTCCACGGCGGTTTCTTCGTCGAGGCCGTCGATTGTGTTCACCAGGTCGACGATTTCCATGACCGAAAGGTCGTCGAAGCTCAGGATGCCCTGCTCGACCAGCTTCTCGGCCAGGACGGTGTCGACCCCCTCGATCCGGGTGAAGGCGGCGACGGCCTTCTCGATCAGCTCGTCGAGTTCCTCGCTGGTCATGATCTCGATGTCCCAGCCCACCAGCTTCGAGGCGAGCCGGACGTTCTGCCCCCGGCGGCCGATGGCCAGCGAGAGTTGATCCTCGCGGACCAGGACGATGGCCCGGCCCAGGAGCTGGCAGAGCATGACCTCGTCGATCTCGGCGGGCTGGAGGGCGTTGGGGATCAGGACTTGCAGCGACTCGTTCCAGCGGACGATGTCGATCCGCTCGCTGCTCAGCTCGTCGACGATGTTCTTGATCCGGGTGCCCCGGACCCCGACGCAGGCCCCGACGGCGTCGACCTTGGTGTCGATCGAGGTCACGGCGACCTTGGACCGATACCCGGCCTCGCGGGCGAGGGCCCGGATCGAGATGATCTGGTCGGCGATCTCGGGGATTTCCAGCTCGAAGAGGCGGCGGACGAAGTCGGGGTGGGTCCGGCTCAGGATGATCTTGACCCGCTGGCCGACCTTGCGGACGTCGAGGATCACGGCGCGGACGCGCTCGCCCGGGTGGTGGCTCTCGCCGGGGATCTGCTCGGACCGGGGGAGCAGGGCGTCGGTCTTGCCGAGGTTGACGGTGACGGCGCCGCCCTCGAACCGCTGGACGGTCCCGGTGATCAGGTCGCCCCGCTGGTCCTCGAATTCGTCGAACAGGCTGTCGCGCTCGGCTTCGCGGATCTTCTGGATGATGACTTGCTTGGCCGTTTGCGCGGCGATCCGCCCGAAATCGGGCGGGATGACGGGCTTGCCGTCGGTGAGGGTGCTGATCTTGCCGGTCTCGGGGTCGATCGTGACGAGGATTTCCTCGGCGTCGGGGTAGTGCTTCTTGGCCGCGGTGGCCAAGGCCGACTCGATCCCCTCGAACAAGACATCCTTGGGGATGTTCTTGTCGCGGTGGATGCTGTCGACGATGCGGACCAGATCGACGCTCATGAGACCCCTCCGAGGCGGGACGAGACTTGGGCAAGATGCGAAAAGAGGCCGGAACCATCGCCGGGCGGGCCGCGCCCGAGACAGGCGCGTCTCCGGTGATGTTCCGCCACGTTCCGATCGGGACGACGCCCCGGCCACCCCCCCGCGACCACCGGAGGAGGACCACCGCGTCAGCCCAAACCCAACGTTCGCGCCTGCCGTATCTGGGAATACGGCCCCGAGGTCGAGTCTAACCGCGAGTTGACACCGCTGTCAAGCGGCCCGACAATGGCCAAGAGGGCGAGGTTGGCCCTCATGGGGTCCGTTTCGCTCCAGAAATCGAGGGCGGCGAGCAATCATGAGCGTCCCTGCCCGCTTGGTCGACACCCATGCCCACCTGGACGACCGTCGGCTCCGGTCGAGGCTGGCCGAAGTCCTCGGGGCCGCCGATCGGGCCGGGGTCGTCCAGGTCGTCGCGGTGGCGACGACGGCCGAGGACAGCGAGTCGGTCGCGGCCTTGGCCCGGGATCACAGGGGGGTCTTCGCCGCCGTCGGCATCCACCCCAACGACGCAGCCGGGGCGGACCCCGGCGACTGGGGCCGGATCGAAGCCCTCGCCGACCGGCCCGAGGTGGTCGCCATCGGCGAGACCGGGCTCGACCGCCACTGGGACCGGACGCCGTTCCCGGTCCAGCAGGAATATTTCGGGCGGCACCTCGACCTGGCCGGGCGGCGCGGGCGGCCGGTCATCATCCATTCCCGCGACTGCCACCGCGACGTCGTCGACCAGCTCGGCCGGCTGGGTCGGCCGGTCGCCGGGGTCCTCCACTCGTTCACCGGCACCTGGGGCGAGGCCGAGGAGGTGCTCGCCCTCGGCCTGCACGTCTCGTTCGCCGGGATGCTCACCTTCGCCAACAAGTCGCTCGACCCGCTCCGCGAGGCCGCCGCGCGGGTGCCGCTCGACCGGCTGCTCGTCGAGACCGACGCCCCTTACCTCAGCCCCCATCCCCATCGAGGCCGCGAGAACGAGCCCGCCCGGGTGGTCCACACGGCCGCCAAACTGGCCGAAATCCGGGGGATGACCCTGCCGGAACTGGCCGAGGCCACGACCGACAACGCCCGCCGGTTGTTCGGGCTCGCCCCGGAGGAGGTCATCGGATCGATCCCACCGTGACAAAATGGGCGGCCCTTTGCCTGAAATTCGCCCCGATCGACCCCCGTCGTTTCAGGAGCCTGGCAAACTGGCTCGACCTTGACGATCGTTGACGAACGAGCGGCCCTTGCCACCCGACGCATCGGCGTGGTCCCGGCGGCGAGATCGGTTTTCGGCCCCCCATTTGCTTGGAACAGGTTCGCTTCTCCTCGAATCGGTCCCGACGGCGGAGGTTTCTCATGGGTGCTTCCTTCTACCTCAAAGACTTGCTCCTCGTGGCCCCCATCCTGGGCTTGTTCGTGGTCGGCTTGGCCATCACCCTCAAGAGCGGCGTCGTGTCGCTCGATCGCGATCGGGGCAAGCGGATTCTCGGCAACCTGTCGCATCTCGCGGTCGCCCTCGCCGGCTGCCTGGCCTTCCTCTTGATGGTCCAGCAGATCGTCGGCTTCCGGATCGACTCCCGCTGGTGAGCCCGTCGGGCCCGCCCCGGTGGCTTGACGGGACCGGCTTTCGGCTTTATCCTACAAAGTCGAGGGGATCGCTCGGGGTCAATCATTGAGGGCGGCTGACGGCGATGGAGCTTCGCGAAGCGTTGGGCCAGATCGCCGAGATTCGTCGGCAGATGTCCCGGACGGGCGTGTTCCGGGGCTATCGATCGGCCCCAGTCGCGTTCTCGGGGGCCCTGGCGTGGGGGGCGGCGATCGTCCAGGCGTCGTGGATACCAGACCCGACGCGCGACATCCCGGCTTACTTGGCGCTCTGGATCGGCGCGGCGGTGATCGGGATGGCTGCGGCCGGCGTCGAGATGGTGGTCCGGGCGTCGCGGGCCCCGATCTGGTCGCGCGAGTTGACCCGGCAGGCGGCCGAGCAGTTCCTGCCTTGCATAGCGGCGGGGGGGTTGCTGACCCTGGTGATCGCCGCCCGGTGCCCCGAGGCGCTCGGGATGCTCCCGGGCCTCTGGTCGATCCTGTTCAGCCTGGGCGTGTTCGCGTCGTGCCGCCTGTTGCCCCGGGCCACTTATGGCGTCGCGGCCTATTACCTGGCGGCCGGGCTGATCTGCCTGGCACTGTCACGGCCGGCGTCGGGGCCCTCTCCGTGGGCGATGGGGCTGACGTTCGGCGTCGGCCAGTGGCTTTCGGCCGTCGTGCTTTACCGGACGCTGGAATGCGATCATGGACGCTGAGAAGAGCCTTGCCGAGGCCGCCGGCCGGTTTGCCTACGACGGCCTGGAACGGATCATCCACGAGAAGGCCCGGCTCGGCATCCTCACGTCCCTGGTGGCGCATCCCAAAGGGCTCTTGTTCAACGACTTGAAAGAGCTGTGCTCGCTGACCGACGGCAACCTCAGCCGCCACCTCCAGGTGCTCCAGGAGGCCGGACTGGTCGAGGTCAGCAAGGGCCTCCGGAAGAACCGGCCCCAGACCGAGTGCCGCCTGACCGACGACGGCCGCCGCCGGTTCCTCGAATACATCACCGTCCTCGAAAACGTCGTCGCCGACGCCCTGGCCGCCGCCCGCGCCGAAGGATCGCCGACGCTCGCCGACGGGCTCTCGCCGGCCTGAAAGCTCGGATGAGGGCTCCGCCTACTTGCCGTTCCGGAGCGGCCTGTACCACCTCCGGGACTCTCCGCGCGGCCCCGGTCGTCGGCGGCTGGCGATGGCCGAGGCCAGGGTCCGACAGGGCCTCTCGATGTACCTCCCCGGCCCCGGCCCGGCCCGGCCGCCGGGCGTGGGACGGGTCGCTTTCGCCTGCCCCGGCGACCGGCTCGGGCCCCAAGGCGACCGGTCGTCCGCGACCGACGTGCTCCGGGCCCTCGCGGGCGCCGGGGTCGATTGCCAGGCTTTCTGCCCGGTCGACGACCTCGACGGGCTGGCCGGCCGCCTGGCATCGGCCGGTTGGCCCGCCCAGCTCGCCGACGCGACCCGCGACGAGCACGCCGCGCGGCTGCTCTACTCCCGATCGGGGCCGATCCCGGTGACCTGGCTGGGCCTCGGGGCCGGGCGGCTCGACGCCCTGGCCGCCTTCTTCGAGACCTTCCTCGACGCCTTCCGGCCCGTAAGCGTTCACGGGCCGGAAATACCATGACGATCTAGTGAACAGTCAAGCCCAGAATCTCGGGGGAATCAGGGTGCTCATACTGTACAAGATGGTCGCTTCGGATCATCTTTCAAGTCGCTGACC
>JAABUQ010001893.1_pt1 | contig 43197 bp, 36 predicted proteins | sample 5560001 | NCBI WGS metagenome assembly JAABUQ01 (sample SAMN10711888, study PRJNA513371) | rock metagenome | isolation source: Antarctica rocks | place: Antarctica: Victoria Land, Finger Mt nord | collected 2015-12-18 | reverse complement strand
CATCGAGTCGCGCGCGGACGCCGGGTACTACGCCAGGATGACCGTTCATACAGCCTCTCTCACTACGGGTCAGGCGCGGCCAAATGGGCATGCAGGGGAATAACGCGCCAACACCGTATTTTATCATATTTCTCGACGCATGCACTGATTCTCAGCGGGGTCGCAGGGCTATGTAGTTCTCAATCTCGCGGGCAATTCCCGGTGGGTAGGGGCGTATTGCATACGCCCGGCGGCAGCGCGACGAGAGCGTATGCAATACGCCCCTACCCCGGCATGGTCAGGCTGCCGCGAGAACTACATGGCCCTGGCGGGGTCGTTAGCTTATCGCCGGCCCCCGACTGCTACGATGTTTCCTGTTGGGCCTGCACGGAGCGCAGCTTTATCAGCTCCTCCTCGGCTCGCCGCGCGCTCCTCGGCATCCAGGCGGGCCTGCTCGACCTCGGCTAGCCGCTCCCGCGAGGCCTGCTCGACCTCGGTCAGTCGTTCCTGAAGACCCATGACCCGCGCAAGCGCCGCCTGGTAGTCTTGCCGCACCTCCTCGGCCACGCGGATCGGCTCATCCGTCGCCGGATCGATCACGCGCAGGTAGATCCCTGCCGGCTCCCATTCCGTCCCCGGAGTCGCTACCGGCCGCAACTCCGCTCCCAGCAGCGGGCTCCGCAGGCCTCCGCTCGGCAAGAGCGTCACCTCCTCCAGCCGTTGCTCCTGCCCGTTCCCCTGCAAGGCGAAAGCGCGCAGGTGCGGCGGCGCCAGGGCCGCGGGGTCGTACACGTAGTATTCGCGCACGCCCATGCGCCCGTACAGTGCGCGCTTGCCGCGGGGCGCGGTGCTCAGGTCCTGGCGCCGTGTGGTCCACGAGGTGATCTCGAACACGATGTCGGGCGCTTTGCCCTCCGACCAGGTGAACCATGCGTCGCGCGCTCCCGGCGCGACGTCGAGGGCGACGTTAGGCGTCAGGCGAGAGGTTGTCGCGCCGGTTGTACGGGTTGTAGTACAGGAACTGGTTGCCGCCGATGGCGGCGTCGCGGCCCTGTGCCTCGAGCAACCGGCGCACCGCGTATTGCAGGCCGATCATCTGGACCTGGTTGACAAAGGTCTCGGCCATGGGCTTACCGTCGTCCGTGGGGAACGTGGAGAGGTCGACATCGACGACTCCGGGGGTCAAGAGTATATAAGGCATTGTGGTGGTATCGGTCTCGCGGGCACGCACGGCCATGACGCATCATCCCTCCACTGATCGCTCCGCTCGGTCCTGATAGACGCAGTGTACCACCGTCGCGTGACACCGGTTGAAGTCGCCGCACGATATTCGCCCCTCTACCCTGGCGGATGCGTCATAATTCGGGGGTATGGGCCGACGATGACAATGTGTGAGGAGGAGACAAATCAATGGCAGAAACGTTCCGCAACTATATCGGCGGCGAGTGGCGCGAGGCCGCCGGCGGCCAGACCTTCGAGAGCAGGAACCCGGCGCGGCGATCCGAGACGATCGGCGTCTTCCAGCGCTCGGGCGCGGCCGACGTCGAGGCGGCCGTCGAGTCCGCTGTCAAGGCGGCGCGCGCCTGGCGCGAGGTCCCCGTCCCCGAGCGCGGCGAGATCCTCTACACCGTGGCGCGGTTGCTGGAGGAGCGCAAGGAGGATCTGGCCCAGCTGATGACGCGCGAGATGGGCAAGGTGATCAAGGAGGCGCGCGGCGACGTCCAGGAAGGCATCGACATGGCCAAGTACATCGCCGGTGAGGGGCGCCGCTACTTTGGCCAGACCGTGCCCTCCGAGCTGCGCAACAAGTTCTGCATGACCGTGCGCCAGCCACTTGGCGTGGTCGGGCTGATCACGCCCTGGAACTTCCCCATTGCCATCCCCTGCTGGAAGCTCTTGCCGGCGCTGCTGTGCGGCAACGCGGTGGTGCTCAAGCCAGCCGAGGACACCCCGGCCTGCGCCACGCGCCTGGTGGAAATCTTCGCCGAGGCGGGCGTCCCGGCCGGCGTGCTCAACCTGGTCACCGGTTACGGCGAGGAGGCCGGGCAGCCGCTACTGGAGCACCCCCGCGTGGCCGCCATCTCCTTCACCGGCTCGACCGAGGTGGGCCGCCTGATCGCCGCGACCTGCGGGCGCAACCTCAAGCGTGTCTCGCTGGAGCTGGGCGGCAAGAACGCCATCGTGGTGATGGACGACGCCGACCTCGACCTGGTGATCGACGGCGCGGTGTGGGGCGGCTTCGGGACGGCCGGCCAGCGCTGCACCGCGTCGTCGCGCCTGATCGTGCAGCGCGGCGCGGCGGCGCGGGTGCAGGATCGCCTGGTGGCGCGCGCCGAGGCCCTGACGGTGGGTGACGGGCTGCGGCCCGAGGTCGAGGTCGGCCCGGTGGTCAACGCGCCGCAGCTGGAGCGGGTGCACAGCTACAGCGGGATCGGGCAGCGCGAGGGGGCGCGGCTGCTGACGGGCGGCCGCATCCTGGCCGACGGCGCGCTGGGCGACGGCTACTTCTATGCCCCGACGGTCTTCGGCGACGTCGATCCCGGCATGCGCATCGCGCAAGAGGAAATCTTCGGACCCAGCGTCTCGGTCATCCCGGTGGACGGGTTCGAGCAAGCGATCCAGGTAGCTAACGACACCGCCTACGGACTGTCGCTGGCCATCTACACGCGCGACGTCAACAAGGCCTTCCGCGCCATCAACGAGCTGGAGGCGGGCATCGTCTACGTCAACGCCCCCACCATCGGCGCCGAGATCCAGTTGCCTTTCGGCGGCATCAAGGGCACGGGCAACGGCCACCGCGAGGCCGGGACCAGCGCGATAGACGGGTTCAGCGAGATCAAGAGCGTCTACGTCGACTACAGCGGTGTCCTGCAGCGCGCGCAGATCGACAATCGGGAGTAGGCGGTGTCCGAACGCCTGAGCCTGCGGGCGGCGCTGCTGCTGGTGGTCGTGCTGATCCTGGTGGGCACGGTCGTCTACACGGTCACGGAAGGCTGGTCGCCCGGCCTGGCGCTCTACGCTGCAGTCACCACGCTGACCACACTGGGGACGATCGGCCCGTCCTCGGCGCCCGGCCGGGCCTTCACGATCGTCTACGTGCTGGTCGGCGTGGCAACCAGCTTCTACATCCTCAGCGCCCTGGCCGTGTTCGTGGTCGAGGGCCGGCTGACGCAAAGCCTGCGGAGGAGGCGCATGGAACGGGCCATCGAGGGGTTACGGGGCCACTACATCATCTGTGGCTATGGCCGGGTCGGGCGCGAGATCGGCAACGAGTTTGCGCGCGAGGCCACGCCATTTGTGCTGATCGACATCGACCAGGAGCGACTTGAAACGGCCGCGCGGCAGGGCCAATTGGTCATCTCGGGCAATCCGGCTGGCGACGACGTGCTGCGCCACGCTCACCTGGACACGGCGCGGGGCCTGATCGCGGCGCTAGACGACGACGCCGAGAACATCTACGTGACGCTCTCGGCGCGCGTGCTACGGCCCGACCTGTTCATCGTGGCGCGGGCCAACCACCCGGACACCACGCTCAAGCTGGAGCGGGCAGGCGCCAACCGTGTGCTCTCCCCCTACTCCGTCGGCGGCCGTCTGATGGCGGCGATGGCCCTACGCCCCCTCTCGGTTGAGGTGGTGGACGCCGTGCTGCACAACCGCGACGACGAGGTAACGATCTCAGACCTTCGCGTTGGCCCCGACTCGCCCCTCCGTGGCCTGAGCGTGGGCGAGGCCCAGTGTGAGCGCCTGCGCGGGGTAGGAGTGCTGGCGCTGCATACGGGCGGACGGCTGGTGCTCAATCCCTCCCCCGATATCCGGTTGGTGGAGGGTGACGTGCTGGCTGTCATGGGCCTGCCCGCGCGGCTCGCGGCCCTCGGCCATCCCTATCCCGATGGGACCAGTTCGTGACTCATGCCGGTTAGCGGTCCCAGGAGACGACCGGAGCATGCCCCTTGAGCAGGTTCCGGGCGATGGTCCGCTTCTGGATCTCGTCGGTACCTTCATAGATGCGGTAGACCCGCATGTCGCGCATCAGGCGCTCGATGGGCATCTCCTTGGTGTAGCCCATGCCGCCGAAGACCTGCATCACGCGGTCGACGACGCGCCAGGCCATCGTGGCGCCGACCAGCTTGGCCATCGAGGACTCGTGGCGGACGTCCCGGCCCTGGTCGGCTTTCCAGGCCGCGTGCAGCACCAGCCATTTGGCCTCTTCGATCTCCACCGCGCTGTCGGCCAGCATCCACTGGATGGCCTGGTACTCGGCGATGGGCTGGCCGAACGCCACGCGCTGCTTGGCATAGTCGATAGCCATCTCGAGCAGCCGCTGCGCCTGGCCCACGGCCACGGCCGGGATGAGCACGCGTCCCTGGCCGATCCACTGCATGGCCAGGTTGAAACCCCAGCCCACCTCGCCGAGCACGTTTTCTTGCGGCACGCGGACGTCCTCGAAGAAGAGTTCGGCCGGACGCCATGCGCCCATTGTCTCGATGGGCCGGCTCGTCCAGCCCATGGCGCGATCGACCAGCAACGCGGTGATGCCGCCTCGATGGCCTTTCTCCTTATCCGTCAGCGCGAACACGATGGCGAAATCGGCCTCGTTGCCGTGCGAGATCCACGTCTTGGTCCCGTTCAGGACCCAGTTGTCGCCCTGTTTCGTGGCCGCCAGGCGGATGTTGGCGGCGTCGGAGCCCGTGTTGGGCTCCGAGAGGGCAAAACAGCTCTGGCGCTCACCCTCGATGGTCGGGATGAGGTAGCGCAGGCGCTGGTCCTCGTTTCCCGCGTACAGGATATTGTCGGCGTCTCCGCCATAGGTGAAAGGGACCAGCGCGCGGGCGGTCTCCATGAGGATAAGGCAGGTCGTCAGCACGCCCACCGCCGCGCCGCCATACTCCTCGGGCGTCAGCAACCCCCACAGGCCGGCGTCCCTGGCCTTGAGGCGGAGTTGTCGCAGTTCGGCTGCCCCCGGGAAATAGGCGCCCGCGCGTTCGGCTTGCTGCACCGCCGCTTCCAGCGGGAGTAGCTCACGCCGCACAAACTCCCGCGTCGTATCGACGATCATCCGTTGCTCCGGTGTCAGCGCGAAGTCCATAAACCGTTGCGCGCGTCCTCCGTCGCCTGAAGGCAACGGTCCCCACGCGCCCCTCCTTTCGTCTGCTATAGTCCGTTCACCATCACCAGGGCCTTGAGAACAGCGTGTCCGGGGGGTGGGCGGTAACCGATTCCACCAGCAACCGACCTGGAAAACCTTCCCTTTCTCCACAGCTTCATAGATAAATGAAGGGTGGGGCCGCATACACTCGAACGCGGCCCCACCCCTCTCTCCACATACGTTGCACCCAGGCAACTGCCAGTCGCTACCCACTCGTCGCTATGAGACGGCTTCGGTCGTCCAGCGGTTGCCCTGCTTGTTGATGACCATGGGCTGGTTGCACGAATCGCAATAGACTTCCATGCCCTCGAGCGGGAAGAAGACGCCGACAGGGCTGCCGCAGTGGGGGCAGGTGGTGCGAGCATAGGCGCCCGAGGCGCGGCCGACGAGCTGGTAGGCAAGGGCGATACCCACGCCGAACAGGATGGACCGGAAAAGGAACCGCAGCACTGCTATCCTCCTAAGTAGAGAGTAGATGGCCAAGATGCATGGACTCAGCCGGACGCAAGCCGCGCCACGGCCCTCCCGCGTATTATACCGTGTGGAGCGCCCAGGCTTCGGGTTCGTCATCGGACATCGCACGGCCCACGGATTCTCACCTGTGTGGCCGTCGTGGAGGCGTCTCTGGGGGCGCGGGACGCGCGCCCCCAGGCCGAGAGTTCACACGCCCTGTCCGCAAGCGGATTCTACGCTCGCGTCGGGGCGCCACACGACACATAACAGGAGTAACCGCGCACGTGGACAAACGGAAAAGGGTGGTCATTGGCACGCGCGGCAGCGCGCTGGCGCTGTGGCAGGCCAATTGGGTCGCGGCGGAGCTGCGGCGCCATCACCCCGACCTCACGGTCGAGGTGGAGCGAATCGCCGCGCCGGCCGACGCCGCGCCCGACGTGCCGCTCTCCGCGCTGGGTACCAAGGGCCTGTTCACCAAGACGCTCGAGGACGCCCTGCTGAACGGCCACATCGACCTCGCCGTCCACTCGCTCAAAGACCTGGCCAGCGCGCTGCCGCCCGGCCTCACTCTCGCCGCCGTCCCGCCGCGCGAAGATCCGCGCGAGGCGTTGGTGGTCATGCCGGGGGGGGCGACCGGTCTGGACAGCCTGCCGCGCGGCGCGCGCGTCGGCACCAGCGCGCCGCGCCGCTGCGCGCAACTGCGGTATCTGCGGCCCGACCTGCGGCTGGAAGAGATCCGCGGCAACGTCGATACGCGGTTGCGCAAGCTCCAGCGCGGCGACTACGACGCGCTGGTGCTGGCCGCGGCCGGGCTGCACCGCCTGGCCCGCGGCGACGCTATCACCGCCTATATCGACCCAGCGGTCATCCTGCCGGCGGGAGGGCAGGGCGCGCTGGGTATCGAGACGCGCGCGGACGACGAGGTGACGCGGGCGCTGGCCGCTCCGCTCTCCGACCCCGCCACCGCCGTCTGCTGCCAGGCAGAGCGGCGCCTGCAAGAAGTGCTGGAGGGCGGCTGCCGCGTCCCCATCGGCGCCCTGGCCCGCGTGGAGGGCGCGACGCTGACGCTACAGGCCGTCGTGGCCTCGGAGGACGGCCTCCACCTCGTCCGCGACACCCTCAGCGGCCCCGTTGGGTCGCCCCTGGCCCTCGGCGATCGACTGGCCGCGCGCCTGCTGGCCAATGGCGCCGATGCCATCCTGGAGACCGTGCGGGCGACTACCTAGTGTTTTCTCGTAGGCGCGCAGAAGTACGGGGAGCGCGGGCATCCCTCCCGCTGGGTCCGGGCGGGAGGGATGCCCGCGCTCCCCGTCGTCCCAGACCTTTTGCGCGCTAACGTTTTCTCTCTTGCGCCGGCCTCGTCGCTAATCACCAATCACGTGCGCCAGGTACGCTCGCAGCAGGCGCTTGAACTCGGCGACGAGCCGGGCGTGCTCGGGCGCGCCAGCCTTGATCAGAGAGAGCAGGGTCTTGACGACCTGCACGCTGACCAGCACGGAGAGCCTGATCTGGGCGGGGTCGACGCCGGGGGCCCGCGCGGCGTAGATCGCCTCGACGCGCCCGAACACCTCCTGGTCGATGTCGTCGCCGGCGCCGTCTTGCGCGCCCCCGACGACGAGCGCCGCGAAGCCAGCCGTGGTGGCGCAGAACTCGACCAGCGGGTCGATCAGGCTGTCGAGCAGGGCCAGCAACGGGAGGGCGGCCGCCTCGGGCACGAGCACGCGATCGTACAGCGCCCGCACCTGCGCCGCGTAGCGGTCGGCCAGCGCCCGCAGGATCGACTCCTTGTTGGGGAAAAACTGGTAGAGCGATCCAATAGACGTGTCGGCGCGCTCGGCGATCAGATTTGTCGTCGCCGCCTCGTATCCCTTCTCGGCGAACACTTCCGCCGCAGCGTCCAGAAGACGGGCGACGCGCCGTTCCCCGCGCTCCTGCCGCGGAACGCGCCGCGCCACGATTTGTTGGGCCATCTCCGCTCTATCCTTCCATCCCATTGACAATGTGAGCAATCGCTCGTATAATGAGCGTAATGTGAGCTTCTATTCACATTATACCGCGTCCGCGAGGGCAGGGGGTACCAGAGTCCGCGACAAGTCGTCGGCGCGCAAAAGATCTGGGGGCGCGCCGGGCGCCCGCGCGCACAGATCGACAATGGACAGACTCTCGTGGGAGTGCGGCTTGTAGGGTGTAGGGCTGAAGGAGGCGATGATGGGCGCGGCGGCGACGATAGGGACACGGACGCACGGGGCTATGGGAGAGACAGCAGGGACCGACGCGCGAGGCGGGGGCAGGCATGTTGTCCTGGGCGCGACCGGCGCCATCGGCTACTGGACGGCACGGCATCTGCTCGACCGCGGGGAGCGGGTGGTGCTGCTGGCGCGTTCGCCCGAGCGGGCGCGGGAACGCTTTCCCGAGGATGAGCCGGGTTTGACCATCGTCGCCGGCGACGCCGAACGTCCTGAAGACATGCGGCGCGTGGCCGAGGACGCCGCGACGATCTTCTACAACGTGAACCTGCCGTACCCGGCCTGGCACGACCCCGCGCGCGGAGTCGTCCCGCTGCTGGGCCACGCCATCGCTGCCGCGGCGGCGACCGGCGCACGCCTCGTCTTCCCCGGCAACGTCTACGTGTTCGGCTGCGTAGGGACCCAGCCGGGCCTCATCGGCGAGGATCAGCCGTTCGCCGCGCACACGCGCAAAGGGCGGCTGCGCGTGACTATGGAGCGGATGCTGGACGCGGCCTGGCGTGAACGCGGCGTCACCTACACGACGGTGCGCATGCCTGACTTCTACGGCCGCTACGTCGAGAACCGATTGTACCGCCCTCTGTTCGAGAACGCGCTGTCCGGCAAGTCCTTGACCTGGTACGGGGCCCTGGATGTCCCGCTGGAGTTGATCGACGCCGCGGACGGCGCGGCGGCGCTGGTGGAGGCCGGCCTCGATCGGGGCTCGATAGGACAGGTCTATCACGTGCCGGGAGGCGGCGCCACCACGGCTCGCGAGTGGTTGCGGACGCTGGCGCGCCTCGGCGGAGCCGGGGCGTCCATCCGCACCGTCCCAGCGGCAGCGGTCCGGCTGGTCGGGCTGGTCGACCGAGAGGCGCGCGAGTTCGCCGAGATGCGCTATCTCAAGGCCGAGCGATTGCTCCTGGATGGCTCCAAGTACCGCGCCCGCTTCGGGCACATCCCGTCCACGCCCTACGACATGGGCATCGCGCGTACACTGGAGTGGTATCGCGCCGGTAGACCAGTTATCAGTTGTCAGTTGCCAGTTGCCAGACGTCAGCAATCTGTCGCCAGCCGCGACTCGTGGGCCGTCGATCCACTGACAACCATGTCCGGGGGCAACTGGCAACTGACAACTGGCAACTGGCAACTGGCAACTGACAACTGACAACTGACAACTAAGGAGGATGGCATGCCCGGATACACGTACAAGGGGAAGACCGCGCTGGTGACCGGCGCGTCGTCGGGGATCGGCGAGGCGTTCGCGCGCGAGTTGGCGGCGCGGGGGATGGACCTCGTGTTGGTGGCGCGCTCGGAGGATAAGCTGCGGACGCTGGCGGCGGAGCTGGCGCGCGGCCATGGTATCCGCGCCGACGTGGTCGCGGCCGACCTGGGACGGGAGGGCGCGGCGGAGCGCCTGCACGAGGAGGTCAAGGGCCGGGGCATGCGCGTGGACATGCTGGTCAACAATGCAGGCTTCGGCACCCATGGTCCCTTCGAGACGCTGTCGCCAGACCGAGACCACGCCGAGGTCATGCTCAACGTCACCGCCGTGGTCGACCTGAGCCATGCCTTTTTGCCGGCGATGGCCGAGCGCGGCGACGGAGCGGTTATCAACGTCGGCTCCACGGCCGGATTCCAGCCGCTGCCCTACATGGCCGTGTACGGGGCGACCAAGGCCTTCGTGCTCTCGTTCTCCGAGGCCCTGTGGGCGGAATATCGTGGGCGCGGCGTGCGCGTACTGGCGCTGTGCCCCGGCGCGACGGAGACTCCCTTCTTCGGCGTCGTCGGCGCCGAGGAGGCGTCGGTGGGACGGCGGCGTACGCCACAACAGGTGGTGGCCACGGGGCTACGGGCACTGGAGCGCGGGCGTGGCTCCGCCATCGACGGCGCCTTCAACTATTGGTTGGCCCAGACGCCGCGCCTCGCCCCGCGCGGCCTGACCGCCCTCATCGGCAAGCGTCTGATGCGGCCCCGGCGGGAGTTGCCAGTTGCCGGCGCCCCGTTTCCAGCAACCGATCACTGACAACTGGCAACTGGCAACTGGAACGGGCATGATACACTGTATCCATGATAGAAGATACGGCCGCTCGGACGGCCCGCACCCAGGGACCAGATGCGCTGACCACGGCGCACCTCATCGTCGACGCCGCCTCGGACAAGAAAGCATTGGACATCGTGCTGCTCGACGTGCATGATGTCGCCAGCTTCACCGACTACTTCGTGATCTGCTCGGGTACCTCGGACCGGCAGGTGCGCGCCATCGCCGACGGCATCGACGAGGCGCTGGTCAAAGAGGGCGTGCTGCCCTACAAGCGCGAGGGTACCCCCGATGATGGTTGGGTGCTGCTCGATTATAGCGATGTCATCGTGCACATCTTTTCTCCCGAGCAGCGCGCGTTCTATGGCCTCGAGAAGCTATGGGAGCGCGCTCGCATCGTGGCGCGGCTGGTATAGAAGGCGGGCTGCGAGGATGGAGGAGCAGCGGACGGTACGCGAGCGCGTCAAAGGCTTCATCCTGGGCTCGGTAATCGGCAGCATCGCCGGGCTCGTCGTCGGGGGGACACTTGCCGCGCTCTTCTGGGGCGACGTTGCCGCCGCGATCCGCAAAGTGACGCGCCGGCTCTTCAAGCGCGACGAGCAGGTCAACTTCGAGATCCTGTTGCAATAGTGCCCGCGCCTCCAAATGGGCCATTTCACCTAAGACCTCTGTCGGTTATCCTGATGGGGGATGGCGCTCCCAGGCGCGTCGGCCGCGCCCCAGGCGTCTACCCACGATCTGTTGTTTGTCGCACGCTCGACGACCTGTTGTTGGCTGACGACTCACAGTAGCGGGACGCGCGGAGGATCTCCGACAGCCATGGCCATCACGACCATACGCCCACTCACACCTCAAGACCCGGTGTCCGGCGGTGTGCGACAGACGCTCAAATATCTGCTGCTGACCATGCGGCCCAAGCAGTGGACCAAGAACGGCGTCGTGTTCGTCGCCGTGATCTTCGCCCACAAGCTGGGCGACCCGCACGCCGTGCTGCTTGGCCTGTTCGCCGTGCTGGCTTTCTGCCTTATCTCCGGCGTGGTCTACATCATCAACGACCTCGTCGACTTGCAGAAAGACCGCCAACACCCCATCAAGCGCCGCCGCCCGTTGCCCTCCGGTCGCCTGCGGCCGCGCGTCGCCGCCGTCGCCGCCGCCGTGATCGGCGTCGTCACGGTGGCCGTGTCGTTCTGGGCTGCCCCGGGGTTTGGCGCGGCGGTGCTGGCCTACGTGGCGCTCAACCTGGCCTACTCGTTCTACCTCAAGAACGTGGTCCTGCTTGACCTGTTCGGTATTGCCGGCGGCTTCCTGCTGCGCGCGGCCGGCGGCGCCTGGATCATCGGGGTAGAGATCAGCGCCTGGCTCTACCTCTGCACCCTGTTGGGCTCGCTCTTACTGGCGCTGGGCAAGCGACGGCACGAGTTGCTGGTGCTGGAGGGCTCCGCCGCGGCGCACCGCAAGATCCTGAGCGAGTACACCACGGAGTTCCTGGAAGAGCTTATCTCGCTGGTGTCCTCGGCGCTGCTGGTGTCGTACGCGCTCTACACCTACTTCGCCTACGCCAAGACCCACGCCATGATGGCCACGGTCCCCTTTGCCGTCTACGGCATCTTCCGCTACCTCTACCTCGTCCACCTCAAGAATGAGGGCGGGGCGCCAGAAGAGATCCTGCTGCACGACCGCCCGATCCTGGCCGACATCGCCTGCTGGGTGCTGACCGCGGGCGTGATCCTGTACGTCTTCAACGCGGCATGAGGAACCTTCACCACCCCTCCCACTCCGTGGGACCCCACCCCTTCTCCCGATGCGCGGGAGAGGGGAGCGACCCTCACCCCCAACCCCTCTCCCGATGCGCGGGAGAGGGGAGAAAGGAGTTTTGAGCCATCATTACCCCGCGGTTGCGCCGCCGCTTCTTGCTCTCGCTGCTGTTCGGCCTCGTCGTGGTCACGGTGCTGGCCTTCCTCGGCGACGCCCCGCGCGTCCTCGCGGCGGCGGGCCACTTCGCCTGGGGCTACGTTCCGGCTATCCTGGCCCTGACGACGTTCAACTACGCGCTGCGCGGCGTGAAGTGGCACTACTACCTGCGTCTGATCCGCATCCCGGTGGGCCGCGGCGATAGCGCGGCCATCTTCGGCTGCGGCCTCTCCATGGCCATGACGCCGGGCAAGGTTGGCGAGTTGCTCAAGGCGTGGCTGCTGAGGAGCCGCGCCGGGACGCCCATGTCCGTCTCCGCCCCGGTCATCCTGGCCGAGCGGCTGACCGACGGCGTGGCCATGCTGATCCTGGCCTCGGGCGGCCTGCTGCTGTATCGGCAGGGCTGGCAAGCCTTGTTGGCAATCGCGTTGGTCGCGGTCGTGGCCGTAAGCGTGGTGCAATCGCGCGCGCTTTCGTTGCGCATCCTGGCGCGCCTGGAGAGGGTCCCTGCCATCGGACCCCGCGCCGGGAGGCGCCTGCGCCAGTTCTACGAGAGCGCCTATGTGCTGTTGCGGCCTCGTCCGCTGCTGACCGCCCTGGCGATCGGCGTGGTCTCGTGGTCGGGCGAGTGCGTGGCCTTCTTCCTGGTGCTGGTGGGGCTGGGCTTCGCGCCGGACGGGGGCCTCCTGATCCGCGCCGCCTTTGTGCTGGCCACCAGTACACTGGTCGGCTCGGCCTCGCTGTTGCCGGGCGGACTCGGCGCGGCCGAGGCCAGCAGCGCCGCGCTGCTGGCGGTGGTGCTGCAGGGCATCACCCGGCCGCAGGCCGTGGTCGCGACGCTGCTGATCCGCTTCTGCACCCTCTGGTTCGGTGTGGCCGTGGGCGTCGTCTCCCTGGTCATTTTCCGCAAGCGCCTCGGCCTCACCGCCGCCCCTGGCGACGACTCATCGCCGCTCGCCGTCCAGGGGACGCCCGTTGTCGTGGAGGCGCGCAAGTAGGCAAGGCGAGCGTTTGTGATACCCTCAAAATACGCAACCCGGTGTGGAACAGGTGCTGGTGGAGGCCGTGCGCGTATATGCGTGCATCTAGCAGCCTGTCGGAGAGACCAAGCTTTGCCGATAGATAGTGCATCAGAGGACCATTTGGGTGTGTTTCATCCGAGTTGGGGCACGGCCTTCATCCCCCGACCCCCTCTCCCGTGCGCGGGAGAGAGGAGGTGGCCCTCCAACATACCTGAAACACACCCGGACCATTTCTTGGCCTCACAGTGGGTTCCAGACGAGCTTTTGCCCTTTCGCCCTGCAAAAAACAGGACTGATACGCTTCTCTCCGACAGACTGCTAGGCCATCATATCCGTTCCACCCTGTTGACCTCAGTTACCGCAATCTGGTCTATCAAGCGTGGCTTCGTGCCGTTGAGAACCTGTCCGCCCCCGTGGTCGATTTCCGCCTTATCAATACGAAGAACTCGATGATGTCATCGAAGCCGTTGTCCAGAGTGGCTGTGATATAATGGTGCATGAATTGGATCAAAGAGCGTAGTAAGCGTACTGAAGGAGATCCTCAATATGGTGGTGCCAACGTCCATTGCATGGAGTCCACACTCGTATTTGGTTCAACACTGGGAGGACCATACGCAGGATAACCATAGACCAGGCCACGAATCGCAGTGCTGGCGTAACATATTACATAAGACCTCGGTATCGGTTGAAGATTACAAGTGGGCCTCCTTTCGTGCCTGGAGCCAATACATTATCGAGGTGAGCTATGTCAACATTCGTCCTAACATTCACAACCAACCAAGCAATGAAGACTGCACTAGCCGAGTCGACAAATTTGGCATCCGAACGGTAGTATGTATGCGTAATGGTAAAGGTCACGTGAAGACGTGTCACCACCTGCATTACAGAGATTGTCCAAGACCAGCACCCGTAATGCAACTGCAGAAGCAAGTTCACCAAATTCACCTTAACGCTTACTTAATGGGTTTGGAATCTAACCACATTCCCAAACTGGAGGATCTTATATGGTAGGCACAGTTGGACCCCAACCAGAGGCTTTGACTGCTTTTCGGACGTTGCTGCGATCTAATATACGCACAGCTTCTCGTTTTCAAGAGATATTTTTGTCTGATGAGAAATTCATTGGGCGAAGAAAAGACGGGCAAGCACTTAATCGACCCGAATGGGCGGAGGAAAAACCGGAAATCGGATCGGTATGGGACTACGTCTATGACTCTCGTGGACGACCGTTGATGGAGCGCGTGTTTGCGATGGAAAGTTTCCTGTTCACTCACGGAGATCTACGCCGCGGGCTCTGTGCATTAGACGCCCTGTCGGAGAACATCGAACTTCCAGAGGAGATTGGCGAGGAGTTCAATGCTCTACGTGCCTTGATCAGTAGGGCCCAGGATCAGAACATTCCCTACGTGGGGCCTATGGATCATACATTTAGTACGGTTTTGGAATCCGCAAGGCGAGAAATGCTCGAGTCGTTGGAGGGGCTTGAGGATGTCCCAAGGCGTAACGATTCTAGTATTGTAACGGCAGAGGCGGAGATGGTGGATCAAGCGGCGGCGGATGCGATGTTGGCAGCGGACAAGGCGAGCCTCATTAGTACAGAGCTTCCCCAACATGTGTCCCGGCAGGAGGATGTGGCACTGCATAACTTTCGCGAGATGAGAGTCCAGCACGCTATGCAGCGTATGATCGCATCATCTCTCCAGCTTCGCTATAGCATGGACAACCTGTTGGCAACGCGGCTTTTGGCCCCGTGTGTCCATGTCGCGAACAGTTCTGGCGACGAGCAATCCGCCTGGAATGCCTATCCATGGTTCAGCATGCGGGTTCGTACCGGATGGGAGAGGACCAACATGGACGAAGCAGATCGCACGGCACTCGATCAATTCCTTCGTCAACAGAACGTAGATGCCGGGACTCACGAAGCGTTGGGCGCATTGTTCGCGCAGCTAGAGGATTTTTGGGCTATAGGCGCTAGTGAGGTCAAGCGCCATCTCGAAGAGGGGTTCGGCTGGGAGGCAGCTGGTGGACGTGTCAATTTGATTCCCTCACCGTATCTGAGTAAGATGTGCCATTCAGTGCTCGTCGTTGTGTCCGTGGACCATCAACTGCAGCATCGCCTGCGCGAAGCTCACGATCTTGCTATCCGCTGTCATGACCAAATGCACACTATCGTTCTGATCAGCGATCAATGGGATGAGACCTATTTTAACGAGGATCGTCGATCAACCTTCGAAACATTGAAGGCTGCTTATGGCATGCGGCTGGCCGTGCTCTTGAGGCTTGGCGGCTCATTCAAGTTTTATCCTGTCATTATGTAATAATTTTGATAAGGCACTCATGCTTAGCCGTGCATCCACGATAAAAGGCGTGGGGCTACGAGTGCGATTACTGGTACTAATTAATACTGTGCTGCTATAATCGACTGGAAGAATCTTGTGACTAATGCGGCATTCCTGGAAGCCCGATTACTCTCAACAGGCCAGCAAAGCGTTTGTAGCGTGACCCACTAGGAGGTCGGCCATCCACTGGCACATCGATCAGAAAACGGTCTGGAGTGACTTCGGCCGGTGCTGCAACTTGGTCAATCTATCTGGGGACTAGGACATCTGGATGGACCAATGGAAACGATTGCCGTTTTCGAGGATATTTCTCAACGTGGCTGTTGAGCGCATTGGGCAGTGGTCGCTACGCCGTTGATCCGCTTCTGCACGCTCTGGTTCGGCGTGGCCACAGGCGTCGTCTCGCTGGTCATCTTCCGCAGGTGCCTCGGCCTCACCGCTGCCCTTGACGACACGGTGCCGACCGTGCAGGGAGCACCCATTGTTGCTGCCAATGCTCGCGAGTAAACGCGCATTCGGGAGCCAAGGAGCCGGGACCCCGATGCCGGCTTGACAGATCCGCCACGGCCGTTATACCATCACGGTTACACGGGAGCGTCGCGGGCATACCAGGCACTGTCCGATCAAGGGAGGCAGCGGATAGCGTAACTGCGACAATTCTGACACTCTATTCCCGGTTCGGCATGGAAGGCCGACGGAAGGAGACGCGGTATATGGCTCGGTACCTTATCGTCCGCATCGGGTCGCTGGCCGTCTCCATCGTCGCGGCCACGCTGGTCATCTTCCTGATCATGCACGCCATCCCTGGCGGACCCTTCGACGCCGAGAAGTCTCCGCTCTCTCCCGACCAACAGGCCGCCGTGATGCGCTTCTATGGCCTGGACCAGCCGCTGCCGGTCCAGTACCTGAAGTTCTTGTGGGGCGCCGTCCGCCTGCAATTCGGCTACTCCTATCAGGACCCCGGCGAGACCATCGCCGACCTGCTGGGGCGCACCTGGCCGATCAGCGCGTTCGCTGGCGGCATGGGCGTGCTGCTGGGCGTGAGCGTGGGGCTGCTGCTGGGCATTGCCGCCGCCCTGCGCCGCAACACCTGGGTCGATTACGTCGCCACCTTCATCTCGGTCCTGACCATCACCCTGCCCCCCTACATCATCAGCGTGGGCCTTATCCTGGTCTTCGCGGTCCTGCTGCGCTGGGCGCCCGCTTCCGGCTGGAACGGACCCTCCTCCTGGGTCCTTCCCATCCTGGCCTACTCCACCATCCCGCTCGGCCCGGTGGTGCGCTACACGCGCACCAGCATGCTGGACATGGCGGGGCGGCCCTACGTGGTCGTGGCGCGGGCCAAGGGGCTGACGCCGTGGCGCGTCACGACGCGCCATATCTTGCGCAACGCCTGGCGGCCGATCATCACCATCACCCTGCCCCTCTTGCCGGGAGTCATGACGGGCTCGATCTTCGTGGAGGCCATCTTCGGGGTGCCGGGCCTGGGGTCGTTCTTTGTCAGCAGCATCTCCAAGCGCGACTATCCCCTCGAGTTGGCCCTGATCTTTATTATCGCCATCCTCTACGGCGTGATTTTTGTCATCTCCGACATCCTCTACGTGCTGCTCGATCCGCGTGTGCGCCTGGCCGACCGCGCATCGGCGGTCTGACCGGTTCGATGTCGGCGCCCAGGACAAAAGAAAAGATGGGAAGATGAATCCATTCACCGGTCTCGCGGGCGATGCCGCCGCGCTGGACGCGGCGGGGCCGCGGAGCCTCGACGATGGGGACCTCGCGCCGGCGACGAGGGGATGGCGCCGCCGGCTGCGGCGCTTCGCGGCCAACCCCCTGGCCCTCCTCGGCCTGGTGGTCTTCGTCGTGCTGCTGCTGGCCGCGGCCGCGGCGCCCCTGATCACACCGGCCAATTACGACGACACGCAGTACGTGGCGCAGACGTACGCCTTCCCGTCCGGCGCGCACCTCTTCGGGGTGGACGCCGTGGGGCGGGACTTCTTCAGCCGCAACATCTACGCCATCCGGGTCTCGCTGGCCATCGGCCTCGGCGCCGCGCTGGTCAGCGCGCTGATCGGCATCCCCCTGGGCGCGGTGGCCGGCTTCTACGGACGCAGGATCGACTGGGTCGTCTCGCGCATCCTGGAGGTGTTCCAGGTGATCCCACCGTTCATGATCGCGATCCTGCTCTCCACGCTGTCTGGCGGCGGCCTCATCGAGTTGGTGCTGATCATCAGCTTCACGAGTTGGATGAATATGTGCCGCCTGGTGCGCGCCGAGTTGCTGACGCTGCGCGAGGAGGATTTCATCCTGGCGGCGCACGCCCAGGGCATCGGTCCCGGGCGGATCATCGTCCGGCACTTGCTGCCCAATGCGCTGGGACCTATCGTCGTGGCCTTCTCGCTGACGGTGCCCAGCGCCATCATCACGGAGGCCGGCCTGAGCTTCCTCGGCGTGGGCGTCAATCCGCCGACCCCGAGCTGGGGCACCATGATCGCCGAGGGGCTGTCCTCCGCGACGTACTATTGGCACCTGGAGCTCTTTCCCGTGCTGTTGCTAACGGTCACCGTGCTCAGCCTGTCGTTTATCGGCGACGGGGTGCGCGACGCCCTCGATCCCAGCGCACGGTAGGGCGGCGCGCGGCACGGGCGGACGCGACAGAACGGAGAAGAATTGGAGTTTGGAGTAGGGAAGAAAGGGGGTGATGGCCGCATCAGCACCGATACCTGCCCACCATGACGCCTGCCGCGATTGGTGAGCGTCCCGCAATGCGGGCGCGGCCTGCCGAGAGTCTGTGCATTGCTGGCCTGGGAGCGCGGGCGCTCGCTGCGCTGCTCGCCCGTCCTGGGGTCAACGCGGGGACGGGCGAGATGCCCGCGCTCCCAGAGATGCCCTCCGTCGTCGCATCGACTTTTCATAGACCATAGCGGCCGGCCCCTTCAGAGTTAGGTAACCAGCGCCCCTCGCCCACGCATCAACGATGAAAGGAACGCGACATGAAGAAGAGACTGGCTTTCCTGCTGACCCTCGCGGTCGTCTTCATTCCCCGGCAGTGGACGGCCGCCAGTAGCAACGCCGTCCCGCAACAGGTGACGGCCGCCAGCACGGGCACGGTGCTGCCGCCCGACGCGGCCCCGCCCGCGCAGCAGATCCTGCGCCTGCCAAACAACGGGCCGGAGGGGCCGTACCTGGACGAGGACTTGACTATCTATAACCGCCAGGACGGCACCGACCTGATCCAGGAGCCGCTCGTGGTCTATGACCAGTCGACCGGCAAGCTCAACCCCGTCGCCGCCCAGAGTTGGTCCGTCTCGCCGGATCGGTTGACCTGGACGTTCACCATCCGCAAGGACCTCGTCTGGTCCGATGGCGTGCCGCTCACGGCCAGGGACTACGCGTTCATGTTCCGCAACCAGGCGTCCCCCAAGACCGCCTACGACTTCACCTACTGGACGGAGACTGTCCAGGGCATCAAGAACTGGGCGGCGGTCAACGCCGGTAAGATGCCGGCCAGCGCCCTCGGCGTCGCGGCGCCCGACGACTATACCCTGCGCGTCACGACGGACGCGCCGCGCTCGTACCTGCCGTCCGCCATGGTCTATGCCTGGGCCGAGCCCGAGCACGTGGTCAGCAAGTACGGGAATACCTGGGCCACCAACCTGACCCACATGGTCTACAGCGGTCCCTACATGGCGCAGAGCTGGCAGAAGGGCGTGGCCATCACCTTCGTGCCCAACCCGAAGTATCACGGCGTGCGCAAGGCGCCGTACAGCCGGATCACCTGGGCCATCGCTTCCGGCAACGCCCTGGCGCAGTTCCAGACCCAGCAGGTCGACGAGACGCCCTATCTGAGTAGCGGGGACCTGCAGTTTGCCCTGCACACCCTGCCCAAGGACGTGGTCACGGCCTCGTCGTACGATGTCTGGTACCTCACCTACAACACCTATACCAAGCCATTCAGCGACCTGCGCGTGCGCCAGGCGTTCGACCTCGTCCTCGACCGGCAGATCCTGGCCAACGACGTGCTCAAAAATATCGCCAGGCCGAACTACACCCTGCTGATGCCCGGCTTCCCCGGCTATGACCCGTCGATTAAGGCCCCCTACAACGTGGCGCAGGCCCAGCACCTGCTGGCCGCCGCCGGCTACCCGGGCGGCAAGGGTTTCCCGGCCATCTCTATCTGGGTGCGCAACAACCCCAACGAAACCGGCTTCACCAGGCCGGCCGCCGAGTACATCCAGTCCGAATTCAAGTCCGCCCTCGGCATCGACGTCGGCATCAAGGTCATCGACCAGAAGGTCTTCACCGACAACATCAACAAGCACCAGCAGCCGCTCTTCCTGGTCGGCTACAACTACGACTACGTCGACCCGAGCGACTTCATGGACCTGTTCGTGACCGGCGGACGCCACGCCTGGTCCTACCAGCCGTACGACCAGACCGTGGCCGCGGGTGACCACTCCTTCGACCAGAGGCAGCGCCTGGCGCTCTACGGCAAGGCGCAGCACATCCTGGCCGCCCAGACGCCCGCGTCGTTCTTGTTCGTGCCCCAATACAACTTCCTGTGGAATCCCAAGATCGCCAACCCGCCGCTGCTTCCCACGCTGACCGACGACTGGATGCTCAACACCTACGTCAGGAAGTAGGGATGATGTCCACGGCAGAGAGGGACCGCGTGGCCGAGGCGCGCCGCGCCTTCCCGACGCTCGACGAGATGACCTACCTCAACGTGGCCACGCACGGGCTGACCCCGCAGCCCGTGCTGGACCGCTACCTGGAGTTGATCTCCCTGACGGCGCACTACGGCCACCTGCGCTACGACAGGGAGGACCTGTCCGCCTACCGGCGGGCGCGCGTGGCAGTCGCCGGCATCCTCGGCGTCCCGACCAGTTGGCTTGCCTTCACGCGCAACGCGACCGACGGCATGAACGACATCCTGGGCAGCCTGGCCTGGCAACCGGGCGACGAGGTAGTGACCTCCGACCAGGAGCATCCCGCCGTCACCTTCCCTCTCGCCTATGGCGCTCGCCGGGGCCTGTTCGCCGTCCGCACGTTCGCGGTCGATCCCGATCCAGCGGTCACGCTGCGTCACGTGGAGGAGTCCCTCACGCCGCGCACGCGGCTGATCCTGTGCAGCCACCTGAGTTCGCAGACGGGCATCCGCTCGCCGGCCGCGGAGATCTGCGCGCTCGCCGGGCGACACAATGAGGAAGGGCGGGCGCGGCCTATCCTGACGCTGATCGACGGCACGCAGGAGCTGGGTCAGTGGCGCGTCTCCGTGCCGGCCATTGGCTGCGACTTCTACGTAACCAACGGGCACAAGTGGCTGGGCGGCCCTAAGGGCTCGGGCATCCTGGTGGTACGGGAAGGGGCGTTCGGGTTGTTGACCCCGCCGTATATGGCCGGGGGCATCGACACGGTGGAGAGTCCCGTCGAGGACATGCTGGCGCATCGCGACGCGGCGCGCCTGTTCGAGGCCGGCACGCAGAATCTGGCCGTGGTCACGGTGCTGGCCGACGCCATCGAGTGGCTGGACCGCCTGGGCTGGGAGTGGGTCGAGCAGCGCGAGCGAGCGATGGCCACGTACCTGCGCGGCCAGTTGCGCGCGTTGCCCGGCGCGCGCCTGCTAACCCCCGACGCCTGGGAGCGGTCGTCGGCGATTACCTCGTTCTCCATGGACGGGCTTGACGCGCTGCACATACACAAGACGCTATGGGCGCAACGCATCATCACCCGCTACGTGCCCGAGCGCAACGCCATCCGCATCTCAACCCCCTACTTCACGTCCGAAGAGGAGGTGGATCGGCTGATCGCGGCGGTGGAGCGGATAGATGGAGCCTGATTTCTTGGATGAGATGATCGCGGAATCGACGGAGCGCAACCCAAACCTCCCTACCTTGATGGAGGAAGCTCGCCAGCGTCGTGCGTTGCTAGAGGCATTGGCGTCCGTCCGTGAACAGGCTCGCATTCCTCAAAGGACGGTTGCTGAGGGCATGGAGACATCCCAACCAGCCGTTGCACGCATGGAGGCCGGTACAGTTGATCCTCGGCTATCCACACTGCAGCGCTATGCGGCCAGTGTGGGCAAGCGATTGGTGTGGCAGATTGTGGATGCGGAGTAGATGGAGTAGATAACGTGATCTCGCGTCGAGGACGAGCGGCGGTCATGCTTGTCGCGCCTCGGCCGGTTCCCGCTCACCGTGCGCTACCTGTGCGGTTTGCGTCAGGTGGTGCGAACTGCGTCGGTCGTGAGGCAGGAAGAGTAGCGCGACGAGTCCTGCCGCGATGTAGAGGGCGCCCTGCGCGTCGAGCAGCGGCAACACGCCCAGCCGGTCGCCGAGGACGCCGGCCAGCAGCATGCCGCACAATTGTAGCAGGGCCGACATCGTCGTGAAGGCGCCGAAGATGCGCCCACGGTAGGAGTCGTCCACGCTCGTTTGCAGCAGGGTCATGGTCCCGGTCCCCAGGCCCACGCCGGGGATACCGACCGCGACGAACAGCGCCACGGACAGCAGGTAGGCGGGGAAGAGCAGCGGCGCGTTCCAGATGGCCAGGCAGATCAGGCCGAACAGGATGCCGCTGGCGCCGATCAGGAGCCTTGGCGCGATACGCTTGCCGATGGCGCCGATAACGGCCCCGCCCAGTAGGCCGCCCACTGCCTGGACGCCACGCAACCAGCCGACCTCGACCGCGGTCCCCCGCAATACGCGCTCGACGAAGACGATGAACAGCACCACGAAGATGCCCTGCGCCACCTGCTGGATGGCGGTGATGGCGAAGATGATGCGGATCGTCCGCTCGCCGCGCACCAGCCGCAGGCCTAGCAGCCATTCTCGCCACACCCCGCCAGCGGCGCCAACGAGCGACCGCACGCCGCTGCTCCGGCGTCTTTCCACTGCATCGACCGTTACCGGGAGGTCTGGGGGCGCGGGCGTCTCGCCCGTCCCCGGGTTGCCTCTAGGACGGGCGAGACGCCCGCGCCCCCAGAGACGCCTCTCCGATCGCCGCAGCAACAACTTTTCATAGCCCCTGACCTCTGCCGTATCATGGGTGGCAGAGGAGGTGAGTTCCATGGTGCTCGTAGCGGTCATGGGAGTAGCATGGTCTGGTTGCGGCGCGCGCGTTGGCTCACGCCTCGACATCGCCACGCGGACGGGCGCGATCAGCGCCGCCGCGACAAGGAATGAGGCGGCGTCCAGCAGCACGATACCATGCAAGCCCAGCAACGCGGCCACGATGCCGCCCAGTGGGGAGCCCACCAGGCGGGCCAGGTTGGCGCCGAGGGCCAGCAGCGCGTTGGCGGCTAGCAGACGTTCCGGCGCGGGTCCGACCACGCGCGGTAGCAGGGCGTTCTCGGCTGGCGCGAAGAACTGGGATAACACCGACGCGACGACCTGGACCGCGTAGACGATCCAGAGTTGCCCGCGCGAGGAGACGGCCAGCAGGGGCAATAGCGCCAGGGCCTGCAGCAGCGTGGAGACGAGCTATAGTGCGTCGGCGGTCCCAGCGGTCCGCGAAGACCCCGGCCACCGAGCCCAGCAGGATCTCGGGCACGAAGCCGGCGATAAAGACGCTCCCCGTCACCCACGTGGAGCCGGTGAGGGCGTAGACGTAGACGGGCAGCCCGATCAAGAGCAGCCAGTCGCCGGTCATGGAGATCAGCCCGCCGCACCACAGCAGGGCGAAATTGCGCTGCCGCAATACGCTTAACATAACCCTACGCCCGGCGGCTCTCGTACACGTCCAGCACCTCGTAGGTGTCGGCGGCCAGCGCCACGTCGAGCCGCGCCCCGCCCGCCGCCTCCGCGAAGCTGAGCAGCAGGGCGGGGCGACCCGCTGCCGCCAGTTCGACCCTCCTCTCGGGCAAGATGTGGATGCGCGGATGGGCGTTCCAGAAGCGCCAGGCCCGCGGCAGGTAGAGCGCCAGGTTGCTCAGGCGCATGCTGCACCCGATGCCGCAGCCGTCGCAGCGGGCGCTGACGCCGCGCTCCGCGCCGTTCAGCACGAGCGGTACGTCGCCGCCATTCAGCACGAGCGGTACGTCGTCGGGCAGCCTCAATTGGAGGGGCAGCGGCCTCCCGCATATCTCGCAGGGGACCGAACCCCTGCGCAGCGCGGGGGGGTAGTACCCGTTGACCCAGCGCATCACGCGGTTGAAGGCCGGCTTGTAGCCGCGTACACCCCGGAATAGGTCGGGCCACTCGTAGGCGCTGTAGACGCCAGTCGTCGGATAGCAGGCGGGGCAGCGCAGCACGAACAGGCCGCGCGGCGCGTCGAGGATGCCCTGCATGCGGTGCTGCCCGCACAGCGGGCACCAGATGCGCGTCTCCTGCCAGACCAGGTCAAGGCCAACTATGCCGTCCATGCCCGTGCCGTCCATACCTGCGTCGCCATCCCCGAGAAGGCCGAACGACGCGCTCTCGCGGGCTAGTTCCGTGGAGAGGACGTGGCGCAGCGCGCGCCTGGCGCGGTAGAGCCGTGCGGCAGTGGCGGCCTCGCTCAGGCCCAGGCGGGCCGCGACCTCGGCGTGCGGCAGCTCGTCGATGTAGCGGTCCACCAGTGCGCGACGCGTCTCCGGCGGCAACAGGGCCAGCGCGCGGTCGAGCAGCAGGATGAGGTCGTGGCGCTCCAACTCGGCCAGGGGATCAGTCTCCTCGTCGGCCCGTTCCTCGGCCAGGACATCGTCGCGCGACACATGGACGGAGTCGCGGCTATGGCGACGCAGCCAGCGCAAGCAGACGTTGCGGGCGATCCCGCGCAGCCATGCGGCGCGCGCGTCCGGGTTGCGCAGCCCATCGCCGTGGCGCCAGGCTTCCAGCAACGTCTCCTGCGCCAGGTCCTCGGCGGTATCCATATCGCTGGTAAAGCGAGCGCAGAGACGGAGGATAGCTGTGCGCTCCTCCGGTGACACGACCGTTGCCTCCCGCGACCTGATGTCCAGGTCTGCCCGCTCGCGCATCAATCCCATCCCCATCTCCTGCTGGCCTTTGCTCTGTGAAGCGCCATCAGCGTCTATCTATATGTCGTCTCCTAACCACGGTAGATGACGCAATTTCTTGTGCGCCTACGCGATTGCCCGCAGCATCACGTCGACAAACCGCTGCTCGTGGTCCTCCAGCCAGTGGACAAAGTTGCGCAGATACGTGATGCGCTCGGGGATCGGGCCGCTCTCGCCCACGGCCATCACGTGCCCCAACCACCACAGGACGGCGATGGCCCCGCGCAGACGGATCAGCCAGGGCAGAGTCTGGACCTCTTGTTCCGTTAACTGTACCCACTGTGTGTAGCCGCGACAGAAATGGCGCACGATGTCCCACGGCTCGGGATCGTCCCATACGCGCATCGTCATGCGCAGGCCCATCGCCACGTCCAGCGCGCAAGCGGCGAGCGCGGCAAACTCGAAGTCCAGCACTCCGGTTACGCGCCCCGCGTCGACCAGGACGTTAGCCGGCGTGATGTCGTTGTGACAGAGCTGCCGCGGCAAGTCGCGGTACGGACCGTCCAGGAACACCCGCAAGCGCGCCGCTTCCTCCCGCCACCAGCGCAACAGCTCGTCGTACGGCGGAGCGTCGGGGAGCCCGAGTTGTTGCGGTGTGACGGTGAACGGGTCGCGCAACAGCAGCGGGAAGCGAAATAGCTCACCGAACAGCGGGCGGCCGGGACGAGGCGCGTCGGGATAGTGGCGCAGCGCCGCGTGCAACTCGCCGAGCGAGGCGCCCAACAGCTCGACCTGATCGGAGGCGCGCGGATCGAGGCGGGCGCCAGGGAGGTAGCGCGAGAGCGACACCCATCCGCTCGTCCCACGGCAGAGCAACGCGCCGCCGCGCGTCGGGATAGGGACGGGCACGGCAAAAGACAGCCTCGCGTCCGCCAGCCGGTTCAATAGGCGGTGTTCGTAGCCGATCGAGGCCGGGTCGTCGTAGCTCTTGCTGAGGTAGGCCCTGGCAATGTAGTCTCCGCGGCCCGTGCGGACGATCAGGCTCGCGTTATTGACGCCCTGCTGCTCGGGGGCGCCGATCTCAAGCGGCGGCGCGAGGTCGTAGTCCGCCAGGTACGGCGGGAGAGCGTGGTTGAACGGCTTAGACAAGGTTCAACTGGCAACTGGGCGTATACAATATGTCTCTACTGGCAACTATTCCGTCACTCCGCCGGGGTGGGCGGTTGCGCCGGGCCCTGGGCCGGGCCGACCCAGATCGTCTGCACGTTGACGAACTCGCGGACGCCGAACGAGGAGAGCTCGCGCCCGTAGCCGCTGTGCTTGACCCCGCCGAAGGGCAGGCGCGGGTCCGAGGCCGTCATGCCGTTGATGAAGACGCCGCCCGACTCCACGCGACGGGCCAGGGCCTTGCCGCGCTCGATGTCGCCCGTCCACAGGTTGCCGCCCAGCCCGTACTCTGAGTTGTTGGCCAGGGCCAGCGCGTCCTCGCCATCGCGCGCCCGGATCACCGCCGCGACCGGGCCGAAGGTCTCCTCGCGGAACACCGGCATCTCCGGGCGCACGCCGGCCAGTACGGTTGGAGCATAGTAGTAGCCGGGCCGGTCGGGCGCCTCCCCGCCGACCAGGACGCGTGCCCCCTGCGCCACCGACTCACGCACCTGCCGCTCCAGCGTCGCGCGCAGGTCCGCCCGCGCCAGCGGCCCGACCTGGGTCTCACGCTCCGTGGGGTCGCCCACGCGCAGCCGGCCGACTGCCGCCGTGAAATCCCGCTCGAAGCGGTCGGCCACCGCCTCCTCCACGATGAAGCGCTTGGCGGCGATGCAGCTTTGGCCGCTGTTCTGGTAGCGGGCGCGCACCGCGTACTCGACCGCGCCCTCCAGGTCGGCGTCGGCCAGCACGATGAAAGGGTCGGACCCGCCCAGCTCGAGCACCGTCTTCTTGAGCGCCCGGCCCGCCTGCGCGGCCACGGCGCGGCCCGTGGCCACGCTGCCGGTGAAGGTGACGGCGGCGACGCGGTCGTCGGCGATCATCCCGCCCACGGCCTCGACCGGGGCCAGCACCGTGCGGAAGAGACCGGGCGGACAGCCAGCCTCGCGGAAGGTCTCTTCCAGCGCCAGGGCGCAGCCGGGGATGTTGGGTGCATGCTTGAGCGCCACCGCGTCGCCGGCCATCAGGGCCGGCGCGGCGAAGCGCAGCACCTGCCAGAAGGGGAAGTTCCAGGGCATGATGGCCAGGATTACGCCCAGCGGCTCGAAGGCCACGAAGCTCTCCCGCGCATTTGTCCCGATGGGGTCGTCGGCCAGGAACCGCTCGGCGTTCTCGGCGTAGTACTCCAGCCCCCAGCAAGACTTCTCCACCTCGGCCTCGGCCTCGGCGATCGGCTTGCCCATCTCGGCCGTCATCAGCGCGGCGAAGCGCCCTTTCTCCGAGCGCAGATAGGCAACGGCGCGGCGCATCAGGGCGGCGCGCTCCGCGAACCGGGTGACGCGCCACGCCTCGAACGCGGCGCGCGCCTGCGCCAGCGCCTCGTCGATGCGCGCGGGCGTGGCCTCGTCATAGTCCGCCAGGATATCTTCGGTCGCCGGATTGATCGATTGTAGCGCCATCGATGCTCCCCTCTCTGCTACTGCTATCTACTTATTCTACGCCCTACGCCAGGCCTGCGACCGCGATTGTAAGGCGCCCGTCGGCCTGACCCTGAAGGGTCATGGCAGGGACAAGACCTTAAAAGGTCCGCGGGGAGCGGCGCCGCGCCGACCCTTCAGGGTCCCGTCCCTCCCATGGTCCTTTAGGGCCAATACGGTTCAGTTAAGGATTTCGGCCGCTGCCGGATAGCACCGACAAGCGGGCCATTCACACGTAAACGGGGCGTCCATCCGGCCCTCTGCGGCATGCTGGACGAGGCTTCCATAGCTTAACTGAACCGTATTGCCTTTAGGGCCGGGTACGACCACCATCGTAGGGCGCATCCAGCCCCAGGCGGGCTAATGGCTAATGGCTATGCGCGGCGTCGCGCCAATGAGGTTGCGTGCGGCCTGGGCCATGTGGGCGGGGGTCAGGCCATACTTCTCCAGCAGCGGCGCGTTGGGACCGCTCTCGCCGAAGACGTCGCGCAGGCCGACGCGGCGCATGGGCGTGGGCCTGCGCTCGCCCAGCGTCTCGGCCACGGCACCGCCCAAGCCGCCGATAATGGAGTGGTCCTCGGCCGTGACCACGCGGCCCGTGCGCGCGGCCGCCGCCACGATGGCCTCCTCGTCCAGCGGCTTGAGCGTCGGCATGTGCAGCACGTGCGCCTCGACGCCCTCGGCCGCCAGCAGTTCGGCCGCCTCCAGCGCGCGCGTGGTCTGCACGCCGGTGGCGATCAGGGTCACGTCCGCGCCCTCGCGCAGCAGGTAGGCGCGGCCGATCTCGAACGGCCGGTCGCGCGGCGTGACCACCGGGCTGGGGTCGCGCGTGAGGCGTAGGTAGGCCGGCCCATGGTGCTCCATCAGCGCCCACATCGCGGCGCGCACCTCGACGCCATCGGCCGGGGCCACGACCGTCATGTGGGGCATGGCGCGGAAGATGGCCAGGTCCTCGACCTCCTGGTGCGTCTTGCCGGTCGACCCCGTCAGCAGGCCGCTGTAGCCGCCGGCCAGCTTGACGTTGAGCCCTGGCTGGGCCACCACCACGCGGATCTGGTCGAGGTCGCGCGAGGCGATGAAGGCGGCGAAGGAGCTGACCCAGGGCACGAACCCAACCGTGGCCAGGCCTGCGGCGACGCCGATCAGGTTCTGCTCGGCGATGCCCATCTCCAGGAAGCGGTCGGGCCGCGCGTTATTGAGGATGTCCGCGCGGGTGGAGTTGGCCAGGTCGCCGTCGAGCAGCAAGAAGTCGGGGTAGCGGTCGGCCAGCTCCACCAGCGTCTCGCCAAAGACGGTACGCGGCGCAAGGGTGAGGGTCTCAGTCTCGGTCGTCATGGCGCCACCTCCTCGGTCCGCCCGGCCATCAATGCGGCCAACTCGGCCAGCGCCTGATCGCGGTGCTCGTCGGTGGGCGGCTTGGCGTGCCAGGCGAAGGCATGCTCCATGAACGATACGCCCTTGCCCTTGATGGTATGCGCCACGACGACCGTTGGCCGGCCCTCCTGGCCCCGGTAGGCGCGGCGCAGGGTCGCCACGAGCGCGGCCATGTCGTGGCCGTCGGTCTCCAGCACGCGCCAGCCGAAGGCGGCCCAGCGCGCGGGTATCTCGGGCTGATGCAAGGTCAACCCCTCGCCGCCTGCGTTGGGCCAGGAATACTGGGGCAGACGGTTGTGGTCGACGATGGCCACGAGGTTGTCGAGGCCGTAGCGCGCGGCCACAAAGGCCGCTTCCCACACCTGACCCTCCTGGATCTCGCCGTCGCCGAGCATGACGACGGTGCGGAAGTCCAGCCCGCGCCGCTTTGCCCCGATGGCCATGCCCACGCCTGGTGAGAGGCCCTGGCCCAGCGAGCCCGCGCTCATGTCGAGTCCCGGTAGCGCGGCCATGTCGGGGTGGCCCTGCAGGCGCGAGTCAATCGCGTCGAAGGTGGCCAGTTCGTCGATGGGGAAGTAGCCGCGCTGGGCCAGCACGGCATAGAGCGCGACGGACGAGTGTCCCTTGGAGAGGATGAAGCGGTCGCGCTCGGGCCAGTCGGGGCGGGCGGGGTCGACGCGCAGCACGTCGAAGTAGAGCGCGACCAGCAGGTCGGCGGCCGAGAGCGGGCCGCCGAGGTGGCCGGCTTGCGCCCGGTGGATCGTCTCCACGATCAGGCGGCGCGTCTCGCTCGCGGTCGCCTCCAGTTCACGCACGCGATCCGTCTCAACAGCTACATCGACCGCCATCGGGTCCTCCTCTCCCGCGCTGGTTGCCGCGTCGGCAACGGACCGCCGCATCTCAGCGATGCGTGTGCGCGCACTCTTATCGTCATGCGGGCAAGTCGTCCGTTATATGGTAACATCCTGCGCTCAGGTGTTGCAAGCGGCCGAACGGTGTGGGGTGCGCGTCACTTTTTCGCGCGACGCGTCACATCTCCTGGGAGCGCCGTCTCTCGCTGCGCTGCCAGCAGGCTAGACGCTGGCTCTCCTCGCGGGCGCGAAAAAGTGGCGCGCACCCAACGGTGTGTTTGACACGGCGCCCGTTTCTGCCTATACTTCTGAAGGTATTGACGGGCCGTAACCAGCCCATCCTACTCCAATGCCGATGTAGCTCAGTTGGTAGAGCACCCGTTTCGTAAATGGGCGGTCGTCGGTTCGAGTCCGACCATCGGCTCTCTGTAACCAGCATGCCAGGATGTGGTATACTGCCTTTATCGAGTGTGCACATGAGTGAGGGTTCGCGGGGCGTCGTGCTCCGGCCCGATCACGGACGGCCCGGCATGTTTGACTAAGCATGCCGGGCCTTTTTCATACCGCGACGCTCGATGAGGAGGTATCTATGGCTAATGGCACTATCAAAACAATCACCGATCGCGGGTTCGGTTTTATCCAGCCGGAGAACGGGAGCGCCGATGTGTTCTTCCATCGCTCTGCGCTCGCGGGCGGCCTGGACTTCGACCGCATCCAGCAGGGCGACCGCGTGACGTTCGAGGCCGAGAACGATCCGCGCGGCAAGGGTATGCGCGCGTCCAACGTGCAACCGGCCAACTAGGACCGGCGTGCAGCCGCCTACGACGGGTTGTGACAGCCCATAGCACAAGGGGGAGAAGGGGGAGCCGCCACGCGCGTATATCGCGTGACGGCTTCCCCTCATTCATCCCGATATAGCCCGCATTATTCACGAGACGGCGCTCCCAGGACGGACGGCCGCCGCCCCCGCCCCACACAAACGAGGCGCATCCATGGCCTTGCCGCCTCCGCTCACGGGGCTGGCGCGTAGGCGGTCAGCCCATGAGTCTTGTCTGAGATGTACAGGATGCCGTTGGCAACGACCGGACTCGACCAGTGCACCGACCCGATGCCTGTATCCTGCCACAGCGCCGCGCCGCTGACCGGATCGAGCGCCCGGATATGACCATTGGCGGCACAGTAGAGGACGCCGTTCGCCACCAGGGGCGAGATGCACGCCACCCTGCGTGTGGACCACATGACGTTCATCCTCGGCGTCCCGGCAGACCCGGGCGCCACCGTAAGGGCCGACAGCCCTTTCCCGTTGCCGACAAATACCCACGTGCTCCCCTTGCTCGGGTCGACCCAGACGGCCGGCTGGCTCAGGACCCCTTCCCCTTGCGGCGCTTTGAGCAGGGCGCCGACCTCGCCGCCGAGTCCGGATTGCCCCGCTTGTCCGCCCAGCCGGTCCAGGTTGAGCAGCCGTAGCGTGCCGTCTTTTGCGCCCTGGACGGCCAGATGCTGGACGGAGCCGTGCGCCAGGGTGGGCAGGATAGCCGGGTCGGTGCTGCCAAGGTCGGCGTCCGTGACGTTCAAGTGGCCGTAGTCCTCCGGCGTGTACCGGTCCAGCGGCGCCGCGGCGGGGACGGACCCGTCGGGCCGCAGCGCGATCACCGACTGGCCCCAATCGTGGGCGGCCGGGTTATAGGGGCCGTTGCCGACGGCCAGGTAGACCTTATCCGTGTCCCCGTCGTACACCACACCGGCCCGCCCCCACAGGCCCGCGCCGGTGCGCGGGCAATCGGACGCCGCCGGCGCGAGGGCGAAATGGACGTCGACTCGGTCGCCGCACAGGGCGTTGAATACGTGCTGCGCGCCCGACGACAGGTTGATGGTGGTCAGGTGCCCCTGGTAGTCCCCCGCGTCGCCGAAGCTGCTGGTGACGGCGTAGAGGTAGCTCACCCCGGAGCGCGCCGTGGCCACGCTGAGCGCCGCGGATAATTTCTCGGCCGCGGGCTTGCGCGTCACCAACGCGGGCCAGCCGCCCGCGGCGATCTCCGCGCCCGTCCCGACAGCATACTTGTGGATGTAGCCGTCCATCCCGTAGCTATAGACGTAGCGTCGATTGGGGTCGACGGCGGGCGAGGAATACGTGTAGCACGGCTCGGTCGTCTGCCGGTGCGTCCAGAACGGGGATGCGCACGACTGCGCCGACGTGTAGCCGCGCTGCCAGACCGTGGCCCCGGTGTGGGCGTCGAGCGCCAGCGCCTGGCCGGCGTAGGTGGTGACGAAGAGGAGGTCGCGCACGCCGCCGGGAGTGGGCACGTCGTGCAGGGATACGGGCGCGCCGTCGACGAAACTGGGCAGCACGACCCGGAAGATGCGGTGCAGGCGAGCGACGCTGGCCGCGTCAAGCGCCGTCTCTTGCGTGTTGTCGCCGCTATGCGCCGGATTCCCATCGTATTGTAGCCAGTCGTAGCGCCCTCCCGTCGCCCCCGTCGCCCCCGTCGCCCCCGTCGCCGAGGCCAGGGCCGCGGGCGTTGGCGGAGGCAGCAGAGTGAGCAGCAAAGCGGCGCCGGCGCTGGCCGCGGCGATACCGCGCCATACCCCGGAGGGCCAGCGTCGGCGTTGAATAGTGTCGTGGAGCATTCTTACCGTTCCTTTCAGTGTGATGCTGAGTCAGCAGATGATCCTTGCTGGGCTTGCAAACAGTCGATTGTACCATCGGCATGGCGAACCGGGAGTGCGGGCGCCCGCTGCGCTGCCAGCGCGCCGGGGATGGAACTGGCGGCCATCTTCCGACCGACCCTGGGGTTACTGTAGGGACGCGGCGATGCGCGTCAGGCTGTCGACCGAGAGATGCGACCACTGCGCGACGGTCACGACGGCATAGCCGTGTCCCATGCGGTCGACCCACGTCAGGATCAGGATATCCGCGCCAGGCGCCCTGTACTCGTGAAGGCTCGCGGCGAAGCGGCCCCGCCTGATCGTGCGCACGGGCAAGCCGCCGACGAAAGCGATGGCCCGCGACGCCTGGTTGATCTGCACGCCGGCGGGGCTGGCCGTATCGGTGGAGGCATGGGAACCGGGGCGCGCCGCGACGTAGGTCAGGGTGCTGAGGCCGCCGCTCACGTCGCGCGCCCGCGGAGTCACGGCCAGTTGGACCGGCGCGTAGCCGGATGGGAGATAGCGCGGCGTCGCGATGGCGAACGGTACGCGGGCGCGCACGCGGCCAATGGCGGCGGACACATTCAGCCCCGCCGCGACCTGTTGCCGCCCGACGTACACGGCCACCGGCTTGGGAGCGGCCACGGGTCCGCGTCGGATTGCCGGCCGCGACCGCGCGTGGCGCCCAGGCCGCGCGCCATGCGTCGACCTTGGAGAGCGCGTGGGATGCGTCGAGCCCGCGGGATGCGCCGCGTGCGTCGGGTGCGCCGCGGGTGTCGGGTGCGTCGGTGGTACCGGGCGCCCAGCCACGTGCGTGGGTGTTGCGGCAGGCGCGTGGCGACCGGACACGGCGGCCGCTCCCGGAGTGGGCGCTGCCTGGGGACCAAGCCCGGCACTCGCTCTCGACGTCGGCGGCGTATGTAGCACATGGTCCGCCCCCGGCCCCGTTGCGGCGGTTATTGTCCCTGCCGCGCCCAGCGACAGCGCAAGGGCGGCCACCGCCGCGCACAGCAGCGCGCGACGCGCATGCCGCATCCCGGCGCCCACCGATGCCACGACGTGTCGCACCGAGCTATGTGATCCTCCCGTGCCCGCTTGGTCAGGCCGGCATGTCCGCGGATGTAGAGGGTTAGTCTGCTTCGTGTTCATACTCTTGCTCCTGTTACCTTGACCGATCATGCGCCACTCTATATCTTGTATCCCGTTGCGCCGTTCTCGGGAGGCGGTTGCCTCCCCCCGCTGCCGCGGCTTGAGCAAGTGATCGAAAGGACCCCGTAGTTCCCCGCGCCTGCTAACGGCTAACGGCTTGGCGTCTATAGCGCCGGCAGAGAGCCCTGCGTGCCCGTGTAACTGCGGCCATCCAGCGTGTTGGCGACGTTCGTGGCCACGAAGGAATCTTTTGATCCCTCGCTGCTGACGACGAACGTACCGCTGAGGGATCTGGCGCGCAGCCCCGCCGTATCCCTGTTAACGTCCACGGTGGTGATGCCGCCGGCCGGCACCTCATAGTCGGCTGACATGCTGCCGCGGTCCGTGTAGTAGGTCCCGGTCACGGTGATGGACTCCGACGTCGGGTTGTGCAGGAAGACCGTCTGTTGCAACTGGGCGCCGGACCCATTGACGAGGCTCAGGTCCGGGAAGACGGTGCTCACGGCGCCGGCGGGCGCTCCCGCCACGGCGAAGCCGGGGTAGGCGCCCGCCGCGGCCGGTCCGCCCAGGTACTGCGCTTTCTCGGCCACGAAGGGGCTCGAGGAGGTCAGGAGCGTCGAGTAGATGCGCGACGTATCGCCCACCACCGCGTTGACGTCGATGGTCTGCCGCGTGCCGGGGCCGACCACCACCGAGGTCACGCCCAGCGTGCGGCCCAGGTCATCGGTGAACTGGGCCTCGACGGTCGAGGACATCGGCGAGAGGTCGGGGTTGAGCACGGTGATCTCCGATTGATCGTCGGCGCGCTGGGCCAGCCCGCCTCCGCCGGCCGAGCCATAGGCGAACAGGTACTGGTTGCCGGCGGTCATGATGCCCGCCTGAGCCGTGGAGCCAAACTTGCCCGACCCCTGGCCGTCGCCGAAGTAGAGCGTGCGCTCGGCCATGATCGGCTGGTCGCTGGTCACGACCATCCCCACTGGGGCGTCTTGCTGTGTGGCGAACGAATCGCCCTCGTCGTTGCCCACGCGATGGGTGGCGCGCCCGTTGGCCGGCACGGTCACCGTCGCGGTCATCGGGCTACCGGACGTCGAGTCGGTGGCGTAGGTCACGGTGACGGTGGCGTCCTTGTCGCCGGGGTTGACCAGCGAGAGGTACTCGATGTAGGAGGAGCCGGTCGCCCCCGCCGGGAAGTAGAAGGTCGAGCCCAGGTTGGGGTTGCCCAGGGAACTGCTGGCGCCCAGGGTAGCGCCGTTGTAGCCGACGCGGCTGATGATGCGCTCGGCGCTGATACGAGAGGGCGAGGTGACGACCGCGGCCACGGTCTGGTCGGGCCCGACGTCGCGCTTGACCGACTCGCGGAGCATCCTGTACGGCGCGAGCGTGCGCGTGACCTCCATCGGCTTGCCCCCCTGGATGAGGTACCGGATGCGGACGGTGGCCGTGAATGGGTTAGCGTTGAGGATGGCCAGCGTCTCGTCGAAGTTCGCCGCATTGTTCGACTTGAGCAGACCCGTGTAGCCCTCGGCAAAGTAGAGGGTGGTCGGGCCATTGTCCGTGCGCACTGGCGGCACGATGCGGACCTTGACCCTTGCCGTGTTACCGGCGCCGTCCATGGCCTCTATCGTGGCCGTGCCGGTGATGGCCGCGGACGGGATCGTGACCGTGGCCGTGAAGGTTCCCATATCATCGGTGGCGACCGTCCCTGTCTTCGGCGCGAGCGTGGTGGTCACGGTCTCCGACGAGGACGCGCGCCCCGCGAAGGTCAGCGTGACCGGCTGCTCCACGGCGAAGTCGGTACCGGTCATCGTCACGGATGCGCCCGCCTCGACGCTGGTGGGCGCGACAATCACGGCCGGGTCCGCGCCGCCGGCGATGTCCAGCACCGTGGCCGCACTCTCTCCAGCGCGGTCGGTGGCGCTGATAGTGGCCGTGCCGGTGATCGCGCTGGAGGGCAGCCTGATCGTGGCCGTGAAGACTCCGGCGCTATCGGTGGTAACGGTTCCGGTGACGAGCGCGGCGTTGGTCAAGCCCTGGCTAAACGTCACGGTGACGGGCTGGTGGGCGGCGAAGTTCGCACCGGTCAGCGTGACCGGCGAGGCGCGCGTGACGTCCGTCGGGCTGACCGCGACCGACGGCGCAAGCCGCACGACCGAGAAGCCCGCGGCGGCACGATCGCCCGCCCCATCGGTGGCGCTGATAGTAGCCGTGCCGCTGATGGCGGCCGACGGGATCGCCGCCGTGGCCGTGAACGCGCCCGTGGCGTTGACCGTCACCGAGGCGGAGACGAGCACGCTAGCCGTGATACCCTGGCCGAAGGTCAGCGTGATCGGCTGGCCGGCCGCGAAGTTCGTGCCCGTCAGCGTGACCGGCGCGCTGGGCGCCACGCTGGTGGGGCTGACGACGACCGACGGCGCAAGCCGCGCGACCGAGAGACCCGCGGCGGCGCTATCGCCGGCGCCATCGGTGGCGCTGATGGTGGCCGTGCCGCTGATCGCGGCGCTTGGCACGGTGGCCGTCGTGGTGAACGTCCCTGTGCTATCGGCCGTCACCGTGCCGGAGATGAGGACGGCGGTGGTCTGGCCCTGGCCGAAGGTCAGGGTGACGGGTTGGCCGGCGGCGAAGTTCGTCCCGGTCAGCGTCACCGGCGCGCTGGGCGCCACGGTGGTGGGGCCGATGGCCAGCGACGGCGCGGCCCGACCGAGGATCGAGAGCGCGGTGGTCGACCTGTTGCCGTCGCGGTCGGTGGCGCTGATGGCGGCCGTGCCGCTGATCGCGGTCGACGGGATCGTGGCCTCGGCCACGAACGTGCCCGCGGCGTCTGCCGTCACGGAGCCCGAGACGAGCACGCTGGCCAGGATACCCTGGCCGAAGGTGAGCGTGATCGGTTCGGCAGCGGCGAAGTTGGTCCCGGTGAGCGTGACCGACCCTGCCGCGGTAAAGGCCGCGCCGCCATTCGCGGGCGTCAGGGCGACGGTGGGCGCTCCGTTGCGGATGACCGCGAACGGCGTGCTGGCGCTGTTACCGTCGCCATCCTGCACCATAATCGACGCGCCGCCCGCCGGCGCGACGCCGGGGATCGTGACCACGGTGCTGAATTGCCCCGTGCTCGTCGATGTGACGGCGCTGGCGGCGAGGACGGTCGTGACGATGTTGGCGGTACCCTGCACCAGAGTGACGGTCAGGGCCTCGTTGGCGGCGAACCCGCTGCCCGTCAGCGTGATGCTCGCATTCGGCACACCATAGTTGGGCGCGCTATGCGCGACGCTGACCAGCGGCCGCACGTCGAACGGGGCCAGCGCGACCGACCCGCTGATGTCCGTGGCGCTGAACACGGCGGGGCCGGCGGCCGCGTTGCCCGGCAACATGACCCCGACGTTGAACGAGCCGCTGGTCGACGTGGCGGCCTGGGGCAGGGTGGTAGCCGTGCCCGCGGCATCGGTGAAAACGATGGTGACGCTGGGCGTGAAGGCGATCGTACCGGTCGGCGTGTAGGCGTCGGTCGCGGCGTGGTAGCCGGCGCCGATCAGCGTCACCGGGGCGCCGGCCGGGGCGGACGACGGGACGGCGCTCAGCATGGCGCTCCCCGTCGCCGCGTTGGGCGCCATCACCCTCGCCGCCGCCTGGGGCGAGATTAATCTCGCGTTGGCGACGGATGCCGTCGACGGCAATAGCAGTCCTAGCAGTAGTCCCATAATTAGATAGAGCCGAGGCATCTTTTGTCTCCTTATCCTTATCCTTGTCCGCGCTGTCCACATAGCATCCTCCCGCACCTCGAAGCGTCCCACCCCCACATAACGCGCGACCATCGGCACAACGACTGCGCTGTCGCCGAACCGCCGGTCATGCGCGCATCCCGTGGGGCCACGGAGCCCACGCGCACGCGGCCGGTCGCGATAACCTCACGATACGACGCCGTTATTAGCCCGCTATTAACGGACGTGGACGAGGGCGGATGGGGACAAAAGCGGGTCACGGTGGGTAACGGGCGCATGAATTGGGAGCGGCAGCCGCCTACGGCGCGCCTGGTGAAGCGAGCCTTAACATGCGCTTAACATGCCGTTAACATGGGCTTAACCGCCGTCGATTACGCTTGGAGCTAATGCTCCATCACGCGGAGGAGCCTGATCGACGAGGGGAGGTAGACAGGATGAAGTGGTCCGAGATGAGCGCGCGAGAGCGCGACATGCTGATTGCCGGGGCAGTGCTGGCGCGGGCGGACGGGACGGATAGGGTTGCCCCGCCCGATGTGGCCAACGCGGGTACGTTGCGAGAGGCGGAGCAGGAGGAACTGCCGCCGTACTCGCGGGAGGTTGGCGCGGCGTGGCAGGTCGTGGATCACCTCAACGACCGTGTCCTGCCGGACGGAACGCGCGTCACGCTCTCGTCGGTCGACTATGCGCGGGCGGCGCGCGCCTGGCACGCCGCCTTCCAGGCCGCCATGGGTAGCGAGCGCGCCTGGACGGCGGGCGCCTGGTCATCCACGGCGGCGGATGCGCTCTGCCAGGCCGCCTTGCTCGTCCTCGACTACGACCTGGACGCCTTGCCCGAGCCGCGCGTGGCAGGAGCAGCCGAGGCGGTTCGCTAGCGTGAAACGGGGAGCCCACCCTATTCGTTGCCTGACATCCCTGGCAGCAGGATGCCGCGTTCCTGGAGCAGCCGCGCCAGCTGTGGGTAGCTGATGCCGTGCTGCGCGGCGATGTCCGAGGCGTAGCTGCTGCCGCGAGGCGGCCCCGGATGGACGCGGAAGGTGCGGCGATGGGCGGAGCGGTCCGCGCCGTCGAGCGCGTCCTCGGCGTCCGGGTCCGGCGCGGCCTCGGCCACCAGGCTGCCGACCAGAGCGATGCCCTCCGTTCGCGCATTGAGGTCGTCCACCTGCTGGGCGAGCTCGTGCAGGTGGGTCACATAGACCGCCCGCGCCCCCAGCAGGCGCAGCCCGCGCACCACGTCGATGGCCAGGCCGAGCGCCTCCACGGTGCTCGTCCCGGCGAGCACCTCGTTGAGCAGGATCAGGCTGCGCGGCGTGGCGCGCGCGAAGATCGCCGCCAGCCCCGCCGCCTCGTCGTCGAGCCGGCCACGGCCCGGCGTCGCGCTCTCGCGGCTCGGGAAATGGGTGTAGACCCCGTCGACGGGACTGAGCCGGGCGCTACGCGCTGGCACGGGGAGGCCGGCCTGGGCGAGCACATGGATCTGGCCCACGGCGCGCGTGTAGGTTGTTTTCCCGCCGCGGTTAGGGCCGGTCAGGAGCCAAACGCGACCCTGTCTATCGTCGAAGACCATGTCGTTGGGCACCACCGGCGGCGCATCGTCCGGCGACGCCCCGCGACGATCCAGCAGGCGCAGCGCCAGGCTCAGATGGTAGCCCTCCTCGACGGCGCAGGCCCGCTCCTCGCCCGGGGCCGGCGAGGAGCGGCACACGGGCAAGCTGGCCTGCCGCAGGCGCAGGGTGAGGTCCGCCGCGCCTAGCAGCAGCGCGAGCTCGGGCGCGAGGCCCGCCAGCAGGGCGGGCGAGATCGTGGCGAACCGTTCCAGCGCCCGCTCCACGGGCGCGACGACGCGGTCGAGCAGCCCGCGCAGGTCGCGCAACAGGCGGTTGTCGGGGCTGAGGTCGCTGCCGCGCAAGGGCGTGAGGCCGCCCCCGCCGCCGCGCTGACCGAGCAGGCGCGCCAGCAGAGTAGCGTGCCCGGCGATCGGTTCCGGATGGAGCGCGAGGAGGGCGGCCGTCTCGGGCTCCAGGTCGGGGGACAGGTTGACGCCGACCGTCACGCTGCGCACGCCGGCCAGTTGCTGGCGCAGGCCGGGCAACTCGGCGCGCAGCGCCGCGAACTCGGGCCGGGCGGTGAGGTCTCGCAACGACGCATGGATACTTTCCAGGGCGTCCGCGCGGCGTGTCGCCCGCGCCAGCACGTCCTGGAGCTCGAGCGCGACCTCGACGAACATCTCCAGGGCCGACAGACGCCGCGCCAGGTGGGTGAGGGGACTCCCGCCGGAGCGCGGCCGATAGGTCTCCGTCAGGGATTCCAGGCGTGGCAAGAGGTCGCGCAGGGCCGCGCGCAGCGTGGCGTCGGCGAGCAGATCGTCCAGGGCGTCCGCCCGGTAGGAGATGACCGCGGGCCCGGCGTAGGGCGCGGACAGCACGTCGCGCACGAACCGCTCCTGGCGCGAGTCCTGCCCGCCAAGCGCGTGGATGGTCTCCGACAGGTCGAGGTCGGCCAGCGCCTGCGCGTCCAGCCGCGCGCCGGCGACCCCTTGCGGAGACGAACCGGACGGCCATAAAAGGCTTAGGTGTGGCGGAGAGTCCATAGCAATATGATGCCAGGTTTGGCGCCATCGCGGCTTCTCGGGAAAAGATCATAGGGGGCGCGTACCATTAGAGTATGATCCCCACTCGCTCGCGTTCGGGCCGCGCGCACCGGGCGCGCCTGGCCGTGCGTCGGCCCGCCATCCATCTGACGCGGGCCGACGCGCTGATGCTCCTGACGATGGTCATGTGGAGCGTCAACATCAGCAGCGTCAAGGTTCTGGTGACGGTGCTCCCGCCGCTGGGCTTCGGAGTGTTGCGCTACGCGCTGTCCGCGCTGGTGCTCTTCCCCCTGCTGCGCCGCCGCGAGGGCGGCGTCGGCCTCGCGCGGGGCCGGGTTGGTTGGCTGGCCGCGGCAGGCGCCGTTGTACACCTATCTGCAACCGATCATCGGCGTCCTGGCCGCCATCGTGCTGCTCGGCGAGCGCCTGACGATGGCGGAGGCGCTCGGCGGCGGCGTGGTCCTGGCGGGGCTGCTGCTCGCGCTCGCTAACGACTTTTCGTAGGCGCGCAAAATTCCTGGGACGACGGGGAGCGCGGGCGTCTCGATTTTGTTGCTTTTTTGTGGGGGTGCGGTAGGCTGAACGTGAGGACTGAGTGGGACTGCTCAAGAGGAGGCCGTGACCGATGACGCTGCGCTGCCGTGAGACCGTGGAGATGCCCGCCGATATCGCGGCGGTGGGGCAACAGGTGCTGCCGGCGACCAACCTGTAGCGCATCATCGGCGCCCAGGCGGCTGACGCGGTGCGGGACGCGGATTTTGCGGACCTGGATGACACGCGGGGACGGCACGCGCGCTCGCCGGCGCTGCTGGCGCTGCTGGCGCTGGTCACGGTGTTCCAGTTCCTGGAGGGTGTGCCCGACCGCGCGGCGGCGGAGGCGGTGGCGCTGCGCCTGGACGGGACATATGCCTTGCATCTTCCTGTCAGCGAAAATCGACAAAATCGAGACGCCCGCCCCCCCCAGGACAATCTTTTGCAGACCCTGGAGGGCGAGACGGCGAGCAGGGCGATGGCGGCCAGGGCGAGGTGGCCGAGGCGCCGCATCGCGTGGCAGGAGGGCGGCGGGCATGCCCGCCGCCCTCCTGCCACGTAGGGATAAGCCGGCCCACGCCGATGCCAACGCCCGCGTCGCCGTACGCGTCGCCGCGTCAATGACCCATAGACGCGAGGCGGTAGCAGGAGCAGGTCACGTTCCTGGCGCGCGGCGTCCAGGTCGCCGCGTCAATGTCCGACGGATGCGAGGCGGTAGACCACGCCGGCCAGGTCATCGGAGATAAGGAGGCTGCCGTCGGCGGCGGCCAACACGCCGACGGGGCGTCCCCATACCGTGCTGGCGGCGGTCAGCCATCCCGTGATGAGGTCTTGCGGCGGCCCGGCCTGCGCGCCGTTGACCGGGATGTACACGGCCTTGTAGCCCGTCAGTTGCGACCGCGAGGCCGAGCCATGGTAGGCGACGACGAGACCGCCGCGATAGGCGGACGGCAGCAGCCTCCCGGTCGAGAAGGCGGCGCCGAGCGGGGCGGAGTGAGCCTGCAGCGCGACGGTGGGGTGGATGGTGCTGGCGCAATATCCCGGAGCACTGTAGAGCGTAGGGTCGGCCTGACCATTGCCGTAGCAGTAGGGCCAGCCGTAGTTGCCGCCCTGGCGGATGATGTCCACCTCGTCCGGCGGGATGTTATCGCCCAGGCTATCCTCCCCGTTGTCCGTCGCCCACAGCCGGCCGGCGCCTGGCTGCCAGGCCAGGCCCACGGCGTTGCGCAGGCCGCGGGCGTAGACCTGGCCGCCCGTCCCATCGGTCCGGTAGCGCATGATAACCGCGCGGTCGGGCGCGTCGGCGCACTCGTTGCACGACGAGCCGACCGAGACGTAGAGCAGGCCGTCGGGACCGAAGGCCACGGTGCGCGTGACGTGCCGGCCCCCCGTCGGCAAACTGGCCACCACCGTGCGCGCGTCGTCGAGGCGCACCTGCGCGGCGTCGTAGCGGTAGCTGGTGACGCGCCCTTCCTCCGCGACGTAGAGCCGTCCGTTATGATAGGCCACGCCGTGCGGGACGCTGAGGCCGCTGAGCAGGACGACCACGCGCGTCGCGGACGCGCCGCCCGCCCTGTTGAGCAGGACGGAGACCGTGCCCGCATACCAACTGCCAACGAAGACGTCGCCGTCCGGCCCGAGGGCCATAAAGCGGGCGGAGGAGAGCCCGGTCGCATAGAGCGTGACGCGCAGGCCGGCGGGCGTGGTCAGCGTGTGCTGGCTGCCATCGGGCAGGGTGATCGTGGATACCTGCGTGGCCAGCGCGGTCTGGCGATGGGGTGCGGCCGCACGACTCCCGATCGATGCAGGCAGGAACACGGTCAGTAGGGCCGCGAGCGCCAGGCGGCGGATCATGATGTGCATGAACGTATCTCCAAAACCTTGTCGTTACCCTCTCGGACCTGCGCCTACGCCGCTCCCCGTCGGCAAGGAACTGCTGATGGTGATCATGGGACCGGACACGCCGGAATCGACGACCGTGGTTGCGACCTGATGGCCGCCGATGATCGACGTCTGCGCGGTAGCGAGTGCGTTGTGCGCCAGGGCGCCGCTCGTTTCCGGCACAAGTGTGTAGACCTCCGTCGCCGACGTCGCCTTGATTGTCTTTGTCGTTCCCCGCGTCGTCCGTACCATCAGCATACCTTGACGCGCCACGGTCACGCGACCGTTGATCGCCTGCGTCGCTCCGAAGCCGCCCGCTCCCCGCGGTGGCGTCCCGCCCGGCGCACTGCCGGCTCCGGGCGGGTTACCAGGAGGGCTGCCGCCTCCGGACCCAGGAGGGCTGCCCGTTCCAGGTCCAGGCGCCCCGCCGTTTCCAGGCGCGCCTGGCCGTTGGCTCCCGCCAGCGCCAGTTCCGGGCGCCCCTCCACCCGCGGACGCCGGCGCCTGCACGAAGAGGTTGCCCTGTGAGGAGATCGTGATGCTCGCTGCCGTCGATGGATCGAGCGGAGAGGCGGAGATCGACACCCACTGCCCGACCGCGAGCGCCGTGGATGCCGTCTTCATGACGCGATAGTAGTGGGTGTGCGCCGTCGTGGACAGGACGGTCGGACCCTGGAAGGTATCGAGCGTCAGCGTCTTCGCCGTGAGCGCGGCGACCCGGCCCACCGTCCCATTGGACCCGGCTCCAAACCCACCACCGCTTGCCCCAGCCGCGCCCGCCGCGACGGCGATGGTTCGGCGCGGGCTGCTGGGCGTCGCCGTAAACGTGCCCGTCGAGGGACGCGCCACCAGATGCAGGCGCAAGGTCAGCTCATTGGCCACATGCAGGACGGGATTGTCGGGCGGTTGCACGTTGAATTCGGTCATCGTCATGGTCGGGGAGGTCGCGTCGATGGTCACGGTCGTTCCCCGCATCGTGGCCGCCATGGTCCAGGTGACGGGCCGCGTGGTGGCGTGGATGGTCAGGTCCCCGGACGCCGTGAACGACGCGGCCCCACGCGCCGGCCAGGTCGCGGGAACGCCGTGCAAGACGATGTCCTTGAAGGTCGCCAGCGGATAGGTGGCCGACTCCAACCAGGCGCGCCGGATCGCGTTGTCCCGCGCCGAACTGTCAGACTGGAGCTGGCTGATGTCGACCACGATCGCGCCGACCCGTGTCGTGTTGGGGTGCGCTGGATCGAGCGCCAGGTTCCCGGCGACGGCCGAGGTTGTGCCGACGACCGCGTTGCCTCCGCCGGCAAAGCGGGTCTCGTGTGTGTCATACGACGCCGACGACGCCGTCGCATCGATGCTGTAAGCGCGCAGGCGCGTTCCAGACGCCAAGGCGCTCCCGAGTTGTGGGGCCGACGGCGCCACGTGCGACACCTGCACCGGCGCCGTCAGGTTCATATAATAGGCGCCTCCGCCGATGGCGGCGATGGCCACGACGACCCCGGCGCCTCCGCCGATAACCTTTGTCTGTCTTTTCATCCTCTTGCCTCTGCCTCCGACCTTCTGTCGTTCAATCATCTGTCCTCTGCAACGGCCGGCCTTGGTCCTACCGACCCCTGACCCCTGGCCCGCGCTCACGCGCGGCGCGCGGCGCGCGGCTGTATGATCTTCCCTCCACGTCGTCACGTCGTCACGTCGTCACGTCGTCACGTCGTCACGTCGTCACGTCGTCACGTCGTCACGTCGTCACGTCGTCACGTCGTCACGTCGTCACGTCGTCACGTCGTCACGTCGTCACGTCG
>JAABUQ010001892.1_pt1 | contig 43224 bp, 46 predicted proteins | sample 5560001 | NCBI WGS metagenome assembly JAABUQ01 (sample SAMN10711888, study PRJNA513371) | rock metagenome | isolation source: Antarctica rocks | place: Antarctica: Victoria Land, Finger Mt nord | collected 2015-12-18 | reverse complement strand
CCTTCAATTTGTTAGGGTACAATATCACCTCTGTGACATCTCACAGCGGTTTTTTGTCCTTCACCCAAGGTGCTTATTAATACACTTTTATTCTCGCTTATCTTTCCCGCCTTACGTTAGTAGCCGAAACTTGGAGATTTAGTAAGAGCTATTGATATATTCAATATTAAAGAAATTCCCCATGAAAACAACCCAGCTCTTAAGGAATTACATATTAAACTAAAATCCTCAGCATGATACTGAATGCCTTGCCCTGAACTCATATCCAGAATTGGCGATATTAAAATTTTGATACTCAAAGCAAAAAACAATACCTATGAACCCTAAACTTCTAGAACGACAAGAAAACTTTCAGGAAGAGCAACGCTTAATTCTTAATGGAGTTACTTGGCAGCAATACGAAAACTTGGTGTCCATGTTCATGGATCAGTTTCCAGCACTGCGGATGACTTACCTGGAAGGCACATTGGAAATAATGACTACATCTCCAGAGCATGAACGGCTGAAGACAATCATTGCTCGATTGATTGAAACTTATGCTGTAGAGAAGCGAATCTTCCTGGATGGCTATGGTTCCGCTACCTTTCGTAGAGAAGCAGCTGCACGGGGATTAGAACCTGATGAGTGCTACTGCCTGAGTGAACTTAAAGAACTGCCTGACATTGCTATCGAAATTGTCGTAACAAGCGGTGGTGTCGATAAACTGGAGGTCTATCAGGGATTGGGGGTTCCAGAAGTCTGGTTTTGGCAAAATGGTCAGTTTTCCTTGTACCGTCTAGGCGAACAAAGGTACGACTCGATTAACCGCAGTCAATTCCTGCCAGAATTAGACATATCTCTCCTTAGTCAATATGTAGGAGCTTCTAACCAAACTGAAGCTGTAATTGCCTATCGTGATGCGCTGAGTCGAGAAGCCTTAGCGATAAACGGAGAGGGTGGGATTTGAACCCACGATGACGTTGCCGCCATAACGCATTTCGAGTGCGTCGCATTCAACCGCTCTGCCACCTCTCCACAAGATGGGTTGTTTCTCATTCTAGACCAATTGTCACGAGAGCGGCTAATCACCAACGCCGCTGCCACAAAGATGAGAGACACACCAAGCAAATCAGTCCGTAGAGGACGCTCAGCTGTAGAAATGAGATCGTGCTAACGGCAACAGAATTACCTGGTAAATGGTAGAAAAATTGTACCAGCACAATTAGAACGTGGGTTGGGCAATACAGTAACCAAGCCAGAGCGCTGCCTGCCAAAGGCCAGAGTAATGCTGCTAGAGCGCTGATCATGCCACCGATACTGATGATAGAGAGCAGGGGTGTAGTGAGAATATTTATAACAATGCTGTAGATCGGTACTACACCAAAAACTTGGAGTTGCAGGGGTAGCGTCCAGACAAAGGCGGCAATGGGAACAGCAATCAGAGAAGCGATCGCTGGTGGCAACCAATCTAACTTTTTTGTCAGTGGTGGCACCGTCACCATTAATCCCAGCGTAGCTAAAAAACTCAGCTCAAACCCTACATCCCAAATCCAAAGCGGATTGAACAGCAGTAGTAGGGCTGCAGCGACTAGCAGTGCTCCCAACGGCTTCCGCTTTCGCTGCGCTAGCAAGGCAATTAACGCTCCAAACCCCATTACCGCTGCTCGCAAGACTGGAGGGTGGAAACCTGTAAGGCAAACATAAGTGACTAAGGCAACAGTCCCCAGGCTAAACTGTACGCTCTGAGATAAACGCCTAGTCCCAGCCAAAATTAACCCTAGAATCAAGGAAACTTTGAACCCAGAGGCGACTATGGCATGAGCCAGCCCCACTTGAATAAACTGGTCTTGGATGTTGTAGGGCAAATCTACCGCCTGATGCCCCAGAACTATTGAACTGACGAGCGGTCCCTCAGGAGTGCCTAGCCAACGCATCTGAGACTGGATAATGCGCTGCCTGACAGCCCACCATCCCCATTTGAATTTTGTTTCTTCTAACAAATTAACTTGACGACCCTTAAGACCGGCGAAGATACCGTCTTTAGCTAGATAAGCCTGAAAATCGAAGGCACCTGGACTCGCTGCCGGTTTTGGTTTGTACAAAGAGCCAGTGACAGCGATCGCTTGACCTGGATGGATATTGGTTGCTTGAACGAAGGGAACAGTTACGTACAGCTTACCTGCAACCCGTTTATTAATACCGGCTGGTCCATCCTCGCCTTTGACCTCATCCAGTTGAGTTGCTTCTAGCCAGAATTGCGCTTTTTGACTCCGAGTCAAGTGAGGCGTACTAGCAACTTTGCCCTGAACAGTAACTGTTTGCGCTTGATTACTGCCATCACCAGACCCAACGAACTTACTGATGTCATTCACTGCTGGTTGTGGTACCCGTGCTTGAAAATACATCGTTGCCAACAACCCGACCACACCAGCCGCTAACCACCCTGCCGGTTTAAGTCGGGCATACACAACCATTAGGTTATGTAAAAAATTCTTTTCCCCCCATCTCCCCTTTTGGAGAATTGCTAACCCTATCCCCAGAGCCAGTACTCCATAGCCTCCCCAAGAAACTGCCGTAGATAGCAAGCCTAGAATGTATGCCAGACACCAAACAACACTAATGGTCTGAGTCATTGGAGTGAAAGACCCAACCTCAAGCCCAGTAAAGCATGGAGAAACAGGATACAAAGCGCTGTACTACCCAAGTAGGCATGAGCCGTTCGCAAAACGGCTTTATTGCCCCCAAAGCCAGTCAAAGCAATCGTACCGTTGATTAGCAGTAGTAACAGCACAATTGAGCCCGTCCAAAAGTGGGGACTTTCTAGAATTGGATGATGCTGCATGACTAGGGACAACACTCCGCCGCTATAACCAGCTGCCATAAACAGAAACATCCATGGTGCTAGTGTGCGATGATCAGCCAGACTTTTACTTGCAGTAGCCTTATCGTTAACTGTTCGTCCACGCCAGCCTGCCAGTCCCACAAAGCTACCCATCACAAACACTACAATCGCCATCATCAGCGGATGTCCCCACCGCCCAATCGGATCAGGAATCCCCATCCCGCGAAACTGGTTAGCGAGCGGTTCTAAAAACTCACTCAAATTTACCATGCGTCTCCCAACCTCATGTTACGGTGTTTAGCTTGTATAATTCATAACATACTATTACAAGCTAGGCACGTCGTACTCTTTATCAGATCTTGATAGAATCGCTAAAGCTTGAAGGTTTGATAATGATACACAACCGAAGAATAGCAGTAGGCTAACCTTTGCAACTTGAAACTTAAGTACGCAAATTCTTCATGCAATTCTTCATCATTCCTAAACCCTATCTGCAATTACACCAGTCAGTATAAAGGAGTCACTCTACATCGGTCTAATATACTTCTGGAGCTGTAATCATGATTCAACAGAACGAGCTGAAGCTAGCTAAGCAGGACAATTCACAAGCGATCGCAGCCCTAATGAACTGCCCTTTGCAATCCAGAGGTATAACTGCTAAATTAAATTTACTAACTTGCTTTGAAGCTGCTTTTTTAGACATGCACCACATAAAAAAATGCTCACAAATCTATTCACAAAGGTGATGTAATTTTGGTGGTTCTGAATCCGTTCAGCTTTCCTTTCATCCCCCTCTACTTGCAGGGTAGGGACTTTAATCTCTGCTACTACGTATTAATCTTTGTTTACAAAAGACTTTTTAAGATTAAAGGCGCTGGGAGTATGTCACTATAGCTAGTTGTTAATAATTGGTAATACTGATGCTTTTTCACAGACTAGCTGCCTTGATCTTAGCGCTTATTCTTCTGATGTTCCCCCTATCAGCACAAGCCGCTTCATCTTCCTCCACTTCTAGCGTTAATAGCTCTGGGGAGTTCGCAGGTAAGGATTTTTCCGGTAAAAGTTTACAGCAGGTTTCGTTTGCCAGTGCCAATTTAACACAAACCAACTTTAGCAATGCCGACTTACAGGGTGCAGTTTTCAACGGCTCGACGATGACAAAAGCGAATTTGCATGGGGCAGACTTTACGAATGGCATTGCGTATCTGGTTAACTTCACAGGTGCAGACTTAAGTGATGCGGTTTTGGTAGAGGCGATTATGCTACGTTCTACCTTTGAGAATGCTGATATCACGGGTGCAGACTTCAGTGATACAGTTGTAGATGGCCCTGTCGTCAAGCAACTCTGCTCAAGGGCAACTGGTGTCAATTCAAAAACCGGAGTGGCAACGCGAGAGTCTTTAGGGTGCCGATAGCGTGATCAAAACATACATGAACTACCGAGCTGTTGGGATAACCCAGGGGAAGACGTAGGCTTGCAACATAACGATTACACCCATAATGCAGGCAAGGGCGATCGAGTGCCAGAAGACGAATCGTAGGATAGCGCCCTCCTGACCATTTTGATTGGTTGCAGCAGTGCTAACCACAATACTCTGAGCATCGATCATCTTACCCATTACCCCACCACTGCTATTGGCTGTGATAATCAAAATTGGGTTAAGACCGAGTTGTTGAGCGGTAATTTTCTGTAAACTCCCGAACAGGACATTACTCGATGTATCGGAACCCGTTAATGCTACCCCCAGCCAGCCCAGAATTGGCGCAAAGGAGGGATACAAGGGTCCCGTTTTGGTAAGCAAAGCCACTATAAGAATGCCGGTACCTGTTGCACTCAGCCAGTTGAGCGTGTATGTAGCGCTTTCAGCATGCTTAGCTTTGTAGGCTGGGTTCTTCACCTGATTGGCATCTACCTTAGCAGGCACAACAGGATAGTCGCGATAGATGAGGTTGTGTGCAGTGATGGGACTTGAATGCTGTGAGCTAGAATCGGGCTACGTGACATCTCCTACACCAACCGCTTAGGCGGTGTAGTGTAGGCTTCCAATTTCACAACTGGATATTCCTGCTTCAACGGACTTCACCAAATGACCGGCATGCCGAGTCACCCAGCCCAGTAACCCTCCACAGGCTGACACCGTGAGTCCCACGGCATTTATAGCGCGAACCAAAATATTGATTGCAGCATTGAGATCTCGGTCTAAGACCGTCGAACAATTCGGACAGTCATGAACCTGAGGCAACCTCCCCTCTTGCCTGTTTTGTCTGGAAACAACCATCGCTTCCACGCCTTGTCTAATCTCTGAAGGTTCATCTGTTGATCTTCTGAGTAGATGTCTTTATAAGCCGGAAACAACTGCTTGGTTTCCTTCAATGCTGATTGCTGGTAGTAGTAATCAACTGGCTGGGGAATCTCACCAGTGGGGCAAGACAAGATAGAACAACGGTCTATTTGACACCTGGTTTGACGCAACCAGTCTAGCCTTTGCTAAGAGTGCAAAGTTCCAGTGACGACGCAGCAACTCGCTCCAAATTGACATTGTGGCAACCTGTTCAGGAGTGGGTTTGAGTCAGTACTGGTGGGCAAGAAGCATGTATATATTGTAAAACAGATTCTCGTCCTAGTTTAATTCCTTGCCCGCAATTCCCGAGCGAAAATGCGGTGTGGTGAGACAGAGAAAGAAGGAGGGTTTCCCTCTGTAGGGGACTGCGATTGCCCGTTGGGCTCTGCCTCCCGCATTATTCGCGTCCTCCCGTCAAACGGAGTACCGCTGTGACGGGAGACCCCTTGCGGAAGAATGTTGGAAATAGCAAAAGCATTAGTCTTATGATTAAAATATCTATTGATTAATTTTTGCGCTCCGACTGATAAAAAGCTATTTGTAAACTTTTTAAAAGCCTTTCAAAGTATCGCTTTAAGTAGCAAGTGGTTAACACACAAGTCACTGAGGGATGTGGTGACGGCGATCATCGGTATAAAGTAGACTCACACACTCCTAGATAAATGGTATTACAAGAACTGCAAAAACAAGCATTACAACTGTCAATTAGTGATCGCTGGCAGTTGGTGCAAACTCTTTTAGAGTCGCTAAAACGGGAAACTCACCCAAAGTTGAAACAGGGAAACTTGTCACGGCTTCGAGGGATCGCAAAAAGTTCGGCAGCAATAGGTGATCTTGGCTCTAAAGAGGATTATGTTACCTATCTCACCGATAAGTATCAGTAGTGCGAGTTCTGATTGATACTAATGTAGTTCTTGACTTCTTACAAGAGCGAGAGCCGTTTGTGGAAAGTGCGGCGAAGCTATTTGAGCGTATTGATACTGGAGAGATTGAGGGATTTATTGCAGCAACAACGATCACCAATATCTACTACATTGTGCGTAGAGCAGCAGGAGCGGTAGTGGCTCAAGATGCAATCGCCCAAGTCCTGACAGATCTGAACGTTTGTGCAGTGAATCGAAATGTGTTGGAACAAGCTATTGCACTGAATTTTCGTGATTTTGAGGATGCAGTACAGTATGTCTGTGGAGTAGTGCATAGCGTAGAGGCAATTGTAACTCGTGATGCATCTGGGTTTGTTGGTGCCAAAATTCCAGTAGTATTGCCCGAAGAGCTTGCTCCTAGACGATCACCTCAAGATTGAGCCGCTTTCCAAGATGCGTAGTACGTTTCAATCTCATCCAAAACTCCCGTGTGACGCGGACTCCAGCCGAGAATCCGGTATGCCTTGCGAGAGGTGAGCAAACCATGCTCACGACTTTTGGTCAGCTTCAGGGACCCTTGTTTCAGGAATGTGTTTCAACCCCCATGCAATCATTGCCTTAAGTACGGGACGGAGGCTTTGTCCGAGTTCTGTAAGTTGGTAGTTCATTCGACGGGGATGATTACTGTACGGTTGCTTTTCCACTAAGCCCAAATCTTCAAGCGACTTCAGACGATTAGCCAGGATATTAGTCGAAATTCCTTCGGGAGATTCTAAGAACTCCTCAAAGCGCTGCTTACCGAAAAACATCATGTCCCGAACGATCAACAGCGTCCAGTGATCACCAATTAAATCCAAAGTAGAGGCAATGGGGCATGAAGAGCGTTGCGCTAGTGTCATAGATGGAAACGAGGAATCAATCGGGCTTACTTGCATTTTACAAGTTAATCCTCTTAGAATAAGTTGCAACTTGCAATTTAAAAGTTAAGGAGCGCTCATGGCCCAGCCTTTACTCACCTCTAAAACCGGACTTCACTTTGCTGTTGCTGATTTGGGGCCATTTTCCCAATTACATCAATTTACCTTTGAAGCTTTGGAAAACTCAATTAAGTCAGAGGGCAAGGTATTTCTCAAGCAGCTTCTCAATCTCACCAGTGCCGAAATTTCCCTCAACAACTTCCCGCCAGGAAAGTCAGTGCCGTTTTATCACAAGCATCGCCTGAATGAGGAAATCTATATCTTTGTTCAGGGCAAAGGCGAATTCCAAGTTAATGATTGCGTCTTTCCCATCAGCGAAGGGACAGTAGTGCGTGTAGATCCTGAAGGAGAACGCTGTATACGAAATATTTCAGATGGGGAGGAGCTTTGCTTTATCGTGATTCAGTCACGGACCGGTTCTTATGCCGATCACACAATTCAGGATGGGTTTGGTGTTCAAAAGCCGGTTAGTTGGGTCGGCAAGGAACGGCTTAGTGACCAACGTAGGTTCTAAGCAATTTATCAGCAGTAATTAGTCTGCGGAATACTTAGAAAACATCACCGACAAGCAAGCGGGAAGCCCCTGACTTCTAGTCCTTGTCATTACCCACATCTGTTGAAATTCTCTTTACTTCGTTCCAGCTTGATACAGGCTAGAATCTCCCGGCACTCGTTCCCTGGCTCTGCTGTGGGAATGCTGACTGTGAGGCTCCCGCCTCTAGTGTCTAGCACCAAACCAGAGGCAGAGCCTCCAAACATGCATTCCCAAGCTCCAGCCTGGGAACGAGAAATGTAGGTAATAAGAAATGTGGGTAATGGCAAGCCCTTCAGGGCTAGGGTTAGTTTACTTGTTGGCTTCAATTTCCTCTTTGCCGCCCTTACCTTCGCAGATGCGCTTGATTGATTCGAGTGTCTTGGAGATGCCTTCGTACATCGCTGATTCGAAGCTATGGTCGGGGGAATGCTCTACCATGCGCTGCACAATCTCAGGCTTAGGTGCGTAATGAATGTGTACCTTGACCTGCGATTGCGACCCTACGTTGCCCTGGACTTCGAGCCACCCGCTGTAATCGTTTTCGCCGTCAGAACCCCACTCAAGGCGATGAGCCTGCTTGTCTACGCGGAAATGACCATCAGAGTCATAAGAACGATCGCCAGCTTGACCTTGAGTTCGAATCCGTTCACCCTGTTGGGGTTGAGCATTTTTGACTGTTGGCAAATACTGAGGCACATTTTTAACATCCGAAATGAAATCAAATATGCCGTCTGCCGAAGCAGCTACAGTGATCGATTGCTCAAATTCAGTTGTAGTAACAGTGTTTTCGTTAGCAGAAGTCATAGGTTGGTATTAGTCTACACTTACTACAATTGTATATAGCTCAAGCTCTCAAATCCAAGTAGGCACTTGTAATTCTACCTAAAGTTATAGTTTTAATGTACTATAGGTTACAGCTAAGTTTAACAGCGCGATCGCGGTACGGGTAGGGCGGGTAGTATTTACAAAAAAAAGTGCGTCTGGATATCTAGACGCACTTGACTAATTACAATTGATGTGTAATCAGCCTAATCTGATCTAATGCGCCTAGCCTAACTTGATGCCTCCGCACCACCAACAACCTCTAAGATTTCCTGGGTAATCGCTGCCTGTCGAGCTTTGTTGTAAGACAGCGTCAGGGTGCCAATTAGGTCCTTGGCGTTGTCGCTGGCGTTATTCATTGCCGTCATTCGTGCTGCCAGTTCGCTAGCAGCTGATTCTTGCAGGGCCCGCAGCAACTGGTTATTCAGGTACAGGGGCAAGAGGGCATCCAGAATCTGCACAGGGTCCTGCTCAAAGAGCATGTCCCGAGGGAAGCTGCGAGTTGGGGCGGTAACTTTCTGCCGCTCTACCTCAAAAGCACCACCACGGGTTGTGAGCCGGAAAATTTCGTCATCTGCTGCTTCTAGACCTTGAGGATCAAGGGGAAGCAGGGTTTGAACTACTGGACGTGAGCTAATTAACGAGACAAACTTGGTGTAGACCAATTCAACCCGATCTACGCCTTCCGATAGGAACAAGGAAAGCAATCCTTCGGCAATGTTAGATGCTTCCACTGCCGTAGGAATTTGCTCTAAGCCTGTGTAGGTAGCATTGATGGGCTGGTTACGGCGTTGAAAGTATTGAATAGCTTTGCGCCCTACCAGCACGTAATTGTAGTCCTTACCTTCTGCCTTTAGTTCCTTAGCGCGGTTCTCAGCGCGACGGATGACGTTGGTGTTGTAGCCTCCACAGAGACCTCGATCACCTGAAATTACCAACAGCCCCACCGACCCGACTTCCCGTTTCTTCAACAACGGCAGGTCTGCGTCTTCAAACCGTAGACGGGTTTGCAAGCCGTACAGCACCTGTGCCAATCTATCGGCAAAGGGGCGCGTAGCGAGTACCTGTTCTTGGGCCCTACGCACTTTAGCAGCAGCTACCAAGCGCATGGCTTCTGTGATTTTTTGAGTGTTTTTGACTGACGAAATGCGATCGCGAATTGCTTTGAGATTAGCCATAGTTTCACCTGAATTCAGAACTCAGAATTCAGAATTCAGGAGTAAGCTAACTTCTGACTCCTGACTCCTGACTCCTGACTCCTTTCTTACGCTGTTGCCAGGAAGGTCTGCTTATATTCTGCGATCGCTTCCTTCAGGAGCTTTTCGGCTTCATCACCCAGCTTCTTCTCGGTCCTGATCAATTCCCCGTACTTTGGCTTGCTGTTGCGTAAGTACTCTCGTAGCTCCCTAGCAAAAGTGGCTACCTTGTCTACCGGAATTTCATCCAGATAGCCATTTAGACCTGCATAAAGAACCGCCACTTGTTCACTCACCGGCAAGGGAGAGTTTTGAGGCTGCTTCAAAAGTTCCCGGAGGCGCTGCCCCCGAGCCAATTGGTCTTGAGTAGCCTTATCTAAATCAGAGGCAAATTGGGCAAAGGCTTGCAGGTCGTCAAACTGCGCTAGTTCCAGCTTCAATTTACCGGCAACCTGTTTCATCGCCTTGGTTTGAGCGGCAGAACCAACCCGCGACACGGAAATACCGGCGTTAACAGCGGGACGTAAACCAGAGTTAAACAGGTCGGAAGACAGGAATATCTGACCATCCGTGATTGAAATCACGTTTGTAGGGATGTAAGCAGATACGTCACCTGCCTGCGTTTCGATAATCGGCAGGGCAGTCATACTGCCTTCACCCAACTCTGAGCTCAACTTCGCTGCCCGTTCCAACAGGCGCGAGTGGAGATAGAACACATCCCCGGGATAAGCTTCCCGACCGGGCGGACGACGCAGCAGCAGCGACATTTGGCGGTAAGCTTGAGCCTGCTTCGAGAGGTCATCGTAAACTACGAGCGTCGCTTTGCCCTTGTACATGAAGTATTCGGCCAGGGTGGCACCAGTGTAGGGAGCCAGATACTGGAGGGTTGCTGGTTCGTTGGCATTAGCTGCGACGACAATTGTGTAATCCAGTGCACCAAGCTCCCGGAATACGTTCACCACATTAGCCACTGTGGAAGCCTTTTGACCAATGGCGACGTAGACGCAGATGACATCCGCGCCCTTCTGGTTGAGGATAGTATCAACCGCAACGGAAGTTTTACCAGTTTGGCGATCGCCAATAATCAGTTCCCGTTGACCGCGTCCAATTGGAATCATTGCGTCAATGGCTGTGATCCCGGTTTGCATCGGTTCATACACAGACCGACGCGCCACAATTCCCGGTGCTGGGGATTCAATCAAACGACTTTCCGTGGTTTGGACGTCTCCCTTGCCGTCAATTGGCCGAGCCAGAGCATCTACGACTCGTCCAACCATGGCATCTCCCACTGGGATTTCGGCAATTCTAGAGGTGGCGGTAACAGAGCTACCTTCTTGAATTGCGTGTCCTTCACCCATTAGCACCACGCCCACATTGTCTTCTTCCAGGTTCAGGGCAATGCCAATCGTACCGTCTTCAAACTCTAATAGTTCTCCAGCCATAGCCTTGTCTAGGCCATAAACCCGGGCAATGCCGTCTCCCACTTGCAATACGGTGCCGACGTTATCAACCTTAACTTCTTGGTCGTATTGCTCAATTTGCTGCTGGATAATGCTGCTAATTTCGTCTGGTCTGATGCTAATTGCCATGATATTTGTTAGGTGTTAAGAAAAGAAGTCAGAAGTCAGGAGTCAGGAGTCAGGAGGGAATATTGGAGCCATCAAGAAGCAGGAGTCATTAGTAAAGAATTCAGGAGTCAGGAGGTAAGTAGGAGTTATCATTCGTCAGAACTCAAGATTCAGGAGGTAAGCAAGACTCAGGAGTCACAAGGAAATGTTCTGGTTTTTTCATTATTCTGACTCCTGACTCCTGACTCCTGACTCCTACTCATATGCCACTGCCTAGGCGCAAAGAAAGACGGCGTAGTTGTCCTCGCAAGCTGGCATCGACTATCTGGGAGCCAACTTTAATGATGACACCACCAATTAAGTCCGGGTCGAGCTTAGCGTCTAGTTCCACTCTGGCGGCGTTGGTCATTGTCGTGACTTTTTCACGCACTGCCTGCTGTTGGGCTTCTGTTAGTTCTACGGCAGATATAACTTCGGCTAGAACTGTTTGATTCAACTTTCTCAAAAGTGTTAGGTACTGCTGGCAAATTCCCTCTAGCAAAAAAATGCGCCGCCGATCTACTAGCAGCATCAAAAAATTGCGAAGATAAGGGTGAATCGATTCTCCGATTACCTGTCCCAATACGGCTTTTTTGTTCTCTTCCGCGATGAAGGGGTTGGCGAGAAAGTCATGCAGTGGCTCTGAGCTTGCCATCAGGTTCAGCAAGGAACGTGCATCTTCGCCTATTTGCTCTGTAACGTCAGCCTTTTGCGCCACTGACATCAGCGCCTGTGCGTAAGGCTGCACAACTTCGGCATTGATTGTACTGGCTGTCATGATGACTCTCCGAGCAGCGCGATGCTGCGGTCAATTAATTTTTGTTGAGCAGCGTTATCTACCCCAGTCCGCAGTTGCGACTCGGCTTTTTGTAAGGCCATAGCGACTACCCGCTGCCGCACTTGTGCGATCGCCCGATCCCTTTCCGAGTTTAAATCCTGGACAGCTGTCTCCTTCAGACCTTGAATATCTTGAGCTGCCTTAGTCAGTATATTGTCTCCTGCTACTTTAGCGCTTTCCTCAGCTGCTTTTCGGATTCGCTCTGCTTCCGCTTGAGCCTGAGCCAGCTTTTGCTGTTGCTCTGAAAGTGCCTTTACTGCCTCTTTTTGGCGTCGCTCTGCACTTTGAATCGCGGTTTCGATCCGTTCGCGGCGATCACTCAGGGTTTTACCCACAATCTTGCGCCCGAAATAGAACAGCACACCAATAATAATCACAAGGTTTATTAGGTTTGTTCCTAAAATGTCGGAACTCAAACCCCAACCGCCTTCTGTCCCTGTTTCTGCTAATTCAGCGTTAACAGCGCTGGCTTCTGCCACCAACAATAAAAAATTCCCCATTACACCCATCCACAACTGCGCTGCTCATTTTAAAACTTGGTGTTTCCACACTTTACTTATGGAAAAAATATCCTATTTTAGTCCTGTGTGGAATTTCCCTTGACTGTTCAATTTGGCACCCATGGTAGCTACACCGCTACTTCGCTTCCTAACAGTTTTTCCAGTATTTGGCGACTGAGGGCGTCCACTTGTTGCTCCAATGACCTTAGAGCCTCCTGTTTTTGCTGCTCTATATCTTGAGCCGCTTGTTCTCTTTGCTCTTGAGCTTCTTTCTGCGCCGCTGCTATTTTTTCAGCAGCGATTTTCTGTGCTTCGGTCTGAGCCTGGGCAATAATCGTTTGTGACTGTCGCCGTGCTGCCGCTAGCTCCTGTTCATATTGCTTTGCCATTTGCTCTGCTTTTGACAAGCGTTCCCGTGACTCTAATTGATTAGTACGGATGTATTCATCCCGATCGTCAATTGCTTTGGTAAGTGGCTTGTAAAAAGTTGCGTTCAAGAGCAAGGCCAAAATTAGAAATTGTACGGCCATCAAAGGCAAGGTAGCATCGAGGTCAAATAGCCCTGCCTTTTTCTCCGCCGTTTCTACAGCTAGTAGGGTTATCCAGTGTGTCATAGTCAATAGGCCCTTTGAGCAAATTCTCTAAGGATCGGGAAATTAAGCAGGACTCGCACCAAAAGACTTAAGGGATGTAGAGACGTCAGAAGAAGCGCGTCTCTACATAAGAGATTAATTAGGAGAACGGATTAGCAAACAGCAGCACTAGGGCAACCACCAGACCATAAATGGTCAGCGCTTCCATGAATGCCAAGCTTAACAGCAGCGTGCCGCGAATTTTACCTTCTGCTTCTGGCTGACGAGCAATTCCTTCTACAGCCTGACCGGCAGCGTTTCCTTGACCGATACCAGGGCCAATCGCAGCCAGGCCAACAGCTAGAGCAGCAGCTATAACGGAAGCAGCAGCAATCAATGGATCCATGTTTTTTTCCTTACTTTACTGACTGAGATACAAAACTAATAGCGTGCACTTTCGACAATTTGAGCTTGAGACCTTGTTGTTCGCTTTTCGCCCAGTTCCTACGTTTTAGGACTGAGACATCTACTGGAGGTGCTGTTCAATGCTCCCCATGCTCTTCACTATGCTCCTCCATCGCCTCTCCAATGTAGGCAGCCGCTAGCGTGGCAAAAATGAGTGCCTGAATAGCGCTGGTGAACAACCCTAAAGCCATCACCGGCAGGGGAACAAACAGGGGTACCAGTAGCACTAACACTCCCACCACCAGTTCATCAGCCAAGATATTGCCGAATAGTCGGAAGCTGAGAGAGAGGGGCTTGGTGAAATCTTCTATGATCTTGAACGGCAACATAAAAGCCACGGGCTGCACGTAGTTACCAAAGTACCCTAAGCCCTTCTTGCTGAAACCAGCATAAAAATACGCCAGAGATGTCAGCATGGCTAATGCCACGGTTGTATTGATGTCACTGGTAGGAGCTGTTAGTTCACCTTCTGGTAGCTTAATCAGCTTCCACGGAACTAAGGCACCTGACCAATTTGACACAAATATGAACAAGAATAGAGTGCCAACAAAGGGCACCCAAGGGCGATACTCTTTCTCACCAATCTGGTTTTTAGCCAGATCCCGAATGAATTCTAGGGCGTACTCCATAAAGTTTTGTAGCCCACGGGGAATTCTATTGATGTTTCGGGTGGCGGCGATAGAAGTTATGACTAGCAGGGCAATGACGAACCAGGAGGTGAGGAACACCTGCCCATGCACTTTTAAGTTGCCCAACTGCCAGTAGAGATGGTGGCCTACTTCCAGTTTGGCCAAGTGAACAGAATTGAAGACGTTCAGAAGATTCATTTTTCCCTTCAACTGGTTTCTCCAACTTTGGAGAAGAACAGCGACTTTACAAGCCAGTTCTCCAGACGGCACAGCCCTCAGCAGAACTGGCGTGGTGTAGCTTTGCTTCCCGAAGGCAATAAAAGCGATGTGGATTTTCCTCCCGCTTTATTGCCTCAAAACTCGCGGTGAGCCTTCTAGGATTGCCCGACTTTCTGAGAGTCACAAGAGCAATGATGTCCGAATTACATAGATGATGATCGCGGCCTTAAAGGTGAGAAATCCCAGAAATATGGGCAAAATTTGTAGTTGATTCCACTTGGATGCTAGTATAATCAACCCAATTAACAGAGCTAAACGAGTTTTGCTTAGCCCTTTTTTTTCTCTGCCTAGCCCCGCAACATCTTTTGCTAACATTCTCAAGTAAACCACACCTGTGCATGCCCCGATCAGGTAATTCAGGGCAATATTGAGGGAATAAAACACCCAGACACAGATAAAAATAATGCCTGTCAGTGCAAGCGTCCAAAGCAACAGCTCTTGAGAGAGCTGATAAAACTCTTGCATAGAGCCTGCTGGTTCTGAAGAAACAGAACCAGGTTGAGGATTTTCCCCTGCTATCGATGTGGTTCCAAACGATTCGTCTGACAAACTCACAAAACTCGCAAACCAGCACAGCTAATTGACTTGACTCAGATGAGCCAACTCGAATCATAGCACGTTACGGTAACAATCCTTAAAAGAAGAAGGAGTCAGGAGTCAGAAGTCAGAAGGATTCCTGTGCGACTGGTGGATGCCTTTTTGGTACAAGCCTCGTCCTGCATACGGTACGGTAATGATAAAAGAAATTCTTACTGAAACCCTATCCCTTAGTGGGTGTGGCCCCCCTGGCTCCTGACTTCTGACTCCTGACTCCTCTAATTGGGTGTCAGGAGAATCAGCTGCTGAGCCTGCAAAGATCGCACTCCCTCTAGATTCAGCTGCACATCAGTCAAAATTTCTCCTACCGTTCGCGATGAGGCCGGATTGACCTCACAGGCTTGCAGAAACTCAAACTCAGCTGTAGAGAGATTGATTAACTGGTAGTCGTAGTTAAACAACTGCTGACTAGGCCATCCGTGTATACAAGGACTTAGCTGTCCTATAGCGGCTAGGAGCATGTCATCGGATGACCAATCGGCTTTGGGTAGGGGAGGACGGCCTAAGAAGAACTCGTAATGAGTGACTTCTGGATCTAATAATTCAATTAATCGATACCTGGCGCGATCGCCTAGCTCGGCGGCACGCTGGAGCAACGCCGGTGCCTGCTCCAAAAGTCGCTCCAGTTGCCAGTAATTGGGATTCGAGAAGCCAAGGAAATCCAACTCGGAGGCGTCAATCAGCCCAAACAGCGTCTCAATGTTGTAGTCAATCTCCTGGGGATGAACATACATATCAGCAAAACATTCATCCCGCTGATTTTCCAAAGACCAACGTTCTCGTTCTCGCCGTACCAGTCGGTTATTTTCCGGTAAGGTAGCAAACAGTTGACGCCCTAGTTGGACGCCATCACGGTAATCGCCCCACTTGTCGCCTTGGAGTAGTGCGATCGCCTTTTGCATTAGCTGAATTTCCCAGCGCCCTAATTCGCCATAGACAAAAATGTGCATCAAGCCCCCAGGCGCTAGCTTCGCCGCTAGGGATTGAATGCCGCGAATTGGATCGCTCAAGTGGTGCAGCACTCCTACACAGTTAATCAAATCAAATTTACCTGGCAGCTGTTCCACGTCGTATAAGCTGAGGTGATGGAATTCGACTTGATTTGCTCCTGAACGTTTGCAGCGCTCTCGTGCCACAGCCAAAGCTGCCGCACTCAAATCAATACCTACTACCTGAGCTGTGGGATTGAGATGAACCAGGTACTCTGTTCCCACTCCGGTACCGCAACCAGCATCTAGAATGCGGATATCCTGCTTTTGGGGCGTCTGACCTGTACAGAAGCTATAGGCGGCTAGCCAATTCCAGCGCCAGTTATATCCAGGAGGCGGAATATCCAGCAACGGTTCTGGGGGAAACGGGTAGGTATCGTAGAGCCGCTGAACGGCAGAACTTATATCTTGAGGAAGCTTCATCTTATACACACTTCTTAACAAATCAGCGGAGACAACTCAAAACGTTTTAATCTAAAAAATGAGTGGGTTGACATTTAGTGAGTTGTCTCAAGGCAGCACAAAAGGAGCGAGTCCTTAAGTGACCCAATGGCACCTTGGTCAGATTTAACATAGTAACGATTATGATGGGAGCTTTTGAAATCTAATGAGTGTTAAAGCAAGTGGTGGAAGCTCAGTTGCCAGACCGCAACTATACCAAACTCTAGCAGTAGCAACGATTTCCCAAGCGGAACAGCAAGACCGCTTCCCGGAGCGCGGCGAATTAACTGAACTGGCTAGCTATTTTGCCTCTGGCACGAAGCGTATAGAGATTGCCGAGACGCTGAGTCAGAACTCGGGACTGATTGTGTCTCGCGCCGCTAACCGCATTTTTGTGGGTGGCTCCCCGATGGCTTTCCTAGAAAAGCCTAAGGAAGCTGAGCTGGCGATGGTAGGTGGCAGAGATGATGTGAAGGAAGCAATGAGGCTAGGAAACGTGACCTATGTAGAAAGTCGTGGTGGCTTTCTAGAAGGGTTGCGCTCGCTGTTCAATTCTTCACCTACTGGTGCGACGCCCCCAGGTTTCCGACCAATCAACGTTGCCCGTTACGGTCCGGGCAACATGCAGAAGTCGCTGCGGGATCTGAGCTGGATGTTGCGCTACGTTACTTATGCGATCGTGGCTGGCGACCCCAACATCATCGCCGTCAACGTGCGGGGTTTACGGGAAATCATTGAAAATGCCTGCTCTGGTGAGGCAACAATCGTAGCCTTGCAGGAAATGCGGGGTGCCGCGCTCTCATATTTCCGCAAGGATGCCCAGGGGACAGAAATTGTCAGCCAGTACATGGATGTTCTGATTGCAGAATTCAAAGCCCCAACTCCTTCGGACAAACTGCGGCAGCGTCCCTCCAGAGATCAACAAGGGCTACAGCTGCCCCAGATTTACTTCAATTCGGCAGAGCGGCGACCAAAATATGCCATGAAGCCTGGTCTGTCGGCAGGTGAAAAGCAAGAAGTAATCAAGGCAGCTTACCGGCAAATCTTTGAGCGCGACATTACCCGTGCTTACAGCCAGTCGATATCATATTTGGAATCCCAGGTCAAGAACGGCGACATCTCTACGAAGGAGTTTGTTCGTCGCCTTGGTAAATCTCCTCTATACCGGAAACAGTTTTACGAACCGTTTATCAACAGTCGCGTCATTGAACTGGCATTCCGTCACTTCCTGGGTCGGGGTCCTTCGAGTCGCGAGGAAGTCCAAAAGTACTTCTCTATTGTTTCCAGTGGCGGACTACCAGCCCTTGTCGATGCTCTAGTTGATTCTCAGGAATACTCAGACTACTTTGGCGAAGAAACGGTACCTTATCTGCGGGGTCTAGGTCAGGAAGCCCAAGAATGCCGCAACTGGGGACCACAGCAAGACCTGTTGAACTACAGTGCGCCCTTCCGCAAAGTACCGCAGTTTATTACGCTGTTTGCTGACTATAATCGACCGCTACCGGATCAACATCCCTATGGTTCTGGTAACGACCCGCTGGAAATTCAGTTTGGGGCGATATTCCCGAGCGAGACTCGTAATCCTAGCACCCGACCGGCTCCTTTTGGTAAGGATACCAAGCGTATCCTGATTCATCAGGGACCAGCAGTCAATAACCAAAACAGTAATCCTAAGTCGCGGGGTGAGTTTCCGGGGTCTCTCGGTCCGAAAGTGTTCCGACTGGATCAAATCCCCAGCTTTAGCGGTGGCAAAAAGCAGTCTCTCAAGGGAGCTAGTGTTAAATTCTCGGAAAGCTCGACTCAAGCGGTAATTAAAGCCGCCTACCTACAAGTGTTTGGACGGGATGTCTATGACGGTCAAAGACTGAAGGTGGCGGAAATCAAGCTGGAGAACGGCGAAATTTCAGTGCGGGAGTTTATTCGAGCCCTAGCTAAGTCGGATTTATTCCGCAAATTGTACTGGACATCGCTGTATGTCACCAAGGCGGTCGAGTATATCCACCGTCGTCTACTGGGTCGTCCGACTTATGGACGGCAAGAAACAAATCGTTACTTTGATGTTTGTGCCAAGAAGGGCTTCTATGCGCTGGTTGATGCTCTGATTGACAGCCCAGAGTACAGTGAGGTGTTTGGGGAAGATACGGTTCCGTATGAGCGCTATCTGACTCCAGCAGGTGTAGCGCTCAGAACGCTACGGGTTGGCAGTATTGCCGAGGATATCGTCAGCGCCAAGGTTGAGAGACAAGAAACGCCGCGGTTTGTCGAGCTGGGTGAAGTCAAAGAAATGCGGACGGAACCAGATATTCAGTTCCGCGTCGCCCAAGGCGTCTCCAAGCAGCGCGAACAAACAAAAATCTTCAAGCTGGTGGCGGCTCTTGGCGAAAAAACAGCTGTGCAAACCGTCATCCGGGCTGCCTATCGCCAGATTTTCGAGCGCGATATTGAACCTTATATCGCCCAAAACGAATTTACGCCACTGGAAAGCAAGCTGGGGAATGGGGAGATCAGCGTCAAGGAGTTTATTGAAGGTTTGGGTAGTTCGAACCTTTACATTAAAGAGTTCTACACACCCTACCCTAATACCAAGGTAATTGAACTAGGTAGTAAGCACTTCTTAGGGCGGGCACCTAAGGATCAGCCGGAAATTCGCAAGTACAATCAGCTCCTTGCTTCCCAAGGCATCCGTGGCTTTATCAGCGCCATGGTCAGCAGTATGGAATATCTCCAGGTATTTGGAGAAGATACAGTTCCTTACCGGCGCTTCCCCACGCTACCAGCTGCCAACTTCCCCAACAGTGAGAAGTTATATAACCAGTTGACCAAGCAAAATGATGACTTGGTGGTGCCTAGCTTCGAGCCGGTACGTTCGGTCATGGCAGCTGACAAGATGCCAATGACGGCGAAGGCGATCGCCGATTTGGCAGTACAAACTCGCCAAGTTGACCGCAGCAAGCCGCTGTTTATTGAGCTAGGTCGTTCCTTCAGTAATGGCCGTGGACAGTCGGTAGAGGTTGGGGTAGGGACGACACGCCGTAAGCCTGCCCGAATTTACCGCAGCACTCACGGAACCAACTCACCTGAAACCCAGTTGGCTATCAATGCCATCTACTGTCAGGTGATGGATATCTTCAGTGGTCAGGTCCCTCAATCTTTGCGGCGTTCCGATCTGGAGAGCAAACTGAAGAATGGCGAAATCTCAGTGCGAGAGTTTGTCCGGACTCTGGCTGGTTCGGACATCTATCGTCAGCGCTTTTACACGCCTTATCCCAATACCAAGGTAATCGAGTTCCTGTTCCGGCACCTACTGGGTCGCGCTCCAGCGACTCAAGGGGAAATTCGGCAGTACAACAAGCTGCTAGCTGAGCAAGGGCTGAAGGCGGCTGTGGATGCCATAGTCAATAGCTCGGAATATGCTCAATACTTCGGCGAGGACGTTGTACCTTACCAGCGCTTCCCTGCTCTACCGGCAGGTAACTACTTGGGTAGTGTGAAAGCCGCTGCTGACTTGGTGAAGCAGTCCTGGTCTGATTTATCTCCATCGTCCATTGGGCAACGCTCCAGCCAGCGATAAGAGGCACGCTCGAAGAGGAGGGGGCTCGGGGAGGACACTTCCGTGCGGGGGTCTCCCCCCCGCCCCTAATCCCACGCCAGTCGCACGCCACTCCCCTCAACGGGGGAAACCCCCGCACGGCGCTGGCTCCACTGCGTGGGGGCCCCGAGTTCCCCCCCGTTGAGGAAAGTGTCCGTTGTCCCCTTTGGGGTTGGGGGCGGAGGGGGAGCACCGCTGCGCTCAGGAGAGGGGGAGGCACCGCCTCTTAAGACAACTGGGCAGATAAATTTATCCCATCACCCCCTCTTCTTTGACCAGTTAGGGGGGTTTCCTTCTTGATGCCGATAGTGAAATGAGATGAATCTGAAAAAAATGTTACAAACTGTGAAGATATTACTTAGAAGATGAGCAAAATGCCGCAGAATATTTGCGGAGCGGTGAAAACCGTTGTTTCCCAAACAGAGCCAGCAACTGCTGGTTTGTGAACAAGCCCTTACTACCCATTCCAACTAGGGATACGGTGTGTTTAGGCGACAGCCCTCATAATCGACACGTTTAATTACGTCTAGAAAGGCAGGAATCCGTTAATGAGTATTGTCACAAAGGCAATTGTGAATGCAGACGCTGAGGCCCGCTACCTCAGCCCTGGTGAGTTGGATCGGATAAAGTCATTTGTTACAACTGGTGAGCGGCGCCTGCGCATTGCCCAGGCTCTGACCGAAAACCGGGAGCGCATTGTCAAGCAGTCTGGAGATCAGCTGTTCCAAAAGCGTCCGGATGTCGTTTCCCCTGGTGGCAACGCCTATGGTCAGGAATTAACAGCGACTTGCTTACGTGACCTGGATTACTATCTACGCCTGGTCACCTATGGCATCGTGGCTGGTGATGTCACGCCGATTGAAGAAATTGGGGTGGTGGGTGTCCGCGAAATGTACAAGTCTCTCGGTACTCCGGTTGAGGCCGTTGCTGAAGGCGTCCGCGCCATGAAGAACGTTGCCGCTTCGCTCCTGTCTAGCGAAGATGCCTCAGAAGCAGGCTCTTACTTCGACTACCTAGTCGGTGCCATCCAGTAGAGTGTTATCTCTTTACTCAACGTTAGAGAATACCAGCACGGTGTGAAATAAGGAATAAGACAATGCAAGATGCAATTACCTCTGTAATTAACTCCTCCGACGTTCAAGGAAAGTACTTGGACACCGGTGCCTTAGAAAAGCTGAAGGCCTACTTCCAAACTGGCGAACTGCGGGTACGTGCCGCTACCACAATTAGCGCCAATGCAGCAGCGATCGTCAAAGAAGCGGTAGCGAAGTCTTTGCTGTACTCTGACATCACTCGTCCGGGCGGCAACATGTATACAACTCGCCGCTATGCTGCTTGCATTCGCGATTTGGATTACTATTTGCGCTATTCTACCTATGCCATGCTAGCTGGAGATCCCTCTATCCTAGATGAGCGGGTGCTGAATGGCTTGAAGGAAACCTACAACTCCCTCGGCGTTCCCATTGGTGCAACTGTGCAAGCAATCCAAGCAATGAAGGAAGTTACTGCCAGTCTCGTTGGTCCTGACGCTGGTAAGGAAATGGGCGTTTACTTCGATTACATCAGCTCTGGCTTGAGCTAGTGCTTTTAGAGGTTGAGGACTGATCGGTAGTCTATACGCTCTTTATTAAGGTCTGGGAGTCGGTCGTGAGTGTTAGAACGCTCTTACGCTTGTTTGGCCCGTTTAGTGGTAGACAAGTGTTGGTGGTCTAATATTGACGCCTGACTCCCAGCCTTTGATTAATTAATTGAGAACGATTGAAATCAAAAATTTTCCTAACTCAATACAGGAGACATAAATACAATGCGGATGTTTAAAGTTACTGCTTGCGTTCCCAGCCAAACTCGTATCCGGACTCAGCGAGAACTCCAAAATACCTACTTCACCAAGTTAGTTCCATATGACAACTGGTTTCGAGAACAGCAGCGAATCATGAAAATGGGTGGCAAAATCGTTAAGGTGCAGCTGGCAACGGGTAAGCCTGGAGCAAATACAGGGCTGCTGTAATTGCGACACTGAGTTTGCTATTAGGAGTTGGAAGGAGGTCAAACTGACCTCTTTTTTGTTGTTTAGATGTCAGTGCGTTGGCGCGCGGGTGTAGGGTACACCCCACACCCCGTTCTTGGTCACCAAATCTGGTTATAAACCTGGAAACGGCTCATAATACTCCTAGTGGTCTGAACTCAACTGAGCTGCCGTGGATCTACACCGCTTAATTCCCTTTTTTGATACCTCTGTGTCCGAATGGGCCATTGAAGCCAGGTTGTTACGCTGGCTGACGTTCCTCTGGCTATTTGTAGGGTTGGTGGTGCTATTCTCGGCATCCTATCCCGTTGCCGACTCGAATTTTGGTGATGGACTGTACTACTTTAAGCGTCAACTCTTCTCCGTTTTAATTGGCTTAGTAGGATTTAACGTCCTGGTACATTCCCGTCTGCATTATGCCTTGAAGACAGCTCATTGGTTCGTGATACTGCTGTTGGGGTTGATTTTTATTACCCTGATTCCAGGACTTGGAACCAATACTAATGGTGCAACCCGTTGGCTTTCACTGGGACCAGTTCCGATTCAACCCTCGGAGTTAATCAAGCCCTTTTTGGTGTTACAGAGTGCTCGAGTTTTTGGTCAGTGGCAACGGCTAACGTGGAGTGTGCGTCTAAGGTGGCTCTCACTTTTCGCACTTGTACTTTTAGGTATTCTGCTGCAACCTAACTTGAGTACAACAGCACTGTGCGGGATGGCTCTTTGGCTAGTGGCTTTAGCGGCTGGTTTGCCTTACACTTACTTAGGCATAACGGCAGTGAGTGGACTACTGTTGGCTTTTACCAGTATCATGGTAAAACCATATCAATGGCGGCGGGTAATGACATTCCTCCATCCCTGGGCTGACCCGATGCACGATGGTTACCAGCTGATTCAAAGTTTGCTGGCAGTTGGCTCTGGTGGTACTTGGGGAACTGGGTTTGGACTATCGCAACAAAAATTGTTTTATTTACCCATTCAAGACACAGATTTCATCTTTGCGGTATTTGCAGAAGAATTCGGTTTTGCCGGCGGTTTACTGCTGTTACTGCTGCTACTGGTCTATGCAACACTGGCGTTAATTGTAGCTATCAAGGCTCGAAATGCTGTTTACAGGCTTGTAGCAATTGGTGCCATGATTTTCATGGTGGGACAGTCGCTGCTGCATATTGGGGTGGCGACGGGTGCTCTACCTACTACTGGCTTACCCTTGCCACTTGTTAGTTATGGCGGCAATTCAATGATTGCTAGTTTACTGGTAGCTGGGCTGCTGATTCGTGTGGCGCGCGAGAGTAGTGAAGCCGAGGTAGTTTCCATACAGGGGCGGCGGATTTGACACTTATGCAATGCTGTTAAAAAAGCCTGGTTTTCCAGGCTTTGCATAGGTTAGGGGCTAAGTGATTCCCCCAAGAGTATTAGACTACTAAGGGGTGGGAGTTGCCCCTGTCGTAGAGTAGGTTCCAAGGAAATTCGGCAGAGGATTGCCACCATTACGACCGACAGCGGGGATCTCCAGCAGGGCATCCGCAGCTTGCGTGGTGCCGTCGCTGGTTTTCACAGTGCCGTCGATGGCGACAGCGTTTTGGTCTCCTGGATGTCCGTTAGGGACGAACAGCTGCGGGTGGTCGAAGGGTGCTTGTTGATAGCGGACTCGCTCATCTGTGAGACTCTTCAAAAAGGCCACCAGTTGCTCTTTTTCCTGCTCGGTCAGCTTAAGCGGCTTGAGTATATTAGTCGGCGAGTTAAAGTCCCCACCCCGATTGTAGAAATCGACTACTTGTCGCAGGGTCAATTGCCCACCATTGTGAAAGTAGGGGGCAGTGAGTTCCACATTGCGGAGTCCGGGTACCTTAAAGGCTCCATCCGCAATCACGGTTTCATTAGGGTCAAGCGGTGGAGCGAGAGTTGGAGGATTTTCGCCAAAGAGCTGGTTGAATTTCCCCTGCTGGGCTAGCCGTGTCTCTGAGAACGAATTGTTGTTGGAGTCAAGACCGCCCACGCCGAGGTCTTCTTGCTGGGGCCTGACACCGATGTTGAAAAAGCCCGTATCGTGGGCAAGGCTTCCAAGAAATGCTGGCGTGCGTGCAATTCGTCCTTTAGCTACGCTTTCAACCGCAGCGCTGGTAAATTCTGCTCCACTGTGGCAGCCGATGCAACCTTTGCTTAGGAAAAGATTGAGACCGTTCTGCTGGTCGTTAGTTAGAGCGCTTTTGTTTCCGTTTCTGTCTTGGAACTGGTCGAAGGGCGTATTGTTGGCAACTAGAGTCGATTCGTACGCCTGAATTGCCAGCCCGAAGAAGAGCGAGAAGTTGTACTCCATCAGCGTGTATTCTATGGTGCTCAAGGGGCGGTTTCTCGTCTTGCGGAAGTATCTTCGCTCACCAGTATCAGGGTCGACCCGGATGACCAAATCGGAGTTCCACCACTCCGGCTTGAAGGCAACCTGGATCAGGGATTCGTAGCTCCGGTTCAGACCCGGTTTGGGCAATCGGCTGTAGTCACCGAGAACGCTGTCATCTTTGGCTACCAGTTGCTTGTTGAGCGGTCTGAGAGCAAGTAGCTTTTTACCAAGCTTCCTACCAATCCTGTTAATGGTTGTGGTAGGGCCTGGTGATGGTCGCCTTGATGAGACGCTGTTGCTGTTCTGGTTATTTGCGCCGGACACCCCAGCCGTTGACTGCGGTAAGTCAGCGCTGTCGCTACTAATAATGTTGCCGTTTGCGTCGGACGTAGTAACCGTATTATTTTCTGGGGACACAGCAACCAAACTCGGCGCGATGGGAAGTTTTTCGGCGGCCGTTTCTAAGGCGTTGAGCGGCGGTGCCACTGCTTGGGAAGCTAGAGACGCATTATTGATCTTGACTGACACATCTTCCAGCCGATTCCGGTTGGTTGCCTTCAAGACCAAAGCTTTGGGGTCTCTCAACCCTAAAGAATTCACCCCGTTGAAGACGTTTTGGGCACTGCCATTCCAGAAGTTTCGGAAGTTGAACACCGCGTTGATCACACTTGGTGTGTTGCGGGGCGTCACCCGACGGACGTTCGTGCCTTTCACATTGAAGACGTCATCCTTTATCGGAGTCACATTGTCCTTGGCACTGCCGGGAACGATGTCAACGAAGTCTGACCTGAAGACTCCTTGAGAGCCAGTGACATCGTTACTATCAGACACAACGGTCGAAGAATTTTGCTCCGGGTCTGTCAGCTTGTGGAATGGGTAATCTGCTGCCGTCAGATGGTAGTTCGGTCCGCCTCCCGGATTAAAAGTTTGATCCGAACCTGGGTTGATCTGGTTTTTGGCTCTACTGTCTACTCCGGCATGGAAGTGACAACTAGCACACGACTGGATGCCGTCAGTACCAAGCTGCATATCCCAGAAAAGAGACTTTCCTAGAGCGACCACAGCTACCTTGTCCTTAATGAAGTCCCCAATATTGTCAGGTTGCGGAATCGCCACAGTCTTGAGCGAAGGCGGCGGGGCTACCTGCGCCGACACAGCATGTCCGGCTAAGACCGCAACTGCCACGAGCGCTGCGATTGTTGTGCCCCTTTTCATGTTCTTGGACAATCTGGATGCCAGCTGGATCGGTCCACCTAGCACCCCCGCCGCAAAGATGGCGAGGATTTGTATTCTCTTTAAAAGCTTGCTAATGTTTCTACCATTGCTCATTGTTTTTCTGGTATTACCAAGATTTGTGTTGATTTATGCAGGCTCTATTGCTAAAACCTGTGCTACTTTGAACAGGGTTTTCTTTGAGAGCAAAATCTAAAATCTTAATAAACACTGCTCTCTCAAAAGCAGCTTAGAAAATGTAAGTTGCGGTGGCAATGAAAAATCTTTTGCTCGGCTTGTCGATTCTTTCGATCTTGTTGGTGAGTCAGCTAGCGACGACCTGCGCTTCTCCAGGCTTGGGGACTTGTTCCGTAAAGTTGGCGAAAATGGCGGCTAAAATGACACGCATCTTGATAACCCACTGCTGCAGCAATTTGATTCACTGCCTGCTCGGTTTTTAGGAGTAAAAAGCGGGCCGAAGCCATCCGACGCTCGACAATCCAGCGGTGCACACTCTGTCCGGTTTGCTTTCGCACTAGGTTAGTGAGGTAAGCCGGAGAGTAACCAACTGCCTGGGCTACGTCCGAGAGGGCAATCGGTTGGTGATAATTGGCTTCAATGAAGCGGAAGACCTCAGCCATTTGGGGGCAATAAGGAAAGATCGACTGCGGGGCTGCAATGCTAGCAGTATTAGTAGGTGGTGGTTCTAGGACTTGCTGGGTTTCAACAGCGAACCGCCTTAACAGAGCAGTCTGTTTTTGCAAACGGGCGGCGACCGCCGCCAGTAATTCCTCTATAGTTAAGGGCTTAGTGAGATAGTCATCTGCTCCAAGTTCCATGCCTTTGCGGATGTCAGTTCGAGCCACCCTCGCAGTGACAAAAATGAAGGGGATAATCGCTGTAACAGGGTCTTGGTGCAGCGTAGTTAGGACGCCGTACCCATCGAGTTTCGGCATCATAATGTCGCAAATTATCAAATCGGGTAACTGTTCTTGTGCCTGCTGGACACCTACCAAGCCATTCTCAGCACCGATAGTGTAGAAACCTTGAGCGTTAAAGCCTTCCAAAAAGAGGTCTCGGGTTTGTGCCCTATCTTCAATCACCAGAATTTTTTTCACCGTTTTTCCTGCCATTCAAATACTATTCCACTCAGAAGATGACGGAAATGGCTACTTCTCACTTCCATTAGGCTCAATAGCAACGTGACAGTAAAATTAGTGCCTATTTAACTTCACTTGTCACGACAATTCAGCCGCAGTGTAAATCCATAAACTTATTTTGAAAAGAGAGGTTTTTGCTATAGGTAAGTGGGGGATTGATTCTCACGTCGAGCTCAGCCTTTTTTTACATAACTTTCAGTGGTTCAGGTTGCAGCTCATAAATATGCTCCTGGGAATTTGGGCTCTATCGCTTTGCTGAAACTTGTGAACCAAGATTGACTTTCAAGCTCCACGCCAGGAATTACGTAATAATTTACGTAATTTTACATTTCCCCCAAAAAATCGAACGACACTGTAGCAATCCAATCCAATATGTGAACAATTATTTTATTTGTGGTGCAGGCATAATGCCTGCACCACAGTTCGTGAATGAATTAGGAGTGCTATATAAGTTAAGGGGCTTTCAATCAACTGCGATCAGCAGCCCATACTAGTGAAGGTGCGTACTACTAGTTGTGTCTTCACCTCAGACCTTTCTAACCTTGAGAGATAAGTTGAATTTTTGTAACGTAATTGCGGAAGTCATATATCTGGAACTGAAATGTCAATTCAGTACGCAAGTTTATTTTCCCTACACCAGCCGCAACAACGTGGGTTGATTTCAATAGTTTTCAGCCTGATGCTGACAGCTACAAATTGGGTGACCATCAACTATAGGGAATCTATCGCAATGCTGGCACTGGAGGCATCATGATGACGGAGAAGAACACTTTATGAATTTAGTTGAACTTCAGAACTGGCTGGATAATGCCTCATTTGCTTTCCTATTCGCCACAATGCTGCTCTATTGGAGCGGGGCGGCTTTTCCTCAGCTTGGGTATCTACCAACTTTGGGAACAACCGGGATGGCGATCGCTAACCTGTGCATTACCACCCTACTAGGAGCTAGATGGCTAGAAGCTGGCTACTTCCCTTTAAGCAATCTGTATGAATCCCTCTTTTTCTTGGCTTGGGGAATAACCACCGTCCATCTGATTGCTGAAAATATGAGCCGTAGTCGATTGGTGGGAGTTGTCACCGCACCTGTGGCAATGGGCATCAGCGCTTTTGCTACCCTAACGCTGCCTAATGAAATGCAGTCAGCGGCACCCTTAGTCCCAGCACTTAAGTCTAATTGGCTGATGATGCACGTCAGTGTCATGATGCTGAGTTATGCAGCTTTGATGGTGGGCTCACTGCTTGCGATCGCATTCCTCGTAGTCGTTGGCGGTAAGAATGTTGAACTTCGGGGCAGTTCCGTTGGCACCGGCGGCTATCGCCAAAACGGCTACCGCTTGCACCGTGCAACTGACTTGGTGAGTCAACCACAGCTAAGTGCTGGCGAATCAGCAATGGCTAGTTTAATTCAGAGCAAAGGCAAGACTGCCGTTCTCGATTTAGTCACCGCCCAACCATCTCAAACTGTGACGCCATCTGAACCGATGACGCCTCAACGCCTCAGCCTTGCTGAGACCCTTGACAATATTAGCTATCGTATTATTGGACTGGGATTTCCCCTACTAACGATTGGCATCATTGCCGGTGGAGTTTGGGCTAACGAAGCGTGGGGCTCTTATTGGAGTTGGGACCCAAAGGAAACATGGGCATTGATCACCTGGCTGGTATTTGCGGCCTACCTCCATGCCCGCATCACCCGTGGTTGGCAAGGACGCCGCCCCGCTATCTTAGCTGCCACTGGCTTTATTGTTGTCTGGATTTGCTATCTGGGTGTCAATCTCTTGGGTAAGGGGTTGCACTCTTATGGCTGGTTCTTTTAAGCATTCAGCAGTGGAAGTACAGGAAACTACGTAAGCTACAATTCAAGCATGTTAGGCATTTCACAAGCTAGCTTCCCTATGCTCGAAACCCTGCAAATCCGGCTATACGAACTGGAACAATTTGCCAACGCCCTCGTTTCCACCCAGTTGACACACTTGGGCTGGGTGAGCATTGGTGTAATTTTTGCAGCTGGGTTGCTCACAAGTTTGACACCCTGTATGCTCTCCATGCTGCCCATCACCATCGGCTACATCGGGGGCTATGAAACTAAAAGCCGCCTTCAAGCAGCACTAGCGTCAACCTGGTTCTCTCTAGGATTGGCAACCACCTTAGCTGGGTTAGGAATACTCGCGGCATTGCTGGGGCAAGTCTACGGTCAAGTTGGAATTGGTTTACCGATTATCGTCAGTATCGTGGCAATTCTGATGGGGCTTAACTTACTAGAAGCACTTCCGCTACAGTTACCATCGTTTGGCGGTTTGGAGTGGTCAAAAGACTTGCCACAGGGAGTGCGCTCCTATCTAATTGGCCTGACGTTCGGTGTAGTCGCTTCTCCCTGTAGTACACCGGTTTTGGCCACGTTGCTGGCTTGGGTCGCTACGACACACGATCTAATTTTAGGCGGCGCTTTGCTCCTGTCGTATACAGCTGGATACGTCGCGCCGTTGATTTTGGCGGGTACCTTTACCGCCTCTATTAAAAAGTTACTGGAGTTGCGCCGGTGGTCTGGTTGGATTAACCCAGTCAGTGGTGCACTCCTGGTGGGATTTGGCGTCTTTTCGCTGATATCTCGAATTCCGGTCGGATTTTAATCAAATGACTTTACAAGACTCATCAAATCAATCAAGCTTATGGTCAGCTCCCCAGCGGTTCCTGCGGCGGGAGTTGTTGCCGCTGCTGACAGATTTACGATTGGCAATTTCGCTGCTGCTAACGATCGCGGTTTTCAGCATCAGCGGCACGGTAATTGAGCAGGGCCAATCAGCAGCGTTTTACAAAGCTAATTATCCAGAACACCCAGCTTTGTTTGGTTTCCTCAGCTGGAAGTTCGTCCTAACGCTGGGATTAGACCATGTGTATCGTACCTGGTGGTTTTTGGCATTACTAATTCTATTTGGCACTAGCTTAACGGCTTGTACCTTTACCCGCCAGTTCCCAGCCTTAAAAGCTTCCCGTCGCTGGAAGTTTTACGACCAACCCCGCCAGTTTGAGAAACTAGCTCTAAGTGCTGAACTCGATACTGGCTCGCTCTTGTTCCTCACCCAGTTGTTGCAGAGCAGGCGCTATCGGGTGTTTCAAGCGGAGGAAGATGGGCTTTACGCCCGTAAAGGAATAGTCGGACGGATTGGTCCTATTGTGGTTCATGTCGGCATTGTCATCATTCTGCTTGGGGGAATTTGGGGAGCAATGACCGGCTTTGTCGGCCAAGAAATGGTTCCCAGTCAAGAAAGCTTTCAAGTTCAAAATATTGTGGACGCTGGACCTTGGGCAGCACCACAATTTCCGAAAGATTGGTCAATGCGGGTGAATCGCTTTTGGATTGACTACACCCCAGAAGGAGGAATTGACCAGTTCTACTCTGATTTATCTGTCTTAGATCGTCAAGGAGAGGAGGTGAAGCGTAAGACGATTTACGTCAACGAACCCCTGCGTTACCGGGGGGTAACTTTCTATCAAACTGACTGGGGGATCTCAGCCATTCGTATCCGGCTCAACCAAAGCCCTATTCTGCAATTGCCTATGGCTCAGCTGAACACTAACGGCAAGGGCCGGATCTGGGGTACCTGGATTCCAACCAAACCGGACTTAAGTGCTGGCGTTTCCCTTTTGGCAAGAGACTTGCAGGGAATGCTGCTGATTTATGATGCCAAGGGGCAGTTGGTTGATACCGTTCGCCCTGGAATGTCTACGAACGTTAACGGAGTGACGCTAAAAATTGCCGAGGTGGTCGGCAGCACCGGCTTGCAAATTAAAGCTGATCCAGGCATTCCAATTGTTTACTCAGGCTTTGGTTTGCTGATGCTAGGCGTCATGATGAGCTATGTTTCCCACTCCCAGATTTGGGGGCTGCAAAAAGGCGGTCATCTCTACGTAGGTGGTAGAACTAACCGTGCCCAGGTTGCCTTTGAGCGCGAAATTTTGGATATTTTGGATCAACTTAGTACTCAACCTAGGGAAGAGGTAGGGTCGCCAGCGATAGCTGTTGGAGTCCCTCCTACTTCTGGTGACGCACCTCCACCACAGTATGGACATTCCCGCGTGGAGTAAAATCGCCCTTGATATGGACTTCTAGGGGATCACAAGCGGCAACAAAATCATCCAGAATTTGATTAACTGATTCCTCGTGGGAGATGTAGCGATCGCGGTAACTGTTGATGTAAAGCTTAATCGCCTTCAGCTCCACCACTCGCTGCTCAGGAACGTAGGTAATATGGATTGTGGCAAAGTCGGGATAGCCAGAAAAGGGGCACTTACAGGTAAATTCGGGCAACGTAATATGAATGTCGTACCGGCGTCCCAGACGCGGATTGGGAAACGTAATTAATTGTCCTTGTGCAATCTGGCGTTCGCCATACCTCATTTCCGGTGTGGACATTTGAGTACTGGAACTAGACTCAGGAGATGATTCTTGCACAGAACCGGAGTTGTTCATCATTGTGAGAATGACTAATTGTAATTGTAGGCGTTATTTTTGGTACAGCTAATTTTCTCCAACCCAGTCCGGGCAATTCTCGTCTTCCCAGCCATAGGGATGCATACCACAAACTAACAGATTGCCTCCGTAAACTTGACCGTGGTAGTGACAACAACCTATGCAGGCGGCATGTTGTTCCGGGGTGGGTTCTACTGTATAAGGAAAAGGCTGATCCACCTCTCCCACAATTTCCTCAAGTTCCCAATAAACCTCAAAAATCGGTTCAGCCAATTCATTCAAATACTGGTCAATCTCAGTGGCAATGGTACTCTGTACTTGCTCCGTAATTTCTTCTGATAGATCGAAGAACGTTTCTACAATTCCAGTTACTCCTTCGAAGAAGTGTTCTACTTCATCTGCCACTGTCTCTAGCATCTCAAACAAATTTTTTTGCCACTGTTCCATACGCTTTCTTCGCGTTTGCTATAAATTGCAATCTAAATTTATTTAATTACTGTTTACCGATCGCGCTTGAGCCTTCGTAGTTCTTCCTGCAGTCCTATCACTTGTTGACGTAGCTTCTCTACATCTTGTTTTGAAGACTCTGAGGTAGCTAGCGCTTCATCGTCAGAGAGGATTTCTATCCGGCGCGGTTCAGCAGGGGTTGTGCCAGGGTTTGATTCTGAGGTCTGGGGCTGCTGGGCTTGTCTCATTAACTCTTCAACGAACCGTTTTGCTTCTTCTGTCGACATCTCGCCCCGCGCCACCATTTCGTCTGCTAGCTTTTGAGCCTGTGATCTCAGTTCCGCCAATTTTCCACCGGCTTTCTCGCCAGCGTAAGCAGCTAATCCAACGCCGAGGTAAAGCGCCTTTTGGACAATATCTTTAAACCCAGCCATAGCCACCTATCCCTCTCTAAAACTAGGCGACCCGGAGACCACGCCTACCGCAAGCATCCCGTATTGCTGCTACCTTCCGGTCCTGACAAAATTTGGGCGTTGTGATCGCGTGGATCCAGGTCTAATAACAGGATAACATTCCCAGGCAGTGACTGTGTGTTTTTATTCCACTACTACGCGCCATTCGTAAAGCTGATAGTTGACGCAGCCATTTTGCACCAAAGGATCTTGAGCCACAATTGCTTTCGCCTCATCCATTGACTCTGCCTCAAACAGCATCATCCCGCCTCCCCGCCCTGCCCAGTATCCACTACGCGCTCGGTGTCCCTTAGCGATCAGCTCTTGAACATAGGCGCGATGGGCAGGTACGTGTTGGTCAAAGGTGGGTTTATCTACTCTGCCTTCTTCAATCTTGACAAACCAAGGCATTCCCTTGCATCCTCTAGGTTGATACGTAGTATTTTCAACTGCATCGCCTTGTTTTAGATAAAACTTTAGCCGCTGAAATTCCTTGGCTGAATCAGGAAATCGCTTTTTTATTGCTCTACTACCACCATCAGAGATTCAGGACGACGCTAAAATGATTCAGCAGTAGCTTTGCTGATCACTATGCCAGCCGAGGAGTTTCCCTTCTCTGTCAAAGGACTCAGGTAACCCCCTAACCCCTTTCATAATTAGATCAGGCACTCTAGCGCTAAAACGTCATGGCACTTACCACCCAACAATTAATCCAATTGAAGCAACAGGGGCGTCCAATTGTAGCGTTGACGGCCTGGGATTATTGTCTAGCTCAGCTAATGGATACAGCTGGGGTTGATTTAATCTTGGTAGGAGATTCTTTGGCAGTGGTGCTAGGGTACGAAACAACTCTGCCAGTAACACTGGAGGAGATGTTGCACCATGCCAAAGCGGTGCGTCGAGGAGTGAAACGAGCCTTAGTCGTTGTCGATCTGCCGTTTTTGACCTACCAAGAAAGTCCCCAGCAAGCAATGCACTCAGCTGGTCGGGTTTTGAAGGAAACCGGTGCCCAGGCAGTAAAGTTAGAGGGAGGGTATCCGGCAATGGCACAAACCGTTGCCCAACTGGTGCAAGCTGGGATTCCTGTGATGGGACACATTGGTCTTACGCCCCAGTCAATGCATCAGCTAGGCCTCCGGCAACAGGGGAAGTCACCGGAAGCAGGAGAGAAGATCTTAGAAGAAGCGATCGCACTTGAACAAGCTGGTGCGTTTGCAGTGGTGTTAGAGCACGTCCCATCTGAGTTGGCGTTGCGAATTACCCAGAAATTGATTATCCCCACGATTGGTATTGGTGCAGGGCCACATTGTGACGGTCAGGTATTAGTCACCTCTGATTTACTGGGTCTTTCTGAGAAACAGCCACCGTTTGCGAAGTCATATGTGAATTTGCGAGAGACGATTACGCGAGCAGTGCAGGATTTTAGTGTTGAAATAAGAGAGCGCAAGTTTCCCTGATCTGGGCAGAAATAATCGCCCAACGCCTCTAACCATGTGTGAACCGGCAGGGGGAGCGGTATCAATACTGGAATGCCTTCGGCACCGCACAACTTTAAGATACAGCGTCAAGAGGCTCACAAAAACTATTCACGCCCTGTTTAGCCACATATATAAGAACGGGAGTTACTAAAAGCGCAGGGCAAAGTCTCGTTGCTACCAGCTGTCCCACTATAGGGGCAAAGTTTCCAGTTACCAGGGCGTTCCTATATTCTTCCTGGCAGATGACAGCACGGCATTTTTTCGCTAGGGCATCTAACCATTCTGAATTGGCTATGTCTGGTTGCTGCCCAACTCGAATTGCCAGCACCACCGCTGCATCTTCTAAATTCCCCTCGCACTCCTCGATTTCTTTAAGGGCAGCTACGGCGTCAGGATAATCTACCAACTCGGCCCGAAACTGTACAATTTCTTCTGGTGTAACTTGGGTCATGGGGTAGTTCTAGTAAGCGGATATAGCAATTCTAAATGATTAGTAAATTGCTATATCACCAACTTTTTGCGGTAGTCCGTAAGTACTGAATCTATTTCAGGTAATTCAACACTTGATATAAAGTTAGAATGGTCACTTAACTTTTTGAGGACCATATATTCCGCTACGTGTAGAGTAAGGGGTAGAGTAAGGTTTAAAGTAAGTTGTACCGTATGTACAGGAAGAAGGTGTACAGGAAGGGGTACAGAAAGAAGGTTTAGAGTTAAGTGTAGTGCGAGTTGTAGAGTCAGTAAGTGTAGAGTTAATTGTGCAGTAAGGTGTAGAAGAAGGAGGTGTAAAACGAGATGAAGAGCTAGGTTGAAAGTAAGGCGTAGAGTAAGGAGGCGTAAAGTTATGAGGTGTAGAAGGTGATGTAGAAGAAGGTGTAGAAGGTGATATAGAAGAAGGCGCAGAAGGTGTAGAAGGCGACGTATAAGAAGGCGCAGAAGGTGATATCGAAGAAGGCGTAAAATGTGATAGAGACGGGATTGAAGGTATAGAAGGCGACGTATAAGAAGGCGCAGAAGGTGATGTAGAAGGTGCAGAAAAAGGCGTAGAGAATGGTGTAGAAAAAGGCGTAGAAGGCGTAGAAGGTGATGTAGAAGAAGGTATAGGCAGCGCTTGAATCGGAGTTGAGTTTAGAAATGAGAGTGCTGCTGCGGATATTAGTGGTAGCGTTGCATTTTTCAGGTTCTTCATTAACACCACCTAACTACCGGGTATTGAAAAGGAATACCCAGATCAAACCACAACTATTTATGAGAAAACAGCTAGAAAATGTCTGATCTCTAGTATGAAAAAGTCAGATCCAGTTCAAATTTAATTAGAGCCTTTCCCATCAACCGGAGATTTCATCGACTGAGCGTCATTCACCCAGATAGATTGCTGTGGTAAAGGAATCACAATACCGGCTTGGTCGAAGGCCACTTTGATGCGGCGGCGATACTCCCGTGCCACATCCCATTGCTTGAGCGGCTGGGTCTTAATCCACACACGAATCATTAAGCCCCGATCAGCAAAATTGTCTATTCCTAGAACTTCAGTCTCTAAAATTTGGCTCTGCCATTGCGGGTCATGATCCATATCTACAGTTACAGTTTTAATTAGCTTCAGAGCTGCGTCAATATCAGCGTTGTAGGCGACTGGAATGCTTAAATCAGCTCTTGACCAGCGGCTGGAAAGATTGGCAACAATTTTAATTTCACTGTTGGGAATTGTGATCAAGCGCCCTTCAGCATCGCGGATCTGGGTAATTCGCAGATTTAGGTTTTCCACTAACCCTCCCACGTTTCCCACCGCAATAACATCGCCTAGGGCATACTGGTCTTCCATAATGATCAAAAAGCCGTTAATGGCATCTTTAAGTAGGCTTTGGGAGGCAAGGGACACCACAACGCCGATTAAACCGGCACCGGCTAGTAAGGGAGCAATGTCTATACCTAACGTCGTCAGGGCGATCAGGAGGGCAATTGCCACATAAGCAACGGTGGCGATGCTTTTGGTAACGCCAGAAACTGTAGAAACTCGTAATTGCAGTCGTTGAGAAGTTTCTGGAGTCAATAAAGCACCACTTACTAAGGCAGACGTGAAGCGGTCAATCAGAGCATAGCTCAAACGGCTCGATACATAGGTTCCTAGTGCTACAATCCCTAATCTCAAAGGAATTTCGAGGGCGGCGAAAATCCATACCTGTATCGGTCGCGTGTAGGGAAATAGGTCAAGTATGATTATGGTTCCGCCTCCCCAAATCACTGCTTGAGCCAACTGAAACAGTCGCTGCTGTACTTCTTTGAGATTCCGATGTTGCTGTCGGTTCAGCTGGAACGCGATTGGCTGGACTGCTGGTGAAGTCGGGTAGATGGGCTGTAGCTCTTGCTGTCTTGAGCGGCGCTGCCAGCGATGAATCATCCAACTAATTAAAATTATGGTCAGCCCGGTTCCGGCAGCAATTCCACTCTGGTGGGTTAGAAACTCAGGTTTTCGCTCTTGCTTGGCTCTTTGCAGGTACTGCTGTAATACCTGGCTGAGTTCTGCCGCCGACGTTGGGGGATCTTCTTGTCGCAGTTTGGCATCCGGCTCTGTGATGGTCAGAAGATATTGGTTATTAACGTAAATGACTGGTAACCCGTTTAATTCTCGAACCTGCATCTGGAGGTCAGTCGAAGTTCGCTGAAGGTAGTCTTGGCTAATTCGATCCAAATTTTCTTGGATGTTTTGGAAACGCTCTGCAAAACTGGCCTTGGGTGCCGCTATTTGAAAAACACGGCGACCATCTAGCAGCACCCAACCAGAAACAACACTGTTATCTGCTTCACTACTTAGAAGGCTGGGGAGCTGCAAGTTTGATGGTAAAAAGGGGATCTGGGCTTTAGTTGGGGGCATAACCAAAATAGCTAAAACCATTGCCCCTGCTATTGCCCAAAACTTCAAGCGCATTTTAACACCTTTTATAGCAGGATACTCTCTGGCAAAGGGGTGGAGCGAACTTCAAGGAAATGGAGTCTATGTAGCTGATAGCAGCTTAGTACTCCAATAAACTGTTAAACATCAGCTAATTGGTAGGTGGTTCTCAAAAAATTACCAGTTCACAATCATGAAAAATACGGTTAAGCTATGTTAGACCACTTAGTCCAATGTGTTTAAGGAACTTATTTCATGACCGCAACTTCTAGCCGGTTAAAGCACGAAGTCAAAGACCTTTCCCTTGCACCTTTAGGAAGGCAGCGGATTGAATGGGCTGGGAGAGAAATGCCAGTTCTGGGCCAAATCCGCGATCGCTTTGCACAGGAAAAGCCCCTAGCTGGGATTCGGTTAGCGGCTTGCTGCCATGTGACAACGGAAACGGCTCACCTGGCGATCGCTCTCAAAGCCGGTGGCGCTGACGCCGTACTTATTGCCAGCAATCCCCTCTCCACCCAGGATGACGTAGCCGCCAACCTCGTCGCTGAACATGGAATTTCAGTCTTTGCCATTAAGGGCGAAGACAACGCAACATACAGCCGTCACGTTCAGATCGCCCTAGATCACCGACCCAACATCATCGTTGATGATGGTAGCGATGTCGTTGCTACCCTGATCCAGGAACGGCAACATCAGATTGCTGACATCATTGGCACTACAGAAGAGACAACCACGGGCATCGTGCGGCTACAAGCCATGTTCAAGGACGGGGTGCTGAAATTCCCCGCGATGAACGTCAACGACGCGGACACCAAGCACTTCTTTGACAACCGCTACGGCACTGGTCAATCCACCCTAGACGGTATTGTCCGCGCTACTAATATCCTGCTTGCCGGGAAAAACATTGTAGTCGTCGGGTACGGTTGGTGCGGCAAAGGCACTGCCCTCCGGGCGCGAGGCATGGGAGCCAACGTGATTGTAACAGAAATCGACCCAATCCGAGCAATTGAAGCGGTGATGGATGGTTTCCGGGTGCTGCCAATGTCCGAAGCAGCTAGTGAGGGCGACATCTTTATCACTGTCACCGGCAATAAGCACGTCATTCGCGCCGAGCATTTCGACGTGATGAAAGACGGAGCGATTATTTGTAACTCTGGTCACTTTGATATTGAAATTGACCTTAAGTCTCTGGGTGCCAAAGCAACTGAGGTGCGAACGGTGCGAAACTTCACCCAGGAGTACCGGCTCAATAATGGTAAATCAGTAGTAGTTCTGGGCGAAGGGCGGCTGATTAACCTAGCAGCGGCTGAAGGGCATCCCAGTGCGGTAATGGATATGAGCTTTGCTAACCAGGCTTTAGCTTGCGAGTATCTAGTGAAAAATCAGGGTAAACTAGAACCCGGTCTGCACTCAATCCCAGTTGAGGTAGATCAAGAGATTGCACGCCTGAAGTTGCAGGCTATGGGCATTACTATTGATACACTCACGCCAGAGCAATTTGAGTACATCAACTCTTGGACCTCTGGGACTTAATAGTTGTGGTGCAGGCTTTTAGCCTACACTGATGTCTACCCTACTTAAAGTGAAGGGCTGGGCACCCCCTAATAAGGGGGGAATGCCCAGCCACAACATTTGTTCTATGGAGAGGACGTCCAATGCATTCTAATTCAACGGTTCTTGAGCTAATTGATCCGCAACATTTAATTCAATCATTTGGCTATGTAGGGTTGTTTGTTATTATATTTGCTGAATCTTGCTTGCTATTTTTCTTGCCTGGAGACAGCTTACTCTTTACTGCTGGATTTTTGGCGTACAAAGGTTTATTGAACATTTGGATTATAATGCTGGGCACCTTTATCTGTGCCGTATTGGGTAACAATGTGGGCTATGCAGCTGGAGCAAGATTTGGCCGCCGCTTGTTTCAACAAGAACATTCATGGTTTTTTCAAAAGAAGCACTTGATCAAAGCCCAAAAGTTTTATCAAAAACAAGGTAAAAAAACGCTCGTCCTAGCTCGTTTTATGCCTATTATTCGTACTTTTGCGCCGATAATTGCTGGCATAGGTTCCATGAATTATCGAAGTTTTATGAAGTATAACCTAATTGGGGGGTTTATTTGGACGTTTGGTTTAATATTACTTGGATACAGCCTGGGATATTTTCTGGGAAAAGTCATTGATGTTGATAAATTTTTACTGCCAATTATAGTTTTGATTATTATTGTTTCTATGATTCCATCAATTATTCATTTTGTTCAAGAAAATAAGTCAAGCAGACGTTGAAACCTCGCTCTAACTACTGGCAATTACTGCCTTACATTCGGCCTCAGTGGAAAACGATTGCGAAGGGCTTTATTTGCATTCTGGGCTATGTACTAGCAAATTTAGGGTTGATCTATCTGGCAGGTAGATTGACAACTCCGTTTGGGCGAGGTGATGTAGTAGCGGTCGCACAGATAGCAGCCATTAGTGCCGCCATTTTTCTTGTTAGAGGTGCTTTTCAGTACGGCCAAGACGCCCTAATGGCCAAAGCCGCTTTAAAAATCGCTCTAGATCTACGCAAGCAGGTCTATGCTCACCTGCACAGGCTCAATCTCAGTTATTTTGAAACTGCTAAGGCCGGCGATTTATCCTACCGTCTTACCGAAGATATTGACCGAGTTGGGGAAGTGGTGAATAAAATCTTCCATGACTTTGTCCCCTGCGTTGCACAGGTGGTAGCAATCCCCGCATACATGCTCTATCTGAATTGGCAACTGACGCTAGTCACGCTGGTAGTAGCACCGTTGATGGGCGTTGTAGTAGGCTGGTGTGGCGAACAGTTACGAAACTTATCCCGTCGCAGTCAAAATCGCATATCTAACTTATCTGCATTGCTGACGGAGGTATTTAGTGGGATTCGCTTGGTACAGGCCTTCGCTGCCGAGGACTACGAAATAGAAAGGTTCAGCCGCGAGGCAGAACACAGTCGCCAGGCAAAGTACTTAGCTGAACGGCTAAAGGCTATTCAGGTTCCAGTGCTGGGATTTTTGCAAGCTATAGGTGGACTGCTGCTGTTGTGGGTTGGGGCGTGGCAAATTGCCCAAGGCAACCTGACGGTAGATAAGTTTTTCAGCTACCTTGCCGGAGCAGCGCTGTTAATTGAGCCCATCGGTCACCTTAGCACCAACTACAACGAATTTAAACAGGGTGAAGCGTCTGTTGACCGGATTTTTGAACTAGTGGCGATTCGGCCTGCGGTGGTGGAAAAGCCGAATGCGATCGCCCTTCCCCTAGTCACCGGCAAAGTCGAATATCGCAACATTAGCTTTGCCTACAAGCCTGGTCAATTGGTACTGCAAAATCTAAGTTTGCTAGCACTACCAGGAGAGATGATTGCCCTAGTTGGTGCTTCTGGTGCTGGAAAAACTACCCTGGTCAACCTGCTGCCCCGTTTCTATGACCCCCAAGCCGGTCAGATTCTGGTTGACGGTGTCAACATCAAAGATGTGAGCTTAAGCAGTCTACGGCGGCAGATCGGCATTGTGCCTCAGGAAACCATCCTATTTTCGGGTATGATCGCCCAGAATATCGCTTTTGGACAAGCTCAGTACGAACTGAAAGCGGTTCAGGCAGCAGCCAAAATTGCCAACGCCCATCAGTTCATCAGCGAGTTGGCTGATGGCTATCAAACTTGGGTGGGAGAGCGAGGGGTAAATTTATCTGGTGGACAGCGGCAACGCCTAGCGATCGCCAGGGCCGTTTTGCTTAACCCCAGAATTCTTATTCTCGATGAAGCCACCTCTGCCTTGGATTCAGAATCTGAAGCACTTGTACAAGAGGCACTGGAACGGATAATGCAGAACCGAACGGTTTTCATCATCGCCCACCGCCTAACCACAGTCCGTCGCGCCGACCGCATTTTGGTGGTGGAGCATGGACAGATTGTCGAATCGGGAACCCATCAGGAGCTATTGGCGCTCTCGCGTCGCTACGCCCGGTTCTATGCCCAACAATTTCATTAGCTGACTCCTTTCATAGGGTTTCTAGATAGCTGAGGAGATCAGCCATCTCTTTGCTACTGGGTTGAAATTGCGGCATCGGCGGCGTTTCGCCACTTGTAACTTGGTGAATGAGGCTAAAGCGGGACTTGCGCTTCGAGATGCCTTGTAAACTGGGTCCTACACGACCATCTGCCTGCAAGCCATGACAAACTGCACAGTTCATTTGAAAGATAGCCTGACCTTGAACTTCATCTCCTGACAGCGATAGAACACTCTTAACGTATGGCTCTGAAACTCGAACCCAGTGAACGCTAAAAATAACCAAGAAGATTAATAGCACAACTGCCAGACAGATCAAGGTGAGCCGCTGAATTAGAATTTCAGGTTTGGAAAGCTGGTTAGCCAAAAGGTTTACAGTTAAAGTCAGGACGTAAAAAAATATTTGATTTGATACATATAGCTTAAAAGTTCTTGATGGTGTAGGCAAGCATACTTGTAGCTAGTAAGATGAGAAACAGGGAATAAATGTTTACCGATTGAATAAGGAGACTTTACGTGGTTGAACCACTGCTTGATGGCATTGTGATAGGCCTAATTTTCATTACTCTGGCTGGGTTGTTTTTCGCTGCCTATAAGCAGTACAAGCGTGGGCAGCAGTTAGGTCTTTAGGTCTGCTGTCTGTTCCGAACAGTTGACTGAGCGATAAAAGGTCACGGCCGTGTTGCCATAGGTTTTCTGGCGGCAGATTTCTAAGGAGGGAATTAATAGATCTGCACAGGCGCTAGGGTTGTGCTCAACTGCCAGTTCGCCAGTGGGAGCCAGGAGTTGATGCTTAACGATCGCATCCAGTACCGCCTGATATAAATTACTGGCATAGGGTGGATCGAAATAAATTCGGTCAAATTGCTGCCCATCTAGCGTTTTTAATCGCTGAGTCACATTTCCTCGTAACACCTTAAATGTCTGTTGAGGCTGGGCTACCAGCTGCCAGTTCTCCTGAATGATGGCACAGGCTCGGCTCGATTGTTCAATTCCTGCCACCCACATGGCTCCTCGACTTAAGGCTTCTGCGCCCATTGCGCCACTACCAGCGCACAAATCCAGCCACCGACAATCAACAATTGATCCTTGCCAGATGTTAAATACCGCCTCTCGTACCCGTGCACTTGTAGGTCTAGTTTCTTGACCGGGTAAAGTTTTTAGCTGGCGATTGCCGTAAATTCTCAAACTCATTGCAGGAAGAAATCACCTGGAAAACTCGGGAGCGTGGAAGCCCCCATCTTTTAAGTGGGGGAGGAAACGCGACACGGTGGTTTTAACCACCTTCCACCGATATCGGTTCTGACTAAAAAACTGACTAAAGGCCTGACTAATACGGGTTAACAAGTTTAAACTTCCATGTAATAATAATTACATGCCGAATAAGAGTAGGCATCAAACCAGTCAGTACAAGACTTAAAAACCTACCGGGGGACTCTCGGAAAGTCGCGCTTGTCAGAGATGATTCCGCCCTTGGGGGCAAACGGATTCAGGGCAAGAACCCGATATTAAGGCAAACGGCCTGAAACCGGGATATTTAGGGGTCATAGTCAGAAACCTCTTTAGAATCCCCGCGTCTTTAGACCGGGGAGTGTCAAGACTATCTTTTATGCAAAGTGAACACCCAGTAGTTGAAAAGTAGACACATCAAGATTTAGGCAACCGCTTGATGTAGTCTCTCAGCACTTCTGACATAGATAAACCGCGCCTTTGGGCTTCTGCTCGAAGGCGCTCTTTTTCTTCTGGTCTTACTCTCACTATTATCTGAGTTTCTCTCGTCATAGCGAAACGACGTTATTACATATGCTAATACAGTATATGCCGTTTCGAGCTACAGCCGCAGACGCTTAGAGTAGCACTTATGCAGGAACCTTGACCTGAACCTGAGCGACGAAATTGGATAAAATCTGTAGTCCAGTGGTAGAAGATTTTTCTGGGTGAAATTGGACAGCCATCAGGTTATTTTGCGCGATCGCGGCTGTCACAGTTTGACTACCATGAGTCACAGTTGCTGCCCGTATCTGGGGTTGTGCTGGGTCAACATAGTAGGAGTGGACGAAATACGCCCAAGGTTGAGACGATAACTGCTGCCATAAAGGAGATGCTGGTTGGGAAAACTGCAGTTGATTCCAGCCCATATGGGGGATTGTGATTCCAGGTTCTGAACGAAACCGCCGCACAGTACCGGCAACAATCCCCAGTCCCGGTTCTTTGCCTTCTTCACTCCGCTCGAATAGAATTTGCAGACCCAGGCAAATGCCTAAGAATGGTTTGCCACTAGCGATCACTTGTTTGATTGGTTCGACTAAGCCACGCAACCTGAGCTGTTGCACAGCTGGGTCAAATGCCCCCACTCCAGGCAGCACCACTGCATCAGCTTGCTCCAACTCAGTTGGGGAATCAGTAATCTTGGGAGTCGCCCCTGCTTTCTCCAACCCCTTACTGACTGAGTGCAAATTCCCCATGTCATAGTCTACGATTGCAATCACTGGCATTAACACACTTCCCTTAAACTGCTCGTCTAGACTCCTTCATTCTAATTTGGTAAGGATTCAGGTGGTTGGTTGAGGCAACAGCGATGGAGTTGGCTTGCCGCTGACTGACGCCGCCATCAATGCTTCCTGGAAAAATTCGATTACCGAGCGTCCCTGTCGGCGACAAGTTTGC
>JAABUQ010001890.1_pt1 | contig 43243 bp, 27 predicted proteins | sample 5560001 | NCBI WGS metagenome assembly JAABUQ01 (sample SAMN10711888, study PRJNA513371) | rock metagenome | isolation source: Antarctica rocks | place: Antarctica: Victoria Land, Finger Mt nord | collected 2015-12-18 | reverse complement strand
AGCAAGTGGCACCTAGCCGGATATGTGGCGATCTTCGAGTGGGCCAACAACCTCAAGCGAGTCACCGATGACTTCCTGGGGTTGCTCCTCAGGCTACCGCGTTCCACCAGTCTGGAATCATGAGCCGCAGCCTTTTTCCTGATCTGGCGTGGAATCGGCCCGCGGGTGTTCCTATTCCGCTCCATCGGAGGGGAAAACCGGGAGTGCGGGGGGGACACCTATTGCAGGGCGGGCGGCTCGGACGCAGGATGGCGCGGTTCCACATTCTTCGAGATCGATCGACCAACCGAAGGGCGCGGCGCCGCGTCGGCGAGGCACGGCTCCCATCCCAATCCGCGCACCGAGGGTCGGACGACGAGGGGAGCGCGCACCATGCTTGTCCGCGAAGTCTTGAAGGCGAAGGGCGGTCGGATCATCACCGTCGGGCCGGGGGCGACCGCTTCGGCGGCGGTGGCCCTGATGGTCGATCACAACATCGGGTCGCTGCCGGTCCTCGACGGCGAGGGGCGGCTCGTCGGCGTCGTCAGCGAGCGCGACCTGATCCGGGCGGTCCACGAGGGATGCCGCGAGTTCGCGTCGACGACCATCGGCGAGATCATGACCGCCGACCCGGCCACCTGCGACATCGATGATGACGTGAACCAGGTCATGGGCCAGATGTCCGAACGCCGGATCGCCAAGGTCCCGGTGCTCTCGCGCGGCGAGCTGGTCGGGATCGTCTCGGTGGGCGACGTGATCAAGCTGCTCTATGAACGGATCAGCGTCGAGAACGGCCACCTGATGGAGTACCTGTACGGCCACTCGCACTCCTGAGCCGGCCCGAGGATCTTGGTCGGCGCGAGGGGGCGGGCCTGCCCGTCCCCTTCGCCTCGCCTCGGCCGCCGGGCGTCACTGCGACCATGCGGTGGGGGTCCGGTCCCAGCGGTGGCCTCGGAGCTTCTGGAGGAGGACGGGGTCGAGCATCTCGCCGTCGCTGACGGCGATGTTGGCCTCGACGTTCTTCCGCTTCCTCATGCCGGGGATCACGGTGGAGACGAACGGGTTGGCCAGGATGAAGCGGAGGGCGAGCTCGGCCATCGTCGCGGCCGGGGGGAGGAGCGGGCGGAGGGCGTCGGCCCGGGCGACGCTGGCTTCGAGGTTCTCGGGCACGAAGTAGGTGCTCCGCCAGTCGTTCGCCGGCCAGGTGGACTCGCGGGTCAGGGTGCCGGTCAAGCTCCCCTCGTCGAACGGGACCCGGGCGATCACGGCGACGTCGAGGGCGTGGCAGAGCGGCAGGAGCTTGTCCTCGGGCGCCTGGTCGAAGATGTTGTAGATCACCTGGACGGCGTCGACCTGGCCGGTCTGGAGGGTCTTGATGACGTTCTCGGGCTCCCAGCGGTTGACGCTGATCCCCACGGCCCGGACGATCCCCTGGCGCTTGAGGTCGTCCATCGCCCTGGACCAGCGGTCGTCGGCGGCCCAGTCATCCTCCCAGACGTGGAACTGGAGCAGGTCGATCGCTGGCAGGCCGAGGTTGGCCAGGCTCTTCTCGGCGTACTCGCGGATGTGCTCGGGCGGGAAGCAGTCGTCGAGGGTGGACCCCCGGCGCGAGGGCCAGGTGAGGTTCTTGGGCGGGACCTTGGTCGCCACCACCAGGTGCTTGCCCGGCCCGTGCTCGCGGACGACCCGGCCGAGGATCGACTCGCTGTGCCCTTTGCCGTAGCCCCAGGCGGTGTCGAAGAAGTTGCACCCCAGCTCGATCGCCCGGTGGAGCGAGTCGATCGACTCGGAGTCGTCCGACCCCGACCAGCCGCCGCCGAGGCCCCACATCCCGTACCCGACCTCGCTCACCGACCAGCCCGTGCGACCCAGCTTGCGATATTCCATCAGAACGGACCCCGAGGTGTCGTGACGCCGACCGGCCGGCGAGCGGGACTACCCTGGCAAAGGGCGTTCCGCTCGCCGGTCGATGGTCAAACATACCGGGATCGATCGTCAACCGACAGGGCCGCGGTTCGGCGGGCCTTGATCGAGGGTGGCAGGGGTAGGCTTGCTTACCCCGGATCGTCGCAAGTCGAGCCACCGGGGTAAGCTGCGCTTACCCCTGCCACCCAGATCGGCTGAGGCTTGGGGGAGGGATCGTCACTTCCCTTCGGAGGCCGGGGCCGAGGGGGCGTCCTTGATCGAGGCGTTGGTGGCGGCCTCGCCGGAGGGGCGGATCATCTCGAAGTAGCGGCGGATGGCCTGGCGGTGGCCGAGGGGGATCGGCTCGCTGTCGAGCACGTCCTCGGACATCTTCTTGTACTTGTCGTAGCTTTCCTTGTAGGCCCGGGCGGCCTTCTGCTTGCCCTCGGGGGAGTGGGTCGTCTCCATCTCGGAGGGGCCGTCGCCGGGGGTCCCGGTGATCTCCTCGACCTTGCGGTTGGCCTGGAGCTTGGTCTTGTCGCCGAGGACGTTGCCGCTGGTGGTCGCGCCCCAGTTGTTCGAAGGCGAGGTCGACTTCTGCGGCCGCTTGCCCCTCATGGCGAACTCGCTCTTGCATTCGCCGGCCTTGGACTCGTCGAGGGCGTCGAGCTCCATGTCGAGGAGCTGCTTGATCCGTCGGCGGCCGGCGTGCCCCTTGGTGAGGTTGGCCAGGGTCTTGGTGGCCTTGCGGAACTTGCCCTTGTCCCCCTGGGCGGCGCCTTCGGCCATCTCCGAGGTGGCCTCGCCCATCTGGCCCAGGCCGACCTCGCCCATCGACTTGGAGGCTTCCTTGAGCTTCTCGTCGAGGGTCTTGGTCTCTTTCTTGTCGACCGGCGGGGTGTCGAGCTTCTCGAACTCCTTGACGGCCTGGTCGAACTTGCCGTCCTGGAGGGCCTGGCCGGCGGCGTCGGTGGCCTGGGCGGCCTGCATCGCGGCGCCAAGGGACTGGAGCTGGCCGTCGACGAGGCCGACGTTGTACTTGGCCTGCTCGGCGGCGATGGCGGCCTGCATCTCGGAGAGCTTGGCCAGCGCCTCCTTGAGGTCGACGCCGGGCTGCTTCATCTCCTCGGTCTTGTCCATCAGCTCCTTGACGAGCTTCTCGAGCTCGGGGTTGCGCTCGGACTTGGCGATCTCGGCGATCGCCTTGAAGTCCTCGGCGATCTTCTCGGCCTCGGCGACGATGTGCTCCAGCGGCGCGGCGGGCCCGGCGTTGGCCCGCTTGCCGGGGGCGACCGGCCAGAGCAGCAGGCCGAGGGCCAGCGCCAGCAGCGACGCGGCGTAGGCCAGGGTCCTCGGCAGGCGGAACGGGGCGACCTCGCGGGCCCGGACCCGGCCGAGGTGGGCCTCGGCGTCGGCGAGCTGGAGGGTGTGCAGGGCGGTCGGCTCGGGCTTGTCGAGGAATTCGAGCGCGGTGCTGGCCCGGTCCTTGAGCCCGTAATGGGCGTCGACGGCCGAGGCGGCCCCCTTGAAGCTCCGGCCGCGGAGGGCCCCGATGATCGCGCCGAGGGCCGGCCCGCCGACGAGGAACGCCAGGGCCAGGGCGGGCGGCACGGGGCGGCCGACGAGCCGCATCACGCCGAGGTAGACCCCGCCGACGGAGCCGACGAGCAGGCCCCAGGCCGACGCCCGGACCAGGAGCATGCCCAGTTGCCGACGCCTCACCGGTCGCAACGAACCGTAGATCCGTCCTCGCATGGCCAACCCTTCGGCTTGTAGGAGTGGGTCCGATCGTCCGCCCCCGACACGCGTCGGGCACCAGAGCTTACTCTGAATTCCTTGAGGCTGAAAGCAAGAAATCCCCGCCCGGTCGGATTCGAAGCCCGGCCTGTCCCGGGCGGATTCTCCCAAGGAATCGCCGAGCCGTGCGTGGTCTGGGTGATGGGCGACGCGACGTGCTGGACGGGGACGCCGGGCCCGGCGTACCCTCGGCGGCGGCCGACCTCGGCGGATTGTTCGAACGAATTCGGGGCCTCGGTCGTCAAAGGTCGGGGGCCTTCGCTCCCTTCCCGCTCGATCCTCGACGAGACGAAACAGGAGTTCGGAACCATGAGGACCTTCCACGGTCGGCCTGGTGGTCGTGCGGTCGCGCTCGCGGTCGCCCTGGCGGGTGTGGGGATGGCGATGGCGGGGGCGGCCCGGGGGGCGGAGGGCCCGTCGGCCGAGCCCCCGGGTTCGGCGAAGCGGGCGATCCTCAGGCCGACGCCGGAGATCCCCGGCGAGGTCGTCGCCGCGATGCAGGGGGGGAAGTTCGCCGAGGCGGCGACGGCCCTCGACCGCCTGATCGCCGGGGCGAAGGAGCCGGGCGACCGGTCGTACTACCGGTTCCTCCGGGGGATCGCCGAGCGGCAGGGGGGCAAGACGGCCGAGGCCCTGGCCACGCTCGGCCAGGCGCTCCGGGACGACCCGAAGGGCGTCTGGGCCTCGAAGATCCGCTTCGAGCTGGCCACCGCCGAGCTCGCCGCCGGCCGGCCCGCCGCCGCCGAGGCCCTGGCCCGGGCCGAGGCCGAGGGGCTGCTCGCCGCCGACCGCAAGGATCGGCTGGCCGAGGTCTACCACGCCTTCGCCCGCCGCCTGCTCAAGCCCGAAGACCCCCTGGCCAAGGCCGACCCGGCCGCCGCCCACGCCCTGCTCGCCAGGGCCCGCGACCTGGCCAAGGGGGAGACCCTCCGCGCCTCGCTCCTCTTCGAGATGGCCCGGGCCGGCCAGGCGACGCTGGCGCCGAACCCCCAGCCCAACAACGCCGCCCCGGTCCAGGGTGTCGACCCGCTCGGCGACTTCCAGGCGTACATCCGCGAGTACCCCCGGGGGGCCGACCGGTTCACCGCCCGGTACCACCTCGGCGAGGTCCAGCTCGCCCGGGGTCAGCCGAGCCCCGCCCGCCTGACCTGGCTCGACCTGGCCCGCGACCTGGCCAAGGAGGCCGGCAAGGCCCCATCCAAGGACCTGGCCGACCTCCGGGCCTCGGCGCTCTACCAGGTGGCGAAGACTTATGGAATCCCCGCCCCCGGCGACGACGTCGCGCTCAACCTCGGCGTCGCCGCCCTCCGCCGGTTCCTCGCCGACGCCCCGGCGCACCCCAAGGCGGTCCGGGCCTCCTTCGAGGTCGGCGCCTCCTACCTGGCCCGGGGGAAGGCCGACCTCGCCATCGAGGCCCTGACCTCGTTCCTCAAGGGGGACGGCTTCCGGGCCGAGACCGACGAGGCCCGCCGCGACCTGGCCGACCTGCCCATGACCGCCTCGTTCCTCATCGCCCGGACCTTGCAGGGCCAGGGGCGGTTCGACGAGGCGACCCGGGCCTTCCAGGGCTACCTGGCCAAGTACCCCAACGGCCCGCAGTCGGCCCAGGCCCAGCGGGCGATCCTCGACGTCCAGCTCGCCGCCGCCGCCGACGCCCGGTCGCGGAAGAAGTACGCCGAGGCCCGCGCGGCCTGGCTCGCGTTCGTCGCCGGGAACCCGCTCGACCGCCGGGTCCCGCAGCTCCTCTTCGAGGTCGGGGCCAGCCTCGCCGCCGAGAAGAAGTGGGACGAGGCCATCGCCGCCTGGGACACCCTGGCCGGCAAGTTCGTCGGCTCCGAGGCCGCAGGCCACGGCCAGTTCGAGGCGGCCTCGATCCTCGAGCGCGAGAAGGGGGACGTCGCCGGGGCGATCGAGCGGTTCCGCAAGGTCCCCGCTCCTTGGAACGGCCAGGCCAGCCAGCGGGTCGCCGTGATGGAGGCCAAGGCGCTCGCGGTCGTCTCCCCCCGGGCGTTCCGGTCGGGCGAGGCCGCCCAGCTCAGGGTGACCACGAGGAACCTGGAGACCCTGACCTTCTCGGCCTACAAGCTCAACGCCGAGGCGTACTTCCGCAAGAAGCACGCCCTCGGCGGGGTCGGGGCCCTCGACATCGGCCTGGTCGCCCCCGACGCCGAGTGGACCGCGCCGGTGCCGGGCTATGCCAAGTTCCGGCCGGTGGAGGCGACCTATGACCTCAAGGTCGCCGTGCCGGGCATCTACGTGGTCAAGGTGAGCGACGAGAAGACCCTGGAGTCGACCGCGCTGGTCGTCGGCAGCGACCTCGACGCCATCGTCAAGGTCTCGCGCGAGCAGGTCCTCGTCTTCGCCCAGGACATGAAGACCGGCAAGGGCCGCAAGGGGGCGAAGGTCCTCGTCGCCGACGGCTCGGGGATCATCCTGGAGAAGACCACCGGCGACGACGGCGTCCTCCTCGCGGCCCTGGACAGGCCGATCGGCCTGGGCACGCAGGTCCTCCCGAACATGCCCCCGCAGGCGCCGCAGCCGCCGCAGCCGGCCGACCTCCATTACCTGGTGCTCGACGGCCCCGACGCGGCGGGCTCGGGGCTCGCCGCGCCGGGGATGGTCGGCCAGGGGTTGTCGCCCCGGGCGTACATCGACACCGACCGGCCGGCGTATCGGCCCGGCCAGGAGGTCTCGATCCGGGGGATCGTCCGCGAGGCCAAGGACGGCCAGTACGACAACCCGAGCGGCCAGGGGTACAAGCTCGAAGTGACCGACGCCCAGGGTCGGCTCCTGCTGGCCAGGGGGGTGACGCTGTCTCCCTTCGGCACCTTCAACCAGGCCGTCCGGCTCGACGAATCGAGCCCGGTCGGGTCGTACCGGGTCCGGCTGTTCCGGCCGGGCGGGTCGGACTTCTCGGGCAACTTCGAGGTCCAGGCGTACAAGCTGGAGAAGCTCGGGCTCGACTTCGACCTGCCCCGGTCGGTCTACTTCCGGGGCGAGCCGGTCCGGGGGGCGGTCGTCGCCCGCTACCAGTACGGCTCGCCGGCCGCCGGTCGGGCCATCGAGGTGGCCCTCCCGGACGGCCGGACCGTCCGAGGGCTGACCGACCCGGCCGGCCGGTTCGCCTTCGAGTTCCCCACCGACGGCTTCGCCGAGGAGCAGGGCCTCTCCGTGATCGCCCGCCTCCCGGCCGACGACGTCCAGGCCAACGCCCTCCTGTTCGTCGCCGTCCGGGGGTTCGGGATCAAGCTCGCCACGCCGCGCCCGGTTTACCTCGACGGCGAGACCTTCCGCCTGAGCCTGACCACCGCCGACCCGCTGGGCAAGCCGACCGGTCGCGATTTGCAGGTCTCGGTCGTCGAGAACGTCGAGCGCGACGGCCGCCTGACCGAGCGCGAGGTCTCCAAGGCCACCGTGACGACCGACAAGGCGACCGGCACGGCCAGCCTCCCCTTGAAGATCGACAGCGAGGGCGGGAACCGGTTCACGATTCGGGCGACCGGCCTCGACCAGTTCGGCAACCCGGTCGTCGCCGAGCGGTGGGTCACCGTCTCGGGCAAGGACGACGGCCAGCGGCTCCGGATCTTCACCGACCGTTCCACGTTCTCGGTCGGCGAGTCGGCCAGCGTCCGGGTCCACGCCCGCTCCAAGGCCGGCCAGGCGCTGCTGACCTGGGAGGCCGACCGGGTCCTCCGCTACCGGATCGTCCCGCTGGCCGAGGGGGAGAACCCCCTGACCTGGGACGTCGACGGGGCCCAGTTCCCCAACTTCACCCTGACCGCCTCGAAGATGATCGAAGGCCGGTTCGACGAGGCGAGGCTCGACGTCCGGGTCGAGCGCGACCTCCGGGTCACGCTCAAGCCGTCGAAGGAGGCGGTCGGGCCGGGCGAGGAGGTCGCCGTCGAGGTGACCACCGTCGACCAGCTCGGCAAGCCGGTCGCGGCCGAGGTCGCCCTCGCGCTGGTCGACCGCTCGCTCCTCCGCCAGTTCGAGGACCGCTCCCCGCCGATCGGCCCGTTCTTCCACGGCCAGACCCGGACCGGGTCCTTCGTCACCCGCTCGACCAACACCTTCCGCGACGAGCCCCCGACCCGCCCCGTCGCCTCCGCCGTCGTCGAGGAGCAGGAGCGGCTGCTCGCCCAGGCCGCCAACGAGGCGAGCAAGGACAAGGTCCGCGACGCGGCGAAGTCGCAGGTCGGCATGGACTTAGGGTCGCCCGTCGCGGTCGGCACGGCAGGACCAGGCATCCAGGATTTCGGGTTCCAGGCCGAGATGAAACCGCAACTCGACAGCCCGGACGCGAGCGCGCAACCCTTCGAGCAGGCGGAACTCCCGGCGGCCCCCTCGGCCAACTGGGCCGGCCTGGCCGCACCCCGCATCGGCGGCGGCATGGGGGGCATGGGCGGCGGATCGGGCCGGCTCGGAGACCAGTACGGCAATGACAGCGTTTTCGATGATGACTTGGACGCCGGCGCCCAGGCCGTGGACCGTGCCTTCGTGACGCGGAGGCGGGGCTTCCCCGGCCAGGCCAACGCGAGGGCCGGGCGCCTCCTGTTCGGGGCGGGTGCCGTCCAGATCGGCGGCGAGGCCCAGCCCGCCGCCCGCGAGCAGTTCACCGAGACGGCGTACTGGAACCCCTCGGTGGTGACCGACGCGAGCGGCAAGGCGACGGTCCGGTTCCGGGCCCCTTCGAGCCTGTCGGAGTACCGGTTCTCGGCCAAGGGGGTCACCGGTTCGGACACCCTGGTCGGGCAGGCAAACGCCTCGCTGGCGGTCCGGAAGGACTTCTTCGTCGTCCTCAAGGCCCCCTCGGCGCTCACCGAGGGAGACCGCCCCCGGTTCTCGGCGGAGGTCCACCACTCCGGCGGCCTGGCCGGGACCGCGAGCCTGACCCTCTCGGCCTACGCCGGCGACCGCGAGCAGGTCTTCCCCAGGACGATCGAGGTCAAGGGGGACGGCGTCGTCGAGGTCAGCTTCGAGCCTTTCGAGGTCCCCGGCGGGGGCGACCCGCTCCGGCTCACCCTGGCCGGCAAGCTCGGCGACCGCTCGGACGAGCTGGTCGTCGAGGTCCCGGTCCGCCCCTGGGGCGTCCGGGCGACCGCCTCGGCCTCGGGCACGTCGAGCGACGACGAGACCGTCCTGATCGCCCTGCCCGAGGGCCGGGCCTACGACGACGCCGAGCTCCGGATCGACCTGGCCCCCACGGTCCGCCGGCTCCTCGTCGAGCTCGCCCTGGGCCGCGAGGGGTCGATCATCTTCGGGCCCCACGGCCGGGTGGCCCCCCGGTCGATCCTGCCGCCCAACACGATGGCCGACCGGGCGTCCGACCTGCTCGCCTCGGCCTCGGCCCTGGCCTACCTCCGCGAAGTCCGGGCGACCGAGGCGACCGAGGCCGCCCGACTGGCCGACCGGGCCCGGGGGCTCGCCGCCGAGCTGGTCTCGGCCCAGAACGACGACGGCGGCTGGCCCTGGATCGCCCCCAGGGCCGACCAGCCTCGGTCCAACAGCGACCGGATGACCTCGGCCCGGGCCGCGCTCGCCATCGAGGCCGCGCGGTCGGTCGGGCTCCTGGCCGAGCCGTCGGCGGTCGACAAGGCCGGCGCCTACCTGAGCGGCGAGTTCCTCCGGGCCGGCGGCGACCTCGAAGGCCGGGCGGCGATCCTCCACGCCCTGGCCAAACTCGGCCACGCCGAGTTCGAGCAGGCCAACGCCCTGAACCGCTCGCGAGCCTCGCTCAACAACGTCTCGCTGGCGTACCTGGCCCTCGCGCTGGCCGCCCTCGACCGGCCGACGATGGCCGACGAGGTGCTCGGCCTGCTCGCCGCCCGGGCCAAGCGCGAGGCGGTCGGGCCCGGTAGGAAGGCCAGGATCTACTGGGAATCGGCCAACCAAGGCCCCTGGCACCGGGGGTCCGCCGAGACCACCGCGCTGGCGACCCTGGCCTTCACCGCCGCCCGGCCCCAGGCCGAGGAGGTCGAGGGGGGGGCGAGCTGGCTCCTGGCCCATCGCGTGGGCAACGGCTGGAGCCCCGAGAAGGCCCGAGGCCCCGCCGTCGCCGCCCTGGCCGCCTCCTTCGGCAAGGCCAAGGAGGCCGGCGACCGCTACCGCCTGGTCGTCTCCGTCGGCGGGGCCGAGGTCGGCCGCGTCGAGGTGCTCGGCCAGGGCGAGAGCCGGACGATCCTGGTCCCCCGCAAGCTGTTCAAGCCCGGCGCCGCCAACCCCGTCCGGTTCGCGATCGAGGGGCGGGGGACCTACGGCTACGCGGTGACGATGACCGGCTTCGCCCGCGACTTCGGCTTCCTCCAGGCTCGCAAGGACAAGCCCTTCGCCGTCGCCGACCGGTCGTATCTCGCCGCCGAGCCCGAGCTTGAGGGCAAGTCCCTGCCCACCGGCTTCGGCACCGTCGTCAACGCCGAGCCGTTCGCCAACAAGGTCGGCCAGGTCGCCCGAGGGGGCCGGGCCCGGGTCCGGGTCGAGCTGGAGAACCGGGTCCAGGCGGCCCGGCCGGCCTGGGACCGCGACTTCCTCGTCGTCGAGGAGACCCTGCCCGCCGGCTCGACCCTGATCGAGGGGTCGATCCGCTCGACCGCCGCCTCGCACACCCTGGCCGACGGCGTCCTGACCTTCTTCTACGGGCCCGACAACGAGCTCGGCACGATCGAGTACGACGTCGCCGGCTACCTCCCCGGCAAGTACCGGGCCCTGCCGACCCAGGTCCGCAGCGCCTACGACCCCGGGCGGGTCCACCTCGGCCCCGTCGGCGAGTTGCAGGTCCTCAGCCCCGGCGAGCCTTCGACCGATCCCTACCGCCCCACGCCCGACGAGCTCTACGCCCGGGGGCAGGCGCTCTTCCAGCTCGACCGGCTGGCCGAGGCCGCCGCGCCGCTGGAGGCCCTCTTCGGCGGCTACACCCCGCGCGACGAGGTCGCCCGCGACGCCGCCCGGATGCTCCTGACGATCCACATCAAGGACTACCAGCCGCGCAAGGTCGTCGCCGACTTCGAGGTCCTCAAGGAAAAGGGGCCCGACCTGGTCATCCCCTTCGACGAGGTCCTGGTCGTCGGCCGGGCCTACCGCGACATCAACGAGCCCGAGCGGGCCTACCTGATCTTCCGGGCGGTGGCCGAGGCCAGCTACCTCGAAGACGCCCAGGTCGGCGAGGTCCTCCGCCAGAACGGCAAGACCCTCGGCGCCCTGGCCTACCTCATCGACCTCTGGCGCGAGTCGCCCGGCTCGGCGTCGATCCAGGGGGACTTCTTCGGCCTGGCCCAGAGCCTCTCCGCCGCCGCCGGCCGGGCCCTGGACGACCCCGCGCTCCGGCTCGAACTCGCCGAGGCCGGGATCACCCGGTCCGAGCTGCGGCTCCAGGCGATCCGGATCATCCAGGTCCTCCTGACCGAGTCGCCCAGGAACCCCCTGGCCGAAGAGGCCAGCCTCGCCCTGGTGACCAACTTCCTCGAACTCGACGACTTCGACTCGGCCGTCAAGCTCGCCCCCCGCTTCGCCCAGCTCTATCCCAGGAGCAAGTTCCTCGACAGCTTCCAGTACGCCGACGCCCTCGGCCGCTTCGAGCTCGGCCAGTACGACCGGGCGATCGAGGTGGCCCGCGCGATCGCCGGGGCGACGTACAAGGACGCCGACGGCATCGACCAGCCCAGCGCCAACAAGTGGCAGGCCCTCTACATCCTCGGCCAGATCCACGACGCCCGCCGCCAGCCGGCCCAGGCCGTCGAGTTCTACAAGCAGGTCGCCGACCGCTTCGCCGACGCTGCGGGCGCTGTCAAGGCCCTGACCCGCAAGGAGCTGACCTTGCCCGAGGTGTCGGTCATCACCCCCGGCGCCCCGCCCCGGGCCGCCGGCCAGCCCAGGCCCGCCCACCCCGACAAGGTCGAGCTGGCGTACCGGAACGTGGCCGAGGCCGACCTCAAGGTCTACCCGGTCGACCTGATGCGGCTCTACCTGAGCCGGAGGAATCTCGACGGGATCGCCGGGATCGACCTCGCCGGGATCACCCCGCTCCACGAGTCGACCGTCAAGCTCGGCGACGGGCTCGACTACGCCGACAAGGTCGAGACCCTCAACCTCCCCCTGCCCAAGGAGGGGGCCTACCTCGTCATGGCCCGGGGCCAGGCCCTGTACGCCTCGGGGATCGTCCTGGTCACCCCGCTGGAGCTGGAGGTCCTCGAAGAGCCCGAGTCCGGCCGGGTCCGCGTCACCGTCCGCGACGCGACCACCAAGGCCCCCGTCCCCAAGGTCCAGGTCAAGGTGATCGGCGCCAACAACCCGGCCTTCTTCACCGGCCAGACCGACCTCCGCGGCGTCTTCGTCGCCGAGGGAGTCGTCGGCCAGGTCACCGCCGTCGCCCGCTCCGGGGCAAGCCGCTACGCCTTCTACCGGGGCACGAACCCGGTCGGCCCGGTCATCCTCATGGCCCCCGCCCCGAGGCCGATGGCCGCCGACGCCTCCAAGCCGGGGATGCAGCCGGGCCAGTCGCTGATCGAGAACCTCCAGAAGCTCGACGCCGCCAACTCCACCGGAGGGATCGACCGCCTCCAGAACCGGATCAACCCCGGCCGCAAGGGCATCCGCGCCGAAGAGGCCCGCTGAACCTCCCGACCATGACATCCGGCCGTCGCCGCCCTCGCGGCGACGGCCTCCCGCGTCATTGCGGGTCGGGGGCAAGCCGGCCGGCCCGGATTCATGTTCGGAGGGCCACCTTGCGACCATGATTGGGGGGTCGCATAATCGGAGAGGCCACATCGCACCGCTCCGCCGAGACCACATCTCCCTCGCGTCGAGGTTCCCATGACGGACCAAGCCGCCGGCCTGCGCCCCCCGTCCGCCCCTCCCAAGCGACCGGCCCCGGCCTCTCGGCTGGTCCGGGCCCTCTACACGCATAACCCGTTCTATGTCATCAGCGCCGACCTGGTTTTCATCGGCCTGCGGATGTCGTTCGACCCCTCGGCGAAGGCGTTCGACACCTGGGCCCTGATCGCCGGCCTGTCGGGCTTCACCCTGCTCCTGGCCGCCACGGCCTGCCTGCTGGTGCGGTATGGGAAGGTCTGGGACGACATGCGGAGCGTGCTGCTCCTGATCGTCATGATGTTCCTGGCCATCTCGGCGACGATCGATGATGTCTTGATCCTCCGCCCGAGGGTCGGCCTGGCCCTGGCGGTCGGCGGCCTGGCGTTCGCCCTGCTCGTGAGCGAGGGGCTGTTGCGCGGGATGAGGCTGTGGCTGCCCGCGCTCTATCGAGGGCCGTATTACCTGATCCTCGCCCTGTTCTTCGTCTATCCGGTGGCCTTGCGGCCGCTCCTGGCCACGCCGGACAGCGCGACGTCACACTGGGCCCTGTTCGGGTTCTCGACGGCCGCCGGGCTGGCGTTCCTCACCCTGATCCCGGCGATCCGCCGTGGGGGGCGGTACGTCAAGGGGAACGGCAGCCCCTGGCGGTGGCCGCTCTACCCCTGGTCGCTGTTCTTCTTCCTCGGCCTGGGGGTCTGCGGGCGAGCCTATTACCTGTGCGTCTCCTTGCACAACGTCGAGGGGTATTCGAGCATCTTCGGCCCCTACTTCCTGGTGCCGTTCGGCTTCGCGATCGCCCTGCTGCTCCTGGAGGCGGGGCTGACCTCGGGCAAGGCGGGCGTGACCCGGTTCGCGCTGATGATGCCCCCGGGATTGCTGGCCCTGGCGATGGTCGGGCACCGGTCGGACCCGGTCTACGAGCGGTTCCTCGCGCTCTTCCAGCAAGGGCTGGGCGTGGCCCCCCCGGCGGCGACGCTGCTCCTGGCGGTCGGCTATTACGGATACGCGGCCTACCGCTCGGTGCCGCAAGCCCGGGGTTGGGCGATGGCCGCGCTGGTGGCTCTCTCGGTCGTCGGCCCGTCGACGCTCGACCCGTCGGGCCTGGTCGCGCCGAGGGCCTGGCCGCTCCTGCCGGTCGCGCTGGTCCAGGGGTGGCTCGCGGTCCATCGCCGGGAGTCGTGGCGGGCCCTCATCGCCTCGGCCTGCCTGGTGGCCTTGCTCGTGAGCCTGCCCGGCGACTCCTGGACGGCGGACCAGAAGGCCTTGGCCGCGGCCCACCTGGCGACCCTCGCCGGCTTGACCCTCGGGGCGATCTACAAGGACGACCTGGGCGACGCCCTCCGGCAGTTCGGGGCGCTCGGCCTGATCCTGATCGCGGTGGCGTCCGTCGCGGGCGAGCCCCACCTCCGCGCCGAGATCCCCCCGGCCCTGCTCCGGGCCTACCCGCTGCTCATCGCGGCGGTCGCGGCCGGATACGGGGCGCTGGTGGGCGGTTGGCCCTTCCTCGCGATCGCCGGGGCGATCCTGGCCGGCCTCGGGCTGATGTTCGGCTCGAAGGGCTACCTCCTCCTCCGCCAGCAGGTCCCCGGCCTGGACCGGATCACCCTGGGCCTCGGCTCGTTCCTGGTCGCCGCCCTCATCAGCCTCTGGAAGGCCGGCATCACCCCGCGATGGCTGTCGGCGAAGCTCCATCCTCCTCGGGCCGACCCGCGAGCGGCGACGGGCCGGCCGGGCCCTTGATCTCGGCTCTTGCCCCGAGGCGAGGCCTCATCGCCCCGAGATCCGCGCGGAGGCCGAGCGGGCGGCGGCGGCCAGGAACGGGCCTTTGGGCAGGGCCCGGATGATCTTGAGGTCATCGATCGCCGTGCTCCGCTCGCTGAGGAACCGGACGAGGGCGGAGGGCTCGGCCCGCTCGAACATCCGCCGGAAGATCTCCGGGGCCAGCTCGGGCCGATCGGCGAGGGTCCGGAGGAAGATGGCGTCGAAGAACCGATACTTGGGCGGCCCGAGCGACCGTCGGGCTTCCCCGGGGGCCGGGCCCTCGCCCGAGGCGATCCGCCCGGCCAGCCGCCGGGCCTGGCGCTGAATCCTGAGGAAAGCATAGCCGCTGGAGGGCCTCGCGGCGCCCCCGGCCAGCCCGATCGGGGTGAGCCGGCGGGTCGACCGGAGCGGGCCTGGGCCCATCGTCATCGGGATCGCGCCGGCTTCCTCCTCGATCACCTCGTACGAGCCGGCGGCCAGGCCGTACCGCCGGCCGAGATAGTCGGCGATCTCCCGGCGGTGCCGCTCGGGGCTGGCCTGGAAGGGGAACAGGTAGGTGTTCTCGACCAGCGCCTCGGTCGCCGAGAGCGGCAGGAGGTAGACGAAGTGGGGGCCGTCGGCCTGCGACGCCCGGAAGTCCATCAGCGAGGGGCAGGTCGGGTCGAACACGGGCCGGTCGGCCCGGATCGTCCGGCCGAAGAAGTGCTGGAGCAGCTCGGGGCCGCGGCCGGGGCGCCCGGCGGCCGTCGGGCCCCCCGGGGCGACCCGCCCGGAGCTGTCGAACGCCCGGTCGCCGACGAACTCGCCCAGCGCCGTCGTCACCGTCACCCTCCTCGGGCTCTCGCGGACCCCGAGGATCGGCCGGCCCAGGGCCAGGGTGACGTTGGGGGCCGAGGCGAGCCGGTCGAGGACCCGGCGGTAGACGTCGGCCGAGCGGAGCCGGAGGTACGGGTAGCCCGGGCAGGCGGCGACCGTCTCGCGGCGGCCGTCGTGGACCATCCACCGGGTCCAGGCGTGCGAGGCGAGGTCGGTGAACGGCGTCGGCTCGACGTCCCAGAAGCACCAGGTCCGGTCGTTCTCGAACCGCTCGCGGCGGTCGACGACCAGGATCGGCTCGCGATAGCCCAGTTCGAGCAGGTTCCAGGCCAGGCTCAGGCCGGCACAGCCGGCCCCCAGGATCATGCAGGGGTAGGCCGTCGCGGCCCGGCCGGGACGGTCCCGCCCGACGATCGCCTCCGAACGGACGTGCGCGGACATGCCGTTGGTCCTCGTTCAGCCGGGGTCGAGTCGGGCGGACCAGACGCCCTGCCGGGCATCCATCCAGGCGACCACCAGGACGTGGGGGAGCGTGAGGGCACTCAGGGCGATCAGGGCCACGAGCCCGAGGTCGACGGCCGAGAGGACCGAACGGCCGACGAACAGGCCCAGGGCGACGGCCAACGCCAGGGCGCCGGAGGTCATCGGCAGGGCCCGCTTCTGGAACTCGACGAAGGCCGGGACGAGCCGGCCCGAGGCGACCAGCTCTCGCGTCCCCCTCGCGATCAGCAGGAGCCGGGCGACGTGGCGGAGCGAGTGCCAGGCGTTGAAGTAGACGCCCACCGCCAGGACCGGCGGGACGACCGCGAACGTGGCGACCAGCAGCAGCGTCTCGGCGACCTCGACGGCCGCCAGGCGGCGGGTCGGGCCGTCGCCCGGGCGAGCCAGCCGGGCCGCCCAGGCCACCTGGACGGCGACCGACGCCGCCACCAGGCCGAGGCCCGGCCCGACGATCGACGGCGGGATCGACCATTCCCCTCGGCCGAAGAGCCGGCTCGCGAGCCCGTCGGCGGACCCGGCGGACCCGGCGAACTCGTCGGGCGAGGCCAGGATCGGCAGCGCGACCGGGACCAGCGAGCGGGCCGCGATCAGCGACGCCCGATACCCGACCGACCTCGACCGGCCCGCCAGGCCCGACAGGCGGCTCCAGTAGACGTCCCCCTGCCCGAAGTGGGCCGCGGCCACCGCCAGGAACCCTAGCGAGGCCGCGATCGGCGAGAGCCACCACGTCGCCAGGACCGCCGCCGCCGCCGCCAGGTAGGCCGCGTAGAAGCCCGGCCCCGCCCTCGGCCCCCCCGCCGGCCCCTCACCCCCGCCGGGGCCCAGCTCCGAGCCGACCCGGTGGTCGAACGCCCCGTGCGGGACCCCCAGGAGGAACAGGCCGAGCGCCCAGGGCGACCACTGCAAGGCCGCCGAGGCCGCCACCCCCGGCAGCGCCAGGGTCAGCCCGATCGACCCCAGGCAGGCCGCCCAGCCGATGCATGCGACGAACCGGACCAGTCGTCGGGCGGCCATCGCGGGAGCCTCGGCTTCGGTGGAATTGTGGGATCGGAGATGGCAAGATACACCCCGCCAACCCCCTCGTCGAGCCCTCCGGGCGAAATTCGCCGATTCCCCGGCCCCGGGGCGAAACGACGCGGTCATCCTTGACGTTGGAAAGGCGCTGCATATAGAACGGTACCCAATCCTAGTGACGCGATCCGAGGAAGTGCGACGATCCGCGCGAGGCGTTCACCGCCGCGCACGGGCCGGCACACCGCCCCCGGTGGCCACCCGTCGGCGTGCCCGGGGCCGTCGATCCGGGCCGGTCCCGGTCCCGGGTCCTCGCGACGGCCCGCTGGATATCCGTCGGTCTCCCGCAAGCGTGCGTCATCGGGCGCGGCCTGCGCGGAGGGGCTTCGGCGTTTCGTTGACACCCAAGGAGCAACTCCCGTGGAACTTTCCGTCGGCCAGTTCACCACCGTCTCCAACTTCTTCTCGTTCACGATCGCGGCGATGGGCGCCGGGGCGATCTTCTTCTTCCTCTCGCGGACGTCGGTCGCGCCGAAGTATCGGCCCGCCCTGATGGTCTCGGGCCTGGTGGTCTCGATCGCCTGCTACCACTACTTCCGGATCTACGCGAGCTGGCTCGAGGCTTATGCCCTCACGGGCAACGTCTTCAAGCAGACCGCCACCCCCTTCAACGACGCCTACCGCTACGCCGACTGGTTCCTGACCGTGCCCCTGCTCCTGGTCGAGCTGGTCACGGTCCTGGCCCTGCCCAGGGCCGAGGGGCGGAGCCTGCTGATCAAGCTGGTCATCGCCGCGGCCTTGATGATCGGGCTGGGCTACCCCGGCGAGATCGCCACCGACTCGACGACCCGCTGGTTCTTCTGGGGCGCGAGCATGGTCCCCTTCCTCTACCTGCTCGTCGTGCTCTACTCGCAGTTGACCGCCGCGCTGCAGACCCAGCCCGAGGCCGTCCGCGGGCTGGTCAGCCTGGCCCGCTTCGTGCTGCTGGTGACCTGGTCGTTCTACCCGATCGCCTACGCGATCATCACCATCACCGGCACCAAGAGCCCCGCCGGCCAGGTGGCCTTGCAGCTCGGCTACTCGATCGCCGACATCACCGCGAAGGTCGGCTACGGTTTGCTGATCTACGCGATGGCCCGCGTCAAGTCCGAGGTCGAGGGCTACAGCCCCGACCACGTCGATTCGTCCCCCAGGCCCGTCGCCGCCACCGCCTGAGCCGGGCCGATCCGACCCGAATCGCCCTTCGACGACCCGGCGAGGCCCCCTTCGGCCCTCGCCGGGTCGTCCCTCGCGGTCGGGGCCCCGCGGCCCCGCCCGCAGCCCAAGGAGCCCGCCGGTCGATGGACGATCCCCGACCAACCACCCCCGAGGCGTCCCCCGCGCCCAGGCCCGCCCCGGGCGGCCCGCTGATCGGGCTTTACGACCGCCTGGATCGGTGGCGGAGGGGACCTTCGCTCCGCCGCGGCCTGGCGACGTGCGTGATCCTGATCTACCTCGGGTCGCTCCTGGCGATCGAGGTCAGGCGGTCGGGATGGCTGCCCCATCCGCTGGAGAAGTACGTCGCCAGCTCGCACTTCGTGGCCATCGGCATCGCCTTCTATGCCCTGGTCCTGGCCGAGATCGTCGGCCTGATCTTCGGCCTGACCGAGTCGGTCGCCCGGTCCGTCGGCAAGCAGGTCGAGATCCTCTCGCTGATCCTGCTCCGCCAGTCGTTCGAGATCCTCGCCGAGTTCGCCGAGCCGATCCGCTGGGATCGGGTCCTCGGCCACCTCGCCGACAGCCGCCTGCTCGACCTGGTCATCGACGCGGTGACCGCCCTGGTGATCTTCGTCCTGGTCGGCTACTACTACCGGATCTTGCACCAGCAGCCGATCTCGCAGGACTCGCGCGATCAGTTGGGGTTCATCGGCTCCAAGAAGGTCGTCTCGCTGCTCCTGCTGGCCGGGCTGGCCGTGGTGACGATCCGGGGGGCGATCAACTACTTCGAGGTCGGCGGCAAGTCGGTGCAGTTCTTCGAGGAGGTCTTCTCGCTCCTGATCTTCAGCGACGTCCTGATCGTCCTGATCTCGCTCCGCTACAGCGTCTCCTACCGGATCGTCTTCCGCAATTCCGCCTTCGCGCTGGCCACCGTGCTGATCCGCCTGGCGCTGACCGCCCCGGTCCCCTATAACGCCCTGCTCGGCGTCACCTCCGCCCTCTACGCCGTCGGGCTCACGCTGGCCTACAACAAGTTCGCCCCCATCCTCCGGAGCGTGAAGCCCATCGCGGCCGCCGAGGTCGCCTGACCGCCACCCCCACGCGGCGATCCGGGCGGGGTCGGGGGCCGATCTCCTGGCCTCCTTTCGCGCCGCGATCACCCGGCCATGAGCAGCTTGTCTGACCTTTGTTGAAGGCGGCTCGGACGTTCCGACGACCGGGAGTCCCCCCGACCGGCGGCATGCGCCCGCCGCGAACCTCATAACCCCTTGGCGGGTTGGCTACAATGGCCGGCGTGGGCGGAGGGATCGCCCGGAGCGTCGGGGGCGTTGGCCGAGGGGGCGGGCGGACACATGGCGGATGCGGATGCGGATGCGGGCGCGGCGGATGGGGTAGGCCGGGCCGGTCGACGGATGGTGACGACGGCGTTGCTCCTGGCGATGGCCGTCGTGGCGCTGGAGCAGACGGTCGTCTCGACGGCAATGCCGACGATCATCGCCCAGCTCAACGGGCTGGATACGTACCCCTGGGTCTTCGCCGGCTACGTGCTGGCCTCGACGGTGACGACGCCGGTCTACGGCAAGCTCGCCGACATCTGGGGCCGCAAGCGGGTCTTGCTGCTCGGCCTGGCGCTGTTCACGATCGGGTCGATCCTCTCGGGCCGGGCCTCGTCGATGGCCGAGCTGATCGCGATGCGGGTGGTCCAAGGGCTGGGCGCCGGGGCCGTCGGGCCGATCGTGCTGACCCTGCTCGGCGACCTCTTCACCCTGGAGGAGCGGGCCAAGGTCCAGGGCCTCTTCAGCACCGTCTGGGGGGTCTCCAGCGTCGCCGGGCCCTGGCTCGGCGGGCAGTTGACCGACCGCCTGTCGTGGCGTTGGGTATTCTACGTGACCGTGCCGTTCTCCTTGGTCACGGCCTGGGTCCTGATCCGCCACGTCAAGGAGGACGTCCGCCGCGACCGGACCTTGCCGATCGACTGGACCGGCGCGGCCTTGCTCGCCTCGAGCTCGACGTCCCTGCTCCTGGCGATCCTCCGGGGCCCCGGGGCGTCGCCCGGGATCGGCCTGGCCCTGGCGGCCCTGGCCCTGGCCCTGCTCGTCGCCTTCGTCCGGGTCGAGCGGCGGGCGGCCGACCCGATCTTGCCGCTCGACCTGTTCGCCCGGATGCCGATCGCCTCGGCCATCGCCGGCAGCTTCCTGATCGGGGCCCTGATGCTCGGGATCGACACCTACGTCCCGCTCTACGTCCAGGGGGTCCTCGGCGGCCGGGCGGCGGAGGCGGGCGAGGTGATCACCGCCCTGTTCTTCTCGTGGGCGATCAGCGTGACCGTGGCCGCCAGGGTGGTCGTCCGGCTCGGCTTCCGGAGGACCGCGCAGGTCGGGATGGGCCTGATCGCCCTGGGCATGGCCGGCCTCGCCGTCGGCGCGGAGTACCCCGGCATGGCCCTCCGGGCCTTCGAGGTGTCGCTGGTCGTCACCGGCTTCGGGATGGGCCCGGCGTCGCTCTCGTGCATCCTCGGGGTCCAGAACGAGGTCGACTGGGGCCGCCGGGGGGTGGCCACCGGCGCGGTGACATTCTTCCGGTCCCTGGGCGGGGCCCTCGGCGTGGGGGGGCTCGGCGCGACGCTGGCCTTCGAGTTCGCCCGGAGGCTGCTCGCGGCGAAGGCCGGCGGGGTCGACGTCGTCGCCGCGCTCCGGCCCGAGACGCACGAGCTGCTGACCTCGGACCAGCTCGCGGCCGTCCAGGGGGCCCTGGGCCGGACGCTCCGCGACGTCTTCCTCCAGATGCTCGCCCTGGCCGCCTTCGGCGTCGTCGTCGCCGGTCGCCTGGCCCCCGGCCGCGCCGTCTCGCGCGTCGAGCCGGCCGCCCGGCCCGACCTCGCCCCCGAGCCGGCCGTCGCCGAGCTTTGATTCGACCGGCCGCCCGGGCCTCGGGGCGTCGAATGACGATTTTCGGCACAACCTGATGGATCGGCGCGGTCAGCCGTCGTTATGATGGCCGGCTTCACCGAATCTCATCGTCGTTGTCGGATCGATGCACGTCTCCCGGAGGTTCTTCCATGACCGCCATCGGGCCGCGTCGCCGTCGGATCGTCCGCCTCGGGTCCTACTTGCTCCTGACGCTCATCCCGGCGGCGGCCCTCGCCGCCGCCGCCGCCGCCGACCTCGACGCGTCCCGATGGGCCGCCCGGGTCGACGCTCCGGCGACGCCGCCGGCCAAGGCCGCGGTCAAGTCGTTCGCCATCCCGTTCCCGCCCAGCCTGGGCAACGGCGGCGAGATCACCTACCCGACGACACCCAGCCCGTTCGTGGTCCTGGGCAAGAACTTCTTCGACAACGACGCCCGCCAGGTCTGGAACCTGGCCACCAAGACGCTCGTCGGCACGTTCCGTGGCAAGCTCGGGCTCGACGACAAGACGATCGCCCTGAGCCCCGACGGCGCCTACCTCGCGGGCAAGCAGACGCACGGCCGCTCGGTCGAGGTCCGGGCGTCGAAGACCGGCCGGGTCGCGCAAAGCTTCGACCTGGACTCGCCGTTCCTCGACTTCATCGACTTCGCCGCCGGCGACCGCCTGGTCTTCGGCCGCCTGGCCGACGCCAAGCTCCAGGTCGCCGACATCAAAGGGGGGGACAAGGTCTGCGACCTGGCGATGGCCAGCAAGGCCGAGCGCCAGGGCGTGGCCGTGAGCCCGGGCCGGGCCTACCTCGCCGCCGCCTCCTGGCCCGACGGCATGCTCCGGGTCTACGACCTGGCCGACGGCAAGGTCGTCGGCGAGGCCCCCACCCCCCGGGTCAACGGCCAGGTGGTGCGCTGCTTCGGCCTGGCCTACAGCCCCGACGGGTCGGAGCTGGCCGGGCTGTTCGAGCACTTCGGGGCCTACCGGATCGTCTGCTGGAAGGCCGACGACGGCAAGGCCGCGGCCGACTTCGACCTGGGCAAGGAGATCCGCCGGCCCAACTTCTACGAGGCCGAGGGGATCGGCTGGTTCCCCGACCGGTCGGCCTGGCTGGTCCTGGGCCACGCGATCGTCGACCGCCGGGCGGGCAAGAGGGTCTGGACCCTGCCCTTCGACGACGCCAAGCTCAAGCCCGGCCCCCGGCGGTTCCTCGACGACTCGACCGCCCTGGTCGTGACGACCTCGCCCGCCAAGGCCCTGGTGACCGCCGAGGTCCCCCGCGACAAGGTCGCCGCCGGCGCCGAACTCGTCCGCTCGGGCGGCAGCGCCTCCGACGCCTCGCTCCCGCCGATCAAGGCGGCCGACTGGTCGGGGGTCAAGCGGGAGCCGGCCGCCGCCAAGCCGGCCGGCTGGTCGGTCAAGCCGGGCCAGGCGCCCCAGGCCCCGCACCTGACCTCGCGCCTGGTCGCGCTCCAGGCCAAGGCCGAGGACGTCCGGGGCCTCCTGTTCCCCGGCCCGGGCTCGCGCGAGGTGTTCGTCGTCGAGACGCCCAACCAGCCCGGCCAGGCCAACGGCTCCGACGGCCAGCCGCGTCGGGTCGAGCGGGTCGACCTCGCCTCGGGCAAAGCGGGCGGTCGGGTCGACCTGCCGGTCGTCTCGGACCCGATCGCCGTCAGCCCCGACGGGTCGATGCTCCTGCTCCGCGAGGCCGCCGCCCGCGACCGGCTCGACGTCTACGCCGCCTCGGCCAAGCCGGTCGCCGGCTGGCGGCCCTACGAGAAGGAGTCCGGCGACGACCGGGCCGTGACCTGGGCCGACTTCCTCGACGCCAATCGGGTCCTGACGATCAACGCCGGGGGGACCCTGGCACTCTGGTCGGTCCCCGAGTGCAAGGCGATCTACGCCGTCGACGACGCCTTCCAGGGGGCGCCCGCCCTCGACGCTGGCCGGAAGCTCCTGGCCGGCTGCAACGGCACCCAGCTCCGGGTCCTCGACGCGGCGACCGGCCTCGTGCTGGGGGCGTCGGAGGTCAAGAAGGGGCGCGGCCCTCGGATCGAACCGAAGGCGGTCGCCTTCCGCCACGACGGGGCCCGGGTCGCCGCCCAGTTCTCCGACAGGTCGGTGACGGCCTGGGACCTGGCCACCGGGCAGGTCGCCGCCGAGTACCGCCCGGGCGTCCCCCTGCCCGGCTCGGCCCTGGCCTGGGAGGGGGACGACCACATCCTGATCGACAACCGGTCGCTGGTCGACCTCCGCTCCAAGCGGCAGGTCTGGGAGTACGCCGGGGCCTCGGCCGGCGCGGTCGGGCCTGACGGACGGCACTGGTTCGCCGCCCGAGGGGTGGCCGGCAAGGAGGGTGCGACGCTCCTGCCGCTCGACCTGCCCGACGCCGCCGCCGAGCGGGCCGAGACCTTGATGGCCGACCCCAAGGCCCCCTCGGTGATCCGCCCGGGCGCCCGGGTCGGCGTCCGGCTCGACATCGGCGGGCCCCCTCGCGACCCGGCCGGCTATCGCCAGGGGCTGCTCGATGCCCTCGCCGCCAAGCTCAAGGCCAACGGCCTGACCCCGGTCGAGGACGGCGCCCCGACCCCGAAAGGGCCGGGGCCGGTCCGGGTCGGCTTCGCCCGCTTCGCCGGGCCCGACGCCCGCCTGGTCCTGACCACCCGCGAAGTCGACACCGGCCATACGATCCAGTACCGGACCATCGGCCGGGGGCGAGCCGTCCAGGTCGTCAAGCTCGTCGACGTCGCCTGCGAGATGACCCTGGTCGACGCCCTCGGCTCGGTCCCGGTCCAGTCCTACGCCGCCCGGATGCAGCCCTTCGGCTTCATCCTGCGGATGCCCGCCGGCGAGGCCGACCCCGAGCTGTACCTCAAGAAGCTCCAGTGGGACCGGATCAAAGTCTGGGCCCTCAACCCCGGCCCGCCCTACTTCGTCGCCCGCGACGGCAACGAGGTCGTCACCCTGCCGGGCCGGACCGACCTCAACGCCGAGGCCGCGCGTTGACCCCGGAGGGCCGGCCCGGCTGGGGTTGACGCCCGACCCCCGGCGCGGAATCATCCGGGGCCTCTCGGCGGCCCGCTCAGGGCGGCCGCCGGCCCCTTTTGGCCCGCTCGGGGACCCTGCCCTCATGGCCTACTGGCTGTTCAAGTCGGAGCCGGACTGCTTCTCGTTCGCCGACCTCTGCGACTCGCCGGGTCGGACGACCGGCTGGGACGGCGTGCGCAACTTCCAGGCCCGGAACTTCCTCAGGGATGACATGAAGGTCGGAGACGGCGTGCTCTACTACCACTCCGGGGCGAACCCGCCGGCCATCGCCGGGATCGCCGAGGTCGTGGAGGAAGGGCACCCCGACCCGACGGCCTTCGACCCCTCGGCCGATCACCCCGACCCCAAGAGCCGGCCCGACGCCCCGACCTGGTATCAGGTCAAGATCCGGGCCGATCGCCCGATCGACCCCCCGCTGTCCCTCCCCAGGCTCCGAGGCGTCGCCGCCCTGGCCGACATGGAGCTGCTCCGCAAGGGGTCTCTCCTGTCGATCCAGCCGGTCCGCCCCGAGGAGTGGCGGGCCATCCTCGCCCTGGCCGACGAAGCCGCCCCCGCCCCGGCCGCCTGAACACCCGCCCTTTCGAGGAGGCACCGAGCATGGCCAAGATCGAGCACGTCGCCCTCTACGCCGCCGGCCACCCCTCGGCCCTGAAGGACTTCTACGTCGAGGCCTTCGCCCTCCGCGTGATCGTCGACAACGCCCAAGGGGTCCCCCCCGGCTACTTCCTGGCCGACGACGCCGGCATGGCCCTCGAACTGATCGGCCGTCCCGACGGGTCCGAGGCCGTCAACCAGCGCTTCGTCTGCCACGTCGCCTTCGTCGTCGACGACATCCCGGCCACCCGGGCCGGGCTGGAGGCGAAAGGACTCACCTTCGAGGTCGACACCGTCGTCGACAACGAATCGATGACGACCGCCTTCTTCCGCGACCCCGAGGGGAACCGGGTCCAGATCGTCCGGCGCCCGAAGCCGCTGGGAAGCTGACCGAAGGCGGCCCGGCGGTCAGGCCGGCTCGATGACCCCCTGCCGCTCCAGGAGCCAGAGCACCGGGCGCTCGACGAGCAGGGGGGTCGGCAGGGGCTGGGGGGCGTCGTCGTGCTCGGGCGCGGCGTCTCCCAGGGCGGAGCAGGCGAAGAAGCGGTGCCGGGGGAAGTGGAGGTCCATGTAGTCGAGGAAGCCGGTCATCCCCCACTTGCGGAGGGCCGACTGGACCTCGTCGTGGACGAGCTGGTCGAGCCTGGGCCCCGGCGGCTCGTCGGAGATCGAGGTCGCCAGGGCGTGCAGGGCGGTCCCCGGCTCCGTCAACTGGCCCCAGCGGTCGAGCTTGTTCAGGCAGATCGCCAGCGGGGTCCGGACCGGGGTCCGGTGGAAGAAGGTGGCGAGCTTGCGGGCGTCGTTGAGGTAGTCCGCCGGCGGGACCCGGACCTCCTTCTCGGTCAGCCTGAGCCGGCGGTCGAGCGCGACCTCGCGGATTCGCAGCGGGTCGAGCAGGAACAGGAGCCCCCGGGCCTGGCCGAGGTAGCGGGCCTCGCCCCGGAGCAGGTCGAGGTTCATCTCCCAGTCTTCGCCCGCGGTGTCGAAGAACGAGAGCAGGGTCCCGGCACTCCGGCCCTTCTTCCCCCGGCGCGAGGTCACCCGGTAGACCAGGGGCTGGAGGATGCCCCGATTGGTCTCGATGCTCGGGGTGGCCGAGTGGCTCCGCCGGAAGCTCTCGCCGTCGAGGCCGGCCTCCAGGCCTTCGCCGACGCCGAACTGCCCCCCGCCGCCATACGTCAGCTCGTGGTACTCGCGGTCATATCGGTCGCGGATCTCGTCGGTCAGCGGGTCGAGGGTGAACTTCCGGAGCGGGCCGACCCGGTGCTCGAGCTCGTGGATCAAGACCGTGACATACGTCGTCTTCCCCACCGACTGCGGCCCGAAGATGGCGATGTGACCGGCTTCGAGCGTGACGACCGAGTCGGGCAACTGAGCATGGCACCGGGGGCAGAGCCGGACGTCGGTCGCCTTCCGGCAGTTCGGGCAGTCCAGCGCCCCCGGCAGGACCATCCAGTCCAGGTGCCGCCGGGCCCCGCGACGGCGGTCCTGCCGCGGGTCGACCCACCAGGGGCTCCGGAGGGTCGAGCCGGCGTCGCCGGTGAACCTCGGGCCGTTGAGCGCCTGGGAGAGGATCGGGTCGGCGATCATCCGGCCGAAGTCGGTCTTGCAGTAATGGTCGTTGCACCGCAGGTGCATCTCGCACGCGGCGAACTTCTCGAAGCAGAAGGGGCACCGAATCCGCCGGAGCGGGTCGAGCCGGGTCAGCCAGTCCAGCGGCATCAAGCACCACGCGGCGAGGCGAAAAGGGGTCCGGACCCGTCGGCGACGGGAACGGCTGTCCCCTGCCCCCTCCATCGTCCCCCAACCCGCCGACGGATTCAATCCACGCGGCGACGATTCCCGAGGGCTCGACCCCGATCCGCCGAGAGGTCCCCACCGGCCCCCGAGCCCTCCCTGACTGGACGATTCGCCGACCTGAACCCTTGACGACCACTCGCGATTCCACCAGCATGAGGGCCAGCCGGCCGAGATCCGGACCGATCGGTCGTCCTTCCGGCCAGGATGGGCCGGGGCCCGAGGGGTGAAACGCCATGTTCGCCGTGACCTCCCCGAATCAATACACCGTGTATTTCCTGACCGAGCGGCCCGACGATCCCCTCGACCACGTGATCGATGACGACGTCCAGGTCCAGCCGTTGGCTCAACGGGACAGGAGCGTCTGGCCCGTGGGCAATAGGAGGCCCGACAAGGTCCTCTGCCGGTCCAGGGTCAATCCGAAGCTCTACAAAGAGTTCAAGTACCGGGACGAGATCGACCCGGCCGAGTTCGAGGAGACCGGCAAGCGCTTCGGCGGCATCTACTCCAAGGAGCGGTGGATCGAGCACAAGCGCGAGGCGGACGAGCGAGTTCGCGGGTGGCGTGAGACCGTCAAAGCCCTCGCCGAGATCCCGGACGAGGATGGCAACGACGAAGAATGGGATGAAGTCCTGCGCAGATGGGGCGTCGGGCCCGACTCGGGAGAAGCCATCCTTCGATGAGCCGCCTGATCGTTCTCGACGCCGGCCCCGTCGGATTGCTGGGCAAGGCCCCAGGCCGCCCCGACGCGGCCCGCTGCGTCGCCTGGGTCGATGCGCTGATCCTTGCCGGAGACGCCGTGGCGGTCCCGGAGATCGCCCGATACGAGGTCCGACGCGAACTCTTTCGGCTGGGCTCATCCGGTAGCCTCGCCCGGCTCGACCAGCTCCATCCCCGGTTGTTCCGCCTGCCGATCACCGGCGAGGTGATGGACATGGCGTCGGAGTTGTGGGCCGAGGTCCGCCGGGCCGGCCTGCCCACGGCGGCCGACGCCTCCCTCGACGGCGACGCCATCCTGGCGGCCCAGGCCCTCGTCGCGGAAGCGGACTGGCAAGACGTGATCGTCGCCACCGGCAACGTCCAGCACCTGGGCCGCTTCTCGGGCCTCGACGCCCAGCAATGGGACCTGATCCGTTGATCTCGGGGGGCCACCGCCGATGACCCGCGCGAAGGCGAAGGCGAAGCGCGACGATGCGACCAGGTTCCGCGGGCAGGGCTTCCTGCTCCTGGCCCTGGGCCTGCCGGCGCTGGTGGCGGGCCTGCCGGCGTTCGGGATGGGGCTGGGCCGGACGTTGCTGTTCTCGGTGGGCGGCTGGGCGGTGCTCGCGTCGGCCCTGGCGTTCGTGGTGGCCGATCCCGGGCGGGGATTTCGGGTCGCCCGGTCGGGGGCGATGGTCGGGTCGGCGACGATGATCACGGCCCTCGTCGAGGTCGTCCCGGCCTGGCAGTTGCTCGGGAGTGCCCTGGCGGGCGCGGCGGTCGGCGCCGTCGTCGCCCTGCCGATGGCGGAGGTCGCCCGGTGGGCCTGGTCGCACTTCCCCGGCGAAGAGGAGCCGGCGGCGCCCGACCTCCTCGATCCCGTGCCCGACGCTTGAGCGCGATTCCCATTGCCCGATCGGGCCGATTCGGGATACTTGGGCCCGAAATAGGGGAAGGGGGTGGGTCGAGATGGGTCAGCCTTCGGTCTCGCTGGTGATGATCGTCCGGGACGAGGCCCGCCACCTCGGCCGGTGCCTGGGCTCGGTCGCCGATCTGGTGGGCGAGGTCGTGGTCGTGGACACGGGGTCGAGGGACGAGACCCGCGAGGTGGCCCGAGGGTTCGGGGCCCGGGTGGTGGACTTCCCCTGGGTCGACGACTTCGCCGCCGCGCGGAACGAGTCGCTCCGCCGGGCCTCGGGCGAGTGGATCTTCTGGCTCGACGCCGACGAGTGGCTCGACGAGGAGGGCCGGGGCCGGCTCGCGGCGAAGCTGGAGCGACTCCGACCCGACGACCGCTCGGTCTACCTGATCCACCAGCGGTCGGGGTTGGGCGAGGACGACGGGGCGACCCTCTCGATCGTCCAGCCCCGGCTGTTCCGGGCGGGCCCGGAGATCCGCTACCGGTATCGGGTCCATGAGCAGGTCATCGACGCCTGCGTGGCCCGGGGCGACGTCCCCCGCCTGGCCGACATCACCGTCCGGCACTCGGGCTACGAGTCGAGCGAGGGTTCGAAGGCGAAGCGGGCCCGGAACGTCCGGCTCCTCAGGCTCGACCTGCTCGACGACCCGGGCGACCCCTGGCTCCTCTTCCAGGTCGGCCGCGACCTGCTCCGGGACGACTTCGCCGAGGCCGAGCGGCTGCTCCTGGACGCGCTCGAGCGGTCCGAGCCGGGGCACTCGCTGGTCCGCAAGGCGCTCTCGCTCCTGGCGGCCGGCTATCGCGAGCGAGGCCGGATCGCGGAAGCCGAGGCGAGGGTCGCCGAAGGGCTGGGCCGGTTCCCCAACGACACGACCTTGCTGATCGAAGCGTCGGCCCTGGCCCTGCTCGGCGGCGACCCGAGGCGGGCCGAGGCGGCCTGCCTGCGGCTCCTGGGCGAGCCGCCCGACGACGACGAGTTCCTCGGCGGGGTCGACCTCGACGCCCGGGGCTGGCGGGCCCGGCACAACCTGGGCATGGCCCTGCTCGCCCGGGGCAAGCCGGCCCAGGCCGAAGGCCAGTGGCGGCGCGCCCTGGCCGAGCGGCCCGACTCGGCGCCACTCTGGCTCGGCTTGGCCGAGGCCGCCCTGGCCCGGAGGCGCTGGCGGGCCTTCGACCGGGCCGTCGCCCGGCTCGAAGCCTTCGACCCGCCGCCGCACGACCTCCCCCCCGACGCCCCGGCGATCCTCAAAGGCCGGGCCGCGGCGGCCCGGTCGGGGGCGGCCCCCCGCTTCGGCCCGGGCAGGGTCCCGGCCGCTTATCGCCGGCGACGGTCGAGCCGGGGGGTTCCCGACCTGGCCTGACCCCGCATAATGGGCCCGTCGGGGCGACCCGAGGGCGAAGGGCCGGATCGGAAGGCGGGCGAGGACCGATGATCGACGACGCGCGATGGCCCCGAGGCCGACCGATCGAGCTCCGGGGCGTGACGCTCCGGCGGGGCGGCTCCGAGATCCTCCGCGGGGTCGACCTCGCCTTCGAGGCCGGCACGCGCTACGTCCTGGTCGGGGCGTCGGGCTCGGGCAAGACGTCGCTGCTCCGGCTGCTCAACCGGCTCGACGACCCGGACTCGGGAGAGATCACCCTGGGCGGCTCGCCGCTCAAGGGGCTGCCGATCCGGCTGGTCCGCGACGGGATCGGCCTGGTCTTCCAGGCCCCTCGCCCCCTGCCCGGGACCTTGCGCGACAACCTGCTCTATCCCCACCTGGTCCGGGGCCGGGCCGGGCCGGACGACTCGGACCTGGCCGATTGGCTGGTCGAGGTCGGGCTCGACCCGGCCGGGCTCGACCGCGACGCCGCCAACCTGTCCGGCGGCGAGCGGCAGCGGCTGGCCATCGCGGTCGCGCTGGGGTGCCGGCCCGAGGTCCTCGCCCTCGACGAGCCGACCTCCGCGCTCGACCCGGCCTCCAGCCGCAAGGTGATCGACGCCCTGGACCGGCGGGCGGCCGAGGACGGCCTCCGGACGATCATCGTCACCCACAGCCGCGAGCAGGCCGCCCGGCTCGGCGCCGTCGCTATCCGGCTCGACGCGGGCCGGGTCGTCGACCAAGGGGCGACCGGCGACGTCCTCGACCGGGCCGACGCCTCGGTCTGGGCCGAATCCACCCCGATCCCGAGCCCGGCCCTCGCCGCCGAGGGGACCCCTTCATGAACGGCCGGGGGCCGGATTGGCTCGGCCTGGCCTGGGCGTCTGCCCCGCTGCTGGCCTGCATCCTCTTGCTGGCCCTGGCCAGGCTCGGGCAGGTCCGGGCGCTGACGATCGCCACGACGCGGCTGGTCGTGCAGATGTCCCTGCTGGCCGTGGTGCTCCGCCTGATCATCGCGGCCAACCGCCCGGCGCTGGTCCTGGCGATCGCCGGGGTGATGCTCGCCCTGGCGGCCCACACCGTGGGGGCCCGGCAGGCGCGGAACCGCTGGGCCCTGCGGGTCGAGGCATTCGGGGCGATGCTCGTCGGTTCGGGCCTCGTGATGGCGGTCTCGGTCCGCCTGGCCCTCCGGGTCGAGCCCTGGTACGACCCCCAGACGGTGATCCCGATGCTGGGGATGATCCTGGGCAACAGCGTGACCGCCGTGGCCCTGGCCGCCGAGCGGCTCGAATCCGAGCTGAGGGCCGACCGCGACCTCGTCGAGCTTCGGCTGACCCTCGGGGCGACCGCCCGCCAGGCCGCCACCCCCGCCCTCCGCGCCGCCGTCAGCTCGGCCCTTTCGCCGATCATGAACAACATGACCATCGCCGGGATCGTCGCGATCCCCGGCATGACCACCGGCCAGCTCCTGGCCGGGGCCGACGTCGGCCAGGCGATCCGCTACCAGATCCTCCTCTACCTGGGGATCGCCGCCACCGTGGTCATCAGCGTCCTGATCCTCCTGGCCGTCCGCCTCCGCCGCTACTTCACCGCCGACCACCAGTTGCGACGGGAAACCTTGGATGGCTGAATAAGGCCCGACGACCGGGCGGTCCCGACGCCGCTCAAGGACACCCAATCTTCTCGAAACGCCCCGGACGATCTTTGCCTCGGCCCGTTACGTTTGGTCGCCGCCCGGCGCCGATCGCCCGGCCGGCGACCCACCTTTCGGCCCCGATCAGGACCCCTTTCGATGCTCGACCTTTCCGGATTGCGGGCCGCGGTGCGGGCCGAGGGCGGCGTGAGCCGTCGGCTGTTCCTGGCGTACGGGGCGTCGCTGTCGGCCCTGCCGATTGTCGGTACCCGGGCCGAGGCCGTGGCCCGCCGGGTGGCCTTCGCCTCCGACCCGTTCACCGTCGGGGTGGCGTCGGGCGACCCGACGGATACGGGCGTGGTGCTCTGGACCCGGCTCGCGCCGAAGCCGCTCGACCCCGACGGCGGCCTGCCGCCCGAGGCGTTCGAGGTGGCCTGGGAGGTCGCGGCCGACGACGGGATGCGCGAGGTCATCCGGCGGGGCACGGCCGTCGCCACCCCGCAGCTCGGGCACTCCGTCCACGTCGAGGTCGAGGGGCTCAAGCCGGCCTCCTGGTACTGGTATCGCTTCCGGGCCGGCGACGCGACCAGCCCGATCGGCCGGACCCGGACCGCCCCGGAGCCGGACTCGACCCCCGATCAGCTCCGCTTCGCCTTCGCCTCCTGCTCGCACTGGGAGCAAGGATACTTCACCGCCTACGGGCGGATGGCCGAGGACGAGCTCGACCTGGCGTTCCACCTGGGCGACTACATCTACGAGTACGCCGGCCGCGACGGCGCCATCCGCAAGCACGCCGGGCCGAAGATCCGGACCCTGGGCGACTACCGGGTCCGGCACGCCCAGTACAAGACCGACCCGGACCTCCGGCTCGCCCACGCCCGCTGCCCCTGGGTCGTCACCTGGGACGACCACGAGTTCGAGAACAACTACGCCAACGACGTCTCGGAGAGGTCCGGCGTCGACCCGGTCGACTTCCTGGAGCAGCGGGCCAACGCCTACCAGGCCTACTACGAGTCGATGCCGCTCCGGCCCCGATCCGTTCCGACCGGGCCGCACATGAAGCTGTACCGGACCGTCCCCTTCGGCCGCCTGGCGACGTTCCAGGTCCTCGACACCCGCCAGTACCGCACCGACCAGCCCAACGACGACCGCCGCGCGGCGCTGAACGAGGCCGCCCTCGACCCCAAGAACACGATCCTCGGCGCCGAGCAGGCCGACTGGCTCAAGGGGGCGCTGCTCCGGTCGACCGGCACCTGGAACGTGCTCGCCCAGCAGGTCATGATGGGCATGGTCAGCTTCAATCAGACCGACGGCGTCCCCTCGGGCTACTCGATGGACCAGTGGCCCGGCTACGCGGCCGAGCGAATCCGGCTGGCCCAGTTCCTCGCCGACCGCCGGGTGCCCAACCCCGTCGTCCTGACCGGCGACATCCATTCGAACTGGGTCAACGACCTCCGCGTCGACGACCGCAAGCCGGAGACGCCGGTGGTCGCCACCGAGTTCGTCGGCACCTCGGTCACCAGCGGCGGCAACGGCCAGGCCGAGATCCCGGGCGTCGAGGCCTTCCTCGCCCTCAACCCCGGCGTCCGGTTCGTCAACCGCCAGCGCGGCTACGTCCGGTGCACCGTCACGCCCCGGTCCTGGACCAGCGATTACCGGATCGTCGAGGACATCAAGGCCCCCGGAGCCCCGGCGAAGACCCTCAAGTCCTTCGTCGTCGAGGCCGGCAAGCCCGGCGCCCAGCCGGCCTGATCATCCGGGGCTCAACGGCAGGCCTTGAGGAAGGCGATCAGGTCGGCCAGCTCGCCCGGGGTGAGCTGGCGGTCGAGGCCGGCGGGCATGACCGAGACGGTCCCCGGGGCGATCTCCTCGATCCGGTCGCGGGCGACCCGCTCCTCGCGGTCGGCGGCCACGGCGATGACGACCTCGTCGGGCGCGTCCTTGCGGAGCAGGCCCGAGATCACCTTGCCCTCCCTGGTGGCGACGGAGACCGGCTCGTAGCTCCGGACGAAGCTGGCGCTGGGGTAGACGATCGATTCGAGCAGGTCGCGCCCGGCCCGGACCTCGCCGATCTTGGTCAGGTCGGGGCCGAGCTTGCCGCCGACGTAGCCGATGGCGTGGCAGGTGACGCACGCCACCTTCGGGCCGTTGAAGACCACCTGCCCCCTCCGGATGTCGCCCCCGGAGAGGCCGGCCAGCAGCTTCTCGAGGTCCCCCTGGCGATCGGCCGAATCCGCCTCGATCGCCCGATAGAGGCCGTCGGAATCCTCCCGGACGCCCGCGCCGAATCGGTCCAGGCGGGGCTTCAGGGTCGCCACGCGGAGGGTCGATCGGGCCGGAGAACGCCGGAGGGCGGCGACCAGCTTGAGGCCGATCGCCTCCCCCTCGGCCCGGTCGAACGCATCGAGGAGCCGGGGGAGTTCGAGCGGCCCCGCCGAGCCGACCGGGTCGGCGAGCCTCGCGTACTGCTCGTCGGCGAGCGGGGCCCTGGCGAGGAGGTCGGCGGCGGCCGTCCGCGACGAGGCCGGGCGGTCGGGGGCGAGCTGGCCGATCAGGAACGAGAAATCCTCGGGGAGCATCGGGCCGGGGGTGGCCGGGAGGATCGCCAGCGCCCCGAGCCGGACGTCGGCCGGTTGCCGGGCCGAGCCCGCGACGCGCCGGAGTTCGTCCGCCAGGCGCGAGTCGCCGGCCTTCGGCCCGGGGAACGCGCGGAGGGTCGCGACGGCCTGCCGGGCCAGGGGCTCGTCCCCCCGGCCCAGGGCGTGCTCCAGGGCCGCGAGCCAGGGGGCGGGCCATCCTTCGAGGTCGGCCCGGGCCATCGCCCTGAGGGCCAGCAGTCGGGCGGCTTCCGCGGAAGCATCGCCGGTCACGGCCTCGGCCAGCAGCTTTTGCACGCCCTCGGCCCGCCCGAAGGTGGCGAGCTGGCCTTCCAGCTCGGCGAGGTCGGCGGGCGGGAGTTGCCCGACCGCCGCCAATCGCTCCTCGAAGTAGGATTCGGGGGGCGCCGATTCGGGGTGCCGACTCATGATCCAGAGGATGGTCCGGCGGAGGGCCGGGTCCTTCTCGGCCTCCAGGAGCGACCGGGCGTCCGGGGCCGATCCACCGTCCATCTGGTCGAGCGCGATCAGCCCGACCCCCTTGGCCGCCGGCTTCGAGCCGGCGAGGGCGGCCCGGGTGGCCTCGGGGTCGCCGATCTCGATCAGGGCGAAGGTCAGCGAGTGCCGCAAGGCCCAGTCCGGCTCGCCCGAGGCCGCTTCGAGCAGCGCGGGGATCGCGAGGGGCTCGCCGATCCGGCCGAGCGCCTCCGCCGCCGCCCTCCGGATCGCCGGGTCGGGCCCCTTGAGGGCCCAGGCCAGCAGCGGCCAGGCCGCCCGATCGCGCCAGAGGCCGGCCGCGTGGATCGCCACCTGGCGGACCGAGGGGTCGGGGGCCTCGATGGCCGCACGGACGGCCGACCGGGCGGCCGGGGAGTCGACCCGGCAGGCCGCCCAGACCGCGTCGCGTCGGGCCTCGATCGGGCCTTCTTTGATCGCCCTCGCGATCGCGGGGATGGCGGAATCCCCCCGCTTCGCCAGGTCGGCGACGGCCCGGCGGCGGACGGCGAAGCGCGCATCCCCGAGCAAGGCCGCCAGGGCCTCGGGCGTCATCGAGGCCCAGTCGAGCCCGAGGCCGCGCGGGTCTCCGGGCCTGGGCGCGTCCTTGCGACGGACCCGGTAGATCCCGCCCAGGACGTCGGGCTTGACAAGCTGCGAGGTCGGGCAGCAGATCTTGTACCAGCCGCCGGTGTCGACGACGAGGAGCGAGCCGTCGGCGTCCTCCAGGACGTCGGTCGGGTGGAAGTCGAGGTCGTCGGAGGCGAGCAGGTCGTCGGTCTCGGCCGAGAAGCTGGCCCCCTGGGGCGACAGCTTGTGGCGGGCCACCTTGCGGAGGTTGAAGCAGGCGGTGAACAGGTGGCCGCGACCGCCGAGCGCGTCCGACTCGGCCCTCGCCAGCCCTGAGGGCGCCGCCGGGCCGAGGTGGACCAGCGCCGGGAGGACCTCGGGGCCGGTCCGGGGGTGGCCGTCGATCACGTCGTGGACCTTGCCGTAGACCCCGCCGTACAGGGCATGGATCAAGCCGTCACGCCTGCCGCCCCCGGGATGCTGGAGGAACGTGGTCGTGAAGATCCGCTCCCCCTCGGGGGTGAAGGCGACCTCGACCGGGTTGTCCATCCCGCCCGTCATGACCGGCTCGACCTCGGTCCAGTCGCCCTTGGCCCGGAAGATGTGCGCGGCCCGCGTGCTGAGCGGCTTGCGGCCGGGCCGCTCGTACGTCTGGGGGGCGAAGGCCCCCTTGCACCAGTAGACCCGGCCGTCGGGACCGGCGTAAGGGCCGTGGAGGTCGTTGGCGCAGCCGGTGAGGGTCTTGCCCCGGAACCACTCCTCGCGGCGGTCGGCGACCCCATCACCGTCCGAGTCGGTGAGCTTCCAGATCGACGGCGGGGCCGCCACGTAGAGCGAGCCGTCGAGCCACATCGCCCCTTCGGGGAACATCATCCTGTCGGCGAACACGACCGACCGGTCGAACGTCCCGTCGCCGTCCGTGTCTTCGAGCCGGACGATCCGGTGCGGCCGCTCGACCAGCTGCTTCTTGACGTTCTCGTTCGAGCCCGACGAGTCGGCCACGTAGAGCCGCCCCCGCTCGTCGAAATCGGCCACGATCGGCCGATCCACCAGCGGAGGGCCCGCCACCCGCTCGACGACGAACCCCTCGGGCACCCGGAACGTCCGGCCATCGACCGCGACCTCGGCCGCCGGGACCGTCCCGGCCATCAGCGCGAGCGAGAAAGCGAATCCGACGGAGGTTCGGCTCATCAGCGATCGCTCCCGGCGGGCCAGGTCTTCGAGACTCAAGCCATCCTGCCCACGCCGGGACGGCCCGGCAAGGGGTAGGTCGCGATCGATCGGCCGCGCGGTCCAGGGTTGATCCTTCGCGAGGAGCCTTGTGCCGAAGGGGGAACATCCCGGCCCGACTTCGCCGATGACTGTCTGCCACCGGGTCGGCCGCGAGACCCTTGATCGACAAGTGATCGTCTGCTAGAACGGGCATACGGTAGTCGTCAAGCGTCCATGCTCGCGGCCGATCGTAAGTCCGCGAGGCCGGTGGAATTCCATCTCCAGGGACCGACGCCATCGAGCCGATCCGCCGGTTCGTCGATTTGAAGCTCATGGGTGACGCGAGATGATGGAACTCGGGCAGCGCAAGGAGCAGTTCAGCCAGGCCTACGTCCGAGCGATCGCCTCGGTCGCCGGGTTCTCGGCCGCGATCCCGGGAGTGGACGACGACAGCGTCGACCTGCACCTCTCCAGCCGGAGCGTCGACGGGCTCCCGCTCCGGCCCCGGCTCGATCTCCAGCTCAAATGCACGACGGACGGCGTGATCCGCGACGACCAGGTCGTTCACCGGCTGAAGCGGAAGAACTATGATGAACTCAGGATCACCGAATTCCTCGTCCCGCGCCTGCTGGTCGTGGTCCTCGTCCCCGAGTCCGAGGAGGAATGGGTGCGCCATTCCGAGGAGGAGTTGGCGATCCGGCGGTGTGGATACTGGACATCGCTGATGGGCATGCCCGAGTCGGCGAACAAGGGCGACAAAGTATCGGTCCATTTACCCCGTGCGAACGTCTTCGACGTGGCGGGCCTCCGAGGGCTGATGGGCCGCGCCGGCCGCGGGGAGCCGTTATGAGCCTCACCGTGAAACTACCGAAAGGGCAGGTTGAGGCTCTCCGGCCGAGAGACGTGCGGCTTTACCTGCTCAGCCGAGGATGGGTCGCATTGGAGGGCGAATCGACTCCTTCGGCCTCGATCTTTCGCGAGCCGACGGTAGGCGACGCCGAGGTTATGCTGCCGTTGCGACCCGAGTCGGCCGACTATGCGCTGCGGATGGCGGACGTCATCGAGGCCCTCGCGATCGTGGAAAAAAAGCCGATTTTGCAGATCCTCAATGACATCTCCGGCCCTCCCAGCGACATTTTGAGGCTTCGAGTCCAGTCCGCCGAGGCCTCGCTGGGCAACTTCCCCCTCGACGATGCCCTCCAGTTGCTCCGGGGCGGTCGGGACATGCTCCTCTCGGCGGCATGCAGCGTCATCCGTCCCCAGGCGTTCCATCCCGAGAAGAGCCTGAAACACGCCAGCGACTTCATCAAGGGATGCCGCCTGGGGCAGACGGAGCGGGGGAGCTTCGTGGCGACGATCATCGCCCCGGTCCCGCCCGCGTTCCAACCCCTCCCGCTGCCGCTCGACGACGAGGAGTTCCAGGAGGCTACCGAGCCGTTCGCCCGGAGAGTCACGACCCGGCTGATGAACAGCCTGGACATCGTCGACCAGGCCGTGAAAACCACCCGCCTGGACCCGATCTACAACGGCGTCGCCGAGGGGGTCAGCGCGAATCTCTGCGAGGCGTTGGCCGCGATGAAGCCACCCGGGGATCAATCCCGCCTCGACATCCAGATGAGTTGGTCCCGGTCGCGGCCGAGGCTCCCCGAGGGCATCCCGCAGGTCGTCTCGTTCTCGGAGGGCGACTTCCCGATCCTCGTCGAGGCGGGCCGCCGGCTCCGGGAACGGGCGACGCCTCGCAGCGAGCGGTTCGTGGGCAAGGTCTTCTCGCTCCAGGCCGAGGTCGCCTCGCTCTTCGACGACCTCGCGGGCAAGATCGTCATCCGGACCGAGATCGGCGGCCATTCGGCCAGGGTCAAAGTGGCCTTGAACCGCGACGATTACAAGCTCGCCTGCGATGCCCACCGCGACGAGCGGAGGGTTGCCATCACCGGCATCATCCACCATGACGTCAAGATCCGGGTCTACGAATTGTCGGAGCCGAGCAAGTTCCAGGTCCTTCCCGAGTAGTCCTGGCCCGAAACAGTTCGACGGCGAGTCGGGATCTCCCACGATGCCAGACGTCACCGAACGGCGGACTGAGTGAGCGCGGGTCGTCGCGGACGGGAGGCCCGCCGGTCCTCGGCCTGGGCCCGGGTTTGGGCTGGGCATGAGGGGTTGGCGGGCTCACAATGAGGGGGAGTCACGCCCCTTTCGGACGCCACACCGGATCGACCCGACGATGCCAGCCACCAGCCCCGACGACCCCCTGGCCCTGGTCCATCTCGGGTGGGACCACCTCAAGCATCAGCGCCCCCTGGCGGCCTGGGCCTGCTGGCGGCGGGCGTTGCAGGTCGAGCCGGAGTACAAGGCGGCCACGCATGCGCTCCACGTCCTGGCCAACGCCGGGGACTTGCCCGAGGCGGCGAAGCTGGAATACAAGTTCCTGACCACGGCCGACGCCGACCGCCGAGGGCGGTGGGACCGGGCGTTCCGCGGCCGGAACATGGCCGACCTGGCGGTCGCCTCGGAGGCCTTCGGGGCCCTGGCCGACTCGGACGAGGGGGATGGCCGAGGCCGCTACAACCAGGGGATCTGCCTGGCCTGGCTCGGGCGGAACGGCGAGGCGGTCGAGGCGCTGGATCGGGCGGTCCGGGCGTTGGGGGAGGAACGCGAGGTCGCCATCCGGGCCTGGAGCCTGGCCGAGGTCCTCCGCCAAGGGGGGGGTGCCGAGCCCCTGGCCGACGACCTCAACCACGTCGCCACCCTGACCTGGGACGAAGGGGCCGACCCGCTCGGCTTCCTCGACGACCGGGCCGACGTCCGAGGCATCCCCAACCCGGTCGACCCGGTCACCAACGAGCCGAGGCTGGCCGACGCCAAGCTTTACGAGTGGCTCGACCTGCCCCCCGCGCCGGGGGCGGCGTCGTTCCTGGACGTCCGCCGGGTCCGGGCCACGGTGGTCCGCTCGGTGCGCTGGGCCCGGTTCTCGGGGCTCGACCCGAGCCTGCTCGAATCGGTCCTCGCCGAGGTGGCGGCCCTGGTCGGCGACCGGGTGGCCACCATCCGGCGCGAGGCCACGCCCCTGCCCCTCGCCTTCCTCGACGCCGCCGTCTGGGCGATCCGCATTCCCGAGGGGACCGAACCGGAGCTGGCCAACTCGCTCAACCGGGCGGCCGTCGAGCGGTACTACGAGGCGAGCTGGATCCACCGGCCGAGGCGGGGCCTCGGCGGGCTCTCGCCGATCGAGGCGGCCGGCAAGGTCGCCGCGGGGGATGCCGGGCTCGGGCTCCGGCTCGAAGCGGTCGTCCGGGTCCGCGAGCAGCTCGGCGAGCGGCCGACGACGGCCCTGCTCTACCAGGGATATCCCTTCGACCGCCTGAGGCGCCGGCTCGGCCTGCCCACGGCCGAGGCCGAGGCGATCGACCCGGCCGACCCGACCTGCATGGCGCCCGACGACCTCGACCGGCTCGACCCCGGGGGGCTCGACGATTTCGCCCTGGCCGACGCCTACGAGTCGGCCGCCGCGCTCGGCGATGACGCCCGGACCGCCCGGTTCGCCGCCGTCCTGGCCGCTCGCGACCCCTCCGCGCTGGCCAGGCTCGACGTCCCGGCGCTGTTCGCGACCCTGATCCGCTCGGAGCTTGCCGCCGACTCCACCGCCGGGGCGCTCGGGAGGGTCGACCAGGCGCTGGCCGTCGACCAGGCCCTGACCGGGGGCCGCGACCGGCGGAAGTACCAGACCTGGCGGGCCGAGATCCTGGTCCGGGTCGGCGACCCCGAGGCGGCCCTGCTCGCCTACGACCCGCTCCTGAAGGACCCCGAGCCCGACCCCAAGCTCGCCCTCGACGCCGCCGAACTCCTCCTCGACTCCGGCTTCGACGACCAGGCCCGCAAGCTCGCGAGGGTCGCCGTCGAACTCGCCGAGGTGGTGGGCGACCGGGCGATCGCCGACCGGGCCGAATCGCTGCTCTGACCGATGGCCGGTCAGACCCGGGTCGCGCCGTTCTCGGGGTGGCGGAGGCGGATCGGGGGCTGGCCGTCGGGGTCGGCCCCGGGGTCGGCGAAGACCCGGGCTCGGTGACGGGCCAGGTCGAGCGGCGTGTTCGAGCGGATCGCGAAGCTCTCGCCATCCTTCGAGGCGGGGAACCGGGCGACGATCTCGCCGTCGTCGGGCGAGAGGGGCACCGTCCTCGGGTGGACCACCAGGGCCGTCGGCGGGATGGTCGACTCGGCCGGCTCGGTCCGGAAGGTGATCGACCAGGACCGGCCGGGGAAGCCGGGCCGTCGCAGGGCGTAGGAGACGGTGACCTCGGGGTTCGGGCCGGGCACGACGGTCCGGGCCGAGGGGTCGAGCCCCGGGGAGACGACCTCCTCGCCGCCGACGACCGCGACGCTGAACACGGCCAGGTGCCAGGGGCCCGAGGGCGTGGTCGGCATGGTGATCGCGAAGTAGCCGAGCCGGCTGTACTCCTCGTCCGACACGCCCGAGGCGATCCCGTCCGGGTCGTCCGCCCCGACCGGCGGCGCGCCGGCCCGGGCGACCACCCGGGCCTCGGACCCCTGGGCGCTCCAGCGCCAGCGGAGGTGGACCCGGCCGCCGCCGCCGACCCGGACCGCCCGGAGGTCGGACGGGTCGGCCACGCACGAGTACCGGGCGGCGTGCCCGACCGTGGCCGAGCCCGCCCAGGCGATCACCGGCGTGTAGTAGCAGACTCCGACCGAAGGCGGGGCCGGATCTTCGGCGAAGTCGCCCCCGGACTGGTCGAGCCAGGTCCCGGCCCAGTCGGCGACCTGCCCGGCCGGGAGCCGCTCGCCCGGCTCGAGGGGGAGCGGGCCGGTCGTGCGGATCACCCGGACCGTCCCCCGAGGCGGTCGCGGCCAGGAGACCCGGACCCGGCCGTCGAGCTCCGGGCTCAAGATTGGCGTCGGGATCGCCTCGGCCGGCGGGGCGGGCACGGCCGAGGCGAAGGCCCCGCTCGCCTCGAGTTCGCCCCCGCCGGGCGGGGCATAGAGGGCGTAGACCGCGTAGTGATAGGCCCGGTCGTTGGCCAAGGCGCGATCGACCAGGCCGCCGGGCAGGGCTTCGAGGATGTCGCCGTCGCGGTCGTGGCCCGGGCGTCGGCGGGCGTTCCGGACCACCCGGACGCCGGCGGCCCGGTCGGGGAGGGTCCAGGACAGGGCGACCTCGCCGTTCCGGGCCTCGGCCCGGAGGTCGGCCACGTCGGGCAGGATCGGGATCGGGCCGGCGGTGGCGGCGCCCTTCGAGGGGGTCGGCCCCCGGACCGCGAAGACGGCGTAGCCGGCCGACTCGCCCCCCTGGACGCCCCGGTCCTCGGCCTCGGCGTCGAGGGTCTCGGCGACGGTCGAGCCGTCGTTGCGCTGGAGCGGGATGCCCCCGCGCTTGCGGACGACGACGAACCGGACCGGGCCCAGGGGGTCGGGCGGCGGCGGGGTCCAGCGGAGGTGGACGCGGTCGGAGTCGAAGGCGACGACGAGGTCGGTCGGCGGGTCGGGCGGGCACCGGACCAGCCCTTCGCGGGCCTCGTCGAGGTCGGCGGCGATCGCCAGCGCCTTCTCGAACAGGCCCCGGGCCCCCCTGGGGTCGTCGCCTTCGCTCGACCGCCCCCTGGCCGCCAGCGATTCGGCCATCCGGACCGCGCGGAACACCTCGTCGCGGGCGGCGATCAGCTCGGCCGAGTCGGGCGGGGCGAGCTTGGCCCAGGCGGCGACGGCGTCGCGGGCCTCGACGAGGTGCCGCCGGGCCCGGGCCGACTCGAAGGTCGCCCGGGCGGCGTCGGCCTCGGCCGCGAGCCTGAGGACGGTCTCGATCCCCTTCCGGGCGCCGGCGTGGTGGGGGGCGTACTCCTGGACCCGCTGGAGGTGGGCCAGGGCCGAGGGGTAGTCCCGGAGCCGGAGCGCGGCCTGGGCCGACTCGAAGTGCCGGGCCATCGGCTCGACGTGTTCGAGCGGGAACCCGCAGGCGCACCGCGGCTCGTCGACCCACCGGACCCGCTTGCAGGCCGGGCAGGACCACTGGAGAGAAGCCCGACAGTGTCGGCACTCCGGCCGCCTGGCGCGGTCCGACGCCTCATCGAACTCGGTCAGGCCCGAGCACGACCGGCACCGGAGGTACCGAGGGCGGTCGATGGTGGTCATGAGCATCGCCGGGGCATCCCGGGTCACGCCCAGGGCGCGGCACCCCCGGCCGATCAGGACGTCGGCCCGCTCGGGGGGGATGCCGAGGGCGGTCGCCTCGCCGATCAGGACGGCGCGGGTGCCGTAGTCGAGCCGAGGGAGCCCCTGGAGGGCGAAGGCGATCGACCGGCCGAGCTGGTCCTCGGCCTCGGCCCCGAGCGTCCGGTCGTAGCGGCCTCGGGCCTGGGGCGGGACCAGGTGCGACTGGGCGTGCGAGACCACTTCGAGCCAGGCGGTCTTCTCGGCCGTCACCTGGGTCTTCTGCATCCAACGCCGCCGCTCGGCGTCGGCCCGGTCGGCGATCTCGGCCGCCGGGGCGTCGCGAGCCACGCCGAGGGCGTCGTAGAGGTCGCGGCGGCGGAGGTGGTCGAGCGTCACCCCGATCTGCTTGCGGGTGACGGCATCGAGCACGTCGGGCGCGGGGTCGACGGCCTCGGCCTCGCTCGGCGAGTCGGGCTTGGGCGGGATCGGCTCGGTGAGGCGGTCGAGGTCGTCGCGGTGCAGGCCGAGCCGGTCGGCCTCGGCGCGGAGCAAGGTCCGGTCGGCGACGGTCAGGCCCCCCTTGGCGGCCCGGAGCCGGACCAGGCGTTGCAGCTCGTCGAGCTGGACGTCGCGCTCGGCGCGACGGGCCGAGGCAAGCTCGGCGTCGTAGGCGGCCCGGGTCGCCGGGTCGCCGAGCAGGGCCCGGCGGATCGCGGGGATCTGGTCGAGGTAGGACTGGAACTTGTGCTTGTTCTTCGGATTCCGGGTCCCCGAAGACCAGGCCGGCTGGCATCGCGCCAGGGCCGACTCGATCGCCGCCCGATCGGCGCCCGGGTCGGCCCCCAGCATCGCGTAATAGTCCGCCACCATGATCGATCGGCCGCCTAAACGATCCAGCCGCCCGGGCCCGCTCCTCCCCTCCAATCAATCTTGCTCGGTCGGCGCCGCCCCGTCCAGTGGCCGACCTTCGGGCCCAACCCCGCCGATCAGTTGATCTTGAGCAGCTCGACCTCGAAGACGAGCGTGGCGTCGGGCGGGATCGCGCCGGGATAGCCCCGCGAGCCGTACGCCTCCTCGGGCGGGATGATCAGCTTCCGCCGGCCGCCGACCTGCATCCCGGCGACGCCCGCGTCCCACCCCTTGATGACGCTCCCCCGGCCCAGGGCGAAGGGGAACGGGTCCCCTCGGTCGACCGAGCTGTCGAACTTGGTCCCATCGACCAGGGTGCCCGTGTAGTGGACCGAGACGAGGTCGCCCGCCTTCGCCGCCGGCCCGCTGCCCACGACCATGTCCTCGATCCGCGTCTTGAAATCGGCCAAGGGGCGTCTCCGGTGCTTCGGGGTCTCTCTCGATCGGATCTCGGCCCGGCGATCTTACGACGCCCGACGGCGGGCCGGCAACCCTCGTGGATGATGCCCCCAGGATCAATCGGTTCGCCAAATTGAGAGATAAAAATGTAGGGTGGGTCGAGCGCAGCGAGCCCCACCAACC